>ODAK010002390.1_pt1 | contig 19777 bp, 22 predicted proteins | sample 1539591 | NCBI WGS metagenome assembly ODAK01 (sample SAMEA3539303, study PRJEB22396) | soil metagenome | biome: tundra; feature: field; material: soil | place: USA | collected 2010-05 | depth 0.15 m | reverse complement strand
ACCGAGGGTGGCATGCACACGTCACTCGCTCCGTGGGACCTCTGGCGAAAATTGGGCAGCGTCGGAAAGGCAGTTCCGGGCTGCCGGGTGGTGCTGGCGGAGGACGGTGAGATCCTGGTGGCGAACGAGGCAGTGATGTCGGAATACTGGGACGCTCCGCAAGAGACGGCGCAGGCGTTCGACGGGGACTTCTACCGAACGGGCGACGTGGGAACGCTCGATCCGGAGGGTTACCTCACCATCGTCGGCCGAAAACGAGAGATCATCCGCACCGGTGGTGAATCGGTTGCGCCAGTCGAGATCGAAGCGCTCCTGCGCTCGTATCCGGGGGTGGCCGATGTCGCGGTCTTCGGTGTGCCCGATGCGCAATGGGGCGAGGTCGTCTGTGCCGCCGTGGTGATGGGCGGCGATCAGGCGCCACCCGGGGTGTCGCACGTCCGGACCTTCTTGGAGGACAAGCTGGCCGCGTACAAGCACCCGCGGCGGATACTCGCGGTGGATGCCATCCCCCGCACCCCGGCCACGGGTCAGATCAAGCGAGCGCTGCTGCGCCAAACCCTGACCGACGGAGGCACTGGTGGCGTCTGAACTGCCGTCGTATGGTCGCAGGCTCCGCCAGTTGGCGTCAGAGAGGCCGGACGACCTCGCGCTCCTCTTCGCCGCCGAGGACGGCACCGATCGTGAGATCAGCTGGCGGGAGCTCGACGAGAGATCCACGCAGGTGGCGCGTGCGCTGGCCGAGGAGGGGCTGGGTCGGGGTGATCGGCTGGCCATCGGGCTCCGTAATTCCCCGGAGCACCTGTTTGCTGCGTTCGGGGGTTGGAAGCTCGGTTCGGTCGTCGTCCCTCTGCGCTGGGACCTGCCCGAGTGGGAGCTGGCACGCGTGCGTCAGGTGCTCCAACCGACGGTCAGCCTCGAACTGGGCGATTCCCGCTTGTTCGAAGAGAGCCTGGAGCATTCGACCGAACCGCTGCCCGATATCACGCCGCCCAAGGCGCGCGGCATCTGCAGTTCGGGTTCGACCGGGACGCCGAAGATCATCGTGGTCGAACGCCCCGGTGTGGTGAATCCGGCGACGATCTCGAACACGACAGCCATGCTGGAGTCCTATGGCCCGATGGCGCATCCACAACTCGTGCTGGTCCCGGGGCCGCTCTACCACACGGTCGGATTCTCGGCGACGAATCACCTCCTTGCCGGGGACTCGGTGGTCCTCCTCGAGAAATTCGATGCCCGGCGCGTCGTGGACTTGATCGAGCACCGGCACGTCCATGGCTTCACCGGCGCCACCGTGATCCTCCAACGAATAGCGCGTCTCGAGGACATCGGTGCACGTGACCTCTCGAGCCTCTTGTGGGTCCAGCAAGGGGCGGCGTTCCTTCCGCAGTGGTTGGCCCGAACGTGGATCGACCTCGTTGGTCCCGAGCGGTTCTTCATGAGCTACGGCATGAGCGAAGGACTCGGTCTGTGCGTCATCCGAGGCGACGAGTGGCTGGCGCACCCAGGGAGTGTGGGCAGGCCATGGGGCTCGACCTCGTTGCGCATCGTGGGGCCGGACGGGGAGAGTCTGCCTTCCGACGAAGTGGGGGAGATCTACATGAGCTCTCCCGGAGGGTCTGATTTCAGCTACCTGGGCGATGCCCCTCCGCCTCCGCGGACCGAGGACGGGTTCGGGACGGTGGGGGACCTGGGGTGGGTGGATCCCGATGGTTTTCTCTACATCGCCGATCGTCAGTCCGACATGATCATCACGGGCGGCGCCAATGTCTATCCGGCCGAGGTCGAAGCGGCACTCAGCGAACATCCGCTTGTCGGCGATGTGGTCGTCATCGGCCTGCGCGATCCCGAGTGGGGGCGCCGTGTCCACGCACTCGTGGTTCCGGCCCGCCACGAGTTCTCACTCCTCACGGCGGAGGACGTCGTCGCATTCGCGAAAAGCCGCTTGGCGCCCTACAAAGTGCCAAAGTCGGTGGAGTTCGTGCAGTCGATCCCGCGGAGTGAAGCAACCAAGGTGAACCGGGGCGCGCTGACGATCGAACGCGAGGGAACGTGAGGTGCGCGGCGCCTACTCCTCGGGATGCCCGAGCATTGCGACGGTCCGTTCTTCGATGACCCAGTGGTCACCGTCCCGCATGAACCGATCCCGGTACTGGCCCGCCCCGGTCAATCGGATCGTTCCGTCGGGCTGCCGGCCTACGAAGAGGTAGTCGGTGCGGCCGCCGGCACCCGCGGCGTCTGTCCATACCCTGGAATTGCCGGTGAAATGGATACAAGGAGGCGTCTCGGGCCACGTCGCCTCCAGCCAGTCGAGTACGGCCTCTCGTCCTTCGTAGCTCGTCCCGTCGAATCGACCGCCCTGCATGGTGACGCGGCAATCCTCCGCCAGCACGCCCGCCAGGCCGTCGTGATCGCGACTGTCGTAGGTCTGTGAGTAGCCGACGACGCAGTCCCGAACAGAAAGCGAATCCTCGAGGTCGCTCACGAGGACGAGCCCTGAGCGGGGAGGCCGTACCTGTCGATCATCAGTCCCAGTGTAGGTCAACCGCGTGAATACGGTCGCGGCCACCCAAGAGCGAACGCCCACGCCTCGACTTCGTTCTGAACAGCGCCACACAAGAAGACCAGCCTCCCGTCTGCTTCCTCCGCCAGACGTCTCACGCTCTCCACGTCGACTCTCCAGTCATGGCGCGCCAGAAAGGCCACAGAGCGGTCACTGGCGCTTGCCCGCGGGGCGATCGCACCACTCTCGGCATCCACCCAATGTGCGAAACCATCTTCATCAGTTCCGAACGATTCGTACCCGCGATTCCGTAGCTCTCGTCGAACAGCTGACTTTCCTGAGCCGGAAATACCGGTGATCCAAATCAACATCTAGATATCACCGGAGCGGACTGACGTTCGGCTGGATCACCCTTGTCTGGATCGGGCTTGCGGTTCTGTGGGCGGCTCTTGTGGTCGCGGTCCTGAGATCGCCCGAGTCCGGGTGGACCGATCTGACGCAGTCGGTCATGGAGGTCCTCTGCCCTCACTCCCGGGCCGGCCATTGACCGTAGGGCAACGAACTTATGATGCGAGCGCCGCCGTCTTCGATCACGATGCAGTATTCCGCCCGGTAACCGCCGACGCCGGCCCGCCAAATGTAGGGTTCGATCATCATCACCTGTCCGCTGGTGAGGATCATGGACTCCTCTGCTTCGACGCCGAAGTCTGTGCCTGCGAAGGGCAACTCCGCCGGCCGGACTCCCAGCCCGTGCGCCACATAGAACGGGTGGGGCCACGGGGGTGGGCGGTCCGGATCCCAGCCCCTGAGTGCCGCCCGCCTGAGGTCGGCGGCACTTGCCCCCGGCGTGGCGGCCTCGATGACGCGCCGCGCCACCTCGTCCCATTCGTCAGCGAGCGCCACCTCGTCGGCCGAGGGCTCCCCATCGCTGGCAAGCAGGGTCCATCCCACGTCGACCGCATATCCCGAATACGCCGCTCCGGCGTCGAACGCAACGTGGTCCCCCTGGCGCAGGACCTTGTCCGTGGTCAACTCGCGATACGGAGACCTCTCGGACCATTCACCTCGAGCCCAGGGTGCGTCGCCGACATCTCGGGGTAGCACCGAGAACACGGTGTCGACGTGGATGCGCTCTATCCCGTGCTGCTCGGCGTGGCCGTAGAACGATCGGCTGAGCTCTCGCTCGGTCACGCCTTCCCTCACCTCGTGCAGCATGGCGGCCAGGGCGGCCTCGGTCCGGTGGTGGCCTTCGGTGATCACGTCGATCTCCACCGCGTCCCGTGGCGCATTGGACGCCACGAGCAGTGGTGCGACGTCTTCGATCACAAGGTTGGGACGCAGCGCGTGAAGGCGGTCATACGCATCGGCACCGAGACGATCGACGGCGACCTTGCCCGTACGTGGGAGGAGGTCGACGACCATGTCGATGAGCCGAGGATCGTTGGGCGGGAGTCCAGGGCTGAGCACAGAGGAGCCAACGGCAACGATGGGAGACGACCATTCGCTCGAAAGATCGACATCGTCGGACCAGGCGCCGGTGACGACGCGCACCGCCAGGGCCGTTGTCAGCAGCCAGCTGTCGACGCCCGCCTGGCCCGCGACCTTCTCGAAGCGCCGTGACCGGGCGGCGACGAGAGCGGGCGAGTCGAGGCGGATCATCGGGACACCTCATTCGGTTCGAGGGAGAGGAACCGGATCCCCTTTTCGCCCAACGCAATCGTCACCCCGCAGGCGGCCCACCGGACTGCGAGTACGGACCCGGCCTGCAGGCGCAACCCGGAGGGGCTTCCCATGCCGTTGCGCAGCACCGGACTTTCGAAGCCCCAACCAAGACCGATCACTTCGACGGCCGCCGGAAGTTCGCTCGCCACGTCGTCGACCGTGGCTCCCGGTACCAGCGCGCTGAGGGCTCTCTCGCCGAGCGAAGGTGGTCCCGGACCCAATCGTGCCTCGGCCACCAGGCCGTTCCGCCGGATCGCCACACTGACGGCGGAACTCGACACCTGGGGGAAGGTGATGGGGAAGGCCCCGCCGAGCGCCGCAATGAGTGCCGGTTTGCCGTGGCGCAGCCCCTCTTCGGCCGCCGCGGTGACAAAGCGGCACAACCCCGCCATCTCATCGATCTCCTCGGGAGACTTGGGAAGCATGACTGAGGCCAGCAACCAGGTGGCGTCGACGAGTCGGCAGTCGGTCAGCGCGCCGTGAATGATCGAGTGCGCGGTCGGGGAGAGCATGTCAACGCCGATCTTCAACCCGCTCGCGCCACCCAGCCATTGGGGCAGATCCCGAGCGAGGGCCATCGGGCTCCACCGGGTGGCGTGCACGTGGTCTTCGGGAAGGTGCGTGGCCCCGTCCGGATCACCGGTGATCACATGGGGAAGCCCCGAGGAGGGCACGATGGTGAGCGGAAGGACCGACCCTCCGGGATGGACTCCGATTCGGGTGTGCCCGGCCACGAAGAAGCCTGCAGCCTCACCGCCCAGCAAGAGCGCATCGATGCCGTCGTTGCGCATCGCCTCCTGCACGACTTCCAGATGTCCCATGCCCCTCCGTCGTATGGTGTCTCTCCGTTTGCGTCGATTCGGGGAGCTAGTGAAGTTGACGACCCGTCACAGTTCTGCCGTCGTGAAGCGATAGGGAGCGCGAAAGGTGGTCGACGGGTCGGTGAGGATCGTGTCCTCGTCTCGCTCGACGATGTCGATGTGTTTTCCCTTGAGATAGCGCTCCGCCGCGGAGAGGTCACGGACCTTGAAGCACACGGCGTGAATCGTGTCGCCGTTGGTCTCGAGGTCCTTCCCGGCGATGGAGTCCGGCGTCAGTGGCTGGGAGAGCTGGACCACAACCTGCTTGCCGATCGCGACGTAGAGATCACGGGTCTCGGTAAGCTTTGACTCTCCCTCCCCGATCAGCGTTCCCTGGAGAGCGTCGACATAGATCGATGTGGCTCGGTCGAGATCACTCGTGATGATCGTCACGTAGGCCAACCGTTCGAGGGTGAGGCCATGGTTGGTGGCCCACCATGTCGGCGACCAACCCGGAAGGAACCTCGGGTCGACATCTCCGGCCCGGTGATAGTCGTCCGGCTCGCGCAACGTGCGCCTCTGCATGAATTGCAGTTGTGCGATGGTGTCCTTCGGGTGGGTGAAGATCGGTACGAAGTCTTTGGGGCGTTCATCGGTCGCACCGGCGCCACCGCCGCGCAAGACTCGGATGTCGCGGCTACGCAGGCGGTCCCACACCACGCCGACATCTTCGACGTACCAGGCCAGAGAGTGCCAATGTGGGCCGAATTTCTTGTAATAACGGCCGATTGGCATGGCATCCCAGCCCTCTACATCCCGGCTGGGCGCGAGTGCCTCGATGACACAGTCACCGATGGTGAGAAGCGATGCGTACCGCTGCTCGTTCGACGAATAGTGGTTGTCCATCATTCCTCGACGTGGGCTGAACACATCGTCGTACCAGCTGTCCAACGGCGGAAGATCGTCGCTCATGTGGATGATGTGATAGATCTCGTCGATTCCAAGCGACATGTCGAACCTTCCGGTTGTTGACAGAGACGGACGCGTGCCTCCGCCACCCGTCTCATGTGCGGACAGTGCGTCGGCTGTTGGCAATTATAGTTCGCCCTGATTCCCGGTGCTCTGGTGAGGCGGGCGTCATGGACCGGATCCGTGTGGTGCACTGTCGACGAGCGTCGGTTGGAACCTACTCGACGTTCTGGTTCGAGCAGGTTGCGCTTACGCACCTGCTCGACAAGATCCGCGTCGACAACATCCTCTTCGAGACGGACTTCCCGCACGTGGCCTGCCTCTACGAGAACATCCGGGAAACGCTCCCGGCCTCGCGGGCGCTCCCGCAACAGTACGTGAGCGCATTCTCTGGAAGAATTCGGCCGCGTTGTACCGGATCGACGCGCCGACACCGGCTGATCTGACGAGGTTGGCCCAGTTCGCGGCATGAGGAGGCCGGCGCCCGCGCCTGGGGTTCAGGCGAAGTGGTGGGCACCCCCGTCAACCGTGATGGCTGCTCCGGTCACGAATGCCGCGTCGGGCGAGACGAGGAGCCGGACGACTGCGGCCACTTCTTCGGGCTGACCGAGCCGTCCGGCGGGAATCGGGTTCTTCCTGAGCATGGTCTCCATAATCTCGGCGGTCGATCGGCCGGTGGCTTGGGCCGACTTCAACGCGTTGCGCGAGGTGGAGGACGTCTCGATGATCCCGGGAAGCACGCAGTTCACCCGCACGCCAGAGGGGGCGTAGAAGTCCGACATCAACTTTGAGTAGTTGATCAGTGCTGCCTTGGCGGCCGAATACGGTCCCACGAATTTCCCCGGTTCTCGGCCGGAGATCGAGGCCATGTTCACGATGGATCCGTGCCTTCTGGCCTGCATCGCCGGCCCGAGGCGCGACGTCGTCCGGACGGCGCTCAGAAAATTGAGGTCGAGCGCGTCCTGCCAATCGGTGTCGGTGAGCTCAGGGATGGGCTTGGGGCTCGAACCTCCCGCATTGTTCACGACAATGTCGAGGTGCCCCAGCTCCTTTTCGGCCGCGTCTGCCGCTGACATCGCTCCGTCGAGAGTCGCCATGTCGGCGACGATCGGCATCGCAGATCCGCCGGCATCGTTGATGTGGCGACACACGTCCTGCACCTCTGAAGCCGTGCGGGCACACACAGCCACTCGGGCGCCATCGGCGGCCAGCACAATGGCCACGGCGCGCCCGATCCCGCGTCCGGCGCCGGTGACCAAGGCGGTGGAGCCCGAAAGGGTCATTGTGCTCCTGTCGTATCGGCACGTTCTTCACGCACCTCGCTTGTCGGGTGGGTCCCCTGTCGCGCCATGGGCTCCATCAGGTCCAGGACCGCTCGGCGCACGACCTTGTTCATCGTATTGCGCGGCAAGGCCGTCACGAAGACGACCCAGTCGGGTACCTCGTACCGGGCCAGGCGCTGTCGACAATGATCGAGCACGTCCTCGGCCCGAAGGCTCGTGTTCTCGTTCAGCTCGACGGCGACGGCGACGCGTTGTCCGAGACGGGGATCGGGTAGGCCGACGACGGCGCAGTCCGCGACGCCGGAGAGGGCACGTATCACCCGTTCCACCTGCGCCGGGTAGACGCTCGCGCCACCCCGCAGGATCAGATTGTCCCGTCTGTCCTTGGGGAAGAGCAGTCCATCCATCACGTAGCCAAGGTCCCCCGTGTGGAGGACTCCGTCCACGAGCGTCTTCCGCGTGGCTGCGGGTCGCCGCCAGTATCCGAGCATGGGTCGGTAGGAGCCACCCCATGGGCCGTGCTCCGCGGCGCGGACGGAGATCTCTCCCGTGGCTCCGGGCGTCACCTCCTCGCCATCGTCGCCGATGATGCGAACGTCGAGGTACGGGAGGATTTCTCCGCTGGAGCCTGGCACATGCGGCCGTCCACGCCGCTCGAGCGAGACGATGGTGGGGGCTTCCGTGAGCCCATAGGTGGCGGCGATGTCCTGCCCGAAGCGGTTCGCATAGGCGCGTCGCACCTCCTCGGGAAGTTCGGCACCGCCCGTGCGGGGGTGTCGCAACGTCTGCAGGGAGCTGGGCACAATGTCGCCTCGATGCGCCATGTCGAAAAGGGTCGGCGGCGGCATCGACATGCTGGTGATCCGATGGCGTTCCACCCACTGTGCGATCAACGTCGGGTCTGGCCTCGGAAGGATGACGCAGGGTCGCTGCGCGATGATGGAGGGAAGCACGGAGACCGCGATCACGTTCAAGATCGTCAACGCGAGGCAGACCCCCCCGACGGCCTCCGCGTCAAAATCAGGGGTTGTGGCCAGGAAACGGCCTGGAAGTGTGATGTTGTGCTGGCTGTGGACGACGCCCTTGGGCGATCCGCTCGTCCCGCTCGTGTACGCGATGGCAGCGGGCGCCAATGGATCGACCGGGGCCGCCTTGCGTCGCGCCGTTGGCGCCGCGGCTATCCGGGCCCGCCATTCATCGCCGGCGGTTCCCGACATCGTGATGAGTTTGACGGGCGTACGCTCTCTGGTTCCGATGGGGATGTCGAAAGGAACGTCGGCCAGCATGACGCGTGCCCGCGAGTGCGAGATCAGGTTGTGACGCTGGAACTCACTGAGTGCCCTGTTCAGGCCGACCCATCGCGCCCCCAGTCGCATCACGGCCAGGAAGGCGAGCACGATGTCGGCACTGTTGTTGCTGGAGGCTGCCACCGTGGAGCCCCGGCGGATGCCCTCCCCGCCCAGCACGTGACATGCCTTGTTGACCTCGTGGTCCAGTTGGGCGAAGGTGAGGAGCCAGTCGTCCCCGAGCAAGGCCGGCTCATCGGGTCGGCGACGCACGGCGTCGTCGAGCAACTCTTGCACGGTGGCCGGCTGCAGCGGCCCGGCCACGTCAGCCACGCTGGTGTATCTCGAGCAGCCGGGGTAGCGCCGCGCGCAGGGAATCCTGGTCCCAGGTCGGACTCTCTTCCGTCGTGCGCCGTGCCCCCGGCCGTGACAGCAGTGAAAGCTGCGGGCCCTCGAGTCGGATGACCTGCCCGGTGACGCCCGCCGCGTCGTCGCTGAGAAGAAACGTCACGAGGGGCGCGACATGTTCGGGCGGGATGTCCGTGCCGCTCTCGCCACGTGCCTTCCCGTAGTCCACCATCGCCGTTCGGGCGATGGGCGAGATCGCGTTCACCCGGATCCCCGATCCGGCGAGATCCATGGCCCACGAGTAGGTCAGCGACGCCGTCGCTCCCTTGGTCGCCCCATAGGTGCCGCGGTGGCGCATGCCCGATTGCGCGCCACTCGTATCGTTCACGATGGATCCGCCGCCATGCGCCGCCATGTGACGTATCGCATGCTGGCCGCAATACATGGTGCCCAGGAGATTCACGTGCACCATGTCCTCGATCCAGGCCGGATCTTCCTCGATCGGATCGGCGAGGTAAAAGACTCCCGCGTTGTTCACGAGGCCATCGAGCCGCCCGAATGCATCCAGGGCGGACTGGACGATCGCACCCGATGACTCCCATGTCGTCACGGAATTCCCGTCGATGACGGCGGACCCACCCTCTCGCTTGATGGTCTCGACCACGGCCGCGGCGGAGGCAAGGTCGATGTCGTTGACGACGACCGCGGCGCCGGCGGCTGCCAGGTTCTTGGCATACGCAGCACCGAGTCCCTTGCCGGCACCCGTGACGACCGCACATCGGCCGGTCAAATTCGGCATTGCCATTCGTTACCTCGAGGTGTAATCGGGCCGGAGGTTACCAGCGCGGGCGGAAAGTGGGCGTCGGTCCAATGCATCGCTCCGCTCCGAACTCTGATCGAACCTACTCTGCCCGAACATGTCGCGTCGGAAAGACTGCGCGCAGGCGCGGGCGTTATGGTAGCGGCGTGACTGACAGCCAACAGGTCCCCACGTCTCACATCTCACCCGAGATGACCGCTGCGGTGGGTCGCGAGCTCGGGCGGCGTGTGTCGTTCCCGATTTCAGATTCCGACATCCGCAAGTGGGCCATCGCCGTCTACTATCCGGAGGATCCACCGCGCCTGTTCTGGGACGCCGTATATGCCGCCACCACCATCCATGGCGGTATCGTGGCGCCCGAGGACTTCAATCCCTTTGCATGGATGTCAGCGGACCCGCCCGGGATACGTCACGGTGGATACGTTGGGCTAGAAGCCAGTCTGGGCGTGGAACCGCCAAAAACGGGGTTCATGCTCAATGGCGGTCTCGAGGTGACGTACGGCGTACGGATGCGCCCCGGTGACGTGATCACGTCCGTGAGCACGCTCACCGGGTATCTGGAGCGGCAGGGACGGCTCGGGCTGATGCTGTTCTCGACGCAGTTGGATCGATGGACGAACCAGGACGATGAGCTGGTCAAGTCCACGAGCATGACGCTGATTCGCTACTGATGAGCACGGAAAGGCAGAACCGAATGTCCACGTTCGCGCACCAGTCCCGACCAGGGAGGATCGATGGCGGTCACTGAGATTCCCGAGGTCGGCGGGGAGATTCCACCATTCGTTCGAGAAACCAGTTTCGCCAACTGGAATCGCTACGCCGCGATCAACGACGAATTCGTGCCCATTCACATGGACGATGACGCCGGGCGGGCCGCAGGGTACGCAACGGCATTTGGGATGGGCAACCTGCAGTGGTCCTATCTGCACAACGTCGTCCGGGAGTGGATGGGGGACGAGGGGAGGATCGAGCGGCTGAGCTGTCAGTTCCGGGGACCGAACCTCAAAGGCCAGACGGTGACCGGGCGCGGACGGGTGACTGCGGTGCGTCCCGGACAGGGGCGAACGGAGGTCGATCTCGAGGTATGGACCGAGAATCAGGAGGGACAACCGCTCGCACCCGGCACTGCCACAGTGTCGATCCCAACGCCCGGCTGACGCTCCTGGTGCTGCGTCGATAGGGCGTCAGCCCTGGTCGCGGGTGATCACGCGGGAGGCAATCCGCCATCCGTTGGCGTCGCGTCGCAGGCGATCGCGGTACTGACCGACACCCACAAGGCTCGGTATGCCGTTTGTGTCGCGGAAGAGGAGCCAGGACGCGGTGCTCGTCGCGTTGTCACCGTCGATCTCGGCCGCAATCGTGCTGACCACAACTTCGAAATCGGCGACCAGTCGATCGTGATCGTCCGTACGGAAGGCGGCCTTCGGGCGTACTTCAATGCGTGCCGGCACCGGGGCACGCGATTGGTGAGCGGACAAGGGGAGGATCGGGGAATTCCGTTGCCCCTTTCACGCCTGGCGTTGGCACCTCGACGGCGCGCTCAAATACCAGGCTGACGAGGAGAACTTCGACCCTCGCCCGGCGAGCGAACTCTGCCTCCCCGAATGCCGGGTGGATACCTGGGGGCGGGGGGGTGTTCATCAACATGGATCCGAACGCCGAACCATTGTTGGAGTTTCTCGACCCACTGCCGACGCGGTTGGCCGGCTTCAAGCTCGAAGAGATGCGCATCGCCTGGTACAAGCGGGTGATCCTGCCGGCCAACTGGAAGACGGCGCTCGACGCGTTCATCGAGAGTTGGCACGTACCGGGAACACATCCCCAACTCCTGCGAGCAGACAAGCAAGGGTCTCCTGCCACCATCGCCGAGGGACAGAGCTACAGCAAGATGTACAACGAGCTCTTCCGCTACCACTCCCGGCATGCTGACTTTGCACGCTACGGGGACGAGGGAAACCCGAGTGGTCTTCGGGCACAGTTCGGTGATGTGCCTCGTCAGACCGGCTCGCCGAGAAAGGTGATCGATCGCTCGGCAATGACCCATCGCCCTTCGTGACGGGCGAAGCGATCGAGGTAACGCCCAGCGCTCGAGATCTGTAGCGAGCCGTCCTCCTTCTTGACCAAGAACAGAAAGTCACTCGTGCCCTCGGCTCCCTCTCCTGAGGGGGTGAACCGGAGATTGCCTGTCAGGTGCAAGCAGGGGGGAGCGCTGGGCCACCTCCCCGTCAGCCAGGCCAAGACGTCATCGCGGCCGCGTGCCTCATCGCCGCGCGAGGTTCCTCCCAGCAGTCGCAATGTGGCGTCGGGGGAGAAGACTCGTTCGAGCTCTTCCCGATTGTGGCTGTCGTAGGCCTGGCAATATGCGGCCACGACGTCGTAGATGCCCAACGGATCTTCGATCTCAGCCCGACCGAGCGCCATAATGGCAATCCCCCCAGCTCATCCCACATGTCGTGACTGACGCTCTGGAGACTCCAGAAGCGTCAAACGGTGTGTAATTATATCGCGCGACACATCCGAGCTCCATGAGTGGGGCAGGTCGGGATCGCTGCCGTGCGGGGATGTCCGCCCTGAGAACGTCTGTTCTCCGGAGAGGTCCTTCGTGCTACGGTGGCACCATTGACGGAGAGCCCGCGCACGACGTCTGGTGGGGTGGACAAGGGGTGGGGAAGCGTGAACGGCCGCAGCGGATGATGGGAGTGGGTCGATGAGCTCCAAGGTACGAACCGATCATGTGCTGACACGGGGAACCGTCATCATCGATGTGGAGGCATGCAAGGGATGCGATCTTTGCATCGACGCCTGCAAGCCCGGCGTGTTGACGATGACCGAGCTCCTGCGCAACGACCGGGGGTATCGCTTCCCGGAACTGCAGGCCGGATGCACCGCATGCCGGGCGTGCGCGCAGATCTGCCCCGACTTCGTGTTTCAAGTGTGGAAGTTCGACGAACCGGTCGAAATGATGCGAGGACCGGTGCCTTCCGCCCGATCCGGGGAGCGGGCGACGGTATGACACGCCGCCTCGTCGAAGGTTCCGAGGCCATTGCCGAAGCGATGGTGGCGGCGGGTTGCCGATTCTTCTCCGGGTATCCGATGACGCCGTTCACCGAGGTGCTGGAGCACATGGCGCGGTTGTTGCCCGATGTCGGCGGGGTCTGTATGAACGCGGAGAGCGAGCTCGAGGCCGTCGGCATGGCGTGGGGCGCCGCCTCGACAGGGACCCGGTCGGCGACCGGCTCGGTCGGTCAGGGACTCTCGCTCATGCAGGAATCGCTCTCTGAGATCTGCCACGCCCGGCTCCCGTTGGTGGTGCTCAACATGGCGCGCGGGCAGGGTGACTACTACCAGGCCACCCGGGGGGGCGGGCACGGCGACTACCGACACATCGTGCTCGCACCTTCCGATATCCCCGAGGCTGTGCGCCTGGCCCAATTGGCGTTCGACCTGGCCGATCGGTGGCGCAACCCGGTGATGTTCCTGGGCGACTACTACCTGGCGCATGTCCAGGAGGCCGTCGAGATCTCGCCGCTCGAATTCCCCCCGCTGCCGGCGAAAGACTGGGGTCTCGATGGCTCGAGCGGAGGCACGGGCGCCGCAAAAATGATCTCACCGATCAATCGGAACAAGCGGAGCGACGCTGACTTCATCGAGCACGGGACGCATCTCGGATTGATCGCCGACTCGGTGCGTGCCATGGCGGAAGGAGTGGAGCCCCTGGTCGAGGTCATCGGCGCGGACGACGCCGAGTTGATCGTCGTCGCCTACGGGACCCCGGGCCGCTACGTGCGCTTCGTCGTGGAGGAGCTGCGTCGTGAGGGGGCTCCCATCGGGATGGTGCGACCGATTACCTTGTGGCCGTTTCCCACCAAGGCCATCGAATCCCTGGCCACGGGCGACCGGTCGTTTGCGGTCTACGAGCTGAATACCGGGCAGATGTTCGACGACGTCCGATTGGCCGTCCTCGGGCGATGCCCGGTGGAGTTCATCGGGGGGATGAGCTTCGATCACTCCGGGTTTGGCGTCGCGCCCGACCTCGGGGTCGAACTCCTGCGTGACCGCATCTGCGGCACGTTGGACAATGCTCGAAAGGAGCGCGTATGACGTCCGAACCGGTGACCCTACGCGAGCGTCCGAGCGGTCGGATGGTCGACGACTTCATACCGTCGCTGATGGTGGCCGGCCAGCACGGACTGTGCGCCGGATGTGGCGAGCCCATCGCCCTGCGCAGCGTGGTGGAGATCATCGAAGATCTCGCACTTGTCACGCGCAGCGTGGCCGTGTTCGGGATCGGGTGTTACACCGCCTTCTCCGGTAACTTCGACGTCGAGTCGCTCCAGGCGCTGCACGGGCGGGCCCCCTCCCTGGCCACGGGCGTGAAGCGCGCCAAGCCCGAGACCATCGTCTTCACGATCCAAGGCGACGGTGACATGGTCAATGAGGGGCTGCAAGAGGTCATTCACGCTGCGGCGCGGGGGGAGCGCATCACCTGCGTCCTTTTGAACAACGGTGTCTTCGGTGAGACCGGGGGCCACATGACGTCCACCACCGTGCTGGGGCAACGTACCAAGAACACCCTTGACGGGCGGGACAAGGACCTCCATGGATTCCCGATTCTCATCTCGAATCTGCTGGCGCAACTCGAAGGTGCCGTGTACGTCGCCCGAGGAGCGGTCAACTCGGCGGGCAACGTCGCCCGTACCCGGCGCATGTTGAAGCGGGCGTTTGAGTTGCAGGCGGCCGGCGCGGGGTTCACGTTCGTCGAGATTCTGACCATGTGCCCCACGGGCTGGTTCATTGAAACCGGCGAGGCGCCGGACTACCTCGACGAGCACCTGGCCGCGGTGCACAGCATCGGGGTCGTGAAGGACACGGCGGATCCGAGCTGAAGTAACGAGAGGGCCGACGGTCTGCGGCCCGTTCTGGCGGGAGACCGGCGAGCTTTGACGCCCACGATCTGATGGTTGACGGCGGTACTCGTGGTGACCGCGAGATCTTCCGAAAGCTGAAGGGCTGAGCGGGCCAGCCCCAAGAAACGGCCCGAGAAATGGGAGGGTCGAGCCGTGTCATTGCACATTGGGGATCTGGTTCGGACGGCGTCCGAGAACGTCCCGCTGAAGGTGGCGGCCACCAAGGGGTCGCGTCACCTGACGTTCGGCGAGCTCGAGGATTCGACGGGTCAACTGGTTCGAGCCCTGGCGGCCCGCCACATTGCGTACGGCGACCGGGTCGTCTGGTGGGGCGACACGACGCTCGATGCGATTGCTCTGTGGTTCGCCTTGGCCCGCCTGGGAGCGGTCGTCGTCCCGATGAACCCCGGGTCGACGCCCGAGGAGACCAAGGTGTTACTGGACCGGGCCGACCCGGCACTCGTCGTGGGCGATGACGCCCACGCCGGTGACGTGTCGCTTGCCGCGCTGCTGGCCGATCCGGCCCGGACCGGTATCAGTCCGCCCGTCATCGATGACAACGACCCCCACGTCATCTTCTTTACCAGTGGGTCATCGGGGCGACCCAAGGGGGTGGAGCTGTCGCATCGCGCTTCACGGGTCCGCGTGGTGGGGAGCACCACCATGTGGCCCGTGGGGGGCCCGATGGTGTGCATGTTTCCGCAGTTCCATATGGCGGGCTGGTATGGGCCGATGACTGTGTGGAACTCCGGCGATGAGGTGGTCTACGTGGGGCGAGGCGACCCCGATGCGCTGCTCGGCGCTGTCCATGAGCGGGGCGCCATCCGCTTGTACGCCATTCCGGCCGTCTGGCGCCGGATCCTCGATGCGGACCGGGGTGCCTACAACCTTTCCTCGCTCCGGGCCTGCGACACGGGCACCTCGGCCACGACACCAGAACTGCTGCGGGCGATCGCGGATGCCTTTCCTGGCACGACGACCTCGATCACCTACGGGTCGACCGAGGCTGGGACGGTATGCCGGCTGTCGCCCACGGACATCTTTCGCAAGCCCGGGTCGGTCGGGCTGCCGGCACTGGGCTCTGAGGTCCGTCTGGCGGAGGACGGGGAGATCTTGGTGCGCAATTCCATGCTGATGAACGGCTACTTCCGTGACCCCGAGGCCACGGCGGCGGCGCTCGCTGGTGGGTGGTTTCACACCGGTGACCTGGGCGTGCAGGACGAGGAGGGCTATTTCTCCATTGTGGGACGAGCGGGCGACGTCATCCGAACCGGCGGTGAGAGCCTGGCCCCGGTCGAGGTGGACCTTGTCTTGCAGGGTGCACCAGGGGTCGTGGACGCAGCGGTGGCCGGGACGCCTGACGACAATTGGGGCGAAGTGATCTGCGCCTTCGTCGTGCCGCGACCGGGTGAGACGGTCGACCTGGCCTCGCTCCGCCAACACTGCGAGGGTCGCCTGGCCACCTTCAAGCATCCGCGGCGGCTCATGCTCGTCGAGTCCCTGCCTCGTACGGGCGCGACGCGACAGATCCAGCGCCGCATTCTCGTCGAATGGGCCCGACGCGAAGCCACGCCTGAACCCGGGTCAGAATCTCCAGCGTGAACGTCGCGCCGCGTCCCGTCCATGTGGTGGTGGCCACCGCCGTCTTCTCCGCCGACGGCCTCACGGCCGTGGCCGAGGCGCTTCCCGGTTGCGCCTCGGTCGACTGGGTGCCGATCCCCTATGACAATGGTCGCAGCCCCACCGATCTGCCTGACGAGTGGCGGGCCTTGCTCGCCGAGGCGCACATCCTTTTGGGCTTTGCCGAGCAGTTTCCCGACCTGTCCACCCTGGCGCCCCAGTTGTGCTGGATCCATCAGGGCGGAGCGGGCTACGAGAAGGTGGACGTGGCCGCCCTCTCACGACATGGCATCGGCTTCGTCTCGGCCGCCGGAGCGGGGTCCACCGGTATCGCAGAGTTCGTGGTTCTCGCCATGTTGAGTCTGGCCCGCAGGGCGTCGGACTACTACCGCACCCAGCTGGTCCGCCAATGGCAGAGATTTCCGAGCGCGGAGCTCGCAGGGCGTCGGTTGACCGTCGTCGGGGCCGGGGAGATCGGATCCCGCGTCTGTCGACTGAGTGCGGCCTTGGGCCTCGACGTGACGTGTGTCAGGTTGCATACCGAACTGGGCGTGCCCGAAGGGGCCAGCCGGGTGGTCGGACCCGACGCCTTTACCTCCATCCTCCCTGTTTCCGACGTGGTGGTTCTGGCGGCGCCGCTCACCGCGCAGACCAACCTGCTCCTGGGCGGCCCCGAGCTGGCGTCCCTTCCGGAGGGTGCCCTTGTCGTCAACGTGGCCCGGGCAGGGCTCATCGACCATGGGGCCCTCAGGGAGGCATTGGTCGCCGGGAGGCTAGGGGGTGCCTGGCTCGATGTGCTTCCCGAGGAGCCATTGCCACCCGACAGCGGGCTGTGGGACGCTCCCGGTCTTTCGATCAGCAGTCACAACGCCGTAGCGATGGGTTCCTATCCGGTCAACCTGGGCCGGCAATGCGCGCGTGCCGTGGCGATCTGGCTCGAGGGAGGGCCGATTCCCCACACCGTGGTCGATGTCCCTCCGGTGCCCGTCGACCTGGCCGCGGCGATCGGTGCGCCGCACGCGGGTGGTGCCCCGGCGACCTGACGCCCTGGTCATTCCCACGGCCCGCTCCAACCCTCCTGCCCTACGGGGACTCGCCCTGGGCTTCTGCGTCTCGTCCGGTCGAAGGCTTGCCGGCGTCCGGTCTCCGGGCACAGCGATCATGGGCCAGCCCGACAACCGGGCGCATGGGCGCCACCGTCGAGGACGGCACCGCACTCGGCACAAAGTAGGTGGGCGAAGCACGCTGATTCGCCACCACTCTCCGGCTGAGACTCCTCGTCGGCCGTGGCGTGTGCCGTCTCGGGCCGGCAGAGGGAGAAAAAATCGATCGAAAAAGAGACCTGCCCGAGAGGCTCTACCTCGTGCGGGACGTCGGGCGGGATGGCCTGCGTCGCACCTGGCCCGAGCACCAGATCGAGTTCGGGCACCGAATGGGCGGTGAAACGCAGCCGACCGCTCCGAACGACAACCCGTCCCCAGGTTCGCGTCGCAAGGCGGTGGGAACGACGCAGTCCAGCTGGCATCGTGTGCTCGTCCCATTGTGCGCTCGATCGGACCAACCGGGCGTCGTTCGGCATTTCAGCGTTGTCACACCGCGGACAGTTGAGCGACGTCCCGAGATGCTCCGTTCGACCTTCGGGCTCGAGCACCCACTCCCGGAGCTGAAATGGTGGGCGATGGCGAACGTGCTGCGCGTGCCCGCACGACAGCTCGGCCACCCAGTCCCCCTGGTCATCGAGGTGGTACGCACAAATCGCTCGATCCACGGATGCAGCGTACCGACGTCGCACAGTGCGTCGGCACCCGGCCATTGCCTGGCGGCGTCAGCCGTCTGACCCCGATGCCCGCACATCGCTACCTCGTCACATGCCCCATGGTGAGGGCGGCCACGTACCCTCCGTCGACGTAGACGGTCGAACCCGTGACAAAGCTCGCCCGCGGGCTCCCCAGGAAGGCGAAGACCCACGCCTGTTCCTCGGGTGCAGCCATGCGACCCATCGGCATCGGCAGGCGGTTCATGTAGTCGGGCTCGCTCTTGCGGAACTCCTCTGTCATCGGCGTCTCTGTCGGTCCCGGGCTGACACAATTGATCCGCACTCCCTCACGGGCCCAGGCGAAACTCCTCTCCGCCGTGTACGCGCTGACCGCACCTTTCGCCAGGGCGTAGTTCTCACCATCGGTGCCGATGTTGTTGCGACACCACTCCGCTGCCTGGGCGAAGGTCGGCTGCCACAACAGAAGGCGGATGCGCTCGAGCTGGGACTGCCAGGCGTACGCCGCGGTGGAGGCGACGCAGGTGATGGCGCCGCCCGCCTGAAGCGCCGGGCGCAGCCGCTCAGTGAGCTCTCGCAGTCCGACGAAGCCGGTCAGGAGCACGTCCAGGCCGGGTGCGGTTTGTGGTTGCCCGGCGCAATGGAAGAGCGCGTCGAGCTTCGGGCCGACGGCCGTGGCGGCGTGGGCGATCGACTCCACGTCACGGAGGTCGAATTGGATGAAGCGGTCGAGGGGGACCGCTGCAGCGGCGATGTCGAGTCCGACGACCTCGGCACCCAGTTCGCCGAGCAGTCGTGCCGTCGCCTCTCCGATGCCCGAGGCGACGCCGGTCACGGCCACCGACCTCCCTTGGTAGCCGAGTTCGTGACCCGTAATCGTCATGAGATATCCCGTCTCTGCGCTGGTCCGCGGGGGCCCAGGTGTGACACGCTCAACCAGGTCCCTTCCGTAGTCATCATGGTAGGTTAATAAAATAGATAATTCGTCGGCACGGAGGGGCGATCGGCCCCGGATATACCGTTGGAGCCACCGAAGACAAGAACCGAAAGATAGGGGAGGGGCATGCCACCAGGTCCCGCAGGCGGAGTGAAGACCCGGGAGCTCACGGAGAGCGTGGCCCTGGGGATCTATGAGACCGTCGCCACCATTGTGGCGACGGAGAACCGGATCACCAGAGGCCTGAACGGTGGCGAGTTCACCATGACCTTCTATCCCGTCCGGGGCCAGGAGATCATCCCGGCCACCGTGTCGTCGCACCTGGGTCACGACGACTACATGGTGACCACGTACCGCGGGGTCCACGACTGCATCGCCAAGGGCATCCCGCTCACCGAGCTCATGGCCGAGATGCTGGGCAAGGCGACGGGGACGTCCAAGGGCAAGGGCGGTCCCATGCACCTCTCGGATCCGCACTCGGGGTTGATGGTCACCACCGGGATCGTCGGCGGAGGTCTGCCCATCGCCGCCGGTCTGGGCTTGGCCGCCAAACTGCGCGGGACCGACCAGGTGACGGTGGTCAACTTCGGCGACGGGGCCACGAGCATCGGCGCCGCGCACGAGGCGGCGAACATCGCCGCGCTGTGGGAGTTGCCGGTCATCTTCGTGTGCCAGAACAACGCGTACGGCGAGCACACCGCCTACAGCGACTACACCCGCACGACCAGCCTGGCCGCGCGCTTCGGGCTCTACGGCATGGCGGCGGTGGCGGTCGACGGCAACAGCGTGCCCGACTTGTACGAGGCGACGG
>ODAK010002387.1_pt1 | contig 19781 bp, 17 predicted proteins | sample 1539591 | NCBI WGS metagenome assembly ODAK01 (sample SAMEA3539303, study PRJEB22396) | soil metagenome | biome: tundra; feature: field; material: soil | place: USA | collected 2010-05 | depth 0.15 m | reverse complement strand
TCGATGCGATCGCTCCCACCACCGCCCTGAAGCGTTGGCGGACGACCGGCGAGCGATGGAAGCGATTCTCGAGCGCGATTCGGCGCGCGAGGCAATCGCATTACACGGTTGAGCATCCACAAAACGCGGCCGCCGGCGCACCAGCTGAACACGACCATACCGGAGTTGCAACCGAGAGCCTACGCAAGCTGCACAACCTCCTCCACTACGAGGCGCGCCAGGTCGTCCGATCCGCCTTTGTCGCGCTTCGCGTCCGGCTACTCGAACGCATCCTCACACGCGGAGCAGACTGGCCAGCGTGGCTCCCAGAACTTGCCGCACGCGAAATCTACGAGAAGGTGAAGGATCTCTACCACCCGGGACAAGTAAACGCTCGCCTCGTCCTGGTGCGCGCGCACGACGGCAGCGGCAATGATCTTCCGGCGGCCGATGTCGTCGTCGATCCGCTATTGGGATGGGGTGATCGCTCACGCCGCGGCCTCGACGTCATCGACGCCCCTGGGGGCCACTCGAGCATGCTGCAAGAGCCACATGTTGGCTCGGTCGCCGAGCGCCTGATGGTGAGCCTCGTGACGGCCACGGAGGACAATCCAATCGGTGGTCAGACGAAAGCGCACGCAGCTCGGAGATAGGAGCGCGCCAGACGAGCAGCCACAGGGCTATCGTCGCGCGCACACGAAAGGCAGCGGATAGGCGCGCCGATACCGTTGCTCCCAAATCTGGCCACAGCTGAAGCGGTGCTGCTAGCGGGGCCGGCGGATCTGGTCGAATCATCGAGCAAAAGCCGGCGTACTGTGCACGCTGGAGCGCGGATCGGTGGACGCGGGGGCATACCCCATCGCGTCCCGCACAAGCCACCTTCAGTTCAGCCAGCCACCGCACGTCCCAAGAGCATCGCATCCTCACGCCACGAAAGCCGCCGCCGCACTGGGATCATCCGCGCTTCCGAGCTGGCTGCGTGCGTATTCGCCGTACAGCTCGGCATAGTAGCCGCCCGACTGAGCAAGCTGGGCGTGGGTGCCCAGCTCGACCAGGCGACCGTGCCGCAAGACTGCAATTCGCTCCACATCGCGGATGGTCGACAGGCGATGGGCAATGATAATGGCGGTTCGTCCGCGGCAAAGGCGTCGCAGGGCGTGCTGAATGCGCCGTTCGGTCTGAACGTCGACGGCGGAGGTCGCTTCGTCGAGCACGAGGATGGCTGGATCAGCCAGATAGGCGCGTACCAGACAGACGAGCTGCCGCTGGCCGTGGCTCAGATGCGCTCCCAGCGAGCCCACCTGCGTGTGGTAGCCATTCGGCAGGCGCGCGATGACGTCGTCGACGCCCAGCTCGCTGGTAGCGTCGATCAACTCGTCATCCGATGCCTGAGGGCGCGCTAGGCGAAGATTGTCGAGCACGCTGCCCGAAAACAGAACATTGTCCTGCAGGACTACGCCCACGTGGCGGCGCAGGCAGCGCTGGGTGACGGCGCGAACGTCCTGTCCGTCGATGCGAACGGCGCCGTCCTGGGCTTCGTAGAAGCGCGTGAGAAGCTGCACCAGCGTACTTTTGCCGTGCCCTGTCTTCCCCACCACCGCCAGCACCTGACCTGCCGGCACGGTCAGCGAAAGCTCGTGCAGCACCGGCGCGCGCTTTCCGGGGTCGTAGCTGAAGGTCACGTTCTCGAAGACCACCTCGCCGCGGACGCCAGCAAGCTCGCGCCCATCGGGCGGATCGACAATTTCCGGCTTGGTATCCAGCAACAGAAACACCCGCTGTGCCGAAGCCGCGCCTGTAGAGTAACGATCGAACAAGTCACCCAGCTCCTGCAGCGGCCCCAGAAAGAGGAACACATAGAACAGACTCTCGGCCACTTGTCCCAGGGTCAGCCGTTCCAGTGCCATTTCTCTTCCGCCTAGAAGAATCAGCAGCGCCATGCCCGCCGTGGCAAGCAGCCCCGACAGCGGCAAGAACCAGCCGGTTCGTATGTTGCCGCGCACCAAAGTGTGATTGAAGTCATAGACGAGCTCACTGTAGCGACGCCGGTTCGTTTCTTCCTGGGCCGTCTGCTTCAGGATACGAACGGCACTGACACTCTCGACCAGGTGGGCCGTGAAGCGACTGCGGCGCTCGGCAATTCGGCCATAGTTGCGCGCCGCAATCCGCTGGAACACGAACACGGCGGGTGCAAGCACGGGCAGGATCCAGGCCAGCGCCAGGAACAGTCGCGGCGACAGCCTGCAGAGCAGAACCCCTGCGACAAGGCAACGAAGAATCGCCGACAGAAGCTCGGGCGGTCCTTGAATGAGCAGGGGCTCCAAGCTGTCCACATCACGATCCACCCGCGAGACAATGCGCCCGGCCTTGGCACGGTCGAAGTAGCGAACGCTGAGGCTCTGAACGTGGGCAAAGATCCGAGTTCGCAGGTCCGACAGGACGGTCAAGGCGGCCGTTCCGGCCAAGTACTGAGAAACCGCGCCCAGTACGAAGCGGGCGATCCAGCACGCTGCAAGTGCTACCCCCATCGTAAGCACCACACGCGGCGCCCAGCCCGCCCCCATGTTCTGCCGAACCAACCCGTTGTCGAGGACCTGCCGAATGAGCCACGGTCGCACGAAGATGAAGCCAACCATCGCGACTTCGATAAGGATGACCGCGACGATGCGACCATGTACGGGGCCCAAGAGCGGCCACAAGCGAGTCCACACGCTGCGCCTAAGATCGGTGCCCGCCAGCTCTTCTTCCACCCGCAAATCGTCGTTCTGCCCACGCTCCCGCGCGGCGTGCTCACGTGACGTATGTCCACCCCGACTAGGCGGCATGAGCTGCTCCCATCAAGTCGCGATACGCGATGTCTTGCCGTAGAAGCACGCTGTGCTTGCCCGCAGCGGCGATACGTCCATCGGCGAGTAAGAACACCTGGTCCGCGAGCAACACAGTCGATGGCTTGCTCGCCACGATCACAACGGTCAGCGGTCGCCCGCGCGCGGCGGCGTGCGCGCGCAGTCCGTCCAAGATAGCGCGCTCCGTGATCGCATCGAGCGCGCTGGTAGCATCGTCAAGCACTAGGACGTCCGGATCGGCAACGAAAGCCCGCGCCAAGGTCAGCCGCTGCCGCTGTCCGCCCGACAGGGTAACGCCGCGGTCGCCGATCACGGTGGCGAGTCCTTCCGGCAGCTCGCGCACGATCTCGTCGGCGCACGCGAGTCGCAGGGCGCTCCACAGCTCTTCCTCCGATGACTGTCGCGCCCCCACGCGTAGGTTGGCAGCGACAGTATCGGAGAACAGAAAGACCTCTTGGGGGACCACATGGACCTGCCGGCGGAGCCCCTGAAGATCGTAATCGCGAACACTGCGCCAGCCGATTTCATCCGAGCCAATCAGCACCTGACCGCTGTCCGCCTCGACCAACCTCGGAAGTAGCCCGGTCAACGTGCTCTTGCCTGCGCCAGTGGCTCCAACGAGCGCAATTACGTCGCCAGGATTTGCCTGCAGTGAACAATCGCAAAGGACGTCGTTAACGCCCCCGGGAGAACGAACGCGCACGTGGTCGAGCCGAATTCCCAGCGCAACCGTCGGCACCTCGGCAGCGCCAGATTCGATGACTGGATCGGCATCCAGGAGCTCCATGATTCGCGCCGCCGACGAGCGGGCGTCGGCGAAGACCTGCATGGTCCTTCCGACCGTCTCGACGCGCAGGATGACCGTGTTCATCATCAGCAACGACGCCAGCAGGCTGCCGGTGTCGATACGGCCGCCCTTCACGAGGTAGGCGCCCACGATCAAGACCCAGACTTGTCCCAAGGCAACGATGACTTGCGGAACGGGAATGTGACGACTGGCGTAGGCAAGCGCGCGCTTGGCACTTGCGACGAAGGTGCTGACCGATCTGGTGAAGCGGCGAACACGATCTGACTCGAGACCGAAGGCCTTGATGGCGCGTACGCCGTAGATGCCTTCAGCCAGATCTTGATTGACACTGTCGAAGGCCTCGCCCACCGCGCGGTCGAGTCGGACTAGCGGCTCGGTGTGGCGCAGAAGCCAGGTCAGTCCGGCCACGACCGCCACAATGGGGCCAAGCGCCAGGACGGGCGCATACCACGTCAGAAGAGCCAAGCTCCCGACCACGACCAACGCCGTCTCAACGACGTTTCGCCACACACTGATCAGGGCGTCCCGAACCTTGTCGGCGTCGCGCGTTGTCCGCGTGACCATCTCACCAACGCCGTGGCGCTGATGAAAGGCCAGGTCCAGACGTTGAACCTGAACTAGAATGCTGACCCGCAGGCGAGATAGGAGCTCTTGACCGACAATCAACGCAAGTACGCCCGCTGTGTATTGAAGCAGGCCACGCCCAAACGCGACCACGATCAGCAGCACGACCCAGCGGTAGGCCACCGTCCATTGCAAAGATCCATCCGCCAGGCGCACCACGGCTCGACCAAGCTCGAGGTCGTGAACCGCGCGCCCAATCAGATGCTGCTGTGCCGTACCCACGATGTGCGTGATGATAAACAGCCCCGAGCACAGGGCAAACAGTCCCGGGATCTGGCGGTAGATCGCCAGACAGCGAAGCAGCGGATGGCGCGCAAGCCACGAGCCTTGCGTGCGCCCCGGAATGTCCGGTGCACGATAGGCCGGGCTAGGCCGCAGGCGATCGACTCTTCCCACCGTGTCCAGGGACAAAGCGACTTTCCACTCCAAGTTCCGACAGTAGGGTTCGGCGGTAGTCCAGCAAGCGCGGATCGTTGCGATCGCGCGGCGCGGGAACGTCGACAGCGCCATTCACAACGAAGCGACCGTTCCGCAGAATCAGAATGCGGTCCGCGAGTCGAATGGCCTCGTCCACATCGTGGGTGACCAGCACAACCGCCGGCTGATGCACCGCACACAGCTCGGCGACCAAATCCTGCATTTGCAACTTGGTCAGCGCATCCAGGGCCGCAAACGGCTCGTCGAGAAGAAGCAAACCGGGCTCGCGCACGAGTGCACGCGCGAGCGCCACCCGCTGGGACTCGCCCCCCGAAAGAGTCGCTGGCCAAGCGCGCGCGTGACTCGACAGACCGACTTCGCGCAGGGCACGCTCGGCAGCAGCCAAGCGCTCGGGCGTGCGCTCTTGTCCAATGGTGACGTTGGCAACCACGCGCATCGAAGGCACCAGCCGTGGCTCTTGATAGACCGTGGTTCGCACCGGCGGAACCAGCACTTCACCGCCATCGGGATCGGGTAATTCCAATCCGGCAAGTATGCGCAGCAACGTCGTCTTACCCGTGCCACTCGCGCCCAGCAAGGCCACGAACTCGCCTCGGGCGACGTCCAAGTCCACGCCGTCGAGCACGACCATCGCGCCGAAGTGCTTGCGCAGCCCACGCACATGGACCGCCGGCCTGCGGCCAGCGACCGAAGGGTTGTCCACGCTGCCTGTCGGCAAACATGTTAGCGAATGCTCGAGTGTCGGCGCCATGGCATGGAAACGCGTTCGAGCGCGCGAATGAGACCGTCGAAGAGAAGCCCAAGGGTTGCATACAGGACAATGCACAGGACCATGTAATCCTGGCGGAAATACTGTTTGGCGAGCAGGACCAAGTAGCCAATGCCCCGGGTGGTTCCAACTTGCTCGGCGGCGATGAGGCCCACCACACTGATCGCCAAGCAGATACGCAAGGCCATCAGAATGCTCGGCAGAGTGCTTGGCAATATGACCTGCGCCAAGAGGCGCCAGCCCGTCAAGCCAAAGCTGCGCGCCGACTCGACCATCTTGCGGTCTACGTTACGCACCCCCAGATAGGAATAGGCGTACATCGGGAAAGTCGAGGCGCAGGCGATCAGCACGACCTTGAACGTCTCGTCGATGCCAAACCAGGAAATCAAGAGCGGCACTAGGGCCAGGAAGGGCACGGCCCGCAGCATCTGCATGGTCGGGTCGACGATTTCTTCGCCGATGGCGGTCAGCCCCGAGGACACGCCCAGGACAAGACCAACCGTAACGCCCAAGCCGACCCCTGCCCCGACACGCCCAAGCGACGCCAACAAGAACGAGCGCAACTCTCCCGATTGATAGAGCTCGACCAAGGCCCGAGCCACCGCTGCGGGTGACGCCAGGACGGTCGGCGAAAGGTGGCCCGACGCGGTCGCAAGCCACCAAGCGACGAGTAGTACGACTGGAATACTCGCTCGCACGACCAATGACAGCCCTCGGGGACGCGTCACAGTTCCGAGAAAACGCGGCCGTTCGAGCCCCGATACGCTGACGACGTCCGGAGACTTACTGGGTGGCTGAGCACGCCGGTCTACAAAACCAGCGTCGGCAGCTCGGGCCGCAATGGTCTCGGAGAGGACGTTCATGGTGCAAGGCCTTTCCGGCGCGCCGCCTCGTCGACATCGAAGACGATCTCGTCCACCGCGATGTCGCGATCGATCGACTTGTTGGCAACGAAGATCTTGGCCACGTTGGCCACCCGCCCGCGGTCGGCCGCGGTGGGGACACGCGGCTTGGGCAGCTCCCGCGCGTATTCCACGGCCAACCGGAGGTCGTCGCCCGCCAGTGCGTTCGGGCCTTTGTCGGTGAAGACGTTCTGAAAGAGCTCCGGCGAGCGATGCGCGAGGTCGACGAGCTGGGACGTGATGCGAATGAATTCTTGAAAGGCCGCCGGGTTCTTTTCCAAGATTTCCACGTTGGCGGCCGTGATGCTCACGTCGTCGGAATGGATGTCCGATTCGGTCAGAAGGACGCGCGCGCCGTTGCGAACCGCCGTATTGTAGAAAACACCAAAGGTCGACCACGCATCGATCTTGCCCGTGGCGAAGGCGGCGGCAGCGTCGGGCGGCTGGATATTTACGCGCTCGACGGCGGAGGCCGGCACGTTCGCATTGGCCAATGCCTTGAGCAGCATGTAGTCGCCGTGGGCCGCAAGATTGACTGCCACGCGCTTGCCCACCAACTCGCGCACGTCTTTGATGGTGCTGGTCGCCGGAACGAGGATACCGGCTTGGTTCATGGCAGCCGGATCCGCGATGCTGAAGATTTTGAACTTCAGGTTGTGCGACAGCGCCCCGACGATGGGGCTGATGGCGCCACCAGAAGCGTTGATGGCACCGGCATTCATGGCGTCGAAGTTTGCGCTGAATGCTTGCGCTCCTGGCACCCATTCGATCTTTGCGTTCACCTTGGCCAGCTCGCGTTCGAAGATGCCTTCGTGCCTGGCGTAGGCGAAGACCGATGTACCCCCGTTTCCCGGATCCGAGAAGCGAATGACGATCGGCTCGAAGTTGCTCGCCGCCGCCGAGGGCTGAGACGGAGCCTTGGGCGCAGCTTTGCAAGTTGAGAAGATCGCAAGCCACGCCAACCACCGAAGGAGTCTGGGGCAACCGACGAGGCTCACGAGCGGCCCCGACGGCGCACCACGCGAACTGCTGCCCAGGCCAGGAACGGAAGTGCGCCGAAGCCCAGGCCCTGATCATGTCGACTACCCATGGTGCCGATGCTGCAGCCGCGGTCGTCGGTGACCAGGCCCTGCGCACCGCCATCCGCCAGCAGAATTGGCTTCGGTCCCGCATCCAAGACGCCGCCATCCACACCCCGCGCATCTCCGTCAACCGCAGCCAAGGCATCCCTTCCCACGCTGGCATCCACCGACGAAGAAGCATCACCACCGCCCGCTTCGATCGAGGATGAGCGTACATCAGGCGATGGGAGCGAAAGATCGATAGTGGCGTCGCTCAGGGAAGCAGGCGCATCGACGGACGACAGCGGCGTATCCGCAGCGCCGCTACTGTCGAGCGGTTGACTGTCATAGAGCGCATCCATGGCGAGGCCCTCACTGTCGATCGGGCTGGCATCGACTGACGCCAGCGCAGGGTGAGAGATGGAGACGAGAGCTAGCGAGAGAACGGCGAATCGGAAAGTCATGTTGTTGATTGCACCCTTGGGAGTTGTGATGCTCGACGACTGCAAGCAACGTGCCTCGACCCATCGGCGAGGGACCACGCCGATGCCGCGCTGCATCTGTTGCTCGGGCAGCAGTCGATCAACATGCAACACGCCTGAGTGACCATCGGCCCCCCCTCTCTCGACGCGGAGGTATGCACAAAAACAGCGACCGGGCTGCACAAACATAGCCTTGTCAAGGCTATGTTTCATGGCTAGATTTAAGCCATGTCCGTCGTGAAGGTTTCCGAGCTGAAGAACAGCCTTAGCCACTACCTGCGTCTCGTGAAGCGCGGGGAAACGGTGCTGGTCTGCGATCGGGACAGGGTCATCGCGCGCCTGTCGCCGGCCGGCGACCCATCAATGCACGAAACCGACGAGAGCAAGTGGCTTGATGACTTGGAACAACACGGTGTCCTCCAACGATCGACGGACAAACTGCCCCGCGCGTTCCTTTCTCGGCGACCGAAGGCGAAGCCCGACCTAGTCGCAGCCCTACTCAAGGAACGGCAAGGCGGTCGCTAGAGGGAGCCATGCGGTTCTGGGATAGCTCCGCCGTTGTTCCCCTCATCGTCGAACAGGCAGCCTCGCCGCGCGCCGATGATTGGCTGGCCGATGATCCGGTGATGGTGGTTTGGACCCTGACCCCGGTGGAAATCGTCTCGGCTGTCCGGCGCCTGGCCCGCGAAGGCGCGCTTTCGGAAAAAGAAGCCGGCGCAGCAGAGGCAAGGACGGACGAGCTTGGCCGGTCCTGCCACGTGGTCTTCAACCTGGAAGCCGTGAAGGTCCAGGCCCGTCGTCTGTTGCGCCTCCATCCCCTCCGCGCAGCAGACGCCATGCAGTTGGGGGCTGCGCTCGAATGGGCAAGAGGAAGACCCTCCGGCCGAACCTTCCTTACGTTGGACAAGCAGCTGGCCTTGGCCGCCTCTCGAGAAGGGTTCAACGTTCTTCCAGGTCCGGGTTAACACTACTGGTTCAATTCTTCGATTCACCGACGGGCGACGATCCGGGTCGGGGGCGGCGTCGGGCCTGCGCTTCCGGTCCTCAAGTACATTAGTACATTCCGGTCCGGTTCTCGGCCCTCCTTGCCCCCGCCCCGGCTTGTCGCCCGGCTCTCGAACGCGAATTTCAAGCAGTAGTGTTAATCGGTCTTCCTTTGCCCTGGGATCCCGGCCGGACCGACGAATCGTCGAGCGACCGCGCGGATGTGGAGCGGTTCCTGTTGTCTAGGCAACAGTCGATCAACACCGCAGGCGTCGGCTAGCGCGGATCCGGGGCCCTTCTGCGGTCGTCCAAGCACCACAGGATGGAATCAACCTTGCAAGGCTGTACGGCGACATGACCACGCTTGCCACGCGACCGAAAGAACAACCCTTTCCGCACCGGCACGCGCACGTGCCGCGCCAGCGATCCCAGGCGCTGGCGATGTTCGACGAGATTCTACAGAAGGTCCTCGCCACCTTCTCCAGCACCGCTCCGCCGCAGGCCGAGGGCCCCGACGCCGGAAAAGCCGTAAACGGTTATGTCTTTGGCTGGGCACCGCTGATGCGCGCCTGCGGCGTGCGAACCGGCCGCGGCCTCTTCGGCATCGGCGCCAACAGCCACGTGTCAGTGGGGGTTGCCGAGGACTACTTTCAGATACCGCCCGAAGCCTGCACGTTCATGAAGCTGAAGCTGGGAGCGCACCACCTGGAAGACCAACGCAAGGGTGGCAAGAAGCAATGTCGCATCGTGCACTTTGGCGGCGACTGCGAACCGGAGGTGATGGCCCAGGAGCTTCTGCGCGCCGATGGCTACGAAGTCTTCATCGTCGAGCCGCTCACCGCTTTCAAGATGGATCCCAAGCGACGGGACGAGTACGTCAAATTCTACGCGGGCGAAGCCCAGCGCATGGCCCTTTGGCTGACTGGAAAGCCTGCTGACGAAGATCGCGTTCGCGACGAGATCCGCGCTCGCAACGTCATCGTTGGCAAGATCCAGAGGATGATGAAGCTGCGGCTCCACAACCCGTTCCACGTGCCCCTGGTCCAGGTCAATCTCATCAACCAGCTTTCGAACTACAAGAAGTACGAGGCAGCGTGGTTTAAAGCGATGGACCTGCTGATGGAGGAGCTACGACAATTGGCCGAGGAGCCAGCGCCCTTTCACATTCCCCTCGTCCTCGTCGGGGTCATGCACTGCGAGGATCTTTACCACGCCATCGACGAAACCATCGGCGCGGTGGTCAGCGGCTCGACACCGCAGCTTTACCGTGAGGATCTGCCGCCGCTAGAAGCGCTCGGTGATTACCTTCTTGAAATGCAGCTTCGAGGCGACATGCACGACAAGTGCGGTGGCGTGGTCAGTCTGCGCCGCGAGCGCATCGAACGTGAGCTGAAAGAGTTTGGCGCCCGCGGCGTCATCATCGGCGGCACGACCAACTGTCCGTACCTCGCCATCGCGCGCGAGATGGAATACGAGTACTTCACCAAGAAGGACGTTCCGGTCCTGGTGCTCGACGGAACTGCACACAACGACCCGGCGACCGAAGAACAGAAGATGAAGCTGCGGGCGTTCATCGAGATGATGATTTAGCCGCCAAGCTCCGTGGACAGGCCTGCTTCGACAACAGCAACGACAACCGAAACGCCGCCGACGTGTTTTCCGCCGTGCGCACCCAACTCATCGAGCCCGGCTGGCTAGCACCCCGCGAGCTCATCGCATGGCTGGACGCAAACCTGCAGTTCCAGAGCTCTCAAAGCATGGCGGCCAGCGAAAGATTCACGACCGTCACAAGGCGGTAGTCGCCTCCGCACCCATACGGGCCGCAGTCCACAGTCATAAAATGGCGAAAGCTAGCGCTGGCCAGCATGCCAATCGTCATTCGGCCGAAGGGAACGAATCCACCCGCGTTGAGGCCGAAGAGAAGGCCCTGGCCATTGTGCGCCTCCAAGCTCGGTTCCGAGCAGTCCGAACGACTACCGGTCGCAGACATGCACTGGCGAGACGCCGAGTCCGAGTCCGAATACGAACGGTTATTCGTGAACCAGCCCAGCCTCGGGCCGACCACGATCCTTCCGAACTGGAGATGAAGGAGCGGACTCAGGACGAAGTCGAGGTAGTGTTCGTGCGGCTTGAGCATGCTGGCATCTGGGTCGCCGTCCATGAGGTCCAGCGCGAATTCGGCATTGATCGAGATCCATGGCGTCACATGCCAGCCTGCGAGGCCGCCCAGGCGAAAACCGGCGGAGTAGCTCTTCGCGGTGTCCGCCACGGGCAGGTTCAGACCGAGATACGGAAGAAACACCCGACCGTGGTCATGTTCGAGAGTGGCGGACGAGGTTGCGTGCGGACTCGGCGCCACAACGGGCGTGGTCGGTGTTGACATCGGCACCGTTCTAGCCTGCAGGGGAACGGGCAAGGGCGCGTTGTCGACCACAGACGGAGGCGCCTCTTCGGCCTGCGCCTGAGCGACGCGAGGAATAGCCAAGGCGAGGGCAAACAATCCCGTCGTCGAAAGCAGCGACCGACGCATGACGCGTGAAAGCGTACCAACAATGAAGCGGGAATACTAGCAAGAGGTCGGAGCTGGACGCGTGTGGCCTTGGATCGAGCCGCCGGAGCTCGAAGATGCCCACGTCAAGAACCCGGCCCACCCGCCCTGGGGTGGGACCTTGTGGAGGCGCCGCTTCGCATAGAGCCCGCATCTGTGCGCTCATCCGTCACGAAGCTCTTCAGCTTGAGAAGCAGTTCATCCCTAGAGTCGACCCCGCATTTCCTATAAATCTGTTTCACTTGGGTTTTGATCGTTTCAGGTGCCACTCCCATAAGCTTCGCCATTTCATTCCGAGTGAGCCGTTCTACAACGAGGGGAACAAGAGAGCGCTCCCGCGGCGTGAGCCCATAATGCGAGGCAAACGGGACAACGTTCTTGAGCGAGTTGTTGCGCTCGATGAAAGAAATTCGAGGGTCGGTACCGCGCGTAGAGAACACGATGTTGTTGATCATCTCTTGAACGCGAAGCTCAATGGTTGGCGTCGCCGTTGAAAACACAGGGCAGTCTCGACAATCTGGCCACTTGGCCTCAAAGCCCAACGGTTTCTTGGTCGGGTCACAAAATGTCCCCGTTACTTGCCAGCATCGCACTCCCGAACAGCCATAAGCTGGACATCGCTTTCGCCTGCACCTCATCACCTTCCAGCAGGGCTGCAAGGAAGGGTTTTCGCGAAATCGATAAGTATCTCCACCAATCCACGCGTCTTCGAAAGTGGAAATGATTGCGGCGATGTTCTGGCAAACTTCCTTTGGGTCCCTATCCCCCATGATGGGGGATATTACCGGATTGGCTTTGAGAAGTGAAACCACCATTCCGATAAGAGTTATCGTATCGAAACCCAGAGGAGGTCAGCGATGAATTTTGACGACTGCGTGAAGGCTCATGTGGCATGGAAGAGTAAGTTACAAGGATATCTGAGGAATCCGGATAAATCCCTGACCCCGACGACCGTAGAAAGTGATCGCAATTGTGACCTCGGAAAATGGCTCCACGGGGAGGGTGCGAAGTTCGCGTCGAATACCAAATTCTCTCAGCTTGTCGCCGAGCATGCCAAATTCCATAAGGCGGCCGCTAGCATCATTCGACAGGCCGATACTGGCAAGAGTGTCGTTGAAGAAACAGCACTGGGTGGCAAGAGCGAATTCTCCACAGCATCCGCCAAGGTGGTGGGATTGATCATGGACTGTAAGAAGGACTTCTCCAAATAGGCATCGCTCTCGCCCGCAGCTCAGATAACCCTCGCCACCTCGTCGAATGCGAACCGATGCGCCCGTGGCCGCAGCGACGCCTGATCGCCGTAGCCGAGGTTGGCGATCAGGTTGACCTGATAGCGCCCGTCCGGGAAGAACTCCTGGTTCACCAAGTCGGCCTTGAACCCAGTGAGAACGCCGATGTCCAAGCCCAACGCACGCGCCGCGAGGATTAGATAGCCGGCCTGCAAGCTGCCATTACGCAGAAGCGTCGGTTCGACCAAGTGCGGGTTCTCCTCGAACAGCTCTTTAGCTTTGGGGGACGGGGTCAGCGACGGAAGATGCTCGAAGAACCGAGTGTCGTAGGCCAGGATGAGATTGAATGGCGCATTGACCGTCTTTTCTCGGTTGCTCGACGACAGGGCTGGTGCCAGGCGCGCCTTTGATTCTGGCGAACGCAGAAAGACGTAGCGCGATGGCTGCGAGTTGAATGCGGTCGGCCCCCATTTGACTAGGTCGTACAGCGTGCGAACGGTTTCCTCGGTGACCGGTCGCGCGCTGAATCCGTTGTAGGTGCGCGCACCCCGGAACAGCTGATTTAGGGCGCGCTCATCCAAGGGTACAGTCATCGGCTTCTCCTTAGAGATCCGTCACCGGGACCAGGCCCAGCTCTTTGCCTTTGTCGTAAAGGCCGGTCATCTTCCAGTTCTGACGAAGCACACCGGGACCGTAATTGCGCGAGCCGCCCACCGATTCGGCAAGCAGTTGCAGACGAGCGGACTCCTCAAGAAGGATGATGGTCTCGGTCAGCTCGCGCACGCCGCCCTTGCCCCACACCGTGCCGCCGCCGTTCGCTTCCAAAGTCGCAAAGACGTGAGGATTCTGGTTGACCTTTTCGATGATGAAATCCACCTCGGGTTGACGACGGTCGATATACACCGGCAGCTCGCGCACCAAGTGGTGGCGATTGAGCGCCACATAGCTGAGGGGGAACGTGCGATGAGTCTGCGCCCAGGCCGCAACGTGCAAGGTGTGTACGTGCGAGATGATGTTCACGTCGGAATGCTCGACGAACAGCTTGTTGTAGCGATTGCCGACCGGCTTTCCCGAGAATACCGTGCCATCGAAGCCGCTGACCGTAGGAACGATTTCCTCGCCGCGGTTCCACGGTCCAGGATCGTTGACCGTCACCAACTTCTGGTGGTCTGGCACGCGCACCACGAAGCCGACCGTGCCGAACTGTGTAGTCGTATGGGTGTCGCGCAGCACGCGAAAGGCGCGCTCGGCATCGCGCTTCACACCGGCAGTAAATTCGGCCACGTCTGCGGCCAACCCCGTATTACTATTTCTCATGGACGTACTCCTTGTTTCGAAGATTGAATGGATATCTAGACTGTGACTGCTCTCAACCTGTGGCCCGCAAACTAGCGGCGCTAGCGCTTCCCTGCACCAAGGGCAGAACTTCTTCACCGACCCGATACGCCTCTTCCAGGTGGGGCGTGCTGGCCAGGATAAAGGCGTCCGCCCCCAGCTGCACTAATTGGTCGAGACGTTCGGCCACCTGTTCGTAGCTTCCGACGATGCCGTTGGTCTGGCCACCGCGCAAGAGGTTGAATCCGGACCAGACATTGGGTTCGATGATCAGGTCTTTGTAGCTGCTGATGGTCGCTGGGCGATGGCGCTGGCGAGCCGCCCCCACCGATTCGCTACCATCCGCGCTGCGCTGAAAATTCTCGACCGCGGACTTGTCCAGGCTGTCGAAGCCGCGTCGGATCTCTTCCCACGCCTCCTCTTCGGTCGGCCGGGCAACGATGTCGACGCGAATCGCGGTCTTGATGCGGCGACCAAGTTCCTGCGTACGTTCCTTCACACGGTCGAACTTGCGTCGCAGCTGCTCAAATGGCTCCAACCAGGAGAGATAGTAGTCGGCATGCTTCGATGCTGATGCCAGGGCCGCGTCGGATGAACCCGAGAAGTAGATTTCCGGATACTCTTCTCGCGACAGGGGATCGGCTAGGCCAGCGTTTTCGACTTGATAGAACTTGCCGTGGTACGAGAACGGACCGCCGTTCCACACGCCTCGCAGGATATCCAGGAACTCCGTGGTGCGGCCGTAGCGGTCGTCGTGTGCAACGGCGTCGCCCCACCAAAGCTGCTGCGGCCCGCCGCCACCCGTGATGATGTTGTAAAGAGCGCGACCACCGGTGGCGCGTTGGAGGCTCGCTGTCATTCGCGCCGCCACCACCGGATTCAAGAAGCCGGGCTGGAACGGAATCATGAAACGGAAGGTCTTGGTCTCGCGGGCCAACACCGAGGAGATGACCCACGGCTCGTCGGTCATGGGGAACGACGGAATGAGACCGCCCTGAAAGCCCGAGATTTCTGCGGCGTGCGCGATCTCGGCGAGATAGTCGATATAGCTGAATCCATCGCCACCACTACCTGCAAGGCAGGGCTTGCGCTTGCTGTCGTCCCCGGGAGACCAATCGCCCCTAAACGGCGTGCGACTGCGGTGCGAGCTTGGCTCGCCATGGGTAGGAATTCGCCAGAAGATGTCGATCGCCATGACTATTTTCCTTAGGCAAGTGCGCCGAGGGCGCGGCGCTGTTCGGGTGAGACTTGGGAACGGACGAAGGGCAACACGTGTTCGCCCAAACGGTAGGCTTCTTCAAAGTGAGGAACGGCAGACAGCAAGAAGCTGTCGATGCCAGCAGAGAAGTAGGCGACCAGTGCCTGCACGACTTGCTCGTAGCTGCCGACCAGGGTGGCCGCTGCACCGGTGTTGTCCTTGGTGAGGCCCGCCCACAGACGCTGGTCAACCGTCGGCGCGCCACCAGCCTGCCGCCCACCTGGCTGCTGCCAGTAGCGCTCCGCATCGAAGAGCGCCTCTTCCTCCGTTTCGCGCGCCAGCACGTCTAGGCGCAGACCGAAGCTGAGCTGCCTACCTTCTTTCTTCGCGAGATCCCGCAGTAACTCGACCTCCTTTTCGATCGCTGCTGCACTGACTGCGTCGAACACATGCACGTCGGCAACTTTGGCCGACAGTCGGTAATCCTCCGGGCTGTTCCCCAAAAGATAAACCGGCGGCACTTTCTGGTTGCCGAGTGCACCCTGAAAACCGCCGTTTTGCACTTCGAAGAAGCGTCCCTTGAAACTGTACGGTGATTGCGTGAGCACCCCGCGGGCGACGAGCAAGAACTCCTCGATGCGCGCATGCCGATCCCCGTCTGCAACGAAATCACCCTGCGCCCGACGCTGTTGCTCGCCAGCGCCGGCCTTAATCTGCCAGGCGAAGCGCCCTCCCGTGAAGCGCTGATAGCTCACGGCGTTTTTTGCGGCATAGACCGACGAGCCTCGGGAAGCCTCGAATTCCGTTAGCAACTTTAGATGTCGCGTACCACGCGCCACATACCCGGCCACAATCCACGGCTCATCGCCCGACGGATCCTCGGGAATACGCAAACCATCGAAGCCGGCCAGGTCAGCAGCCCGGGCCACTTGATGCAAGTGATCGAAGTAGTTGAAGCTCTGCCCGCGCGGATCTGTCACTCCAGGCGAATAAGGGTGCGCCGACGACAAGCGCTCGCCGCGACGTTGACTTTCGGCATTTCCATAGCGACCATCGCCGCTCGTCGGTAGCTGCCAGATGAATTCGATAGACATGTTCTTCTTCCTCTCGGAAGGAGCTTCAGCATCGTCCGTGCCACTGCGTGAAGGACGCGCTGCAATCGATGGCGTTTCTCGGCCGGGTACGCGAAAGTCTGCCGTTTACGAAGAAGTCGGGGTCACGCGGAAGCATCCGTCTGTTGCCTAGTCAGCAGTCCGGAAGCAGTGCTGCTGCCAATGGATCCCCATTAGGTCCTCTTTCCAAAACCGGTCCGAATGCGTGTCACGGTGATTTCCTGGGTCGCCATTTCGACTGCGCAACATGCATTGCTGATCGACTGTTGCTCACGCAACAGAATCCGGCCGGCAAGAGCCGTCTTGCCGCACGCGCTGTTGCGGCATGGGCCGTGCAGGAAGCGCGCTCCGTATCTACAAAAGCCCACGAAGGGCGAACGCTTTCAATTTATGGAGGTCCCGGAATGATTCGAGTCGAGAACGCCAAACATAAACGCCCTGGCCCGCGCTTCGCCAGGCACCATGCCTTCGGCAGACACGCACGTGTCGCCATCGCGTGCGCGTTGCTGACTCCTTTCATGGCCTCCAGCGAAACCAGCGCCGAGCCCGCATCGGCACCGCCGGATGAGCCGGTAGTGGTGAGCGAAAGCACGAAGCCTGTCGAGGTTCCCGTAGCGGAATCGACGCCTGCAGTGGCCGAGTCAACGCCTGCGCCAGTTGCCAGTCCCGAAGCGGCAGCGGTTTCGCCAGCCACCGTGGAAGCGCCGGCTTCCGCAGAAGCGGCCCCGTCGGAGTCGCCGTTTTCCTCGCCGGCATCGACTGCCCAACTCAAGGCCGTCGTAGTGACGGCGCAACGCCGAGAGGAAACGGCGCAAGCGGTTCCGACAGCCATCTCCGTCGTCTCGGGCGACTCTCTGGTCGACAGCGGTGTGGGCCGCTCCGCTGGCGAAGTCCTCAACTCCGTACCGAGCGCTTCGGCTGCCACCCAACTGCACGGACGACCACGCTGGTGGATCCGCGGCGTGGGAACGGGGCAGCAGCAGCTCGACTTCGCCAACCCCATTGGCTTTTATCTAGACGACGTCTACATCAGCAACGCCAGCGCCACGGGCTTTCCACTCTTCGACCTCGACCGGGTCGAGGTTCTGCGCGGTCCCCAGGGAACTTTGTGGGGTAAGAACACCACCGGCGGTGCCGTCAGCGTCGTTTCTCGACGCCCCAGCCTCGATTCGAACGACGGCTACCTGAAATTCGACTACGGCACGTTCCACGACAAGCTCGCCGAAGGCGCCAGCAATGGCATCATCTGGTCGAAGCGCCTAGCAGCCCGTGCCTCGTTTCACATCGAAAGTCGCGACGGACGTTTCACGAATCTTTACGATAATCGCAGCGCAGGCGAGTTTCAGGATGCCGCCGCACGTTTGCAATTGCTCGGCAGGATCACGGACGACTTGGAGGCTTTGGCCAACCTACACGTGCGCAAATACACCACGAACGGAGCGGTAGCGACGGTTCTTGGCTCAGGAACGGACGGTGCCTACCGCGACAACTACGTACCAAGCACAGCCCTCGATGACGTTAGTACGAACGCGCCTAACTCCAGCGACGTACGACAGACTGGCGCCAATCTGACCCTCAAATGGAAGCTGCAGGGATATGCCCTCACCTCTATCACAGGATTCGAGGAGTACAAGGAAACGACCCTTAGCGACGGCGACTACACGCCGCTCGAAATCAGCCGCAGCTGGGTCGATGCTGTTTCTCGCCAATACTCTGAAGAAGTGCGCTTGACTTCTCCTCACGCAGACCGCTTGAACTGGGTCGCGGGACTCTTCTATTTCAACGAGGACATCAAGTACAAGAACGCCTTGGCCAAGCTTCCGGGTGTCACGTTACCGGCTGCCGGCGCCGCCAACTACTCGCTGACGGTGTTTGACCACGGCAATTCCAGCTTCGCGCCCTTCGGCAGCGCAACGTTCAGCTTCACCGATGCACTCAGCCTGAAGGGCGGACTGCGCTGGACCTGGGAAAAGCGCACGCTCGAAAGCGATCGTATTGCGAACAATGGCACGCCGACGTTCTCAGATCCCGCCAACTGGTGGAACCCGACGCTCATCACTTCGTCTCTGCAGCAGGTCTATAACGTCAGCCTCGACAAGACCTGGACGAACTTCACTTACGACCTGACGCCTACCTTGGCCATCACGCCCGATGCCAGTGTCTATTTCCGCTACGCCCACGGCATCAAATCGGGTGGCTACAACACCGCCGCCACGACCCTCTCTGCCCTCAACGTGGTCGAGCCCGAAAAGCTCAACGCCTACGAGCTCGGCGCGAAGACGAGCTGGCTTGGTCGTCGTCTTACCGCCAACGCCGCAGGCTTCTACTACGACTACCGCGACATCCAAATCAACGTCGTCGGTCCCCTGCCCCCGACCAATACCGCGGTCTCGTATCTTCAAAACGCCAAGAAGGGGCGCGTGTACGGAGGTGAGCTGGAGCTGGAAGCCTTGCCGATTCGCTACGTCCACGTCACCGGAAACCTCGGCCTTTTGGACGCCAAATTCACCGACTTCACCGCTCTTTACGGTGGCGCAAATTACACGGGTAACCGGCTTGTGCGTTCGCCCAGGGTGTCCACGCTATTGCGCGCCGACATCATCCTTCCCTTCAACGCTCCCGTGAACGTCATCCTGGGCGGCGACTGGCGCTACCAGAGCAAGCAGTTCTTCTACACCACCAACCAGTCGGATCCGCTGCTCTGGCAGAGCGCCTACTCACTCGTGAATGCTCACGTGAGTTTCCAAAGCGCCGACGAAAAGGTCAGCCTTGTCCTCTACGCAACCAACCTTCTAGATCTCCGATACAAGAACCACACACTGCCCGGAGCGGCGGGCGCTACGGGCGATGTCGTCTACTGGGCTGATCCACGCACGATTGGCGCGACCCTCATCAGCCGGTGGTGGTAGCAACATCAAGATGTGCTGATAGCCCTCGCGCAAAAGAATCCTGTTGCACTGGTGTCCTCTTTAATAGACACTTGTCTCTAGACATCAACAAGCAAGACAAGGAGTTCGCCATGACGTTCCGCGCGCCATCCCATCCTTCGTTCGTTCGATTCCGCCAATCTTCCCTCATCGTCAGTCTCGTAGCATTCAGCGCCGCCTCTCTTCCGGCCGCCGCCCAAGAAGCCTCACCGACCGAAAAGGCGGCACCACCTGCCAGCGGCTCAGCAAACACGCAGCCTTCAGCCGCAGATCTAGAAAAGCGCGTTGACGAACTAGATCAACGGCTGCGCCAGACAGAGCGACGGCTTGAGACGCCGCCACCTCAGACGCCGACCAAGGCAGCGCCCACCGTGAGCGCCGAAGAAGCCGGTTTTGGAATTACCAGCGCGGACAAGCAATTCAGGGTGCGCATTCACGGGCAATTGCAAATCGACGGTCGACGCTTCTTCGGGGATGATTCCCTGCGCGACCTCGATACATTTCTCGTCCGGCGCGCCCGCCCAACCATCGAAGTCACC
>ODAK010002385.1_pt1 | contig 19789 bp, 18 predicted proteins | sample 1539591 | NCBI WGS metagenome assembly ODAK01 (sample SAMEA3539303, study PRJEB22396) | soil metagenome | biome: tundra; feature: field; material: soil | place: USA | collected 2010-05 | depth 0.15 m | reverse complement strand
CCCAGAGCGAAGCGAATGGGAGGGTGAGGGGTTTCGCCCTCACCGATTAGATCCCGCCGTTGTTCACTTTTCGTTTCGCCCGGATCGTCGTATGGCTCTAGGGTGAACGCCCTTTCGCCGACGCTCGACCTTGCGCCCGCCCTCGTGGTCCTGCCCGGACCACGGGCGGCGATCTGCGACGGCGCCGGCGCGCGCGATCTGCCGGCCGCCGAGGCGCGCAAGCTGGCCCTGTCGGCGCCGGTGGTGGTGGTCCATGCCAGCCTGACCGCGCGGCGGCTGGAGCTGCAGGCCCCGCCGCGCTCTCGCGACATCTTCGACGCCCTTGAGTTGTTCGCCTTCGTGCGGCCGGCCAGGTTCTGCGCCCCGTCGGCCGTAGGCCTGGCCCTGGCGCTGGGCCTGCCCGAGCCGAAGACGCCAGCCGCCCAGGCCGAGAGCCTGGCCCGCGTCTGCGGCGTGTTGCTCGCCGAACTGGCCGAAACCCCTTGGCCGAACCGCGAGGAGGCCCTGGCCCTGGCCGAGACGCTCGGCAGGGCGGGGTGGGCCTGGGCCCCCGCCATCACCACAGCCCTTCGATCGAGAGCCGTGCGCGAAGGCTGGCGCGGCTCCGGCCTCGACGTCTGGTCCCGCATCCCGGAGTGGGAGGACCAGGCGCCCGCCGGCGAGCCGGGCTCCAAGCCGGTCGACCCGGACGCAGCGCGCGCGAGGCTGGCCGAATTCCTCGGCCGCGCCGGTCTGGACGAGGTGCGCGAAGCCCAGGCCGAGTTCGCCGCCGAAACGGCGCACGCGTTCCAGCCGCGCGAGCGGGAGGGCGAGCCGAACCTGATGCTGGCCGAGGCGGGCACCGGGGTGGGCAAGACCCTTGGCTATCTGGCGCCGGCCTCGCTGTGGGCTGAGGCCAATGGACCCGGCGTCTGGGTCTCCACCTTCACCCGCGCCCTGCAGCGGCAGATCGAACGGGAGAGCCACTCGGTCTATCCAGACCCGGCGGTGCGGGCAAAGAAGGCCGTGGTCCGCAAGGGCCGCGAAAACTACCTCTGTCTGCTGAACCTGCAGGAACAGGCCAGCGTGGCCATGTCGGGCGGCGGCGACCTGATCGGCCTTGCACTCACCGCGCGCTGGGCCAGGGCCACCGGCGACGGCGACATGACCGGCGGCGACTTCCCGGCCTGGCTGCCCGGCCTGTTCGCGGTCGGTCCGGCCTCCCAGGCCAGCCCCGGCAACCTGGTCGACCGGCGCGGCGAATGCGTCCACGCCGCCTGCCCGCACTACCGCATGTGCTTCATCGAAAAGGCCGTGCGGGCATCCCGGCGCGCCGACCTGGTCATCGCCAACCATGCGTTGGTCCTCACGCAAGCCGCCTTCGACGGCGCACGGGCGGCGCGGGGCCTGAAGACCGACGTCGAGACCACGGCGCTGAAGCGCATCGTCTTCGACGAGGGTCACCACCTGTTCGACGCCGCCGATGCGGCCTTTTCCGCCGCCATCTCGGGCGCCGAGGCCGCCGAACTGCGCCGCTGGATCCGCGGTCCCGAAGGGCGTGGCCGGCGCGGGCGAGGCCTGCAGGCGCGGCTGGGCGACCTGGTCGGCGAGCGTGAGGACGCCAAGACCGCACTGCACGAGGTGTTGCGCGCCGCCTCCGCGCTGCCCGGCGACGGCTGGTCCGGCCGCATCGCGCCGCCCTCGGCCGAGCCCAACCCGATCGGGCCGGTGGAGAAGTTCCTGGTCGCGGCGCTAGAGCAGCTGCGCGCCCGCGCCGCCCCGTCGGAAGTCGGCCAGGAGTGCGCCGCGCGACCGGCGCTGGACCTGGTGCGCCAGACGGCGGCCGAGGCGGCCAAGGCGCTCGAGACGGTCGAGGCGCCGCTGATCACCCTGTCGCGACGGCTGGAAGACCTGCTCGACGAGGAGGCCGATGAGCTTTCCACGGGCGAGCGGGCGCGGATCGAGGGCGCGCTGCGTGGCCTGGATCGCCGCGCGCGCATGCACCTGCCGGCCTGGCGGGGCATGTTGCAGGCCATAGCCGACGACGCCGAGGACGATCCGGACTTCGTCGACTGGTTCGAGGCCACCTATCTCTACGGTCGGGTGGTCGATGCGGCCTGCCGCCGCCACTGGGTTGACCCGACTGAGCCGCTGCACGCGGCGGTGCTGTCGCCGGCGCATGGCGTCCTGGTGACCAGCGCCACTCTGGCCGATTCCGCGCTCGAGGATCCGTTTTCGCTGGCCGAGATGCGCACCGGCGCCGCCCGCTTCGCCGACCGGCCCAAGGTGCTGCGCCTGACCTCGCCGTTCGACTATGCCAACCATGCCCGGGCCATCGTGGTCACCGATGTCGGCCGCGAGGACCCGCGCCAGGTGGCCGCCGCCATGCGGGAGCTGTTCATGGCCTCCGGCGGCGGCGCGCTCGGCCTGTTCACCGCCATACGACGTCTACGGACGGTCTATGATCGGATCAGCGCGCCGCTGGCCGAGGGCGGGCTCGCCCTCTACGCCCAGCATGTCGATCCGCTGGAGGCGGGCACCCTGGTCGACATCTTCCGGGTCGAGGAGGACGCCTGCCTGCTGGGCACCGACGCCGTGCGCGACGGGGTGGACGTGCCGGGCCGCTCGCTCAGGCTGCTGGTCTTCGACCGCGTGCCCTGGCCCAGGCCCGACCTGTTGCACAAGGCCCGCCGTGTGCGCTTCGGCGGCAAGGCCTATGACGACGCCGTCGCCCGCGCCCGCATCGCCCAGGCCTTCGGCCGCCTGATCCGGCGCGCCGACGACAGGGGTGTCTTCGTCATGCTCGATCCCGCCGCGCCCACGCGCTTGTTCTCAAGCCTCCCCGAAGGCGTCCACATCGAACGCATGGGTCTTGTCGACGCCATTGAAGCGGTGGGAGCGCATCTAAATGCTCCTTCTCCCCTTGCGGGAGAAGGTGGCCCCGAAGGGGTCGGATGAGGGGTTGAAAACCCTGTTCGGAATGTCCCACCGCAACCTGGAAATCGCCGCGCGACCCCTCATCCGTCAGCTTCGCTGACACCTTCTCCCGTAAGGGGAGAAGGGCGCTTACTTCTTATCCCGCCCGAAGTTGGGTTCGGCGCTTTCCTGGCCGGCGGCGATGATGCCGCGGCGGATGGCGCGAGTGCGGGTGAAGAGGGCTTCCAGCTTGTCGCCCTCGCCGCGGCGGATGGCGCGCGACAGGGCCTGCAGATCCTCGGTGAATTGGCCCAGCGTCTCCAGCACCGCATCGCGGTTGAGCAGGAAGACGTCGCGCCACATCACCGGGTCCGACGCGGCGATGCGGGTGAAGTCGCGGAAACCGCCAGCGGAGTATTTCATCACCTCGCCCTCGGCCACCTCCTCGATATCGGCGGCCGTGCCGACGATATTGTAGGCGATCAGGTGGGGCAGGTGCGACGTGACGGCCAGTACGATGTCGTGGTGGCGGGCGTCCATCAGCTCGACATTGGAGCCCAGCGCTTGCCAGAAGGCGGTCAGGGTCGCGACCGCCTCCAGATAGGCCGGATCGTCCGCTAACGGACAAAGGATTGCCCAGCGACCCTCGAACAGGGTGGCGAAGCCCGCGTCCGGCCCGGACTGTTCGGTGCCAGCGATGGGGTGGCCGGGAATGACGAAGACGCCCTCGGGTGCCGCGGCGACCATGGCCTCGGCCACCGCCCCCTTGACCGAGCCGACGTCGGAGAGGATCGCCCCGCGCTTCAGGCCTGCGGCTGAGGCGGCGACGGCATCGCCAATGGCCGCCGGCGGGGCGGCGAAGACCACAAGGTCGGCGCCGGCGACGGCTTCGGCGGCGGTGTCGAAGACCGCATCGGCCATGCCCAGTTCGCGCACCCGCGCCCGCACCTCGGCGCTGGAATCATAGACGGCGATGGATGTGGCGGCGCCCTTGGCGCGGGCGGCGCGGATGACGGAGGAGCCGATCAGGCCGCAGCCGATCACCGCCAATCGTTCAACCGGGGTCATCGCTCGGATCGTTTGAGGAAGTCGGCCAGCAGATCGACCACGGCGCGGTTGTGCTCTTCCAGCCCGATGGTGATGCGCAGGCAGTCCGGCAGGCCATAGTTGGCCACGCCGCGCACGATATAGCCGCGTTCGGTCAGGAAGGCCTCGGCTTCGGCCGCAGTGCGGCCCGGCGTTGCCGGAAACTGGACCAGAATGAAGTTGGCGCCCGACGGCGCGACCTCGAGACCAAGGCCGCCGAGCTGCTGGGTCAGCCAAGGCCGCCACTGTTCGACCAGCTCGAGCGAGCGCGCCTGGAACGCCTCGTCACCAAGAGCCGCGATGGCCGCCGACTGGCCGGCGATGGAGGTGTTGAAGGGCAGGCGGATGCGATCGATGGCCTCGACGACTTCCGGCGGCGCGTAGGCCCAGCCGATGCGCAGCGCGGCCAGGCCGTGCAGCTTGGAAAAGGTGTGACTGACCAGGATGTTAGAGGCTGCCCGGGCGAGATCCAATCCGTCGCTGAAGCGCGGATCGCGGCAGAATTCCGCATAGGCCCCGTCGATCACCAGCATGACCGTAGCCGGCAGCCCTTCGTGCAGCCGCTGCAGCTCGTCGGCGGTGATCCAGGTCCCGGCGGGGTTCGAGGGCTGGGTGACGAAGACCAGCCGCGTGCGCTCGTCGACCAGGTCGAGCATGGCCTCGACATCGATGCGCAGCTTGGGTTCCGGCGCGAAACGCACCTCGGCCTGGCAGGCGCGCGCGCCGATGCCATAGGCGCCGAAGCCGTATTCGCCCTGCACGATGTTGTCGCCGGGCTCAAGATAGACCTGCTGCACCAGCCGACCGAGGATCTCGTCGGTGCCGCAGCCGAAGACCAGCCGCTCAGGTTCCAGCCGGTAGCGCGCGGCGATGGTCTCGCGCAGCGCCATGGTGCGGCTGTCGGGATAGAGGTTGAGCTGCGTCGCGGCGGCGATGAAGGCCGCCTGGGCCTCCGGGCTGGAGCCCAGTATGTTCTCGTTCGAGGACAGCTTGATCGGGTGTTCGACGCCGGCGATCTTGGCCTTGCCGGGCACATAGGCGACGATCTCGTCGATGCCGGGCTTGGGCCTTGGGCGATCGGCGGCTCCGCGATCGGTGGGCGCGGTCATGGTCATCAGAGGTCGAGCGGCGTCGGCGCCGCGCCGATGGCGCCGCTGAGCTTGCCTGGCGCGCGCGCCAGCCTGGCGTCGTCGCGCTGGTAGAAGCCGGCCAGGCCGAACAGTTTCAGGCCGCCGGTCTCAACAATGAGGCGCGCCGCGACCTCGTCGCTGGCCAGGGCGGTCTCGACCTTCGCCGCCGGCTCCGCGGCGTCAGTGACCCAATAGGTCTCGTCGCCGCCGGTGGGCTCGACCTCGATTTCGGCGATGGCCAGGGCGGATTGTGGCCCGAGGCTGAGCAGGCAGGGCAGGGAGGCGAAGATGGAAAGCTTCGGCTCGGCCAAGAGCCGTCCCCACCAGGCTGAATCGTGCGTCAGGGCGAGGATGGCGACGCCGCCGGGGGTCTTGGCCTGGGCCAGGGCCGGCTCCGGACGCTCGAAGCGGTTCAGCGGCGGGGCCGCGCCGAAGCGGACGCGGGCCAGCTCGACCACGCGCGCGGGGTCGGGGCCGCCCCAGACGGCGAGGTGGAAGGGCCCCTGCTGGGCCAGATTGTCCGAAATGAGCTCACGCCAAAGACGCACCGTAAGCTGGGCGCTGGCGCTCCGGCCAGGGGTGGCGAGCAGACGCCGCAGCAAAAGCGCCTCGCGCGCCGGGCGCAGGCCGAACTTGCCGCCGTCGCCGGCCGCGCGCTTGGCCTCGGCTACCTCGCGCGCCAGGCTGGCGCGTTCGTCGACCAGCCGCAAAAGCTCGGCGTCGACGGCGTCGATGCGCGCCCTGACAGCGTCCAGCGATGGCGATTTCGCGTGCACTTCACGTCCCCATTGGAAGGCGCCGGACCATAGAGATTGCGCCGTGACGCGCAATAGGCGCGGTTGGGCATGGCGGCGCGCCAGGCCTGAGGTTATTGGCAGGCCATGCAGGCGACTGGGCGCGACCGCTGGGTGTTCGGCTATGGCTCGTTGATGTGGCGGCCTGGCTTCGCCTTCGCCGAGCGCAGCGCGGCCATCGCCCACGGACGTCGCCGGGCCTTCTGCATCTATTCGGTGCATCACCGCGGCACGCCGGCCAGGCCTGGCCTAGTGCTGGGCCTGGCGCCCGGCGGGGCTGTGCGCGGCGCGGCCTATCGGGTGGCGGCCAAGGCGTGGCCGGACGTCTATGCTTACCTGCGCGAACGCGAACAGCCGACCGAGACCTATTTCGAGGCCTGGGCGCCGGTGCGGCTGGCCGGGACTGAAAGCGTCGAGGCGCTGGTCTTCCTCTCCGACCGCAACCACCCGCAATGGGCCGGCGATCTCGATCTGGAGGCCCAGGCGCGGCTGATCGCCGGCGCTACAGGCCTTTCCGGCCGGAATGTCGACTATCTGCGCGATCTGGTCACGCACCTGCGCGAAGAGGGCGTCGCCGACCGCACCATGGAGCGGCTGCTGGTCAGGGTCGAGGCCCTGGAGGCGGCCGAAGCCTAAGCCAGGAAGGCGCGGACCTCGGTCAGGAAGTCGTCCAGCCGGTCGTGGTGCACCCAGTGGCCGGCGCGTTCGAACTCGACGACGCGGGCGTCCTTGAAGTGCTTCAAGCTGCCGTCCTTTTCCGGGTTCGAGGCCCAGCTCTCCTTGCCGTTCACGAACAGCACCGGGCAGCTGATGTTTTCCCAGAGCTCATGGATCTCCTTCGGCGTAAGGTCCGACGGCGAGGACGAGCGGGCATAGTTGTCGAACTTCCAGCTATAGGTGCCGTCCTCGTTCTGGGCGGCGCCGTGCACGGTCAGATAGCGCGCCTGTTCCGGCGTCAGGTGCTTGTTCTCCGCCTGCATGCGCGCATAGGCCTCCTCGATCGAGGCGTATTTGCGCGGCGTGCGGCCGGCCAGGGCCCGCTTGTGCTCGACCCAACTTCGCATGCGCTCTGGCGCAGAGGTCTTGGCGCGTCTGGCCAGCATGGACGGTGAGGGACCCATGCCCTCGATGGAGACCAGCTTGGACACGGTCTCCGGATAGACCCCGGTATAGCGCAGCGCGATATTGCCGCCGAGCGAATGGGCGACCATCCGCACCGGCGCCAGGCCCTGCTGGTGGATCAGCTGGGCCAGGTCATAGACGTACGCCCCCAGCCCATACTCACCGCTGGGGGAATGGGCGCTGTCGCCATGGCCACGCAGGTCGGGCGCGATGATGTGGTAGTCGCGCCGCAGGTCCTCGGCCACCCAGTCCCAGTTGCGGCAATGGTCCTGGCCGCCATGCACCAGGATCAGCGGCGGCGCGTCAGGATTGCCCCAGTCCACATAGTGCAGCCGCAGCCGCTGCGAGATGTAGCTCTGCGAAGTCGGTCCATGTTCGATCATGGCCGTTCTTTAGCCGATCTGGGGGCCGGTCATCTAGGCTGCTCAGCGCAAACAAAAACCCGTCATTCCCCCGCTGGCGCCGCTTTGGCGGCGGAATGCGGCGGACCCATGAACACGGCCATCGACGGCGATCATGGGTGGCCCGAACAAGTCGGGCCATGACGGTTGGGTGTGTGCAGCGCTAGGATGGGTCAGGCCCGCTTTTTCGGAGTTTCCGCCATGACCCTTGCCGACAATCCCGTGCTCGCGCCCTGGGGCGGTCCGCATGGCGGGGGCCCGGCATTCGACCAGGTTCGGGTCGAACATTTCGCGCCAGCGCTGGACGAGGCCATGGCGCGCTATCGGGCCGAGATCGCGGCCATTACGGAAAACCCCGAGCCGCCCAGCTTCGCCAATACGCTGGAGGCTCTGGAGCGGTCGGGGCGCGACTACCGCCAGGCGACCTCGCTGATGGGGACCTTCACCTCGACCATGAACACGCCGGCCATGCAGGCGGTGCAGCGGGAGGCGGCGCCGAAGCTGGCGGCTTTTCGCGACGAGATCATGCACAACCGGCCGCTGTTCGAGCGCATCCGGGCGGTGTTCGAGGCGCGGGAAACCAGCGGCCTGAATGCCGAGCAGCAGCGGCTGGCCGACGTGGTCATGCGCCGCTTCACCCGCCAGGGCGCGGCCTTGCCGGATGCCCAAAAGCACCGGCTGGCCGAGATCAACCAGCGCCTGGCCAGCCTCTACACCAACTTCAGCCAGAACATCCTGGCCGATGAAGAGGGCCTCAGCCTGGTGCTGGACAGCGAGGCCGATCTGGCCGGCCTGCCCGCCAACCTGATCGAGGCGGCGGCGGCCAGCGCCGAACAGCGCGGGCTGACGGGCAGGTGGGTGATCGCCAATACCCGCTCGTCCATGGACCCCTTCATCACCTTTTCCGAACGCCGTGACCTGCGTGAAAGGGCGCTGGCCCTGTGGTCCAGCCGCGGCGACAACGCCGGCGATCACGACAACAACGCGATCATGACCGAGGTGCTGAAGCTGCGCGTCGAGAAGGCGCGGCTGTTGGGCTTCGAGACCTTCGCCCACTGGATCGCCGACGGCCAGATGGCCAAGACCCCCGACGCCGCCATGGCCCTGCTGCGCCAGGTTTGGACCCCGGCCGTGGCGCGCGCCCGCGAGGAGATCGCCGAGATGGCGCCGATCGTGGCGGCCGAGGGCTCCAACGAGCCGATGGAGGCGTGGGATTACCGCTACTATGCCGAGAAGCTGCGCAAGGCCAAGTACGATCTCTCCGACGACGAGGTGAAACCCTACCTGCAGCTCTCCAAGCTGCGCGACGGCATGTTCTGGGCGGCGGGCGAGCTGTTCGGCCTGAAGTTCACCCAGGTGACCGACATGCCGGTCTATCACCCGGACGTCGACGTGTTCGAGGTGACCAAGGCGGGGAAACGCGTCGGCCTCTGGTATTTCGACCTCTATGCCCGGCCGGGAAAGTCGTCCGGCGCCTGGATGAGCGAGTACCGCACCCAGCAAAAGCTGGCCGGCGTCACGCCGATCATCTCCAACAATTCCAACTTCATGCCCGCCGCGCCTGGCGAACCGGTGCTGATCTCCTGGACCGACGCGGTGACCCTGTTCCACGAGTTCGGCCACGGCCTGCACGGGCTGAACTCGGCGGTGACCTATCCGTCGCTCGCCGGCACCAGCGTGGTGCGCGACTTCGTCGAGCTGCCCAGCCAGCTGAACGAGCGCTGGCTGCCGACGCCGGAACTCCTGTCGCGCTTCGCCGTCCACTATGAGACCGGCGAGCCCATGCCGGCGGCCCTGACCGACAAGGTGCTGGCGGCGCAGAATTTCCGCCAGGGCTTCAACACCACCGAATACCTAGCCTGCGCCATTCTCGACCTCGAGGCGCACCTGGGCGCCGACGAGGCGCTGGACGCGCGCGATTTCGAGCGCGAGGCGCTGGAGCGGCTGGGCATGCCCAAGGAGATCATCCTTCGCCACCGCCTGCCGCACTTCTCCCACGTCTTTTCCGGCGAGGGCTATGCGGCCGGCTATTACAACTACATCTGGGCCGATGCGCTGAGCGCCGACGCCGCCGAGGCGTTCGCCGAGGCGCCCGGCGGCTTCTACGACAAGGGCCTGGCCGAAAAGCTGCTCACCGAGGTGCTCAGCATCGGCAATACGGTGGAGGCCGCCGAGGCCTACCGCCGCTTCCGCGGCCGCGACTACGGCACCGACGCCCTGATGCGCAGCCGGGGCTTCGAGACGCTGTCCGAGGAGGTCTGAGGGAGGGCGACCGCCTACAGACGCGCCTGAGCCGGTGAGCTGAATCGGCAGCCAAAACCCCGCAAACTAGTGTCCGGATGAGCGGGCGCGAGCCGTATCGGCTTCGGGCGCGCCGTCGTGACGCGCGGCGTCTCGCAACGGGACGGCCAAGCTCCAAAACCTCCGCAATCCGCCGGCCTCGATATTGCGATGTCTGGGTCGCGGCGCCGCGATCGAACCCGGTCGGCCGGTGCGTCCGGAGGCCGACTCCTGTCCAACCCTTTGAAATCGAATACGATCGGCGCCCTGGCGCGCCAGGCGGCGGCGATCGCCGCGGCGGGACTCTGCGTCTTCGTTGCGGCCGGTCCCGCGGCCGCCCAGGCGACGCCCGCCGCCAGTCTGGCCGACTTCCAGGCAGCGCCCGCGTCAAGCGATGCGCGGCAGGTCGCGGACTGGGTGGTCGCGACCGGCGACAATCGCAGCCTGCCGTTCGTGATCGTCGACAAGAAGGCGACCGAGGTTTTCGTCTTCGACGGACATGGACGCCTCAGCGGCGCGACCCCCGCCCTGCTTGGCTTGGCGCGCGGGGACGACTCGGCGCCCGGCATCGGGGATCGGAAACTGTCCGACATCCGCCCCGATGAGCGCACCACGCCGGCCGGCCGCTTCGTGGCGTCGCTTGGCTATGGCCTGGGCCAGCAGGACATCCTCTGGGTGGACTACAAGACCGCGCTCGCCCTGCATCGCGTCCTGGCGGCCAATAGCCGCGAGCACCGCCTGCAGCGGCTCGCGGCGGCCTCGGCCCGCGACCACCGGATCACCTTTGGCTGCATCAATGTTCCGGTCAGCTTCTATGACCGCATCGTGCAGCCCGCGTTCACGGGCACGAGCGGCGTCGTCTACATCCTGCCGGAAACCAAGACGATCGCCGACGTCTTCTTCAGGTCCGCACCGCCCTCATAGGCTGGGTGCTTGCTAGACCGGGGCGAACGGAAGACACTTGCTTGTGACGGATAGTGTCTGTGGCGTTCGCCAGCACATAGCGCCGCCCTGGCCGGCGCGGCTTCGGGGGAAATCATCATGCTTCAGTCCGCAACCGGCCTCGCGCGCGCCGTCCTGTTCGCCGCCGGCCTCGTCGCCATCCCGGCCGCCGCCGCCGCGGCGGCTCCGGAGGGGCCCATGGGCGCGGTCCATGCCTTCCTCGACGCCTTCAACCGCGGCGACATCGCCACGGCCCAGGCGGCCAACGACCCTGACGTGGGCATCATTGACGAAGTTCCGCCGCACGAATGGCATGGCCCTGGCTCCTTCCAGGCCTGGGTCGGCGACCTGGGCAAGGACGCCAAGGCCAACGCCCAGACCGATCAGAAGGTGACGCTGGGCCAGACGATCCGGCAGCAGGTTGATGGCGACACCGCCTACGCCGTTGTGCGCGTGGCCTATACCTATCGCGAGCACGGCAAGCCCAAGGTCGAGCCGGCCGAAATGGCGTTCGCGCTGCGCAACGAGACGGGCGGCTGGAAGATCGCCAGCTGGGCCTGGGCCGGCGAGGCGCCGCGCGCCGCCAAACGATAGACCAGCCAGGGCGTCAGGGCGCCGGAACGAAACCGACAAGGATCGCGCGGCCGTCCGCGTTCAGCTTCGCCGTCACGGTCGCGCCGAGCGGCTCGGCGGCGATCATCCGGTGGACGATCTGCGGATCCTCGGGATCGGTCATGGCGACGAACCGTGCGCCACCGTCCATCAGGCGGCCGATGACCGTCCCGACCGGCGACTTGCCGCTGTAGTCGATGGTGTAGGTCTCGACCACGCCTTCGCCGTCGCCCGGCGCGACCGCTGGCTTCGCCCAGGCGTCGACCTCGGCCTGCAGCGCCCGGCTGTCGAAACCGCGCCATGGGGCCGGGCGGGCGGAATAGACGCCGACCGAATATTTGGAGAGGAAGCCGCCATTGGCGGCCACCAGGCCGTGCTGACCAGGATTGTCACGCAGGCGCCGGACCATGGCGGCGATCGCGTGCATTGAGTAGTTGTTTCCCGCCCCGCCGAAATAGGGCAGGCCGCCCGTGACCGTCAGCGGTCGCGGATCGTCCGCGTCCATGTCAAGGCCATCGCGGATATTGAACACCGCGATGGGAAAGCAGCTGTAGAAATCGAAGAGGTCGATCTGGTGCAGGCCGACGCCGGCGGTCTCCAGCGCCTGGCGAACAGCCAGGACCGAGGCTGGCCCACGTGACAGGTCCGCGCGCTCCAAGGGCAGGCGTTCGCGCGCGTCCGCGCCGCCGTGCAGATAGATCCACCGGTCTTCCGGCACACCCAGAGCGCGCGCCTTGCCGACCGAGGCGAGGAGCACCGCGGCGCCTTGATTGGCCTGATCGCGGGCCACCAGGCGGCGCGGAAACGGATCTGAGGTCAGCCGGTTGGACACGGTGACCGTGGCCAGGTCTTCCGCCGAATAGACCTCGCGCGACATGGCGTGGGCGTTGCCGGCGGCCACCTGGGTGAAGGGCGCGAACAGGCGGCCCATCTCCAAGGCGTAGGCTTCGCGCCCAAGCTTCAGCCGGGCACGGCGGGCGTTCTCGAACAGGGCATAGATACTGATCGCCGACCTGGCCCCATGGCGCGGCAGGTCAGGCGTCGTCAGCGGGTCTCCAAAGCCGCGATCCTCAAGCTCGCCCGGAACGGTCTCCGCCCAATCGCGAGTCTCGCCGCGCGAGGTCAGATGGCGAATCGTCGAAATCGCCTCCGAGCCGCACAGCAGGACCAGGTCTTCGCGCCTTTCGCCGATCGCCTGGGCGAACTCATTGACCAGGTGTTGCGGACCCTGCCCACCTACTGGCTCCAGGACTGCGCGCGCGGGATCGGCGCCGATGCGCCGGGCCACGGCGCGCGGAAAGTTATCGGCCTTGCCAAACGGCGCGATCGCGTTCGGCCCAGAGACCTCGAATTGTCGGATCGCCGCGATCACGCCAATGTGCGGGGCCAGCGCCGCGATACCGAGGGCGTCGTCCAGCGCCGCCGCCGCCGCCCGCCCGGCCAGGTCGGCCGGTGAGAGCGCCTCGTAGCCAGGGGTGGCGATACGCTCCGAAGCTTCGCCGACACCGATGATGATCGGTGTGTTGTCGTCCATCCCGTCCGTCCTGGTCATCGGCCTAGAGTCCCTCGGCAAGCAGGGCATTAGAGGCGGCTTCGAGCCGGTCCTCCAGTTCGCGCATGAAGACGCCGCGTTTCAGGCCCGGCGGGATGGGTTCGAGGAACTGAAAGACGATGGTCCCGGGCCGGCGGATGATGCCGTGGGCCGGCCAGTGGACGCCGGAATTCAGCGCGATCGGCACGCAAGGCAGGTCAAGATCGCGATAAAGGGCGGCCACGCCGGGTTGATACTCGCCGGCAACGCCCGGCGCACCGCGATGGCCTTCGGGGAAGATGAAGATCTGTCGGTCGGGGGCTTCCTTCAGCCGCTGGCGGGCGTCGGCCAGCAGCTTGCGCAGCGTCTTGGCGCCGCCCTCGCGGTCAATGACCAGCATGTGGCACTTCCGCGCCCACCAGCCGAAGATCGGGATGCGCATCAGCTCCTGGCGCAGCACGTAGGACGCGTCGGGCAGGAGGTTGAACGTGCCGAAGATGTCGAACATGCACTGATGCTTGGCGGCGACCAGGGCCGCGCCGACCGGCGCGTGCTCGCGGCCGCGCACCTCGACGCGCACGTCGCAGATGACCCTGAGCAGCCAGGTCACCACCGCGCCCCAGACCTTCAGCGAGCCCTGCGCAAAGCGCCGCGGCCCGACCAGGACCGGCAGGAAGGCGATCGCCGCGACCAGGCTCCAGAGATAGAAGGCGAAGGTGAAGGCGAGCGAGCGAACCAGGATCAAGCGGGTGCTCCCGGCGCCGAAGAGGCGGCCTGCGCGGGGTGCGACCTTGGCCCCAGGCTCAGGAAGGCTTCCCGCGCCAGAATGACCAGATACTTGCAATATTCGACGATCATGCGCCGCGCTCCGTCTCCGCTTCGCCACCAGTGTCCGGAATCCAGATCCTCGGTCTTCACCGGATAGGGCGTAAGCTTGGCGTCGGGCAAGGCCTCGTGCAGTTCCAGCATGGCGCGCGGCATGTGGAAGTCCGAGGTCACCACGATCAGCGACTTGAAGCCCTTGGCCCGCATCCAGCCCGAGGTCTCACGCGCATTACCCACCGTGTCGGTGGCCTGGAAGCCCAGATCGACACAGCAGTCGTAATAGCGGCGCGTGGCCTTGGCGACGCCCTTGATGTCGGCGCGGCTGACCTCGGGATTGACGCCGGAGACCAGCATCCGCGTCGCCTTGCCGTCCTCGAGCAGCTTCATCGCCGCGGTGATCCGCGCATTGGACGAGCCGGTGAGCGCCACAACTGCGTCGGCGGGCGCGGGGTCCGCGGGCGGCGTCGACTGGTCGACGCGCACCGAGAAGGCCCACAGGCCCACCGCCCACAGCACCACGACCAGCAGGAGGATCGCGGCGCTCCTCACGTCATCTCCTTGAGCAGTGACAGCGCCGTGGTCCGCGCCGAGATCGCCGCCACCGCGCCGGCGGCGATCGGGCAGGCCAGCAGCGGCAGAAGATCGCTCCAGGCGATCGGCAGCACCGGCATCAGTCCGGCCTCGCCACCGATCAGCCGGAAAAGGCCGGCGACGATCGCCGCCGCGCCCGCGCCCATCAGCCCGGCGATGGCCGCCATCCGCCCGAAGCGGAGCTGAAAGAGGGCGGCGATGAAGCCGTCCTCGGCCCCCGCCAGGTGCAGCACACTGACCAGGTCGCCGCGCGCCTGCAGGCCCGCGCGGGTGGCGAAGGCGATGACCGCGGCGGCGGCGGCGACGATCAGGGCCGCGACAGCGATGGCGGCGCTCTGGGCCAAGAGGCCGGCGCGCAATATGTCCTTCAGCCACAGGCTGTGGTCGTCGACGGTGGCGTCGACCTGGGCGGCCTGCAGCGCCGCCTCCATGGATGCGGCGCTGGCGGGATGCTTGGCGTCGAGTTCGACCGTGACCAGGCGCGGTATGGCCAGGTCCTCCGGCAGGTCTTTGCCCAGCCAGGGTTCGAGCAGGGCCTCGGCCTTTTCCTTTTCGAGCGCCTCGACCTCGCCGACGCCGCGCACGCCGGCGAGCGCATCGGCCGCCCGGGCGGCGGCGGCGTCCGGGGTCTCGTTGGGTCCGGGACGCACCACCACGGTGGCCGAGCCTTTCAGCTCGGTGCGCCAGCCGTGCGCCGTGCGGTTGGCGGCCAGGGCCGAGACCAGGGCCAGGCAGGCGATGAAGCAGAGAATGGTGACCACGAAGACCAGGGCCCCGTCGCGGGCGTCCTCGGCCGGCAGCAGCGGCGCCGGCGGCCGGCGCGAAATCGGCGCGGGGCCGCTCAAGCGACGGCGCCGCGGCTGGAGATGCGGCGTAGGCTGCCGCCCTCGATATGCATGACCGGACGCCCGGACCGCGCCACCAGGTCGTCGTCGTGGGTGGCGATCAGGACCGTGGTGCCCAGCCGGTTCAACTCGACGAACAGGCGCAGGATGCGGATCGCCATTTCGTGATCGACGTCGCCGGTGGGCTCGTCGGCGATCAACAGGTCCGGCCGACCGACCACGGCGCGGGCTATGGCCAGGCGCTGCTGTTCGCCGCCCGAGAGCTGCGGCGGGGTCGAATTCATCCGCTCTCCCAAGCCCACCCAGGCCAGAAGCTCGGCCACGTCGGCCTGATAATCGGGCAATCGGGCGCCGGCGAGGCGAAGCGGCAGGGCGGCGTTGTCGAAGGCGTCCAGGTGGTCGAGCAGCCGGCGGTCGTGGAAGACCATGCCGATCCGCCGCCTCAGCAGCGGCAATTCAGCGCGCTGGAGACTGGTGGTGTCGCGCCCGAACAGGGTGATGGCGCCGCGCGTGGGCCGAAGCGCCATCTGGATCATGCGCAAAAGCGAGGTTTTGCCCGCCCCCGAGGCGCCGGTGATGAAATGGAAGGAGCCGGGCTCCAGATCGAAATTCAGGTCCTTGAGGATTTCCGGTCCGCCGCCATAGCCCAGACCGACGCCCTCGAAGCTGACTACCGGTCCCGCATCGGGCTCCGGCGGCTCAACCAATTCACTCAAGGGTGGACGGACGTCGGCGGTTCTGGACATGGGGGCCGAAATCGGCGACCTCGTTGCGGAGGGCGCGCATGCATCCGATTCGCCGGCCATGATACTGACCTGTCCCGACTGCGCCACCCGCTATTTTGTGGAGGATGAGCGCCTGGGTGAAGCCGGACGCTCCGTGCGTTGCGGCGCCTGCGGCGTGCGCTGGACAGCCAAGGCCGAGGCCCCGCTCGAACTCACCGATCAGCCGGAAATCGGCGCCTCCGCGCAGGAGCCCAAGCCGACGCCCGACCCGGGCGCGGCCATGCTGCGCGACCTGCCCGCCGAAGCGCTGCCCAAGGTCTTCCGCGCCCAGGCCCAGACCAAGGAAAAGGTGCGTGAGGCGGCGACCAGCGGCGTGGTCTGGGCGGGCCTGGTGGCCGGTTTCATCTTCCTGCTCGGCCTGGCCGTGCTGATGCGGCAGGACATTTCGACGATCTGGCCGCGGGCGGCCGGCGCCTATGCCATGGCCGGGTTGCCGGTGAACCTGGTCGGCCTGACGATCGAGGGCCAGCACGCCCAGCCGGCGTTGAAGGACGGCCACGCCGTGCTGGCGGTCAGCGGAGCGCTACGCAATGTGCGCGACCGCGCCGTGGTCGCGCCGCCGCTGCGCATCAGCGTACTGGACGCCTCCGGCCGTCCGGTCGCGGTCAAGATCGCCGACCCGGACGGCGCGCAGATCCCGCCGGGCGAGGCGCGGCACTTCCTGGTCGACGTGGTCGATCCCCCCGCCAGCGCCGCCAATGTCGACATCACCTTCGTGCTCGACGCGCCGAAACGCGCCAAGCCCAAGGCCGCCGCGCCGGTCAATCGCACCGCCGCCGTCATGACCTTGCGCCCCGCGGCCGACGCGCCGCCGGCGGCGCTTCCCCCCGGGCCGGTGCAGAACGCCACCCCCCTGCCGCAGAGCTCGCCCTACGCCCTTCACCCCAATGGCTGACCTTCGGGTCGAGGGGTTCACCCAGCTGTTGTCGGCCGAAGACGTCGCGCGCCGCGTCGAGGCCCTGGCCGCCCAGATCGCGCCCCGCATCGCCGACGAGACGGTCGCCATCTGCCTGCTCACCGGAGGGATCTGGTTCGTCGCCGACCTGATGCGGGCCCTGGCGCTAAAGGGCCGCCATCCCCTGTTCGACGCGCTCTGGCTCTCCTCCTATGCCGACGGCCGCCAGAGCCTTGGCCGCGTCGAGCTTCACGCTTCGTTGCAGCGGCCGCTCGACGGCCGCCAGGCGCTGCTGATCGACGATGTCATCGAGTCCGGCCTCTCCCTGGCCGAGGCAGCGCGCATGGCGACCGAGGCCGGCGCCCGCGAAGTGCTCTCGGTGGTCTTCGCCGCCAAGCCCTGGCCGCAAGCCCGCGCCCGCGAACCCGACTTCACCGCCTGGCCCGCCCCCGACCGCTTCCTCATCGGCTACGGGATGGACGCGGCCGGCCGGTATCGAGGATTGCCGGGAGTGTTTGCGGCGGATTGAACGCTCACCGATCCCTTCGGCATGCACTGGGGATCGACGAGCCGGCCAAGGAAATCGCCGGTTGACCAACGGCTGACGCGCCGTGGCTCGCTCGGCGCGCCAGAGAGGTCTTTCCCGAGCCCGAGGTTCCCGAGATCGCGATCGTGTAGGTCATGACGCCTGGATCGTCGCGGCGGTTAATTGGCGCTCGACTGCGCGGCGCCGCCGTTGTCGGCGGAGTCCGCGGGACCGGTGTCCGTCTGCACGTCGCCGCCGTGCGGGCCCGACATGACAAAGCCAGGCTCGGCCGCGGGCAACCCCGTGCTGTCATTGGTCGCGGCGTTCAAGACCAGGGCGTGGTGCTGATTGTCGATCGACCAGGACGACAACCGCGACAGGAAACTCTGTCCCAGCAGTGGCTCGCTCTTCGCATTGCCCAGGGTGGCGGTGACATTCTGCAGTTCGAGGTTGCCGACCTTCAGGCTCCTGATCCTGAACAGGGCCGACGGGACGGTCGATCCGTCGGCGAGCTCGAAACTCTGTTTGCCGATAAAGTCCTGTTGGGTGACGGTCCCGGACTGGACCAGCTTGGCGACGATGTCGGCCGGTATGCTGACGTCGGAAGCGCCGCTATCGATGGTGAACCTCAGATCGATCGCGCTATTGATCAGGACGGGGATTCGATAGGTGCCGCCGTCATCCTCCAGCGCTACGTCCTGGGCGGCCGGATTGGCGGGCGGGCTGCTGGAGGAAACGGCCTCGGCGCTTGACGTAGCGCTCGGCGTTCCGCTGGCCACGACATTGCCGTCCGTTGGCGAGCAGCCGAAAAGGCCGAGGGCGAAGACCAGCGCCGCCGCCGGGACTGCGAACCTGAGCTCGGTCGCCCTGGTCGTTAGGACCCGTGCGGTCATCGGTTGACGATGATCGGATCGCTGATTGGAAACGGTTGCCCCCCTTTGTATTGTATATTGAGTACGTAGAAATACTTTGCTGAATCCATGCTGTATACAGTAATTTGCAGCGTCAAGCGGTCCGGAGAGAGGGTTGGCGCTGAAAAAGTCCCCTGAGGTGGGTTAATAGCCTGGTTTGATTCCGTACTTATGGAAATCGCAGAAGCGCCGTTATTTGTTGAGTCGAAAGTATAATCTCCGCTAGGCGGAAGAACGAAGGTAAGTTGTACATATCCGGTATTATAGTGAGTGAGCCAGATGTGTCCTTTCGGGTGGATATTATTGGAACCCTTAAAGAACGCATTTCTGGAATTAGCTGGTTTGAATGTGATATTTATAGGCTCGGCGCTCACGATTCTATTTTTTGATGTCCTGGCCATGAAGTCCCCAGTCCAGTTGAAAATTCGAGCGAACGCGGAACAAAAACCGGTCTCGATACTGAATTCCTGGCGCGGCCGCCTAGCGGCGCGACGTATTCGACGAGGCGAGCCGCGCTTCAGCCTTGACCATGACGGCTTGGCTGTCGGCGTCAAGTGGGTCGGGACCGTCGGCCTGGGCGCGCCGCAGGATCTGCACGCCGGCCGTCCACGCCGCGCGCGCCTGGTCCACGCGGCTGGCGGCGTTCAGATCATCTCCGGCCAGAAGGTCGGCCTCGGCCGCGGCGTGCGCCATGTCCCGGTCATGCGGAAGCGCCTGGACCAGGCCGGAGAGTCGCGCGGCTTCGCCGACGGCCGGTTGCAGGGCGAGGCGACGGGCGTCGGCGTCTCGCGCCTGGTCCGCGGCGGCCTGGATCGCGACGATGCGCGCCGAGCCCAGCAGCGGCCCCTGCCAGTCCACGACCGTGGGATCCTTGCCAACCAGGGCCTCGGCGAGGCTTACTGCCTGACCGGCCGCCGCGCTTGCCGCGTCCGGATCGTGCTGCGCCAGACGCGCCCTGGCCAGCAGGATGTCGATCTTGGAGGCTTCCTCGCGATTGTCGACCACGTCGGGCTGGGCGGTCATCAGCGGCTCGATCTCCGAGGCCGCCTGGGTCAGTTCGCGCAGGGCGGCGGCGGGCTGGCGCTGGGCCATCAGAATGGCCGCGACTTTCAGCCGGTTGACGACATGGGAAGAGGCCGCGGCGGCGTCGGCCGGGTGTAGGGCGAGCATGGCGTCGTAGATCGCCCGCTCGGTCAGGCGATGGTCCATGGCGGCGTCCAGTCGGCCGCGGGCGAGTTCAGTATCGGCGATCCAGGCATGGATCTGAGCCAGGTCCCATTGACGGTCGCGATCCTGCGGCGCGGCCAGCGCCCTGGCCTGCATGATCTGCAGCGCGCCTGAGAAGGCGGCCACGGCCTGGTCGGCGTGATGGCGTCCCAGGAGCACCACGCCGAGATCGTAGTCGGCGTATGCCGCCTCGGCGCGCCAGGCGTCGTGGGTCGAATCGAGCGCCACCAGACGATCGGCGAGCTGCTTGTAGGTCTGGAACTGGGCCTGGGCCTCCTCCAGCTGGCCGCGGCGCTGGGCGATGTCGCCCAGCCAGTAGACGCTCTGGGCGTGGTCGAAGATGCGCTGGGGATCGTCGGGCTGGCGGGCGAGCCGTTCGGCGGGGCTCTTG
>ODAK010002383.1_pt1 | contig 19802 bp, 22 predicted proteins | sample 1539591 | NCBI WGS metagenome assembly ODAK01 (sample SAMEA3539303, study PRJEB22396) | soil metagenome | biome: tundra; feature: field; material: soil | place: USA | collected 2010-05 | depth 0.15 m | reverse complement strand
TTCCTCCGAGAAATAGGTCCCCAACCTTTTCTGCGCAGGCTTGCCGAAAACTCACGGATCTTGCGGAGGGCCGCCGCACAGGAAGATTAAGTTTGGGGTGTTTTTGACGCGACAAGCACTGACTTTACCGATTGCGCAAAGGCGATCAGTGACTCCGACATTCAATTAGCTCTTTACCAATTGAGCAAGGCACGTGGAGCAGTTTCTTCACGTGAGTCGCCCCGCGACGATCCGTAGGACACGCGAAGAAATTGCTTCACGTGCCGATAAAAGTTACCAATCAAGGCTCGGTCTAGCGAATCGCCAGACACAAAGACATCAGAAAGCGTTAATGTCTCAAACTCGTAAAGAGCTACAGGCAATGTTTCGAAGCCGACAAGTCCTTGTCAAGAGAATTTCAGGGCCGTGACAGAGCTTAGTGGCACAAAACACAGGATATTCCGGACAGGTTGCCGTATAGTTTTGAATTTTGTGGCACGTTGGTAATCATCAATCCGATTCGGCGCGCCTTGCAAATAGTCGCGCGGGCCGCAGTCTGATTTCTCTCGATCAGCGTCGAAAAATGCCGTTCACGGAAAACACATGACCGGGGAGTCGGCATGCCGCTGAAGTGCCTGACCAAGTTGCCACAATGCTCCTATCACTTCGTGGTAAGCCAGGCGATCAACCGGCCCGACCGCTGCTATGATGAACATCAACAGGCTTTTCTCCATGCGCTATACAGTTATCCTTGAGCGGGAAGCAGATGGCGGATACATCGCCACAGTGCCGGCGTTGCCCGGGTGTGTGTCCCAGGGGGACACCCGTGATGAGGTCACGAGGAATATCCGCGAAGCGGCAGATCTTTACATTGAAGACTGCATCGCCGCTGGTGACCCGGTCCCAACTGAAGCGGGAAAAGAATACTTCGAACTCACTACCAGCATCCCCCGGTGAAGCTGCCGACGGACATTTCTGGCCAGGAACTGGTGAAGGCACTTCTACGGGCAGGATTTGTCGTGAACCGCCAAAGAGGGAGCCACATTGTCCTCAGGCGCGGTAACCCGGACGCTCGCGTCGTAGTACCAGACCACAAGCAAATCCGTGCTGGCACGCTCCGTCAGATCCTAACCGAAGCTGGCTTGACCGTAGAGCAATTTCTGGAACTACGTTGAACCACAATTACTCCTGCCCATCGCTGCCCACTCACGCTTTCGCCGAATTCGCCAGAACCTTCTCCATATTCCGCAAGCTTGGCTGCTCTCCCATCACGATGAGAACATCGCCGTCCGCCACATAACTGTCCGTAGGAGGGTTGAAAATCATTTTGCCATCGGGCTTACCGACAGCCAGCACCAGCAGACGAGTGTCGCGCGGCACCAGATCCCCCAGTTTCCTGGGCGGCGCACCGATCGAAACGCGCAGTTGCTCCATAGTCACGTCGAGTCCTACAGCCTGCCCTGCGAAGTCGAGCAACTGCACGACGTGCGGCCGGACCAGCGCCTGCGCGAGCCTGTGGCCAGTAATGCTGTAGGGCGAAAAGACCGTATCGGCGCCGGCCCTGCGCAGTTTCTGTTCCGCATCTTCTTCGGAAGCTCGTGTCACCACCGTGAGGCCCGGATTCAGCGTCTTCGCGGAGAGCACAACAAAAACGTTGTCCGCATCGGTGGCCAGCGCCGCGATGAACCCCCGCGCCCGTTCCACGCCCGCTTCACGGAGGGTCTCGTCGCGCGTCGAGTCCGCCAGCATCGCAAGCATTCCCGCCTGCGTGGCCCGCTCCACACGCTGTTCGCTGCGATCGATCACCAGCAGCGGCACGCCGGTCTTCTGCAGTTCCTGCGCGGCATTGCGGCCCACACGTCCGAACCCGCAGACGATGTAATGGTCTTTCATTTTCATAATGGCCCGTTTCTTCCTGCGCTGCCCATAACGATCGTGCAACTGCAGTTCGATGATGGTCTGCGTCATGGCGCCGACCGCGATAAACATGGCGGTGACGCCGAAAAAGATGACAAACGAATTGAAAACGCGCCCAGCCTGGCTCAGCGGATGCACCTCCTGATACCCCACCGTCGTGATGGTGATCAGGGTCATGTAGAACGCGTCGAAGAATGAATAGCCTTCGATCAGCCGGAACCCTGCGATCCCGATCACCATGGCAGAGACGATCAGCGCCCCGATGAGAATGATGCGGCGGGCTATCCGGCGATCCATAAGACCCCGCCGCGCCTACTTCGCGGCTTTCTGAATATTGCCGACCCACATGTCATCGTCTTTGACGAAAATCGTGGCGTTGATCGTGTCGCCACTCCTGAGCTTCGAAAACTCTGTCGGGTCTTTCACCTGATAGCCCATCGTCATTGCGCCCATGAACCCCTGAATCGCATCGTGTTTGATGGTCGCGATGTGGCCTTCTGCATCGAGTCCGGTGATCTGCCCGTGCAGCTGGTATTGCTTCGCCGGCGCCGGTTTGGCGCACCCGGCAAGCGCCACAGCCATCACCAGCAATGCCGCAGCGAGCCAATTCAACATGGAATTCAATGTTTGCATTGTTACACTGAATTCTCCCCCTTACTTATGCTCTGGAGCAAGCTCTTCATCCCCACGTTGCGCGAGAACCCCGTTGAAGCGGAGGTCCCGAGCCACCAGCTCCTGTTACGTGCTGGCTATATCCGGCAACTTGCCGCCGGCATCTACAGCTACCTGCCTCTCGCACAGCGATCGTTGCTCAAGATCCAGCAAATCGTGCGCTCGGAGATGGATGCGATCGGCGCGCAGGAGTTTCTGCTGCCCGCGCTGAATCCGGCCGAAGTGTGGAAAGAATCCGGCCGCTGGGACGTGATGGGCGACAACATGTTCCGCCTGAAGGATCGTTTCGGGCGCGAGCTCTGCCTCGGCATGACGCACGAAGAGGTCATGACAGTGACGGCGCGCGGCGAATTGCGCAGCTACAAACAACTGCCGCAGATCTGGTATCAGATTCAAACAAAGTTCCGCGACGAGCCCAGGCCCAAATCCGGTTTGTTGCGCGTGCGCCAGTTCATCATGAAGGATTCATACTCCTTCGACATGGACGCCGAGGGGCTCGACGTTTCGTACAAAAAACACTACGACGCCTACCGCCGCATCTTTGCGCGCTGCGGGCTGGATGTGATCCCGGTGGAAGCGCACTCCGGATCCATGGGCGGCAGCCAGTCGATGGAATTCATGGTGGCATCGGACGCGGGTGAAGACCTCGTCGTCAACTGTCCCGCGTGCCTGTACGCTGCAAATCTGGAGAAGGCGGAATCGAATCCGACCGCGCTCGTGACGGAAGATCCGGCCGGCGACGCGACCCCCGAAGAGTTCCACACGCCCGGGCGCAAGACCATCGCTGAAGTTGCCGAGTTCACGCATCTGCCCGCTACGTCGCAGATGAAGAGCCTGGTGATGGTGGCCGATGGCAAGCCTTTCCTCGCGCTGCTGCGCGGCGATCACCAGTTGAGCGAAACTAAGTTCGCCGCGGCTGTGGGCGGCGCGGTCGAAGTGCGGCCCGCGCATCCCCACGAAATCAACGACTGGTTCGGCGCCGATCCGGGTTCACTCGGGCCCCTCGGCATCACGAACATGCCGATCATCGCCGATCTCGCGCTGGAATCGCGCCGCAACATGATCGCGGGCGCGAACAAAAACGATTACCATCTGCGCAACGTCACGCCCGGCCGCGACTTTAAGCCCGTGTACGTGGATATCCGCCAGGTGAGCGCAGGAGACGCATGCAAGTCATGCGGCGGTCCGCTGAAGCTGCACAAGGCGATTGAGATCGGGCACATCTTCAAACTCGGCTACAAGTATTCGGAAACCATGGGGCTGCGCGTTCTGGCTGCGACTGGCGCCGAAGTGACGCCGATCATGGGCTCTTACGGCATCGGCATCGAGCGCATTCTGGCCTCATCGGCGGAGCAGAATCACGACGAAGCTGGTATGTTCCTGCCCGCGACGATCGCGCCATTCGCGGTGATCGTGACGCCGGTGAATAAAGCGGATGCGGCGCTGCGCGATGCGGCTCGCAAAATTTACGACGATTGCCTCGCCGTTGGCATCGACGCACTGTATGACGATCGCGACGAGCGGCCCGGTGTGAAGTTCAAGGATGCCGATCTGATAGGTATGCCGTATCGCGTAACGGTGGGTAAGAAGCTCGCGCAGGGCGCCGTCGAGATGACGACCCGGAAGAATCGCACTTCACGCGACGTGGCTGTCGCGGACGTGGTGAGTGAACTCCGCAAGGCAATCAATGAAGAAACAGCCGCGGCGGTCTGGTCCGGCAAGTAGTGAATCATGAACTGGGACGCGATTCGCACAGAATTCCCGGCGCTGCGTAACTGGACGTGGCTGAATACCGCGACGTACGGTCAAATTCCGGCCCGTACCCGCGAGGCCGTGGATCGGCACTTCGCGCGCCGCGATGAAACGGCATGTTCCGATTTTTTGACCTGGTTCGATGATATCGATGGCATTCGCGCGCTCATCGGACAGCTCATCAACTGCAAGGCCGGCGATGTTGCCTTCGCCATGAATGCCGCGTCCGCGTTGTCGCTCTTTCTGGGCGGCATCGAGTGGCAGGAAGGCGACCGCATCGTCACGCTCCGTGATGAATTTCCCAACCAGTATTACTTCGCGGCATCGCTTGCGGCGCGCGGCGTCGAACTCGTCGAGCTGAACGAAATCAACGCCCTGCCGGATCGCACGCGCGCAGTGCTGGCCAGCACGGTGAATTACTCGAACGGTTATCGTCCGGACGTGAAGCTGATTTGTCAGTTGGCGCGCCGGGCGGGCGCGCGCGTATATCTCGATGGCACGCAAAGCGTGGGCGCGCTGCGCTTCGATGTTTCCGCGGTGACGCCCGACATGTTTGCGGTGGATGGCTACAAATGGCTGCTGTGTCCGAATGGCGCGACGTTCTTTTATGTGTCGCCGGAAATGCGGCAAACCCTTCGCCCCTCCACGATGGGCTGGCGCAGTGACAAGGGCTGGCGTTTGGTGGACGACCTGCAGCACGGCGCGCCGCAGCTGCCCGAAGGCGCTGAGAAATACGAAGCGGGCATGCTCAATTTTCCTTCGATCTATGGCGCCGCGGAGTCGGTTCGTCTGATGCTGGAACTCGGGCCGGAAAATATAGAGCGGCGCGTGCTGGACCTCGCGGGTCTGGCCGCCGGCATCCTGCGCAATTCCGGCGCGACGATCGTCAACGAGAATACGAACATCGTCGCCGCGCACTGGCCGGATCGTGACGCGTCCGCGCTTGCGAAAGATTTACAGCAACGGCGGATCATCGTCGCGGCCCGGCACGGCAACCTTCGCGTGTCGCCCCATTTCTACAACAACGAAGCGGATCTGGAACTATTGCGCGACGCGTTGGCTTCCTGATCCTATGTGATCTCGCGCCGGCAAAAGTCCACACATCCCGCGGCCGCGACAGCCACACTCAGAGCGATTTCGATAACCAGTGTCGTCCCGATGTCGCGAGGCGGTTGCGCCTGCAGCAGCGACGGCAGCGACCAGGAAAAATACCGCGTCCAGCCTCCGACTTGCCGCGCCGCGGCCACCGCGAAGACGCTGATGATCATTGCCACGATGCCGGTGCCGACCCCGACAGAAAAGGATTGCCACCGCATGCTGACCCACTGCTGGATCGCCAGCGCCAAAAACGCGAGGCTCGCTATTGCCGCTTGGTTACGAAGGATTAAGCTCTACGGAGCAGGGAACCGGAACACCGTTTCCGGTTGCACGTGCGGCAGAATCGCTCCCGCCAGAAGTACGCCGCACACCAGCACGATTGCACTCGCAAAAACCATCCCGGCAGCGACCATCAGCTTGGCTGTATAAAAAGTCCAGCGCGGTACGGGCCGCGCGAAAAGGCTCTTCCATTGATTGCCTGTATGGTCGATCCCCGCTGTGAGCGCTGTCTCCAGAGCCAGAAAGAGTGGCAGCATCAGGGCCGCCCAGAACCGCAGAACCAGGGTCGAAAGCTCGTTCCATTCGTCAGCGATGCCGTGCCGGTTCACCGTCGAAAACGGCGACTGCGAGGCCATGAAGAAAACGAGTAAAACCAAAACCGCAGGGGAAATGACAACCAGTTTCAGCGCCAGCGTCCGCTTTATCTTCAGCGATTCTGCGTGCAACACGCGAATCAAATTCATTGGTCCACGTACTCCATTTCGGGCGTGTGTTCCCTGGTCAGATCCAGAAACAAGTCTTCGAGCGTGCGCTGCCGCATCGACAGATGCGAGACCGCGATGCCAGCCTGCACAACCATCTCGTTGATCTGCGCCGGGTTCCATCTCGAATCAGGTGTGAGAGTCAGGCGGCTGGCTTCGCGAATGACATTGCAACCCTTTCCGGCGAGCAGCGCTTCAGCACGCTCGGGCTGATCCACCTTCAGGACGATCGTGGCCTTGCTCGGTTCCTGCAGTTCCTGCGGCGTTCCTTCAAACTTTTTCTGGCCCAGCGCCACGATCGCCAGATGAGTCGCAATCTGTTCCACCTCGCCAAGCAGATGACTGGACAGAAAGATCGTCACGCCGCGGCGCTTCGGCAAATCCCGAACCAGCGTGCGCACTTCATGCATACCTGCCGGATCCAGCCCGTTGGTGGGTTCATCGAGCAGCAGAAGTTCGGGTTCGCCCAGTAGTGCCTGTGCGATTCCAAGCCGCTGCTTCATGCCCGACGAATATTGCCGCACCAGCCTTCCTCCCACCGCAAGCAGCTCGACCGTGCGCAGTGCTTCATCGATTCGATTTTTCGGAATGCCCAGCAGGCGCCGGTGAACTTCCAGATTTTCGCGTCCGGTCAGATGGAGATATAACGACGGTGACTCCACCAAAGAACCGGCACGCCTTAGCGAACCCAGCGACAACGGTTGGCCAAACAGCGATATGGCCCCGCGGTCAGGCCGCTGCAGCCCCAGCACCATCCGGATTGTCGTCGATTTTCCGGCTCCATTCGGTCCGAGAAATCCGTAAACGCTCTGCGCCGGGACAGTGAGACTCAGGCCGCATACAGCCGCGTTGCCGCCGTACGACTTCCAGACGTCCTCGACGCGAATCGGATGGTCCATTCAGAGTTGAGACACCCGCTCAGCGCTGAAAGTTCCCGTCGAATAACGTGCCGGGCCCCAGCAGCCAGTCCGGATCGAGCAGGCTTTTGACCCGCTTCATGGCCGCGATCTCTTCCGGCATGTACTGAAGTTCGAGCAGATGCCGCTTGCGCTTCCCGAGCCCGTGCTCAGCCGAAACCGTGCCCCGCAGCCGAGCGGCTTCCTTCGCGAACTCCGCCAGCAGACCGCTCGCCCGCTTCCACTCTTCGTCATTCGCCGGCAGCAGGTTCACATGCAGGTGTGCATCGCCGATGTGGCCGAAGATCACATATTGTCCCGGGAATTCCCGCTCCAGGCGCTCGCGATAAATCCGCAGCATCTCTCCGTTCCGCGCCACAGGCACAGCGAAGTCCGAGCCCATCTTCGTTAACCCGCGGCGACGCACCAGATCGTTCACCGCTTCGGGCAGCGCATGGCGAAAGCGCCGGAAGCGTTCGCGATCGGCCGCACTGGTCGCGAACCAGGATTCCTCCATGCCCATGAAGTCGTCGAGGAAATCTGAGTCTTCGCCCTCGCGCTCGATCAGCACACATGCACGTGCACCCGCCGGAATTCCGCCAGTCTTCGTGCGTAGCAGGTCGAGCGATCCCGCATCGAGATATTCCAGCATGCGCAACGATGGCACTGGCCGCCAGGCATCTACCGCCTTCAGCGCCTCCTCGTCCGATTCGAAAAATACCACCCCGGTGAACAATTCACGCGGCGCAGGCAACAAGGTCAATTCCGCCTCTGTTACGATCCCCAGCGTGCCTTCGGACCCGATAAACAAGTCCAGATAATCGATGCCGGGACGCAGATAATAACCGGCGGTATTCTTATTCGCGTCAGTCGCTGGCAACACAGGTAAATCGAACGGCGGCTTCTCGCCGCGACGCAGCGCCAGCGTCTCACCGCTTGCCAGCACCACGCGCATCGCGCGCACATGCCGGCGTGTCGGGCCATAAAGAAAGCTGCGCGAGCCACTTGCGTTCGTCGCGATGGAGCCGCCCACCGATGCGCCCGTTTCCGTCGGGTCCGGGGCATAGAACTGTTTCGGCCCGGCCGCCGCCTGCAGATCCCGCAACAACACGCCGGCGCCGCACACCGCGAAGCCATCGTGAATCGCGATCCCGTTCAGGCGTTCCAGGCAAACGAGCCAGCCCCCATGCGGCACGCGCCCGCCGGTCAGCCCAGTCCCCGCGCCGCCTATGGTCACATGCGTCTTCAGCAACGCGGCTTCGCGAATGATCCCGACAACTTCCGCTTCGGATTCCGGCAGAAAAACTTTCTCCGCCGTGCCGCGATAGCCTGACGCGTCCACCAGGTACGGAGAGTCTTCGCCAGGCGACATCGCAGTTACCTGACCGCCATACGCAGGCCCTGTTGCAGCAGAGCCGCACCCGCAGCACCCGCCAGCGCAGGTATGAATGCAGGCCGCGCACCGCGGCGCTTCCAGTCGCTGTCCACCGCGTGCACGCCGAGAAAGAGGAACGTCCCGCCGGCTATGGCGAGCGGATAGCTCACCCAACTCGCGGGCGTTAGCCACAGACCGGTCGCGCCGCCCACGATCGTTGCCGTCTCTACCAGGGCACACAGCAGGAACGCGGTCGAAGCACGATCTACCGCCGCGCGCAGAATCGTTCCCAGCGCGAGGCCTTCGGGTATCTTGTGCAGCAGCAGCGCGGTCGCGAACGCCGTATGCGCGCCGGCTGTGTGCGTGCCCAACTGCACCGCCACCAGGCCCCAGCCATCCACGAAAGCATGAATTGTTGTTGCCAGAAGCAGCGGCGCCGCAAAACCGTGCAGTTCTTCATGGCAGCCTTCGTGGCGATGATCGTGCGCGCAACTCGGACAGACTGAAAACGCGAACCGGTCCAGCGCCTGCAGCAACAGATAGCCCACTAACACCAGTCCCAGGCCGCGCAGCCAGCCGATGTCGCCCACCAGTTCCGGGATCAGCCCGAACGCGGCCACGCCGATGAGCAGCCCGCCGCTGAGCGGGATCAGCATGCGCGTGTATTTGCCGTGCCCCAGCAACGCCACGCCCGCGCCCGCCGACGCAACGGCCGTCAGCGTCGCCAGAATCGGAAGGCTGAGTAACGATGGAACCAACCTCTACTGTATCGAGGCTCTCTCCTTCCGGCGCGAACAACAGCCATTTCGCGCGAGGCTATTCCGACATATCAGTCCTATATAATGTGATGGCCTCTATGAACTCAGCGCTCTTTGCAGGAACCCAGGAATGGTAATTGACGCCCACGGCCACGTCACGGCGCCCGATAAATTATACGTCTATAAAGCAGGCCTGATATCGCATCGCGGAGCCCACGGGCGCGGCAGTTCCGGCGCTACCGAGGCCGACATCGTCGAAGCCCTGAACGCCCCGGTCTTTGGCGGCTCGTCGCATCTTTCGCAGCTCAAAGAAGCCGGCACGGACATGCAGTTGATCTCGCCGCGCCCCTACCAGATGATGCACAGCGAGCACCCGCGGCTGGTCGGCTGGTATACCGAAGAGACCAACAACCTGATCGCTCAGCAGACCAAACTTTTCCCCAACGTCTTTCGCGGCATCTGCGCCCTCCCGCAGGGTCCCAACATCAGCCCGAAGAACTGCCTCGCGGAACTGGAACGCTGCGTAAGGAAACTCGGCATGGTCGGCTGTCTCATCAATCCCGATCCCGGCGAGGCCAACGGCATCGAAACGCCCCCTCTTGGCGACAAGTTCTGGTATCCGCTTTACGAAAAGCTGGTCGAACTCGACGTCCCCGGCCACATCCATTCCGGCGGCTGCCGTTCGGACCGTCTGAGCTACTCGCTGCACTTCATCAATGAGGAAAGCATCGCGGTTTTCTCGCTGCTGAACTCGACCGTGTTCACCGATTTCCCGACGCTCAAGATTCTCGTCTCGCACGGCGGCGGCGCCATCCCGTATCAGTACGCCCGCTTCGAAGCCAGCGCCATTCGCCGCGGTATCCAGCGCTTCTCGGAGCGAATGCGGAACATCTGGTACGACACTGTTCTCTACTCCGCAGGTGCGCTCGAGCTGCTTTTCAAAACCGTCGGTCCGGACCGCTGCCTGTTCGGCACGGAGCGCCCCGGTGTCGGCACGGTGCTCGATCCGCGCACAGGCAAGTGGCTCGACGAAACGCGCTACATCATCGAAGGTTTCGACTGGCTGAGCGCCGCCGACAAGAAAATGATTTTCGAAGATAACGCCAAAAAGCTCTTCAAACTGGAAGTCTAAATGACCAGAGAAATTAAACGCCGCTCGCTGCTGGCTCTGCCTTTCGCCGCCCTTGCCGCACGCGCGTTCCCGCAAGGCTCGGCGCAGAAGGTGACCATCAATTATCCGAACCGCAGTGGTTCGAACTGGCCTCTCTTCATCGCGAAGGATGGCGGTTATTACCAGAAGTACGGGCTCGATGCGAACCTGGTCTTCGGCGTGCATCCCGCCGGCATCGCCATGCTTGTGAGCGGTGAGGGACAGCTTGTCAATTCCTCTCTCGAGCAGCTGATGCAGGCGGCTTCGCGCGACGGGTCTCTCGTCATTGTCGGCAGTGAGCTGAATCGCGGCATGTTTGCGTTGATGGCCAACAAGAACATCGCCAGCATGAAAGCGCTGAAGGGCAAGCGCGTCGCGATTGGCCAAATTGGCGACGCTCCTTATGGGTACCTCATCGCGCTGCTCGGCAAATCCGGACTCGGCTCACGCGATGTGGAATGGATTCCCGTCGGGACTGACGTCAGCGGACGTGCCGCCGCGCTGCAAAGCGGCCGCGCCGATGCCACGCTCCTCACCGCACCCGCTTATTTCAAAGTGGAAGAGGCAGGCTACAAGACGCTTGCGAACCTCGCCGATCACGACGACATCTTCGCCTCCACCGGTTTAATCCTGAAGAAGAGCGTAGTCGCGTCCGACCCCTCGCTGCCCGAAAAATTCATCAAGGCCCATGCCGAAGCCATCAAGCGCTTCTACGAAGACAAGCCGTTCGCGGTGAAGACTTTCCTCGCGTACGACAAAGCCGCGCAGCAATCCGACATGGAGCGCGTCTACGATCTCTATGCCAAACCGCAGGCTTTCGAGCGAGTGCCGTACGTGCTGGCCGGGGCGGTGAAATCCATTGTCGATCAGCAGCCCGATCCAAACATAGCGGCGCAGATGAAGGCTTACGATTTTCACAAAGTGATCGACAACAGTTACGTCAGCAAACTCGTGAAAGAAGGTTTCTTCGAGCAGGTGTTTGGGCCTTCGGTCAAAGCTGAAGAGCAGCGTAAAGCGAAACTGGCATTCGGAAAATAGAACACGTGTCAAAGTTGCAAATCGAGCACGTATCCAAGCGATACTGGCGCGAAAAGCTCGATCGCGAAGTGGTCGCGCTGCTGGATATCAACCTGTCCGTTAACGACGGCGAATTCCTAGCCATCGTCGGCCCCAGCGGCTGCGGCAAGACGACGCTTCTCAACATCGTTGCGGGCTTGCTCCCCTATGAAGAAGGCTCCGTCAGCATTGCAGGCAAGAAGGTCCACGGCCCTGGCATCGATCGCTCGGTCGTCTTTCAGCATTCCAGCCTTCTGCCCTGGCGCACGATCGCGGGCAACGTCCGCTATGGCATGGAACTGCAGCGGCGCTTCGACAAACAGACGATGAGCGATCGTACCGATCACTTCATCAAGATGGTCGGGCTGCTGGGTTTCGAGCGCCACTATCCCAACGAACTTTCGGGCGGCATGCAGCAGCGCGTCAATCTCGCGCGCGCGCTGGCCTCCGATCCCGAAGTGCTTCTGATGGACGAACCCTTCGCCGCTCTCGATGCGCAGACCCGCGAATTCATGCAGGCCGAATTGCTCAAGATCTGGAGTGAAGCGCGCAAGACGGTCGTCTTCATCACCCACCAGATCAATGAAGCAGTGTACCTGGCCGATCGCGTGGTCGTGATGAGCCCGCGGCCCGGCCGCATCAAAGACGTGTTCAAGGTTCCCTTCGCCCGCCCTCGCACGCTGAGCCTGAAACGCGACCCGCTGTTCCTTGAAATCGAAGACGCCATCTGGCAACTGGTGGAAGAAAAACCGGAAAAAATGAACATGGTGATCCCGTGAATACCGCCGTCGCCAGAACTGCGAGCATGCGCCCGCGCAAGAGCTTCTACCAGAAGCATGAGTCGTCGATTCTCGGCTATGGCGTTCTGCTCATCACCGTCATCATCTGGCAGGCCATGTGGTCTGCGGGCAAGCTTTCGCCGCTGTTCATGAGCGGCCCCTCCGCCATCGCAAAACGTTTCTGGGAAGATTTGCTGCACGGCCATCTCCTGCAGGACATGGCTTACAGTGGCAAGAACTTCCTCATCGGCTTCATACTTGCGGCCGTCGCAGGCGTTGTCCTCGGCGTGATTATCGGCTGGTACAAGCGCGTCGAAATGATCACCGGCCCGTTCACCAGCGCGCTCTACGCCACGCCGCGTGTCGCCATGGTGCCTCTCATCATCATCTGGTTCGGCATCGGGATGTGGTCCAAAGTCTTCATCGTTTTCATCTCGGCCTTCTTTCCCATCCTCATCAACACCATCGGCGGCATACAGGCGGTGGATCGCGATCTTCTCAAAGCCGCGCGCGCCTTCTGCGCGACGGACCGCCAGATCTTCACCACAGTCGCAATCCCCGGCGCGGTGCCCTTCATCCTCACTGGCATCCGCCAGGGTGTCGCGCTGGGCCTGATTGGCGTCGTCGTCGGCGAAATGTTCGGCGGCAGCCAGGGTATCGGCTTCATGGTGGCGTACGGCGGGCAAACCTTCGCGACCGACACGCTGTTCGTGGGTGTGCTGATCATTGCCCTCGCGGGCATCGTCCTCAGCGCCGCGGCCGAGCAACTGGAGAAGCGTTTCTCGCGCTGGCGCCCCGAGCGCTGAATAAAATCTATGGCTGAAATCGTTTTGGGTATCGGGGCCTCGCACGGCCCGCTCCTGTCCACGCCTCCCGAAAAATGGGACCTTCGCGCGAAGGCCGATCGGGAGAACAAGAATCACTGGTATCGCGGCAAGACTTACGATTACGAATCGCTGCTGAAGGAGCGCGCGCCCGGCTTCGCTTCCGAAGTGGATATCGACGTTCGCCGCGAACGCTTCGCTCGGTGCCGCACGGCCCTGGAAGCGCTGACGAAGAAGTTCAACGAAGTCGCGCCCGACGCGGTAGTCATTCTCGGCAACGACCAGCGTGAATTCTTCGGCGCCGATCTCACCCCACCCATCACTGTCTATAACGGCGCGACGATTCGTAACGTCCAGCATCTGCACGAAGGCTCGCCCGGCCTGAACATCGCCGAAGTGGGCAACGCGCCGCCCGACGAAGGCGCGGAATATCCAGGCGCGCCCGACCTTGCCAACCACATCCTGCAGTGTCTGGGCGATGAAAATTTCGATCTCGCGCAGTCTTCCTCGACCCCGAAAGGCAGCGAGCGCCACGGGATCCCGCACGCCTATGGCTTCCTCTATCACTCGATACTTGGAGACGCGCCGCCGCCCAGTGTGCCGGTGATCCTCAACGTACACTTCGCGCACAACGTTCCGAAAAACCAGCGCTGCCTCGATATGGGACGCGCGCTGCACCGCGCGATCCGCAGCTTCGATGGCTACAAACGCGTAGCTCTGATGGCGTCCGGCGGCCTCTCTCATTTCGTCCTCGACGAAGATCTCGATCTGAAGGTCGTGGCCGCCATGAAGACGGGCGACGAATCCGCGCTGGCGGCGATTCCGGAAAACGTCTTCAAAGTCGGCACCGCGGAAATCAAGAACTGGTATCCCGTCATTTCTGCGATGAACGCCGAAGGCCGCAGCTATCACAGCGTCGACTATGTCCCCTGCTATCGTTCCGACGCCGGTACTGGCAGCGGCATGGCATTCGGATATTGGGAATAATAATGAGTGAACTCATCACCCGTCTCTCTAAACTCGACTCGTGCGCGGTCTCCGACGCTCTCGACAAACTTGGCTTAAAAGGCTCCGTCACGGGCATCCATCGCTACACCACTGAACAGCGCATCGCAGGCCGGGTGCTGACTGTGAAACTGGACCGTGCCGAAGGCCGCTCGAATACGAAGCACCTCTGCACCCAGGCCATCGAAGCTGCCAATCCCGGTGATGTGATCGTAGTCGAGCAATCCACCGGGCTCGATGCTGCGTCGTGGGGTGGCAACCTTGCCATCGGCGCGAAGATGCGCGGTGTTTCAGGCGTGATCGTGGAAGGCCCCGCGCGCGATATCGACGATTGCCGTAAACTCGACTTCCCGGTATTTGCCCGCAGTCACACGGCTCGCACCGCGCGTGGCCGCATCGTCGAGGTAGCAACCAATGAACCGATTACGGTCGGCGACGTGACCGTCACTCCCGGTGATTATGTCGTGGCTGATGGCAGCGCGGTAGTGTTCGTCGCGCAGAACGAAATCGCCCGCGTACTCGATACCGCGGAAGCGATCGTCGAGCGCGAAGAAGCAATGGCGCAGTCTCTGCGCGACGGCACCCCCATCTCGAAAGTAATGGGCGCCAGTTACGAAACGATGCTCAAGAAATAGAATGGACCCGAATATTCAACGAGCGTCAAACCTCGACACAACTTCTCTCAGCGATGCGCTCGACCGCCTCGGCATCGCCGGCCAGTGCCTCGGTATCAAGCCGCTCGACCACAGCTTCCGCCTGACTGGCCGCGCCTTCACCATCCTCTACGGTCCTTCTGCAAAGCCCTCCGGCACTGTCGGCGACTACATCGATGACCTCGAACCCGACACCGTCGTCGTGCTCGACAACGGTGGCCGCGAAAACGCAACCGTCTGGGGCGACATCCTCACCACCGTCGCGCACACAAAGGGTGTAGCAGGCACCGTGATCGACGGAGCCTGCCGCGACACGCATCTGTCGCTCTCGCTCGGCTACCCGATCTTCAGCCGCAGCTACTCCATGCGCACCGGCAAAGACCGCGTACAGGTGGAAGCCACCAACTGCGCCGTGAATATCGGCGATGCTCGCGTGGACGCAGGCGACATCCTGCGAGGCGATTCCGACGGCGTTATCGTAATTCCGAAAGCGCACGAGAACGACGTTCTGCGCGTGGCGGAAGAGATCGATTCCGTTGAAGGCCAGATCCTCAAGGCCGTCCGCGAAGGCTCACGCCTGGTCGACGCCCGCAAACAATTCGGTTATCACAACCTGCAAACCAAGCGCTGAACTTGATTTAAGGTGGGGTGGGCGTTTCCGCCCGCCCGGTTTTTATTAAATTGAATTCAGCAGCGGAATGTTCTTCGCCGCCTTCGAATCCGGCAGCAACTTGATATGCGCAAAGATATCGGGTAAACCCGCATCCGGCAGCACCTTCGCCAAACAAAGACGGCATCCGATCCTGCTGACCCTCGGATGCTGCACGAAAGCAACGACCGCCTGCCGGGTCATCTCTTGCGCCCTGAAAACCCGTGGGCAGGAATAACACTCGATCGTGGGTTAAAAGCCGCCTTCTCCATGCCACACAAACGCTCGGGCCGCGACGGGACGTCATTCTCCTGTGCCTGACTCACTGCGGCGCGGAGGTCAATGCTGCCGCGCTCGCCGCACCTTTCAGGAAACGGCGCCGCTCAATCGAGATTTTTCCTGCCATGATGAAGCCTCATCATATCCCTGTGGCTCGAACTTCCCATCCGGCTGCAGCACCATTAATTCACCAATCCGGATGTCGAACCACGCGCCGTGCAGCTTAAGCTTTCCCGAGGCCACACGATTCGCGATCCATGGAAAACTCATCATATTCGCGAGCGATACTTTGACCGATTCGTACTCGCAGTTGCGCTGCCGCTCTTCCATCGTTCCCGAGCGCATCGCGTGCGTGCAGGCGTCCTTCGCGATAGACATCCAGGGCGCGATAAATTCAAGGCCTTCCACCGGTGCCCCTTCCACAAGCGTCTTCACGCCGCCGCAGAGCCCGTGTCCCATCACGATAATGTGCGGAATTTCCAGCACGCGCACACCGAACTCCAGCGCCGCGCTCGTGCCGTGATACGAAGAGTCGGGCGCATACGGCGGCACCAGATTCGCAACGTTGCGGATGGTCAGCATCTCGCCGGGCCGTGCGTCGAAGATTCTCGTCGGATCGACGCGGCTGTCCACGCACGCGACCACCAGCGTCTGCGGCGCTTGCCCGTTGTCGGCCAACGATTCGAAAATTCTTCGTTGCTCCGGCCATCCGTTCGCGCGAAAGCGCTTATATCCCGCGAGTAACCTGTCCATGAAAACCCTTGTTATGATAACTGGTCATTCCTGATTTATCCTTAACCAATGAGGGCACTACCGATTTGCCTGGTTCTCAGCCTCGCGGGCGCACTGGCATCAGAAGCCGCGAATCGCTCCGATTACATCTGGACAACCATCAGAGGCTCGGGAATTGCCGATTCCTCCGTCACTCACGACGCGAAGAAATCACTGCGTGTCGAGCCCGCTGCAGGCAACTCTGACGCGGCGATGCGGTCTGCCCCAATCCCTCTCACGATCGGTAAGACCTACGAACTGACAGGCTGGGTCCGTACCCAGGACCTTACGGTTCACGACATCGATCGTTCACCCATCCCGCAGGGCGCGGCCCTCACGATGGCGTCCATGCCTTTTGATGTCCACTCCACGTCACTTGCCGGCACGCGCGATTGGACCAAGCTGTCGCTTCGTTTCGTCGCGACGAAAGTACAGGATCAGATCCTGCTCACGGCGGGCAGCGGCGGGTCTTTCAAAGGCAAAGCCTGGTTTGAAGGTGTGACCGTCGACGAAGCGTCAACGGCCGACAGTTGGCCGTCCCAGGATGCAATCCAGACTTTCGGTCCCGCTTATCGCTATCCCGCTGCTGGCTGGATTTATCTGCACATCGAGGGCAAGCCTTACGATCGCGGTTATCAGCACGGCTACCTGATGTCGCATGAGATCCCCGAATACCTGAAGCGGTGCGCATACGATCTGGGCGCGAAGCCCGACCGCTGGCGGTGGGACCCGTATCGCAACGCCGCCAACGCGCTCTTCCTGCGCGGCTTCGATAGAGAGATCCTCGAAGAAATGCAGGGCATCACCGACGGCGCGAATGCCGCGGGTGCCCGCTGGCTCGACCGAAAGATCGAACTCAGCGATATCGTTTTGCTGAACACCGAAGTCGAAATGAACGAACTCGCCAGTGCTTTGCGTAAGACGCCGACTGGCCTCGAAGGCCTGCATTTCGAGCTGCCTTCTTACGCTCCCAAACACGACGCAGCCACCGACCATTGCAGCGCCTTCGCCGCTACCGGAGCCGCCACGCGCGACGGCAAGATGGTAATCGGTCACGTCACCTGGTGGCCGCAGACGCTGGCTGAGCAAACCAACATGATGCTCGACATCAAACCGGAACACGGTCACCGGGTCCTGATGCAAAGCTATCCTGGCGGCATCGAGAGCGGCACCGACTGGTATCAAAACGACGCCGGCGTCGTGCTCACCGAAACCACCATCGAGCAGACTCCCTTCAACGCACAGGGTACGCCGGTGGCGTTTCGCGCTCGCATGGCGGCGCAATACGGGGGCAACATTGATGAAGTTGTGCAACAACTGGGCACGCACAATAACGGGCTCTACACCAACGAATGGCTGATCGGCGATGCGAAGACCAATGAGATCGCCATGTATGAGCTCGGCACCAATCACACCAGGCTGTGGCGCAGTTCGAAGGACGAATGGTTCAACGGAACGACCGGCTTCTACTGGGGCAACAACAATGCGAAGGACATGTCCGTGAAGCTGGAATACGCGCCCGATCCGCAGGGTGCGCCGCAGTACCTGCCCTTCGTGCCCACTGTGCGCGACGAAGCATGGCAGGCAATGTACCGCCAGTACAAAGGGCAGATCGACGAACAGTTCGCCTTCAAAGCCTTCGACAGCGCTCCGTTGGTTTCGGGCTCCACGATGGATGCGAAAGTAGCCACGTCGGACATGGCGAATCACATGATGGTCTGGGGCGCGTTCGGACGTCCGAATGAGAGCGTCTGGAACCCGGCGGAGCAGGACGCGGGAAGCCCCAACCACGGGCTCTTTCCCGGCGGCTACTACCTGTTCGCGCCGCAGGCGACGCCTGTAACCCCGGGCGTAAGCGCGGGGAAAGCCGCCAGTGATGCGGCGAAGAAACCGAAGCTGGTTTCCTGGAAAGACCGCTCCGATGAACTCTGGAAGGGTTGGCTGCTGCCTGCCTCGGACGCCGACACGTGGTTCGTTGCGGGATCGACTGCCTATTACCAAACACTCCAGTCTGAAGATGTGGAGAAGGCCGTCAACAAAACCCGCGTTCGGTATCGTGGCCTGAAGCTGACCGCGCCTTCTGCCGCCAATCGAGTGCTCTCTGCGGCGATCGAAGGCGAGCTGTTCCTGGACCAATTGCGTCACAAACTGGGCGACGAAGCCTTCCTCAAACTGATGACTGATTACTTCGCGGAGAACACTACGAAGACCATCACCGCGCAATCGTTCCTCGACTTCGCGAAGACTTCATTCAATCCACCCGATCCCGGCGAAGGCCCGGCGTATCTGCCGTCCGATATCCAGGCTCGCCTTGATAACGCCGTGATCGTTTACGGCACTGCCCGCGAAGCCGGCACAAACCGCTATGTCGCTGAAGCGTTGCAGGTGCGCTACCGGAACCGTGCGCAGCGCGAAGTCCCCGTCTATCGCGATTTCGAAGTCACCGATGCTCTCCTCACTCACAAAGAGGTCATCTTCATCGGACGCCCCGAAACGAACTCGGCACTCGCGTCGTGGAGTCAGAAGCTCGCCCTCGACTACTCGGGAGCACAGTTCAGCCTCGACGGCCGTACTTATGCGTCAGAGCGCAGCGCGCTCGTGTACGCGTCGAAGAATCCGCTCGATGCCACGCACATGGTGCTCATCTACGCGGGCAACTCGCCGCTCGAAACGGCTCGCGCGCTCGATGCGGAAGTCGCCGAACCCGCGCTCGCCCTCGAAGACGGCAAACCGCCGCGTTGACCGCGAAAAACACTTTATCTTCTGAAGCCCGTCAATAACATAGCAGGATGTCCACCCTGCAGCCCCCAAAACGCCTGCTACACCGGAGGCATGAGAAAGAAACTTCGCGATCTGACTGACCAGAAATCTGCCAGCACTGGTTGGTCAGCCGAGCGTCAGATCGCGCAGAAGATCATCGATCTCAACTTCCGCATCAACCGCATTACCGCCATCGAAAACAACATGCTCAATTTCGACATGAGCGACAACGAACCCGATTTCGAAGAAGATGAAGGCATCGTCCGGATGATTGGGCCAGACCCAGTCCTCCGAAATCCTCGGAGCTACGAAGCCCGCCTCTCAAAGCAACTCCTCCAATACCAGAAAGAACTCGAGCGCCTCCAGGCACTCCGCGCTCTTCAGAGCCGCGGCCGCGAGGGAGTGGACCTCACCCAAACCAAAGTATCTACATCACTTAACCATGAATCGGCTTCGTTTGGCAAACCCTCTCCTCCCTACGTAATGAGCGCCGTCCCTGAACCCTTTCCATCCCCACAGCCCCCACGAAACCCGCTCCCGCCACCCGACCGGCTCCGCGTCCCTCAGGCAGCCTGATCCAGTCCATGAACTCACCCTTAAACCTCCCCCGCGAACTTCGCGCCATACTGCGGATCGCCGTCCCGCTCGCCCTGGCCGAGCTGGGCTGG
>ODAK010002382.1_pt1 | contig 19808 bp, 20 predicted proteins | sample 1539591 | NCBI WGS metagenome assembly ODAK01 (sample SAMEA3539303, study PRJEB22396) | soil metagenome | biome: tundra; feature: field; material: soil | place: USA | collected 2010-05 | depth 0.15 m | reverse complement strand
ACGGACGCGCGCAGCGCGGCCTATGGCGTGCGGCCGCCGAGGGGGAACCCCGGCGCAAGCCCGCAGAAGCCGAGCGCCGCCTTCTCGAATGGCGCCTATTGACCCTCGAGAATTAGGGACAGCCCCTAGTTCCGCCCGTCAGAATTTCAGCCATGTTTGGGTCGTCGATGCATCCCGTCCGGCTTCGTTGCTCCTCGGTTACATACGTCAAGTATGCGCCCTCGTCGCGCCTTGCCGGCCGGGCGCCTCGGCGGCCGAAACATGACCGCTCTTCTGACGGGCGGAACTAGTCCAAGGGGCTACCCGCCCATGGCCATACAAGCGGCGCTCTTATTCGCGAACCGAACGTCCTCCGCGCACAGTTGCGCGTAGGGCTCGCAAAATCCCGTCGCGCAGTCCTGGTCCAACGCACAAGCCAGCCCCACTCCGAGCTGCACGGCGCACGCACCGGACTCGCAGCGGAGGTTTTCCAGGCACGGCGCCGAATCGTCACAGGCGGCGCCCAGCCTTCCTTTGCTCACGCAGAGCGAGACAGGCGCGGCGCCACTGCAATAGCTTCCTCCCGGACAGATCTCGCCGACGTTGGCGCAGCCTTGTCCTTGCGCCACGACCTTTGCTCGACCGCAAAAGCCCTTGTCGCAAATGAACCCGTCGAGGCAATCCACATCGACTTCGCAAGGTCCATTAAGCGCCTTCGTCCCGCGGTACACGTTTGCGCAGGCATCATCTATCGATGCAATCGCAGCGGCCGTCAGCGCCACCGCACCTTGGTTCAGCTTGCCGTAGACCTCACCCATCTTCGCCAGGCAGGCATCAGCGTTCGAAGGGATGAAGTCCCGCCCGATGTTTTGTTGTGCCTGGGCGCTGCAATCGGCGAGCCTCCCGGCCGTACACTCAGACATCGTGATGAGGCAAGCCGGCGCTACAGCCGCGCAGATTTCTTGCGCGTACGTGTTGCAGTATTCGGTTTGCGTGGTGGGTACCTTGTCGGTACCGCACCCGGCGAAAACGAGAAGAGCGAGCGAGAGCAGACGAAGGCGCATGGCCGCGATCTTGGCCTAGACGCAAGCAACGTCAAAAAAGATGCGTTTCGGCCTGCGCCGCTCTTACTTCGCGAAGTCAACCGCGCGCGTCTCACGCACGACCGTGACTCGAATTTGCCCAGGGTACGCCAGCTGCGACTCGACCTTGCGCGCGATGTCCTTGGATAGAATGCGAGCCTGCTCGTCGCTGACTTTGCTGTTTTCGACGAGGACACGGACCTCGCGTCCTGCCTGAATGGCAAACGCGCGCTCCACGCCGTCGAAGCTAGCTGCGATCTTCTCCAAGTCGTCCAGCCGCTGCACGTACGATTCCAAGGCGTCGCGCCGGGCGCCCGGGCGCTGATTGGACAGCACGTTGGCGGCATCCACGATGTGGTCCAGAACGTCTTCGGCCGGAACCTCACCGTGATGGGCTTCGATGGCGTGGCAAATCTTCGGCGTTTCGCCGAACTTACGAGCCATGGTCGCACCCGCCACCGCGTGCGGACCATCAACTTCTTGATCGACGCCGCAGCCAATGTCGTGCAAGAGCCCCGCCCTTCGCGCGATTTTGACCGGATAGCCAAGCTCGCCGGCAAGGGTGCCGGCCAAGAATCCGACCTCAATCGAGTGCTGTAAAAGATTCTGCGCCGTACCCGAGCGGAAGCGCAGCTTCCCGAGCAGTCGCCCTAGATCGGGATGCAGCCGGCCGATGCCCAGGTCAAACGCCGCCTGGTCGCCCGCCTCCTTGCACTGCTGCTCGACTTCGTCAGTGGCTTTGCGGACCATCTCTTCGATGCGCGTGGGATGGATGCGGCCGTCCGCGATCAAGCGAGTCAGCGCCAGGCGCGCAATTTCACGCCGGACGGGATTGAAGCACGAGATGACCACCGCCTCGGGGGTGTCGTCGATGATGAGATCGACACCCGTGGCCGATTCGAGTGCGCGGATGTTGCGCCCTTCGCGACCGATGATACGGCCCTTCATGTCGTCCGAAGGCAAGGGAACCACCGACACGGTTCGCTCGGCGACGTACTCGCTGGCGTAGCGCTGGACCGCAGCGCCCAGGATCCATTGCGCCTTTTGTTTGGCCTGCGCGTGCGCCTCGTCCTCGATGCGCTTGATTTCGCCCGCCGCTGATGCGCGCGCTTCCGCCTGAACTTCCGCGGCAAGCAGCTTGCGCGCTTGCGCCTCGCCCATCCCGGCGATCTTTTCCAGACGTGACCGTGCCTCCCCCGCTTGCGTAGAGGCGGTTCGCGCCACCGCTTCCGCGGCTTGCTCGCGCGAGAGCAGCTGCTTTTCCTTGCGCGAAAGCGTCTCCCGCTCGGTCTTGATCTCGCGCTCGCGACGATCCGCCGCCTCGACGCGCGCCCGAATTTCTGCCGCACCCCGATCCAGTTCTTGGCGGCGCGAGCGCAACTCACTTTCGACGTCGTTGCGAATCTTTTGCGCGGCTTCCTTGGCTTCGACCAGCGCCTGGCGTTTCAGCGCCTCGGACTCGCTGGTCGCGGCATCGAGCACGCGCTTGCGTTCTTCTTCGCTCTCTGGCACTGCGTCCGGCTTGGAGATACGCCCAAGCAGAAACGCGACTACCCCGGCGATAACAGCAGCCAGGATTGCGCCAATGATTGCTCCCGCGGTCATGGTTTTTCCTTATCCGTCTCTTCTTGGCAACGGATCACGCGCTCGTCGGTCACGATGGTGTCGAGCGGCACATCCCATTCGCCAGAAGGACAGGTTTCCGCCACCTGGAAGTCGAAGGCATACCCGATGAATCGAGCCGTGGTGGCCTCCGGATGGGCGCGCACGAAAGCCGCCAGCTCGTCGTAGTAGCCACCGCCGTACCCGATACGAGCGCCGCGCTTGTCGAAGACCAGCCCCGGCACCATAAATACGTCGATCTCCTGCGCGGGCAGCTCGGAGCAATCCGGCCCGGGCTCGAGCAGGCCGAAAATGCCGAACACCAGCTCGGAGCGCCGGGACACGCGATGAAAGCGCAGGCGCGGCGGGATGAGACCGGTGCTCACGCGGGGAAGGACCACGTCCACTTCCCGCTTGCGAAGCTCATCCAGGAGCTTTTCAGTCGAGATTTCCGACCGGGTCGACACGAAGCCGGCGAACGTTCGAGCTGCCCGGACTTCCGGCAATTCCAGCAAGCGCTCTACCGCGCGCTCGGTCATCGCATCATGCTCGTCTTGCGTAAGAGCATCTCGTCTTCCAGCCATAGCGCGACGAAGCGCGCGCTTTTCTTCCCTCAGCGACAGCTCGACGGAATACATCGGTACCGACGTGTCGTTCCTGTTTCAGCATGGTGACGGATCCCATGGAGAGCTAGCCTCATCTCGAAGAGGGTTGCATCAAGAACGAGGACATCGCCTCGCGTGAAAGTGGGTGAGTGATTCAGCATCTATAGAAAGCGTCGCCTTGGGTTTTGGTCAGCGCGGCGAGCGCGGTGCTCGCCACTATACCCGAAAACCTTCAGGCACAATCAAGCGCCTGATCGCGCATGCGTCAGAAGCTCTTTGACCGGCGCAGCATTTCCTCCGCGTGTGCTTCCGCCTCCGCCGTGACCGTCGAACCGCCCAGCATGCGCGCGACCTCCTTCTTACGGTCCTCGTCCGATAGCACGGCGACCCGGATCGATGTCTTGGTCTTGGTCGATTCTTTCGTTACCTTCGCGTGACGGTCGGCGAGCGCCGCAATTTGCGGTAGGTGCGTCACCACCAGTACCTGCTTGTGCTGCGCAATCGCTTTGAGCTTGCGACCGATGACTTCGGCCGTGGCGCCCCCCACGCCCGTGTCCACTTCGTCGAAAACGTAGGTCGTCGCTTGCCCTTCGCGGGCCAGCGCCTGCGTCACCGCCAGCATCACCCGCGAAAGCTCGCCCCCGGAGGCGATACGGTCGAGCGGACGAGCCTCTTCCCCCGGATTGGGCGCGAACAGGAAGCGCACCCGATCGCGGCCGCTCGGTCCGAGCGTTCCACGATCTTCCACTGCGATGGGCATTCGCGCGCCGGAAAGCCCAAGGTCGCGCAAGGTCTCATCGATGCGTTTGCCCAGGCCGCGGGCCGACTTCTGCCGGCGCTCCGATAGCCTGTCCGCAAGCTCGCCCATCCGCTTTTCTGCCTGCTCCACGGCTGCCTTGCGATTGCCCAGGCCTTCCTCGAACGAGCCCAGCTCGGCCAATTCTCGCGCCATGGCATTGCGACGCTCGATGGCTGCTTCGATCGAGCCACCGTGCTTGCGAATCAGCCGCCCGACGAGGAAAAGCCGCTCTTCGATTTCGCCGAGACGCTCGGGCTCGAAGCGCAACTTGCCGGCGTAGCGCGACAGCGACGAGGCGGCATCTTCCAGCTGAGCCTGTGCGGATCGCAGCGTTTCGACCACGGGTAAGAGAGCTGGATCGAGCGCGGCCAACGCGGAAATTTCCCGGGCCACGCCGGCAATACGACCGACTGCCGCGTCGTCGCCCGAATAGAGCGTCTCCTCGCCCCGCGTGGACGCGGCCAGAAATCGTTCGGCGCCTTTGCAGCGCTCGCGCTCGGTGCGCAGGGTTTCGTCTTCGCCAGGTTGGAGGTCAGCCTGCTCCAGCTCGGCCAACTGGAAACGCAGGAGATCTTCGCGTTCGCTGCGCGAACGGGCGTCGGCGTCGAATTCAGCCAGTGCCTCACGAGCCTGACCAAGCTCCGCAAAGGCGGCCTTCGCCTCCGTCACCAGCGGGCTGCATCCGGCATACGCATCGAGAATGGCGAGCTGACTTTCCGGATCCATCAGCAGATGCTGATCGTGCTGCGACGTAATGTCGCAAAGCCGACCTACCGTCGCCGCCAGATCTGCGGCCGTAGCAAGTCCGCCGCCGAGATGAATGCGACCGCGTCCTGTCCGCGCGATGGCACGACGAACGACGAGCCCATCGCCCAGCTCGCGCCCGTCCGCAACCAAGGCCTGTGCCACCTCCGAATCCGCCGCCAGCTCGAAGACCGCTTCTACCCGCGCCTCGTCCGCCCCTGTGCGGATGGAATCGACGCTGGCGCGACCGCCGCGCAGCAGGCCGAGTGCCTCGACGAGAATGCTCTTGCCCGCGCCCGTCTCGCCGGTGATGACCGTCAGGCCAGGACCGAGCGAAAGCTCCACCTCGTCGATGAGCGCAAAACCGGAAACTCGCAGCAGCGTCAGCATGGTGATGTTCTCGGCGAGCTTACGCGAAAAGTTGCCCGAGGGTTCCTCCTCGAGCCGGAATGGGTTGAAATCCCCATGACCCGATAAGAGCCCTTCGATGTTCTAAGAAGTTTGTGCTTTGCGTTCGCCCCACGAAAGCTTCTGCCGCAAGATCTTGAAGAACGATTGGCCTGGGCGGAATACTCGTAGGCGCTTCTGCATCAGGTGAACCTCGACGACGTCGCCGGGCGCCACTTCACGGCGCCAGTGGCCGTCCACCGTAAGCACGCCGTGATAGGGCGAAACGTTGGTGACCGAAACGCCCTGGTCGGCACGCACCACCAGGGGGCGATGGGAGAGAGTGTGAGGACAAATCGGCGTAAGCACGATGGCTTCCAGGTCGGGGCTGAGCACCGGGCCGCCCGCTGACAAGTTGTAGGCCGTCGAGCCCGTGGGTGTGCTCAGGATGAGCCCGTCCGCCTTGTACGTCGTGATGGTGTCGCCGTTGGTCGTCGCCAGCAGATCCATCAAGCGCGCAATCTCGCGCTGGTTGATGACCGCCTCGTTGACCGCGCTTTGGCTTTCAGCGGGCCGGTCCTTGGTCCGCAACGTCACGAGCAGACGCATACGCTCTTCGATGGGCAAGCGACCTTGCGCCGCCTCGGCCAGGGCGGTGCTGGCCTCGCTGATGGAGTAGGGCGTTAGGTAGCCCAGACTGCCGAGGTTCAGACCCAGCAGCGGAACGTCGAAATCGGCGACCAGCTTGGCACCGAAAAGAAAAGTGCCATCGCCACCCAGGGCGACCATGACATCGATGCGCATTCCGATTTCATCGCCCGGCACCGAAGAATACCCGGCGGGTGCGCCCAGGCCGTAGTCGCCGACGAAGAGCACGTCCGAGCCCTGCGCGCGTAGCGTGGACGCAAAGCCCGCGGCCAGACCTTCAGCGTCGGCGTTGCCTTGCCTGACGAGAAAACCAAATCGCATCGCACGCGAGTATGGCACGGGCGTCCTCCAAATCGCACGCAACCCGTGCGCGCAACGATTCCGCAGCACAGGAGCCGGCTGGCCGATTCTCTTCGGCCAGCCCCCCGGGCGACAGCAACAAAGCGCCGTCTACCGAACCGTGCTACTTAACCTGCGGCCATCCACAACGAGTGACCGGTACGGTGACCGCTAGCTTGCTACGGCTGCATCTCGTAGAAGATCGTGATGCTGAGACAATGGAACTCTCGATCCGAGCTCTGCGTCACTACCTTGTCGATAATACGAGCCTTCGGGTTGTCGTGAATCCAGCGGGTCAGAACCTCTCCGAGCTCATCGCGATCCTTCGCCTTAGTGGCTGTAAATACCTTTGCCCCCATCATTGGCGCTTCTCCTTCCGAACTGTCCTACAGAACGCTGTTCGCAGAGCTCTCTCACAACCTGCGTGCCTTATGGGATACGATCCGATCTTGTAAATGTAAATACTTTTTTCGTAATCCAACATACTGAAACGTCTTTTCGAGTAACGCGCCGGATGCGCACGAGGACCTTGACCGCAGCTATCGGGAGTGGTTAATACTCACCCTTCACAAATTGACCGCCCCATCTGGAGGATTGCTTGGAGACACTGCTCGGACGCCCCCTCGAAGTTGAAGTTCGGGATTCCATCGAAAAGGCGATGAAAATCCTGAAGCAGAAGATGTCGAAGGAGGGCATCCTGCAAGAAATCAAGCGTCGCCGTTACCACGAGAAGCCTTCGGTCAAGCGCAAGCGTAAGATTCGCGAGGCGAGGAAGCGGCGTCGTCGGGAAGCCAAGAGGCGAGTGATCCGCTGAGCGTCTGGATCGAAATCCAGTTCGAGACCGAGGCCGAGGCCGCTGAGATTCTCGCGGCCGAGGTCGGGCCTTTGGTGGGAGGTGTGGAGTTGCGTGATGCGGGCACCTTGCTCGCCACGGCGCCTGGGCGCACCGCTGTGATCGCGCTCTGCAAGCCCGAAGACCGGCGCTTCGTGCTCGAAGCTGCCGACACGGCGCTGGCCAGCCTGCGGGCGGCAGGCATGGTGGTCGATCCGGTGGCCGTGCGCGAACGCCAGGCCGACGAGAGCGAATGGCGAGACGTGTGGAAGCAGTTCTTTCGCGCCACGCGAGTCAGCCGCCGGTTCACGGTTCGCCCCAGCTGGGATCCCGGCGCGGCGCCGCCTGGTGAATTCATCATCGACCTCGATCCCGGGCGCGCCTTTGGCACCGGCGCCCATCCGTCGACGCAGCTGGTAATTGGCTTGGCCGAAACGGTGAAGGAGACAAAGGACAAGCTCGGCACGTTCCTCGACCTTGGCTGTGGTTCGGGGATTCTTTCCATTGCGGCGGCCCGTCTGTGGCCAGACGCCGCGGGCCTAGCCGTCGACAACGATTCCGAAGCCACCGATTGCAGCGGCGAGAACTTCGCCCGCAACGCCGTCACCAGCGTCCGACTTCTCACCGGTACGCTCGACGACACCGCCGAATGCTTCGATTTGATTCTCGCTAACATCCAGGCGGACGTGCTGTGCGCGCTGGCGCCGTCGATGCCCAAGCACTTAGCGACGGGCGGCCACGTCATCCTATCGGGCATTTTGCGCGAGCAAGCGGAAGAGGTCGTCACGGCCTACGCGCCTTTGGGCCTGCGGCTACTCGCCCAGTCTGACGAAGGCGAATGGAGCGGCCTCTTGCTCGGCCGCAACGATTCCGCCAGGTAGGCTCCGCGCAATGGTCCGGCTCTATGTTTCTCCCGAGAAACTGCAGGGCGCGCGTACTGCGCTCGACGAGGCGGCTCACCGGCACCTGGTCAAGGTGCTGCGGCTCGGGCCTGGCGCGCGCCTGCAGCTCTTCGACGGCCGCGGTGCCGCCGTCGATGCGATCATTGTCTCGCTCGGCAAAGCATCGGTGGAAGTGGAGCTGGGCGAGCGTCACCTCGTGCCTGCGCCGGTCTGCTCTATTACGCTCCTGCAGTCCGTGCCCCGAGGTGAGCGCATGGATCTCATCGTGCAGAAGACAACCGAGCTAGGTGTGGCGCGGGTCGTGCCCGTCCTGACGGAATTCGGTATGGTCAAGCCGCCGCCCGGCCGCAATCGTCGCTGGCGAACGATTGCCGAAGAGGCGGCTCGCCAGTGTGGCCGTGCCGACGTACCCGCCATCGACGAGTGCACCGAGCTTGAGGCCGCGCTCGCGCAGATCTCGGGCCAGGAAGGTACGCGAGTCTTGCTTTGGGAGGACGAGCACAAAAGATCGTTCCGCAGTGCCTTGGTCGACGGCCCACGCTCCGTGGTGCTGCTCGTGGGCCCGGAAGGCGGCTTTTCGTCCGCTGAAGTCGCCGCGGCAACCAGCGCCGGCTTTGTCGCCACCAGCCTCGGCCCGCGCATTTTGCGCACCGAGACCGCAGCCATGGTCGCTGTGACGCTGGCCCAAGCCGCTGCCGGCGGGCTCGACTGAAAGCGCAAATACCTGAGTTTAGGCAATAAACTTGCAGTGGGAGCGCTCCCTTCGCAGAATGAGGCACGTGACCAGCTACGCCGCCGTCGCCGACGAGACAGGCACTCCCAGCGATACCCACCCGACCCCTGCGTTTGCAATGTCGGAGGCGAAGAGCCGTGGTCGCCAAACGCAAGTCCTGCGCGTGCGGGCTGCCGGTTTTCCGCGACGGCTCGCTGCTGCCATCGTTGACGTGGGCTTGGTCGTATCACTTTCCGTTGCCGTCAGCTTGGGCGCGACGTTGGCGCTCGGTGTGCCGATCCCGACGTTCAAAGAGCTGGGGCCTGACCTCCTGATGGCAGGGCTTCTTGATCGCAATCCCATGGCCGTGGGCGCCCTCGGCCTGCTTTTCGGGTTGAGCGCGCTTTACCAGATCTACCTCGGCGGCGTGCTGGGACAAACGCTGGGCAAGCGACTCTTCGGCCTGCGCGTGATTTCGTCGCACGGGCGCATGCCGGGCCCGCTGCTGGCGAGCGTGCGTTTTCTCGCCATGGTGCTGTCGTTGGGCCTGGCCGGACTTGGATTCGTATGGTGCCTTTTCGATCGCGAGCGCCGAGCTCTACACGATCACCTCTCGTGCACCTACGTCATCCTCGACGAGCGCTAACGCTTCTTGGCCGGATCCCTGCGCATGCCCTTGTCCGAGATTGCCTTGGCTCTGGTCCGCCGGGGCGTGGTCACCCGCGCCGCCGCCATCGAAGCCGAGCAACGCAGAAAGCTCTACGGCGGCGGGCTCGATACGGCGCTGCTTGAATTGCGTGCGAGCGACGAAGAAACCCTGACTAGCCAGCTAGCCGAAATCCTCGGCATACCGCTGGCACAGCCGCAAATCTTAAAGGCCGCGCCCGATCGCGCAGCCGGCGTCTGGCTGGACGCTGCCACGGCACAGCGGATCGGAGCCGCGCCACGGGCCAAGCAAGCCGACGTCCTTTACCTGCTCGTACGGCCCGAACACGACCACGATGCGATGGTGAACTGGGCTGCCGAGCGCGCCCTGCTCGTCGAGCCCGCACTGGTGTGCGAGGCGCGTTTTCGCGCCCATGTCGCTGCGATCTACGATCTGCCCCTACCCCCACGCTACCTTGCCTTGTTGGCCAAGCTGGTCGGCACCTCGGCGGCACGAGCGCTAGCGGGCGACCGCGGCCGCTCGGATCTGCGAACGCCCACGCCCGTGGCTCCCGGCGTGGATCCGGTCGAGACACTGCTGGTCGCTGCGCGCTTGGGCGAGGCTGCCGACAGACAGTCAGCGCTTCGCCGGTTGTCCCGCCGCTTGCAGGATCCGCGCGTCATCGCCTTTCGCCACGCTCTCGAAAGAAAAGCCAGCGGCAGTGATATTACCGTCGCTTGCGGCGCGCTTCGCGCGTTGGCTGAGCTGCGGGACAAGAACTCCGTTCCTGCCATCGCCGAGCTGCTGGAAGCCGGCGGCCCCGAGGTCGCCAAGGCCGCGCACGCAGCGCTGGTTCAACTGACCTGCGACGACCTCGGCATGAAAACCAAACGTTGGCTCGACGTTTGGAACCGCATGAGTGGACGATCGCGCGTGGAATGGCTGCTCGAAGCCCTCGCCCACCGCAATCCCGAGCTGCGCTTGCAAGCATCGAGCGAGCTTTACGAAATCTCGGGCGAATACTTCGGCTACCACTACGATTTGCCCGAGCGCGACCGCGAAGAAGCCCGTCAGCGCTGGATCGCCTGGTGGCAGGAGCACCACACCCAAGACACGCCGGCCGCGCTATAGTGACCCGGTCATGTCCAAAGCTCTGCCGCAAATGCGAGAATCGGCCGCCGTAGCCGCGGCGCCCCTTGCGTTGGTGCCGGCGACTGGCCCGACCCTCCAGGCCGAGGGCAACACCCGGCTGGCGGGCGCCCTGCTCAAGAGCAAGGTGACCACTCTCTTTCGCCACTTCCCCCCTGCCCTGACCGGCGACGAAGAGGCCATCCATCAGCTTCGGGTTTCGGGCCGGCGACTGCGCGTTGCCCTGCCCTTGCTGGCGGCGAAGCCCGAGGGCCGCCGGGCCGAGCGCGCGCGAAGCCTGTTGCGACAGCTAACCCGGGCCGCGGGTGGTAGCCGCGATCTGGATGTTCTGCTGGAATCCTACGATGAGCACTTGAAAGAATTGCCGTCGCGGAGCGAGGAGCAAAAGCTCCTGCGCCACCGCTTGGCCAGTTCCCGCCGCCGCAGCCGTTCGCGCATGGTGGACAATCTGCTCGACTTGGAGATCGCGCAATTGCGCAGCGACCTGGCCGACATGATCGCCCGCGGTGGCCCGCCACCTTCCGTCGTCTGCGAACGCTTTTTCGCCACGAGCGCGCGTGAATTCCAGTTCCTTCATGAAGGCTTCACCAGGATCGGCGCGCAGCTTGACGCCGGCAAACTGCACGCCCTGCGCCGCCGCGCGCGGCGTGTGCGCTACTCGGTCGAGGTCTTCGACCAAGCTCGCAACTTTGAGTCCGCCGCCGCCAAGCCCTGGAAGACCTTGCAGGATCTTATTGGTGTCATTCATGACCACCACATGCTTGCCGAATGGCTCGATGCGCAAGCGAAGGCCGATCGAGCGCGCGGGAAGGATGGCCTTGCGGAGACCGCACGGGACGAGGCCTCATGGGCACGAACGGCCATGCACCACGTGCACGCGGAGTTCCTGGCCGCGGATCCCATCGCCATCGTCGCGCGCGGGATGGCGGCCCTGGGCCAGAAAGCGGTTTCCGGGTGAGGCATGCGTCTACTCTTCATTCGCCACGCCATCGCCATCGCCGCCAGCGGCAACATGCGAGACGAAGACCGGCCGCTATCCCCCGAGGGTGAAGAGCGATTCGTCCAAACCGCCCGCATGGTTGCGAGCGTGGCCCGGAAGCCGGCGGCCATTCTGACCAGTCCGCATGTGCGCGCCCAGCAAACGGCGGTCATCGCCGGGCGGGCATGGGGAACTATGCGCCCCATCGTCGTACCAGCCCTCCTGGAAGGCGATTGGCCCGGGATCTGCCGCAGGCTCGCGAATTACAAGGGTGACGACACGGTTGCCCTCGTGGGCCACGAGAGCTGGATGTCGACGCTCACCGCGCGCTTGCTGGGCAGCCGCAATCACCGCGCTTTCGACTACCGCAAGGGCGGAGTTGCGCTGATCGAAGTTGAGGACTTACTCGCCTGCAAGGGAACCCTGTTGTGGTTCATTCCTCCCCGTGTGTTTCGTCGGATGGACGCAATTCCGCGATAGCTTGTGCCGTAGCCAATCGGGTCTTTTCGACGGCCTCTGCCGGCAGTGCCCGCTCCAGTGCCGACAAGGCGGTTTGGTTGCCGAGTTCCGCCAGTCCATCGGACCCGCGACAGATTCGAAAACACACAACACACCAGCGGTTGCCGGCGGCGGAGTGACGTTTCCTCGGCCCACGGCCACTTGGAATATCCATGGACACGGGCGGGCTAATGCCCGAGCATCGTCCCGACACCAATGGAGGGGGGTGATGTGCATGGGTGACAAGTCTCCAAAATCGAAGGAGCGTTCGAAGCAACAAGCTTCGACGGACAAGCAACATAAGGATGCGGTGGCCAAGTCGAGGGCGCCGATTTCCGCGGTCAGCATGGCAAAGAAGAAATAGTCGAAATAGTCGTTTCGGCATTGCGCTCGGCATGGCGCCGGGGCCGGAATTATCGCCGCCTCGGCGCCAAAGTTCGCCACCTCAACTGGATAGATACTTGGCTTCTTTCTTCTTCTCAAGCCGCCGGCTGAAGACGTATCCAGGATCTCGGGAAAATGGCAGGCTCTGAGAAACAACTTACTCCTATTATAGCCAATCATTCCAGACGCGTCATTAAGTACGTCACAGCCAGACAACTGGCGACTCTGATCGGCAATTCCTGCTTAATCCCCTACTCCGACCTGCCTCGCTGAGAAACAAACTAAGTTTCAATGGCCAAGGGCCGATGTCTTGGTGCATGAGGCATTCCATACCAGCCGTCATTGCCGTGGAAGAATCGAAATGCGTGAACTGCCACGCCTGCATCTCCGCCTGCCCGGTCAAGTATTGCAATGACGGCAGCGGCGACACCATCAAGCTCAATCACGACCTATGCATCGGTTGCGGCCAGTGCTTGAAAGCTTGTACGCACGGCGCGCGTTTGCCCATGGATGACACGGCGGCCTTTCTCGGGGATGTGGAAAGGCACGTGCCCATGGTGGCCATCGCGGCGCCCGCCGTGGCTTCGTCGTTTGCCAACCAGTACCTCAACCTCAACGGCTGGCTGGTATCCATCGGAGTTGCTGCTGTTTTCGACGTCAGCTTCGGCGCCGAGCTGACCATTCGCTCGTACCTCGAGCATCTTGCGGCCCACAAGCCGAAGTTGATCATCTCCCAGCCCTGTCCTGCCCTGGTCAGCTACATCGAGATCTACCGTCCCGAGCTTCTGCCCTACCTGGCGCCCGCGGACAGTCCAATGATGCACACCCTGAAAATGATCCGTGAATACTATCCACAGTATGAGTCGCACAAACTAGTGATCCTATCGCCTTGTGTCGCCAAGAAGCGCGAGTTCACCAGTGTCGGCATCGGCGACTACAATGTGACCCTGCAGTCCCTCCAGCAGCATTTCGCGGCGAAGCGCATCTCGCTTCGCAACTTCCCCAAGGTTGACTATGCCAATCCACCCGCCGAGCGCGCAGTCCTGTTTTCGACGCCGGGTGGTTTGCAACGCACGGCCGAGCGATGGAAACCGGCAATTCGAGATCTCACGCGAAAGATTGAAGGACCTCACGTCGTCTACCACTACCTCGACCATCTTGCGGCGATGGTGGACAAGGGCAAGGCGCCGCTGCTGGTCGATTGCCTGAACTGCGACCTCGGGTGCAACGGCGGAACGGGAACCACCATGGGCGACGCCTCCCCGGACGAAGTCGAGAGCCTGGTCGAGGAACGCAACCAGGAGATGCAAAACAAGCACCGGCGAATGGGCTTCTTTGCCGAGAAACGCAAGCGTCGAGCTTTGGAAAAGACTGTCGACCGTTACTGGAAGCCCGGGCTCTACGACCGTTCCTACACCCGGCGATCCGAAACGCAACACCTGACGACGCCATCCCCGGTACAACTGGAGGGTATCTACTCTCGCATGCACAAGCACAAGCCCCAGGACCGGCAGAACTGTTCGTCGTGCGGCTATGGCTCCTGCGAAAAAATGGCAACAGCGATCCACAATGGATTGAACCGACCTGAAAATTGTCACCATTTCCTGCGCACGACCCTGGACGACGAGAAAGCCCACACGGAACAGAAGATTCAAGAACGCACCCGGCAACTGGACGACCTCGCAAGGACACAGCAAGAATCTGCGCAGCGCTTGGGTCAGGAACTGTCGACGGTCAGCGCCGCTGCCGAGGAAATGGCCCAGACTATCACCGATATTTCCAGCAATGCCGACAAGGCACGCACCATCACCCAGGCCGCAGCGGACAGGGCCCAGACCGTCGTCACCGTCATGGAAAATCTGGGCAAGGCGGCAAGCGAGATCAACAATATCACCGAGTCGATCAATTCCATCTCGGCACAAACCAATCTCCTTGCCCTCAACGCAACCATCGAAGCGGCACGCGCTGGTGCCCTGGGCAAGGGCTTCGCCGTAGTCGCTGGCGAAGTCAAAGAGCTGGCTCGCCAAGCTGCCACGGCGACCGACGACATCCGCGGCAAGATCCGCAGCGTGCAGGAATCCACCTCGGAAGCTGTTGCCGGCATATCCGGCGTGGCCGGCGTCGTCAACGATGTCAGTGCCATCGTATCCACCATTGCCGCCGCGATTGCGAAGCAATCCGTGGTCACCGAGGAAATCGCCACCAACATCGCCCGCGCATCCGCCGAGGCCGCCAAGCACACGACCTAGGCCGCAAGGCTGAAGTGGCCCTGATCGATAGCACCGGCGTTCGCTGCCTTCGCCGGGAGGACGTGCTGGACAGGCGCGGTAAGTAGCACGTTAGTTTAGATTGATGCTACCAACTCCTCTTCGCCTTCGCATCGACCACACCCATGTGCATCGGTATTCGCAAGTGCAGTTCCTGCGCGAGTGAGGCGTAAGGCCCACCATCAGTGCGGATGGCGGTGGCGCAGGCTGTGCGGGCGTTCGAGACCGTGGGCCAGCATGCGCGCTTCGTCGTTTAGCACGGCCGCCGTCGGACCGTCAGCGACCACGGTGCCACCGTCGAGCACGATGACCCGCGAGCAGAGCTCGACCGCCCATTCGAGGTCGTGCGTGGCGATGAGCTTGGTGGCGGAAATGCTTTCCAGCAGATGTTTGAACTCGCGGCGCCCACGAGGGTCGAGACCACTGGTCGGTTCGTCGAGAACCAAGACCGAGGGCTCGCACGCCAGCACGCCAGCCAGGCACGCGCGCCGCTTTTCGCCGTGGCTCAGATGATGGGTCGAGCGGTGACCATAGCCGGCCAGGCCGACCTGGGTCAGCGCTTGTTCGACCCTTTCCGAAAGCGGTGCGCCCGCAATCCCCAACTGCTGCGGGCCGAACGCGACATCTTCGAACACCGTTGGACAAAAAAGCTGGTCGTCGGGATCTTGAAAGAGTAGGCCGACGCGCCGGCGAACCTGGTCGAGGTTGTGCGGGGTGATCGGCTCACCGTCGATGCGCACGTTGCCACTGCCGGTCAGCTTCTCCGGCAGGATCCCGTTCAGGTGCAGCAGCAAGGTCGACTTGCCGGAGCCGTTGGGGCCGAGCAGACCGACGCACTCACCGGGCTGGATGGCGAAGCTTACGCCGCGAAGCGCCTCGGTCCCGTCGTGGTAACGATAGCGAAGATTTTCGATTTCGAGCGCTGGTTTCATGGTTGGTTTCATTTCCACCCCCGTGCGCACATGGCATCGTAGATGCGCTCGGCGCGCTCGGACGCCCGCAGAAACAATTGACCGACGACGCTGCCCAAGACACGCCAACGGGCGCGCCGATTTCGCCGCAGCGTCCGACTGGCCCGCGCTCGCCGCATGCGCTCGGATTCTTCGACCAGAACGAACAGATACCGATGCATGAGCGCCACGGTCGTGATGAGCAGCGGCGGCACGTGCACGCGTTTGAGGACGGTCAAGATTTGACCCAAGGGCGTGCTATTGGAAAGTAATATTACCGTAAGCAGACAAACCCCGCTGCGGGCCGCAAGCAAACGCCAGTCGCCATGAAAGTCCGCACGAAATGCGTTCGCCGCCATAACGCCGACCACGAATGGCGACAGCAGAAGCAGGCGGCGGAGCAAAAAGCCGAACGAGATCCGGCTCGACCAAGCCGCCACTAGCAACAAACCCGCAATGCCTGCAAACCACGGTGGCCAATGCGCCGGCGCAGCCACGGTGCCTACGATGATCAGCGCGGCCACCGCCATCTTGAACCCTGCAGGCAGGCGCTGGACGATGCCGTGGTGGTGATCGTGGTGATGGCCGATCCAATTCTTCAACATGGCGGCTCTTTGGCGGAACGATTCCTTGGCTCGGCAACCAGCACCTTGCCGAGGAGCATGGCAAGCCCGAACACGACCAGGCTGCCCAGCACCGCCGCCAGCGCCGTAGCGACCGTCGCCGAGCGAATGCCGGGAAGATGGTAGTCCTGTGCGGCGGCAGGCACCACGGGTGATATTACTTTGGTAGCAAAGCCGAGTTTGTGCGCGGTGGCTTCCAGAGCGTCGGGCAAGGGACTGGCAAAGGGCGCGACGAAGACCGCGATGCCCAGCACCGCAAGAAGCCCGAGGCCGAAGCCGCCCGACCGCGTCGCCCGCTCTTCGCCGGAGGTCAGGTCTGGGCGCACGCGATGAATGGCCAGAAAAACCAGGGCGCTGATGGCTCCTTCTCCGAGCCCCACCAGCATGTGGACCGTGGTCATGACCGGAAAGCCCGTCGCAAAGGCCACCGTATTCGACCACGCCAGCTGGCCCGCACAGCCGATCGCCGCAAACACCACGGAGCACCAGCTTGAAAATGCCAGCGCCGCCACCTTCCCGCGCAAGCCGCGCAACCGAGATGCGACGGCGCGATAGACGAGAAAGCCGCCGCCCGCGCCGAGAATGCCCATGTCGAACAAGTTCGAGCCAAGCGCAGAGACGCCGCCGTCGCCGAAAAGAAGACACTGCACCAGCAGCACGGTGGCGAGCACCACCACGGCGGCGCTCGGGCCGAGGAGCGCCGCGACCAAGACCCCGCCCATGAGATGTCCCGACGTGCCGCCCGCCACCGGGAAATTCACCATCTGCGCGGCAAAGAGAAACGCCGCCGCCAATCCAAGAAGTGGTATGCGACGAGCGGGCAATTCCCGCTGCACTCGGCGCAGAGCCAGAGCAAGGCCAGCCGCCGACAGGGTCGCTGCCGCGATTGCCGTCTTGCCGTCGACAAAGCCATCGGGAATGTGCATGCCTAGTCCAGAAACAGGGTCGCCAGCAGTCGAACGGTCAAAGGATAGGCAGGTGTGTAGTCCACGTCTTCGCAGCCCGCAAACGCGCCATTCGATGAGATCACGCGCCCACGTGATGATCGTAGACCGGGGTCAGCGTCGCAATAGCATCCACCGCCTGGCGCAGCTTGGACCGGCCCACGGTGGCGCGAGCGAGATCCCGAAACAGCTCGGAACGCGTGCCGCCACGCTCGCGCACCACACCATCTAGCTCGCGGAGCAGCGAGCGTTCCAGCGCGACGCCAAACCGCACCAAGGAATCCTTCATCGCCGCGCAGCCTACCGCGTTCGTCAGGGCGATGGAATGAGCTTGGGCGTAGCACGATCGACGAATTTGCACAGCAATCGACGCGGCTGCGCCTCGGCCGGCCTGTGGTAGATTGCGCGCCCCATGTTCGAGACACTTACCAAAGGTTTCCGATCCGCCAAGCAGAAGTTCCAAGGCCTGGCCGAGCTCGACGAAAAGACCGTGGACGAAGCACTCGCGGAGGTGCGCACCGCCTTGCTCGAAGCCGACGTCGGCTTCGAGGTCGTGCAGTCTTTCTGCAAGCAGGTGAAGGAGAAGGCCGTCGGCCTCATCGTCAAGGTGCGCGCCACCAGCAAGGAGAAGCTGCGTCGGGTCAGCCCCGAAGATCACTTCGTGAAGCTGTGCCACGATCAGCTGGTCGAACTGATGGGCCCCGTGGACAGCGACCTACATTTCGCCAAGAAGGGCCCCACCGGCATCATGATGGTGGGGCTGCAAGGTAGCGGTAAGACGACCACGGTGGGCAAGCTGGCCCGCTACCTGGAAAAGCAGGGCCGCCGCCCCCTGCTGGTCGCCGCCGACGTCTACCGGCCGGCCGCTATCGATCAGTTGAAGGTCTTAGGCGAAGCGCTGGGTATGCCGGTGTTCGCCGAGCCCGGGGGAAGCCCTCCCCTCATTTGCGAAAAAGCCCATCGCTACGCTGCCGAGAACGGCCGCGATACCGTCATTTTCGACACCGCGGGCCGTCTTGCCATCGACGAGCTACTGATGAACGAGCTCAAGGAGATCAAGCGCCGAACGAATCCCGCAAACATCCTCTTCGTCATCGACGCCATGATCGGTCAGGACGCAGTGGCCACTGCCAAGACCTTCCACGACTGGCTCGACTACGACGGCGTCATCCTGACCAAGCTCGACGGCGACGCCCGCGGTGGCGCCGCGCTTTCGGTCAAAGCCGTCACCGGCAAGCCGGTCAAGTTCGTCGGTATGGGCGAGGCCCTGGACCGCCTGGAAGAGTTCCGCCCGGACGGCATGGCCAGCCGCATTCTTGGCCGCGGCGACGTCGTCGGCTTGGTCCAGCAATTCGAAGACGTCGTCGACGAAGAGAAGGCCGAGCAAGACGCTCTGCGCATGCTCAAGGGGAAGTTCGACATGAACGACTTCCTCGGCCAAATCTCGATCCTCAAGAAGATGGGGCCGCTGTCTGAAATGGTGGAAAAGATCCCCGGCGTGGCCGACGCCAATATTCAGGTCGACGACAACGAGCTGGTACGTATCGGCTCGATCATCTCGTCCATGACCGATGGCGAACGGCGCCAACCCGAGCTGTTCGTCATCAGCAGCTGGGAAGAGATCGTCGAAAGCGGCAAGCGCAAGAAAAAGCGCAGCGCTTTCTTCGAGCAGAGCCGCCTGGCACGCGTGGCGCGCGGTTGTGGGCGCAAGGAATCCGAAGTCGCGGATCTGCTCAACCGCTTCGCGATGATGCGGCAGATGATGATGCAGCTCGGGGCATCGTCGGGTCTACTCGGCAAGATTCCCGGCTTCAAACAATTGGGGCAACTCAATCAGGCGCGCAAGATGCTGGGCGGCATGGATATGGACCAACTGGCTGGCATGATGAACATGCAGTCGCGCGAGCGCGGCCATTTCCAGGCGCCCACTCGCAACGTCGACCGCGGCAAGGAAAAGCGGAAGCGCAAGGACGCGCGCAAGGCCCGCAAGAAGGCGCGCAAGAGGTAGCAGCGGTAGGCCTCGAAGATTTGGCAATGAAATTCATCACAGGCATCGGCCTTCTTCTGTTAACCGCCGTCTCTTCCAGCTGCCACTCCGGCCAAGGAAGCTGTAGCCGCGGCGAATTGTGTGAATGCGCCGACCAGACCGATTGCTACCAAGGCTGCGCAGATGGCGACGGTTGCAGGTTTTCCTGCCACAACCTGGTCCACTGCGGCAGCGTCTGCGGCGACGACTGCAACCTTGACTGCCACGACGCCAACGACTGCTCCTCCGATTGTGGGGACAACTGCAACGTCAACTGCCACAACAGCGTGTCCTGTGGCGCTTTTTGCGGGGCAAATTGCAACTACACTTGCGTTGACATGCAACGCTGTGGTGTCCAAGCTGGCCCCGGCAGCACGATTAACTGCTCCCACGCCACAAGCTGCGTGGTCAAGTGCCTAGGCGGGTGCCACGTTTTGTGCGACCAAGTCGAGCGCTGCGATGTGAGTTGCGCCCACGGTGGCTCACCAATCTCATGCGCAAGCGGGATGGTAGCGTGCGGTTCCTGCTAGAGAAAAGGAGCGATGTTCCATGAGGCTCTATCGTTGGCTCGGTCGACCGGCCGTCGTGTTCGCGTCGACGCTGTTGCTGCTCCTGCTCGGTCTGGCCTCGACCGCAAACGCGCGCGAAGATGTCGTGATTCGCAGCTCACGCGCGCCGATGTCCTACGAGGTCGAGCTCGAACCGCACTTG
>ODAK010002381.1_pt1 | contig 19809 bp, 11 predicted proteins | sample 1539591 | NCBI WGS metagenome assembly ODAK01 (sample SAMEA3539303, study PRJEB22396) | soil metagenome | biome: tundra; feature: field; material: soil | place: USA | collected 2010-05 | depth 0.15 m | reverse complement strand
CTGGAGTTCAGACGTGTGCTCTTCCGATCTAAAGTGGTCGCGGCAAATATGCCAGTCCACGCTCATCTTCGCTGATAGCAAATTTGCCGCGACCACTTTCGGATGCAAACCCGCCGCCGTTTTCCATTCAAAGGCTATGAGATTAGCGGCCACCAGCGAAGACCAGCGCTTCCACTTCGGTGTCCTAAAGTCTAAGGCGTGTTTTCAAAATCTGTTTTCGGAGCGTGGCTGTGCCCGCAGGGTCAGCCGCAGCGCGTGAGCCATTCGGACAACTTTGCATCATACAGCCCGCTGCGGCTGGTCTCCGACACAACCGCGCTCCAAACGCATTTTGAAAACACGCCATAGCCTTTTGATTGCGACGTTGCAGTTCAGCGGAAATACGCGGCGAGGTCGAAGTTGCCGATGAGTTGCAGGCCAGTGAGGAACAGGATGGCGTAAATCACCTTCACGAAAACGGTCTCGGAAAAACGGCGGTTCAGCCAGACGCCCAGCCAGACGCCCAGCGGCACCAGCGGGAAAAACTTCGCGCTTGTCAGCAGCGTGGCCGGAGTAATCAGCGCCTGGGTCGCAAACACCGGCCAGTCGAGCATCGAACGGTCCACGCAAAAGAACGGCAGCTTGATCCAGTTCACCCAGGTAAAGATCAGGACATTGGTGCCTACAAAGATTTCCTTGGGCAGCCGCTGCGGCACCAGGAACATCGCCGCCACCGGGCCCGCGCCGTGGGCGAAGGTCGAAGTAATCCCCATGCCGATGCCGCAGGGCAGGCCAACCCGGTGGTTCGGGGTGAACGCACCTTCCGCCCGGAAGAAACGGTCGTTGAAAACCTGGAACCCCACGAACAGCACGGCGATCACGCCGATGGCGAGGTTGAGCTGGCGCGGTGAAAACTGGCCGATGAGCTGCACGCCGATCACGACGCCGGCCACCACGCCTGGCAGCAGAAACTTCAAGTTCTCCGCGCGCCACCGGTGCCAGTAATAATAAATGGAAAAAGCGTCGCCGGCACACAGCAACGGCAGCAGGATGCCGATGGCCGTCTTTGGCCCGAAGGCGAGCACGCACAGCGGCGTGACCAGCATCCCCAGCCCGCCGCCAAAGCCCGCCTTCGCGACGCCGATAAACAGCACCGCGAAACCAGCGAGCAACAGTGAAGGCCAGTCCATGCCGCGCATTCGTGTAGGCGAAGAGGCTGGAGAAAGCGAGGGAAAAACGAGAAATGAAAACGAAAACTTTCAATTTTGGATGCTGCTCTTGACAAGCTGAGAGCGGTGCTAAAGCACACGCAGTCCATACGCTTCGCGAAGACTGTTAGCGTTTGGCGAACGCGGAGCGTCTGGACTGCGCGCGGTTCACAGCCGCTTTTGGCACCACAGTAAGTTGACAATCCAAAACCACGCATTGTTTGTGAGCGGCATAATCTCGCTCAAAAGTGAAACGCGAACCGTTGGCGCAGGCTAAAGCCGTTAAAATCAACCTTGGCATATTGGGCGGGTAGGGCGCGTCGCTCCGCTCGCGCCGTCGTGGTGCATCAGGACGTGCCGGTTGGCAAGCGACGGCGCGCGCGGAGCGACGCGCCCTACCGGTCCCAAGGTTGTTGGAAATCGCTAGAGGTTCGACGACGGGAAAAAGGCGTTGGCATTTCTATTTTTCCTGTTGAACGATCTGCGGCTTGATCAGCGGCGGTTGGATTCATGGTAAAGGTCGTGCCCGACCTTGCGGCTGGCTTCGATGGTTTCTTGATAAGGAGTATCGGCGACATCTATGAAACCGATCTGGTAATTTTCCTCGTCATAACTGCGTCCCGTCAACGGCTCGTCCTGGTATTGGAACCAATGGCAGCCGACAAACTGCGGGTGACGCAACGCGCCCTTAACATATTCTTCGTAGGCCGCAGCGCGGGCGGACTGGCTTGTCACGGGCACGAGTCCGGTATGAAACATCCCCCGATCCAACGCCCCAAAATGAAATTCGCCAATGATCAGCGGCACGTCAGCACCGCCGGTAAATTGGAAATCCGCCACGCTGTGATGGTAGAGATTGAAGCTCACCACGTCGCAATATTTCGCGGCGGCTGCGGTCGCGCGGGCATTTGCCTCCGCAAAGCGGCAGCCCAGATAGAGTTGATGGGGCGCGATGGCCTTGATCGTGTCGCGCACAGTGCGGAAGTATTGTTCCGCCGCTTTGGTGTGAAATGCGGCAAGGTCATCTTTCGACTTCTTTCGATCTGGTGCTATGCGGTCCTCCTCCAGCGCTTCCCATGACAAATAATGTGTCTCCCAAGCCTGGTTCAATCGGGCAAGCTCGCCGTATTTCAGCTTGAGATCCGCGATGAAAACTTTTTTTGCCGCCTGATCCGGCGGGGATTCCAACGCGGCGATGGCCACCGAGAGATCATCGCCCCACGACATTTCATTGTCTGAAAAATAGCCGATGCACCAGGCATCATTGGCGCTTTTACCGCGCTTGCCTTCCATGCTGCGCTGCAAAGATTCCTCGAAACTGGGATCGAAGACATCGGGAAACTTGCCCCAGTAACCTTTGCTGCCCTCGATTTTTTTCGTTCCGTCGCTGCTGATGGCGTCCGTGTAGGGCGTCAGGTTCATCCGGCGCGTGGCTTCATCTGACCAGTTGCCGATGGTGTTGATGCCCCAACTGCGCAGGCGTTGATGCAGAAGCTTTGGATAGACCGCGCGCCAATCCGCGCCGTATTTGCGACGCAAGTTTGCCTCCGCAAACGAATAGCATTTGACCGTGCGTCCCGCGTAATGTCCCTTGAGTGAGTAGCCGGTGGAATAGAAACCGGTGAACTCCGTCTGCTGGCCGGGGAAATCGCGGAACCAGCGTTCGCGGTCCTCGATGGGCGTGACATCGCGCATTCCCACGCAATCAATGCCATTGGAGAAGAACAGATGGCCGTCGGGATCTATCAGCCACCAATGTCCGTGAAATTTTTCAGTGCGGAAAAATCCCGTTGCCTGCCGTTTGGGTCCGTCGAGCCAGCCACCATATTGGTCCCAGTTGTTTGGTCCGGGTTGTTCGGACAGTTCCTTTGCTTCCGCATCCCGTCGGGCGGTGAGTTCGACCAGTGAATGCGTTTTGCCAGGCCAGTCTTTGTGAGCGTATTGGCCAAACGCATCAACGAACGGCGTGAACGGCGAAGCATCGGCCACCCAGGCGGTCGGTGCAATATAGTTGCCGGTGGCGCGAATGGCGCTGATTTCGAAGACGTGGTCAGCGTCCGGTTTGTTCACGAACACCAGTAGTTGGGTAATATTGGTAACATCAACCGTGTTATCACCGCCCGGGGCAGCGGGGTAGCCTCTCATGCCAAAAAGCTTTCCGCCGAGCGTATCGTCATTGGCCCGTCTCAAAAATACCTTCAGCGTATCACCTTTGCCGGGCGCCAGCGTCAGCGAACCAGTGACACAATGATGCGTGCCGTCGGCTCCCGGATTGTCCACGCGGCAATAGAGTGTGACGGGATTAGTGCCGGCGTTCCTAACTTGGAGGGTAACTTGGGCGAAGGCTGCCAGATCCAAATGTCCGTCGGGAGCTTGGAGCGTAATGCCTGGCCAGGATTCCTGGTGCCTCGTGGTTATGCGCAATACCGATCCGGCGGCTGATGGAGCAGGGGAGATCAGCGCGTCTGTCGTGCCGATTTTGAAGCGGTCAATTCCGGTTCGGAAGTCAAAGAGCATCTGGTCAGCGGCCAGCGTGGTCGTCATCAACGCGAGTGCCAGGGAAAAAATAGCGAGACTTTTCATTTGTTGAAGGCTCATTCTGCCGCGGGTGCGAGATTGGGTAAAGCAAACTCCACGACCATAAATTGAACAGGTGGTGGGAATATTACCCACCAAACCCGTGTAAAACCGGCCATGTTTGTAGGCCGCCTCATCGCGTTACTCGCCTCCCGACCAACTCCGATTAGGGAGCCGCCGGTGTCACCAGGCGATAAAACCGCTGCGCGCTGAGGTTGTTATTGGCATCGGTCACGGTGATTGGGCCGGTGACATTTGGCGCCGGCACGTCAGCCAGCTTAAGCCAGACGCCGTTGCTTAAATCATCTTTTCGGAGCACACTGTAAGTCTTGCCGGCCACTGCTGTGAAATTAATGTTAAGTCCGCCACCGGCCACCACTGCGGAATCCAGCTTTAGAAAACTGGCGGCGTCCTGTGGATTGGTGCCGGCCAGATATTCCTGCAAGTTAGTGAAGCGATCACCATCCGGGTCGGCCGCAGGCGCGGCGAGCGGACTGTTGAGGGAACCAAAATACTGTAGTTGCCACGCGCCCGGCAGGCCATCGCCGTTTCAACCGCGAAGAGTTCTACCGTCCTTCAAGGCTGGTGGAGAACTGCTGCGTGACACGGGCCAGCCGTTTATTGTCGGCGCGGATGCGCGCTGCGAGGGTGCGCGAGGTGGCCTTTAAAAACGGCGTGGCCAGACTCGGCGTATCCCGCGTGAGCCGCTCGAAGGATCCAGTGGACAATCTCAGAACGGAACTGTCCACGTTGGCGACGACATCCGCCGAGCGCGGGCCTCGGTCAAACAGGGACATTTCTCCAAAAAAATCGCCCGGGCCGAACGTCGCAAGGATCGTCTCCCTGCCGCCAATCATCGTCCGCGCCCGCAATTCGCCGCTCAGGATCAGGAACATGGCGTCACCCGGTTCACCCTGCTTGATCACCTCGGAGTGCTGCAATATTTCCTGCAATTCAAAAAAAACCGCGAGATGCGCGAGCTGGGCGTCCTTCATCTCGGCGAGAATTTTTATCCGGCGCAACGATCCAGGCGTGAATCGGGCGGGCGACGGTGTCGCAAAAGGATGGTCGCTTTCCGGCTTGAAAAAATCTATCAGCTCGCTGAAATCCGATGCTTTTTGCCAGACACCGTGGTCGTGCGCAAAAATCCAAGTGTCGCGCAGCACTCGTTCGTCTTTGATCCAGTCAACCAAGATGGACAGTGGCACGGGACCGTATGGCGAATCATCAATTCCCCAGATGAAATAGTCGTTCAAGGTGGCTTTTGGCTCCATAATGAAGTTTTATCACCGCCATTAGAATTTGCAAGGCCAAAATCGCGTCCGCTGTGTTCGGATACGATCCGAGGGTTTTGACGAACAGACTCCGGTTACTCGATGAATCCATCCCTTGACGACCAAGACAAGTTGGTCGGCTGCAATCTTCGCGGCATCAAGCAACTGCGATTCAGGAAGGCGGAGGTCGAGATTGCCCCGGCGTTGAAGAAAAATCTCGAACGCCGCTTCAAAAGGCAAACTTAATTTGATTCTACAATGGCAGTCATCGGCAATCGGAAATCCACCGGTAGCAACTTCGGTTGCGTCAGGTTTCCGTCCTCTGATTTCTGGCCTCTGGCATCTGTCTTCCACTTCCATTCCTTTTCCCAATCCGCCAGCGCCGGCACGGTGACTTCCGCGTGTTTCGCATAGGCCCGATGCACCGCCTTGGTGTTGTGTCCCAACGCCGGTTGCGCGAACCGCTCCGGGAAACTGCATTTCAACGCCCGCTCCGCCCACGCATAACGATACGAATGCAGCGACACCCCGGAAATCTCCAATCCATCACAGCGCGGCTTGAACTCCGTCGCCCGGTCTCCGGCGCGCACGGTGCAAGATACGGGAACAGCGGCCCCGATGCCGGACACCGTTTCAAGAGGGCCTCAATCTCCCCGCTAAACCGGAACAGCGTCGGCTTGAGGTTCGTGCCGCGCGATTTCAATTTCGATGGCATTCGGTTAAACCAAATCGTTCAAGACATCCCCGCAACAGGAAACATGCAAACCAGGGTCACAGTTCAACATTTCAGATGGTGATTGAAGCCAATTGTTGGATGTTGAGATGTCGCCCTGGTTCCCCTCCGTTTAAGTCTTGCCATCCAAAGAGCGCCCGGTTTTTGATTTCCGAACACCGCCCCATTGCTTGAACAAGAAGGCCACGCGGGCAGTGCGGCTTACGGCTTCCGCAATCGGAAATAGCTGGGGCCCGCCCCGAGGGTGTTTGTAACATTGTAGCGGTCGCCCACGACGGCGGGTGTCACCGGAACAGCCGTCCAATCTGGCAGCGTGGAGGCTTGCTGAAGATTGAAGCCTGCCGCGGCGACCGGCCACGACAGCACGACTGATTTGCTGAAAGCTGCAATGGCCAGTTTCGGCGTGCCGAGCACATTGAAGGGAATGCTAAAGCCCGAGTGTCCAACACCGGCGCTGGCCTGAAGTATCATGTTGGTGGCAGCCTGAAGTGCCGCGATGTTGCCGGACCACGTGCCGCTCGAGAAATTGGCGGTTACGCCCGGGTTGACCGGCACGGAAACGAAATCCGTGGCATACCCCAAATCCACAAAATACCATTGCGCACCGCCGGATTGGGTCGGGAATTTGTCTCCGTAATCCCATAAGTTCTGATTGATGGTTCCATCCGGAAATGTCGCCGGGAGATCCTGGCTCCAGAAATACTGGACGCCGTTTTCATGCACCATGACCAGGTAAGTGGCGCCGGCGAGAAGCACCAGGGGCACCGGCAAGGGAGTGTCCACCCAGGTGCCCGGCACACTGACGACATTCTGGGATGCGAGAAGCTGCCCGTTGGCGGTCCAAATGGAAACCTTGTCCCCGAAATAGCTCATAACATCAGTCACCTTCAGGTTATTGGTGGGCGTAAAGGAGTAACCCAGGACTAACTCTTGACCGTCGGTCAACGACTGTTCCGGGATCGGAGAATTCAGGATCGTATTCGTTCCTGTAGCGTTGCCGGCAATCACCGCGGACAGCGTGACCGGCGATCGGTAGTCCAATGTATTGTTCGCGCCACCCTGCGCGGTGATGGTGACCGGAAATGGTTCGCCGATCAATTGCGGAGAAGGAACGGCGCTCCAGGCGAAATGCATAAGATCGGGCATAGGATCGTCATCGAGGCGGAGCCGTCTGTCCAATTAGCGACGTGCGCGATGACACTGACGTTTTCCGATCCTCCAATGATTTTTTTGTTCACTATAGCCATCAAGAACCCAGCCGACGTTTGGCCATTGGGAATGATAACTGACCCAAGTTGCAGCAGCGACGTGTCGCTGGAAGTGAGGGTGACGCGGACGTTCGCCCCCGCAGCAGCTCCAACAATGCCTACGGACCCGCTGACCGTATATCCCGCAGATTCCGAGGCGCTCGCCGGCAAGGTGACTGACAGGATTGCTGTTTCATTGTCGTGAACTATTATTTGTTTATTCTGCGGCCCGTTGGTGCAGAACTGAGAGCTCGCCGTGATGGTTACCAACTGGTCCCCGTCCAATAACGAGTTATCAATAATGGTCAAATCGAACACGGCGTTGCTTTGCCCAGCAGGAATGACGACCGACGCCGGCACGGTGACTTTGTTGGTGATGCTCGATGTCAGGTTCACTACCACCACGTCGATCGTCGGGGTCGGGCTCACGCTGACGTGTCCCTGTCCGGCAAGCGCACCGTCGCCTTCCGTGGCTGCTGTGGTGGATATGCTCAGGGAAAGCCGCCCTGAATACGGGAAAACTGGATTTGTAGTTCCCCACCACGCACTCCAGCGAGCGAAGTTAATGCTACTGTAAGAACTCGGGACGTGTCTGTTGGTGATTGTATTCACGTTCGTTAAACCCAGGAGGAACTTATCCAAAAAGGCACCTACATCTGCAATTACGTCGGCCGTCAATGCGCAGTGCGACTTTCCCCCATTAATGTTATAGCCGAACCGATCGCTGATGCCAAACGTGTTATAGACCTGCTCCGCAGCCTTGCAAGAGACGTAGCACGATGGATTGGACAGCCAAGTAGCCCCATCCGGGTTTCCCGTAGCGAACAACGCACGGGGCGCGACCATCGCCAGCAACTCATGATGATCCTCTGGCAGTTTTGCCGTATTGGCGTCGGCAAACGTGAACATGGATTCGCTAAACCAATTATGGTCGGTTTGAGCCAGACCTTCAACGGTTCCATATGGCTCCACCTGATAGGAGTAACGCCAATTTGGGGCACCACCGCCACCCGACTCCTGGGGTATGGTAAGCGCAATACGCTCGTCCAATGCACCGCAAAAGAGCGCCATCTTGCCGGCATAGGAGCAACCCGTTACGCCAATGCGCTGGAGATTTATTTGGGCCGTGCCGAGCATGCCATTAAGCTTATACAAGCCATCAATGATACGGCTGACTCCCCAAGCCCACGCGCTGTATTGTCCCGTGTTATCAATATTCAGAGCAGGAGAGTAAGGAGCAGCATAAAGAGCGTAGTAGGGGTTCGAATTTGCCGGGCTGCCATATGTCGTTACCTGATTATGGAGATATGTGATTGTTGCAATAGCGCGACCGCCAAGGCTGATACTACCATTGGGACTGTTCATCCCGATAATTGCCGGAAAAGGTCCAGCCCCCGCCGGGATGGAAATGGCGCAAGTGAGCGTGAGCGTTCGCGCAACGCCTGATACGACATTGGTTACACGCACGGTGAGTGTGCCGCTGGTGGCACTGCCAGAGTAGCTGGCAAAAATGTTTGTCGGATCAACAGGCGGTTTGTATCCAATCTCATAATTTTCGACCTGAGCTTTGATCTCAGCGCGGTGGTGACTCCAATCAACGAAGTTGGTGGAGCGGGTGCCCCCCATATTTATTGGATCAGTGGCCCACGTGAACGGGTCGGGCAGAGGCATAATGATCGGGAGATTGGCCAGCGTCGGCAACGGTGGAGCCGGGTAACCCGCTCCCGTGTTCTCAATCGCATAGACGAGAGGAGGATCGTCAGCCATGCTGCTGAAAGTCATTCCGGCCATGACCGCCAACAAGGCGGCTATGGAACAACACGTTTTCATAACCATTTCAGCTACACTTGAATGTCCACGCTCATTTCTGATGAAGATTTCCTGTTTCATCTGGTTTCGGCTTGTTTGCGCGATTTGCATTGTGGCTCGTTTGTTGTTTTCCGTCAAGTTAAAACCCGGATTCACAGGGCAGGGTTTGCTAAATAGCTAAGTGCTGCTCCCCGGATCCTGGCTTTTGATCAACCTTTGTTGTCATCTCATTCCGCGGTTGTGATCTAACGGATGTATCACGACCCATTCCGCCCTTGGGCCATGGAGGAGGCCTTTACCATAAAGCCCAAATCGTAAATCTGACAGTTCTCAGTTTTCATTCGTTTGCATAACGTCCGGGAGCGCCGACCGGAAATGCATTGGCAACAACTTTGGTTGCACGCTTCATTGCGGATTCTCCTGCCAATCCTTTTCCCAATCTGCCACCGACGGCACGGTGACTTCCGCGTGTTTCGCACAAGCCCGATGCACCGCCTTGGAATTGTGCTCCAACGCCGGTTGCGCAAACTGCTCCAGGTAGCGTGGCCGTCATAATAGTAACACGGCGATTGATCCGCGCCGGCCAGCTTTTGAAAATTGAACTGCCGGACCAAGTCATCATCGGCACAACCACCGCCGACCGCGCCAGCCAGAAATCCTATCACGACCTTGGCAAGTTTTACCAATAGGTTGCTGAGGAACACAAAAGCCCATTTGTCCTCTTATGCGTTGAAGATGCCATTGAGCAACGCGAGGTTCGCTTTATAGTCCCCGACGAGGTTATGCGGCGCGGCTGCCTCGAGCTGAATCCAGCCGCGATAATCAATCGCGTCCATTGCTTCGCGCACCTTGTGGAAATCAATGCGCCCCTGACCGAGCATGAATTCCCCATCCTTGGCATGGAATTCACAGACCTGGCCTTTGAGCATCCGGATTTCCTTGTAGATGTCGTAGCTCTTGTCGGTCGAGTTGCCCACGTCGTAGTAAACCTGCACGGCCGACGAACCGACGCGTTTGATGATGTCGAGGTTCTCCCCGGCGCTCAAATAATTTTCAAGGCCAAAAATGACGCCGGCTGTCTCCGCTTTCGGCGCGAGCCGCTTCAGCACTTCGACGGTGTGGTCTATGCCGGCCTTGTCCCCGTTCAAATCGCCCTTGGCAAATTCTGCGACGAGAACAATCTTCACGTTCAAAGCCTTCATCACGGCGATGGAATGCGCGAGCCACTGTTCCGCGCGCGGATCATTTTTCAGCGGGACGTTGTTCATCTCGGCGATGGCCAGCGACGAAATCTGCAGGCCGGACTTTTTTGCCGCAGCCAGATATGCCTGTTGCACTTCCGGCTTTCGCAGGCGCATGTCATTGCCAGCCGTTCCCATGTCCACCTGCACGCCGTCGAGGCCGATTTCTTTCGCGACCTCGAAGCATTCCGGCCCTGAAGTTCGCAACGACCATTGGCACGCGCCAATCTTGAACCGCCGTTTCGTTTCTTCCGCGAACAGGGGCGCGAATGGCGATGAAAGCGCCAGCCATCCCGCGGTCGCCGCGACCCGCGTAATCATCTGCCGTCTCGAGACCAATTCGTTTTTTGCTTTCATCGCCTAGTCTTTCAGGCCGCTCAAATCCGCCTCGAGCCGCTCGTTGGCCGCCAGGAGTTTTTCCCAGGTCACGAGTTCGCCGCGATAGGCGGCGGTGCGTCCGAGGATCGTGATAAGATTGCTCTGCACGCTTGGCGCGACGGTCAGGTTCTCGAAATTCTGCGCGGTGATGTTCGCATAAAACGTCGCGATGTTTGCGCGCGCCCCCGCTTCATAGATGCCGGGCGATTTGCCCCCGCGATAAAAGTTGTCGTCGCGGATCATTACGTTGCCGCCATATTCGGTTTCGAGCACGCCTTTCTGACCAAACGCGCGGACGCGGATGCCCTCGGGCATAGTGTCATAGCCGTTGAACTGCCGCGAACTGAAGGTCACGCCAACGCCATCGGGAAATTGAAAGTAACAGGCGAAATGATCAGCGCACGTTCCAACCTTGGGCCGCGAACTCAGACCGCATGAACCCACCGCATGTAAAGGCGCAGCCCCCATAAGCCAGTTCACGACATCGAGCGTATGGATGTTCTGTTCCGTGATCATGTCGCCGGAAAGAACCTTGTCCAGACCCCACGCGCGGAGTTTGGTCTCCGGATCTTTGGAATTCTTGCCCAGCGCATCATACCACTGCGCCCACGGGGAGTCGGCATGATAGATGCCCTCGGCAAATGCGATTTTTCCCATCTCGCCCGCATGAACCCGGCGCATGGCCTCGATATAAAACTCGTCCGCGCGCGTTTGGAAATCCACGATGAAGACCAGCTTCTTCGTCGTCGCCTTTTGGCCGCTGGCTTCAACGGTGCGGCAGCCGGGAACATCCACCGCGACCGGCTTCGCGCAATAAACGTGCAGGCCCGCGTCCACCGCCGTCGCTGCTTGTTGCGGATGAAAATATGGCGGCGACTCGATTGCCACCGCCTCCACGCCGGACGCGATCAGCCGCTGGTAGCCCGAAAGCCCGCTGAATTGACGCGACGCCTCTACGCCCAGACTGTCACCAACGCTTTTGGCGCGATCCGGAAAATAATCGCATACCGCGTGCATTTCATAACCGCCGTGTTGCCTGAACAAGTCCGCGATCCAGTGCCCACGTCCGCCCAATCCGATCACGCCGAGCTTGATCTTGCGCTCGAACGCAGGCGGCTTGACCGCAGGTTGATTTGTCTGCGTCATCCCGATCAAGGGTTTCAGCACGGCCAATGCGGCTACCGTTCCCGTCGCCCGGTTTAGAAACTCCCGTCGGCTGAACTCACTTTTGATCTTGCTCATATTGATTCCTGGCGTGGACCTTTAAAACTGGCCACGGGTTATGCGGTTGTTGTGAATGATTCTGTCAACCATTGATGATATAAAGAAATTAGAAGTAAAGTTTAATTCTACATCAACCTGCTGGAATCAAAAATACAAGACCGACATGATCTCCGGCAGATGGCACCCGGTTCTTCAAATCAGTTTGACTGCGCATCCGCCATGAAGGGCAACGGAAATCCGGCAGTGCCCATTGGCGCTTGCGTGGCTTACCCAGCATGGGGCGGTGTCATGATTTGAATGGAGCGCGGCTGTGTCGCAGATCAGCCGCAGCATTTTGGACGCGCTGCGGCTGACCCTGCGCGCACAGCCGCGCTCCGCAAAATTCCGATTAGGACATCACCAAGAATCAGGGAATGCTAAAATCCTGAATCCTGAAAGCGGAAACCGAGCCGGCTTCGTTCCGCTGCGTCGCGACCAGTGGCCAGCCTCGCATCCTGTTAAAGAGGCTGTCAAATGCCGTCCGAACGATTTAAGTTCCACACAACTTTTAATTCAATTCCACTTGTGATTCGTCCGGCTGAAACTTCGGATGCGTTTTTCTAACCGTTCGTGTCAAAAAAGATTTTCTTGGTGGCAGCCGACGTGAGGAGGCTCACATCAAATTCTGAATTGCGAATTTGGAGTTCGGAATTTAACAACCTCCAAAAACGCAATTGACTTGCCGCACGATCAACCTGGAGCACCCGGAGGTTTGCCAAGCCGGCATGGTCAGGGGAATGAATGTCAGCGGAATGGCCGACCTTCCCCTGACACTCATACCCCTGTCCCAATGTTCCGCCGCGCGCTTGTAACAACGTAAAGCAAACCGCCTGGATCAACCCGGCCAAAGCCGTTGGTAGTGTAGAGGGAGGCCGAAGGGCGCGTGAGGGGGCGGCTGAACAATCCACCCTTTGTCATTGGTAAGTGGTATAAGTCATATCAGCTTTGAATGGAGCCTCGTTACCTCGGCTGCCACAGCGACTTGCTGCTGCAAACTCTGAATTTCATTGAACAACCACGCCCGCGCGCAAGTCCACGGCCCGGCCGAATTCATTTCCGCCAAAACCTCACGGTGCGAGGGACACGCGGTAAAAGCGTTGCGGGGCGTTGGTGACGGAATCGGTGAAGGTGAGGGTGCCGTTGGTGGCGGTGACGGGGCTGCCCAGGTTGGTCCAGTTGGGGGTGTTCAAGCTGGCACTGGCTTGCAACTGGTATATCCCGCCCGCCTCCGTGGTCCAAGCCAGATTCAGCGTGCCGTGGGTGAGCGTCATGGATTGGAACTCCGGCACAATGGTCAGCCGGAAAATGCTCCCGGCTCCGCCCTGGCCGCCTTGGGAAGTCGTGCCGTAAAACCTGCCGTCTGTGCCCTGCACTAGACCATAGGGGTTCTCACCATCATTGCCGCTGAACGAATACATACTGGTCAGCACCCCATTGGAGCTGATTTTAAACACGGTGCCGAATCCGCCCCATAAGGTCGTGCCATAGAAGTAACCGTCGCTGCCTTGGACCAGTGCGCCAGAGGGATCCCAGCCGTCATTGCCGCCGGTGAATGTATGCAATGTTGTCAGCACCCCATTGGTGTTTATCTTGAACAATGCGCCATAACTCAGAGGGGGATTGAATCCTCCGCGCAAGATGGCGGGAGTGGTGCCATAGAAATAGCCGTCGCTCCCCTGCATCAGTGCGGCAGAGGGAGAACCGCCATCATAGGTGCCGGTGAAGGAATACAAGCTGGTCAGCACGCCATTGGTGCTGATTTTGAACACGGTGCCAGCGTTGTTCGTGCCGCCACCGTAAGTCGTGCCATAGAAATAGCCGTCGCTGCCCTGCACCAGTCCACTTGGACCCGAGCCATCCAGCAGAAGGTAGCCATTGGTGTCCTTCACCGCACCGAAGGAATACAGACTAGTTAATGCTCCATTGGTGCCGATTTTGAACACGGTGCCATCGCTGTTTGTGCCCCCTTGGGAAGTTGTGCCATAGAAAAATCCATCGTTGCCCTGCACCAGTCCACTTGGAAGCGAGCCATCCAGCAGGTCGCCATTGGTGTCCTGCACCGAACCGAACGAATATAAGCTGGTGAACGCCCCATTGGTGCTGATTTTGAACACGGTGCCGAATCCGTTCGTGCCGCCCCATAAGGTCCTGCCATAGAAATTGCCGTCGGTGCCTTGCACCAACCCGGCCACGGGAAGTGCGCCATCATAGGTGCCGGTGAAGGAATACAAACTCGTCAGCGCCCCATTGCTGCTGATTTTGAACACGGTGCCACCACCGTTCGTGCCGCCGCTTTGCGTCGTGCCATAGAAATAACTGTCGCTGCCCTGCACCAACCCGGCGTAGGGAGTTCCGCCATCAATTCCACCGGTAAAGGAATACAACGTGGTCAGCACCCCATTGGTGCTGATTTTGAACACGGTGCTAGTCCCGTTGACAGTCATGCCATAAAAATAGCCGCCACTGCCCTGCACCAGACCATTTGGGCCCGCGCTATCATTGCGGCCGGTAAAGGAATGCAAAGTGACGGACGCACCGTTGGTGGCCATTTTAAACACCGTGCCATATCCGTTCGTGCCGCCCCATACGGTCGTGCCATAGAAATAGCCGTCATTGCCCAGCACCAGTGCGGCATAGGGATTGGCACCATCATTGGCGCCGGTAAAGGAATGCAAAGTGGTCAGTATCCCATTGCTACTGATTTTGAAAACGGTGCCAGCGTTGTTCGTGCCGCCGCCGTATTGAGTCGTGCCATAAAAAAACCCGTCGCTGCCCTGCACCAGGGCGGCCAGGGGATTTGCGCCATCGTTGCCGCCGGTGAAGGAATACAATGTGGTCAGCACCCCATTGCTGCTGATTTTGAATACAGTGCCAGCGTAGTTCGGTCCGCCGACGCTTTCAGTCGTGCCATAGAAATAGCCGTCGGTGCCTTGCACCAAGCGGGCATAAGGATAGACCTGATAGCCATAATTGTCGCCGGTGAAGGAATACAACGTGGTCAGCACCCCATTGTTGCTGATTTTGAACACGGTGCCATATCCGTTCGTGCCGCCGTTTTGAGTCGTGCCATAGAAATAACTATCGCTGCCTTGCACCAACCCGGCCTCCGGATGTGCGCCATCATTGCCGCTGAAGGAATACAAACTCGTCAACGCCCCATTGCTGCTGATTTGGAACACGGTGCCATATCCGTTCGTGCCGCCGCTTTGCGTCGTGCCATAGAAATAACTGTCGCTGCCCTGCACCAACCCGGCGTAGGGAGTTCCGCCATCAATTCCACCGGTAAAGGAATACAACGTGGTCAACACCCCATTGGTGCTGATTTTGAACACGGTGCCACCACCGTTCGTGCCGCCGTATTGAGTCGTGCCATAGAAATAACTGTCGCTGCCCTGCACCAGCCCATTATTGAGCCCTGCTCCACTGGTGGGAAAAGTCGAGAATGAATAAAGGTTGGTGAAGACGACTTGGGCCGGCGCTGCCAAAGCCGGCAGCAGGAGCGCGGCGGCCCAGAGCACGGGCAGCGCCCATGGCCAGAGCGGTTTCCGGCCAGACAAGAGCCTGTTTTTGGCGAATATCCTAGTTAATTTCATTTTTTTCATAGCGTTAATTTCCTTTCAATGACATAAACGAGATGCCGTGGAAAAAAGTGCCAAATATTTTTCTTTTTTTTAAAGGTGGCCGCTGGCATGGAGCGGCCCACCTCAAATTCCGCATCGCGAATTATGAGTTTGGAATTGCACAACCACCATAACGCCATTGACTTGCCGCAGAATCAACCGGCAACCGTTTAACTACTGCTGTGGCCGCAAGAAGGCGCAAAAGGCGCAAAAATCTTTCTTTTGGCCTTTTGGGTTACTACCTGTGAATTTTTTCTGGGCAAATGGTTTGATTCCGCATCATCGGCAAAGTTTTTATCAGGAAACCAAGAAGCCATGAATTTTCAGGCACAAATCCTGGTTTCCTGGTTTCCTTATGGAATCTTTGGTTGCCTCCGGGGAGCATACGCCTCCGGAGTGTGATTTTCGGCGTCGCGCCGAAAACTGCGTTCCACCCATTTTCCCTCCGTCCCGGCGCTTCGATCCAGTCCGCAAAAGTTCGGGCGCGACGCCCAAACTGGCGCGCGAGACGCACGCGCTCCCCATTCCCAATGCGAATTCGGAGTTCGGACATTGAACTTGGAAACCGCAATCGAGATGAACCGCGAACCACGCGAACCACGCGAAAACAAAGGCCTGCGAAGACGTTCGCCGCGCCCAAAATCCTTCACCCAATGGGTGAATGGTCCCAATTCGCCAAACTTTGGTCCTTTGGCGTATTTCGCGTGGTTCGCGGTTTCAACTGCGGAATTTAGGTTGAATGGAGCCTCGTTACCTCGGCTGCAACAGGAAGAAAAAGATCACAAACTCTGAATCTCCTTGAACAGCCAAGCTCGCGCGTAGTTCCACTGGCGCTTGGCGGTGCGTTCGGACAGCCCCAGCACTTCGGCGGCTTGCGGAAAGGTCAGGCCAGCGAAGAAACGCAGTTCGACCAATTCGGCGGTCGCGGCATCGTGCGCGACGAGCTTTTCCAGGGCTTCATTGATGAGCAAAATGTTTTCGTCCGTCGCTTCCGCGGCGGCGATCACGTTGTCCAGATCAACGCGCTGCAAGCCGCCGCCGTGGCGGATGGCCGCTTTGCGCCGGGCGCGATCAACCAGGATGTGGCGCATGGCCTCGGCGGCGGCGGCGAAGAAATGCCGGCGATCCTCCCACGAATGACTGCCGTCGCCGAGCAGTTTCAAATACGCCTCGTGGACGAGCGCGGTGGACTGGAGCGTTTGATCCGGCGATTGCTGCGCCAGTTTGAACGCCGCCAGTTTGCGCAGTTCCGCATAGACCAGCGGCAGCAATTCCTCGGCCGCCTTGGGATTACCCTTTTGGATGGCATCAAGAATGACGGTGAGGTCGCTCATGGATTATTTGTATTTTCGGCGGCAGCGATTTCCTCCCACGATGGCGCGCGCCAAAGATTCAAATTACTTCCGCCGTCCTTGGCCCCGAGGATTGTGCCGTCGGGTGAGAATTGAATCCCTTCAAAAATTGATCCGTCGGCACTCAATTTGAGAAGTTCTTCGTGAGTTTGGGTGTCAAACAAAGTGATTGCTTCTCTTCCGTCACTGCCAACAGCCAGGCGTCGTGCGTCAGGAGAAAAAGTCATCGAGTGGGGCGCTTGCAGCCAGGCCCGCAGGGTTCCGACTTCCCGCCAGGAGGCCACTTCCCAGATCTTTACAAATCCCTCATAGCTGCCCATCGCGAAAAAATTTCCGTCCGGCGAGAAAGCGGCACCGTTTTGATCTCTGACCGGTTGACGGATGCCATGTGCCACCAGGGTCGTCTCACCTGTGAGTAGATTAATAAGTTGAAACTGGTCTCTGCCATGGGAGAAAATTGCCCATTGCTCGTTTGGGGAGATGAATTTTAGACTAGGTGCGAAGGTTATCGCTAATTTATTGACGTCCGCGCGGAATTTGTCGAGATCCACGTGGCCCAATGGCCACTTTCTTCCGGTGGCAATGTCCCAGGCGGACAACGATCCGTTAGCTTCGTTCAGCGCGACACATCTATGCGATGATCGCAGAAAACCGATGAGGGATAGGTTGGTGTCCCCGAGCGTTAAATCACGAATTATCTGCCCATTTCTCCAGTCCAAGACATGAAGGATGCCGTTGGTTGAGAGAATGCCAAGCAATTGTCCGCCAGAAAGAATATTGATGCTTGCTTCTGGTATATTGGTTTGGATCATCCATTCCGCCCCCTTGCTTTGATAATTGGAACCCTTCCATTCGACTAATTTCAGCCATTCTCCTATCGGATGATCCAAGATAGCGATGAAACTGCCATCTGAACCAAATTCCCAGTCCACAATGGTCTCCGGCACCACGAAATGCGATGTATTTGCTGGTCCGGAAGAAATGTCCCAACCGCAAATCGAGCCGTCCTTCGCTCCACTGATCAAAGTAACTCCATTGGTGAGGAGAGATAAACTCCACACCTCACTTTTGCTACCGCGCAGGATTCTCTTTGGCCGTGGTTTGTCCGCTTCCGACACATCCCAAAGGCGGATGGTTTCATCGCCGCTAGCGGACACCAGCGTCTTACCGTCGGGCAAAAAAACAAAGGCGGATACCCACCCGTAATGGCCTTCAGCCACTCCGAGCTTTTTACCGCTGGCAACATCCCACAAATTGATAGGCGACGCTTCGAAGCCTTCGCCGGAGACCAGCATCTTTCCGTCCGGAGAGAAGGCCATCGCGGTGATAGATCCTTTGGCCGCCTGTGCCACCCAGCATTCCCGATCCGTCTCAAGGTTGAGCACATGTAGCTGACCACCCCGGTCGCCGTAGGCAAGCAAGCCTAAGTTCTGGGTGAACGCGGTATAATACCAATCGCATTGCAAACCATTGTGAGAGAGCAATCGTTTTTGATCGGAAACACGCCAAATTGAGACGGCGTAATTGCCATTCTCCTCGGTTAGAATACCCACTGTTTTCCCGTCAGCGGCGAAACAAATCTTGCCACATATCCCATCCAGCTTGATTTCCCCCAACGCTTGCCGGGTGGCGGCGCTCCAAAGGATGACACGATGCTGACGATTGGTCTTCGTCTCGGTTACTTCATAGTAAGCCAGCAATGACTCTCGGTCGCAGAAATCCATGTTGGGTATGGGCATAATGGTGTAAGTTATGCCTGTGTGCAGTCGGGCGACTTCCTGGTGCGTGCGCAAATCCAACACGCAAAGCTCCGGCATGCCAACTTCCTTGGTGGCCAGCCAATGGCCGTCACCCGATGCAATCATTGCCTCAATTTGGTTGGTCTTTTGGCAAACCGTGAAGGAAGCCTCGCTCCGACACTGCTGCCAAAGGTAGCGCCACTCCCAGCCGCGTAAGTCCTGCTGGTTCGGGGCGGGGCGTTGGCGGTTCAATAAATCCTGCGCCCGGCGCAGGTTGTTGTTGGCCAAAGCCTGCTGGATTAGATTCATGTCCGAGGCGTAAGCCCGCTGACGGGCAGCGAGTTCTTCAACTTCGGCGTGTCGGCGCAATTGGGCTTCGTCAGCCTGCGCCGCCAGAGCTTCCTTCTTGGCGCGGATAGCTCGCACCGCCTGCCAAGTGCTGACGAGGATGCCAAGAATTAATGCAGTAGAAATTGCAAGGATGGCTGCAAAGACCAGCTTGTTGCGCCGGACCATTTTCTGGAAACGATACAAGTTGCTCGGCGGGCGGGCCACGACCGGCTCACTGTTCAAATGTCGTTTAATATCAGCGGCCAGGCCGTTGGCCGTCTCGTAGCGCCGCGTCCGATCCTTCTCCAGCGCCTTCATCACGATCCAATCCAGATCGCCACGGATCAAGTGGACAAGTTTGGGCGATTCCGCGCCGTGACGCTGCGCCACGGCAGTCAAATCAGCATCGAGCATCGTGCTCAACTTGGTCGAGGGCCGCACCGGTTCGGTTTCCCGGATGGTCTTGCGCATTGCGTCCAAGCCTGACTGCAACAGTTGCTTGGCGTCAAAAGGCGTTGCGCCGGTGAGCAGTTCGTAGAGCAAGATGCCCAGCGAATAAATGTCGCTCCGCGTGTCAATGCCCTGTTCGCTCATCTCCGCCTGCTCCGGACTCATGTAGGCCGGCGTGCCCATGAACTGCTCGAACGCCGTGAACACCGTCTTGTCCGTCAACCGCTGGTCGGTCGTGGCCTTGGCGATGCCGAAGTCAATCACCTTGGGCACCGGCACGCCGTCGCGCAGCGTGACCAAAATGTTCGAGGGCTTGAGGTCGCGGTGGATGATGCCTTTCTGGTGCGCGTGCTGGACGGCCTGGCAAACCTGGATGAAAAGGTCCAGCCGGGTCCGAATGTCGAGGTTGTTTTCATCGCAGTAGTCGGTGATTTTGGTCCCATGCACCAGTTCCATGACGAAGTAGGGACGGCCTGTCTCCGTCGCGCCGGCATCGAGCACCTTGGCGATGTTCGGGTGATCCATCAACGCCAACGCCTGCCGCTCCGCCTCGAACCGGGCGATGACGTTCTTGGTGTCCATGCCCAGCTTGATGACCTTGAGCGCGAC
>ODAK010002380.1_pt1 | contig 19817 bp, 9 predicted proteins | sample 1539591 | NCBI WGS metagenome assembly ODAK01 (sample SAMEA3539303, study PRJEB22396) | soil metagenome | biome: tundra; feature: field; material: soil | place: USA | collected 2010-05 | depth 0.15 m | reverse complement strand
GGTCCTGAGGACGGACGCCGACATCCGCACCTGGCTGCCGGGGGACGCGGTTTACGACAACGCGGTCTTCATTCCGGCCGACCAGCGCGCCGGGGAATACGAATTCGGAGTGGCGCTGCTGGACCCGGATACAGGACAACCGAAAGTGAAGCTGGCGATCGCCGGGAGGGAGCCGGACGGCTGGTACACGTTGGGAAAAATTCGGATCGGGGAGTAGTGTCGGAAGTTAACGAGAGGAGAATCAATGAAACTGTCACCATTTATAACGATATTGGCCGTCCTTCTGATAGCGGGACCGTTGTCCGCACAATTAGATCGCGGCACATTCACGGGAACGACACTGGACAGCAGCGGGGCGGTCGTCCCCAGCGTGAAGGTCATGATTCGGAACGCCAACACGGGTGTCACGTACGGGACGGAGACATCGCCCGGAGGACAGTACACCGTGCCGAACCTGCCCATCGGCACATACGATTTGACGTTTGAGGCGACAGGTTTCAATAAGCGTGTTCAGCGCGGCGTTGAGCTCAGTGTCGCGGAGGTCCGGCGCGTAGACGCTACCCTTGAGGTCGGCGCTGTCACGGAGACTGTCGAGGTCACCGCGCAGTTGGTGCGCCTTCAGACGGACTCCCCAGACGTCTCGACGAATCTGGCGAACCGAAACATGATTGATCTGCCCATGGCAGTAGGCAACGGCGGCAGGTCGGCCGAAGATCTCGCCTACAAGCTGGTTCCGGGTGTCCAGGGCAGCAGTTGGCAGAGCGAAGTCCTGGGCTCCCAGTATTTCTCCAAAGAGACGCTGCTGGAAGGCGCCTCCGCCACTTCGACCAAATCGGGCCACTTCGGCGAGTCAGCAGTTTCTATGGAAGCTGTGCAGGAATTCAAGGTCCAAATCAGCGCCATTTCGGCCGAGTTTGGGCGGAGCCAGGGGGCGGTTTTCAACTACGCCTTGAAATCCGGCAACAACGAATTCCATGGCAGTGCGTACGGACTGTTGCGCAACGAGGCGCTCAACGCGAATACTTTCGCCAATAATTTTCGCGGGCAAAAACGAGCTAAAGACAGAAAATACGACTACGCTTTTGCCGCTGGTGGACCGGTGTTTATTCCCAAGGTTTACAACGGAAAGAACAAGACCTTCGTCTATGCCACCTACGAACGGTACAACGAAACCAATCTGAACTACGGATCTCCGAACGCAAGCTATCCAATAGCGGATTTCTATCAGGGAGACTTCAGCCGCCTGCTGGGGCCGGCAACGAGTTCGACGGATGCCCTGGGCAACCGGATCTATCAAGGGGCAATCTATGACCCGGCAACCTTCTCCCAACTGCCAAACGGCCGGTGGATTGGCCAGATGTTTAGCGGCAACAAGATTCCCCTGTCGCGTTTCAGCGAGGTTGCGAAAAATGTGAACGCGATAGCAACTAAATACTATATACCCACGATAACGGGTCCGGACGGGCTGGTTCCCCTCACGAACAACGCGATTTTGCCGTCGAGCACCATTTACCTCCGAACTCAGAAGCAGTTCACCACGAAAGTCGATCATAGTTTCAGCGAGACCCACAAGTTGTCGGGTTCACTTTCGCTTAACCTGCGCCCAAGATGGCAAGCGACCTATAACAGCAGCGCCATGTGGAATTCGACCGCCACAAACGGCGGACCGCTTTCTCAGGGCATGTCCCAGGAATTGTGGTCTCCCTTCGCCCGGATCGCTCATGACTGGACCGTGTCGCCCACCAAGCTGAACCACGCGATGGTTTACTACAATCGGTGGCACAACTACATGCCCAATGACTGGAAAAATGTAGACGGCGCCGCCGCAATCGGCCTTAAGGGGATAAGCTTTCCCGGCTACCCGGCGCTGAATTGGGGGAGCGGGCCATACGTTACGGACGCGCAGCCGGGGCTGGCCGGGGTGTACATGGAAGCTTCGGACACCTTGGGTTTCCTGGACTCGTTCAGCTTTTCCCGCGGCAGTCATTTCATGAAGGTTGGGGTTGATCTTAATCAGATCCGCTACAACATGCTCGGCTCTTACTACCCATCCCTGTCGTTCAGCCCGATTTCTACGTCAATTCCCAACGAAGCCTTCTCGGGCCAATCCACGGGATTTGGCTTTGCCTCGTACCTGCTGGGCACGGTGTATAGCGCGTCCAACGCCACGCCGGTGCCTGTCAGTGACTACACACGCCAATATGCGGCGTACTTCCAGGACGACTATAAAGTCAGCAAAAAGCTGTCGCTCAGTCTTGGTCTGCGTTATGACTTCATGTCGATGATGAACGAAGCGCACGACCGGATTTCCGGCTGGACTCCGCAAGTTGTCGATCCGATCAGCGGGCTGCCGGGAGCTTACGTGTTTGACGGCAACTGTTCCGTGTGCACAGGGAACAAGTACTTGGGCCACAATTCCGGAAAGAACTTTGCGCCGCGTGTGGGGTTTGCCTACCGGTTGTTCCCGCGAACGACCATTCGCGGAGCGTATGCAATCTTCTACCAGGGATTCGGCCAATACAACCAGACGGCCGGGAATTCGATCCGGACGGCCTGGGTCGGATCCTGGTTGCTGAGCGCGGATCCGATTCAGCCCTGGAAAGGAATCTTCAACCTGGACGATGGTTTTCCAAGCGGCAAATTTGTCCCGGCCGTTTATAATCCATCCTACGGTAACGCCAGCTCGCCGACGATGTTCGACCCGAGTTACCTGTTGATGCCCTACGTTCAGCATTGGAACTTCAATATTCAGCATGAAATTGCGCCGAATCTAGTGCTGGATGTGGGCTATCTTGGTATCAAGGGCACGCGTCTCCGCGGCGATACGCTTTCCAGGCTGAACCAGATTCAGCCCTCGCTGATGACGAAGTACGGGACAGCTCTCCTCAACCCGGTCAAGAACGCGCAGGACGCCGCGAATAACGGCATCGCCTATCCCTTCCCGGGCTTCAGCGGCACGGTGGCCAGCGCGCTGCGGCAGTACCCGCAGGTGGTGGGAAACTCGACCATTAGCAATGTCGGCGCCCCACTGGGCTTCTCGGATACCCAAACGCTGCAGGTGACTGTGGACAAGCGGTTCAGCAAGGGACTCACAGCCTTCGCCAACTATGTGTGGTCCAAGACGTTGAACAATGCCGAGAGTGGCATCAACGGTGTTCAGTCCTCACTGGACTACTACAACCTCAAGATCGAGAAGAGCATAGCGACCTATGATATTCCGCACATGTTCAAGGGGTATCTTGCATACGAACTGCCGGTAGGGAAGGGGAAGCCATTCTTGGGCGGTTCCGGAAAGCTTGTCAATGGCGTTTTCGGCGGGTGGGGGATTTCCTTGATCGTGAATTACTTCAGTGGCACGCCCCTTACCCTCAGTGGCGCTTCGTCACCGCTGCCAAACGCCTGGAACGGGGGCAGCCGAGTCAATGCCTATCCGGGTGCTATGAAGGCAAGCACTTACGACGCGCAAAATTTCAATATGGCAAATACCGCCAGCCCGAACAATACCTACTTTAACAAGTCCGTCTTCTCCGACATCGCGCCGTTAACCCTGGGTACAGCGGCGATCCGGTATGCTCAATTGAGGGGATCTCCCACCCTCAACGAGGACGCCGGCCTGCAGAAGTACTTCCGGATCCGCGAGAAGTACCGGGTCCAGATCCGCGGCGAGTTCCTGAACATGTTTAACCGGCAAACGGTGGGTGGGATCATCACCGACGTCAAGAACTCATTGTTCGGCCAGGCGACCAGCATCTCCGGCAATCGTAGCGTGCAATTGGGTATGCGTCTCGACTTCTGAGGCGGTCAACCGGACCGCACAACAGGACTTCGGACTCGTCGCTGCTTGGCGGGTCCGGAGTTTTCTGCCATGGTCCCATGGACCGAGCGGCTGCTGTGCACCTGAAACTCAGTTCGCAACGCGGCTCAGGCGTTTCGCGGTGTAGCTTTGGACCGTCACTTGGAAGAAAGGGAGATGAGCGTCAAGGTTGCATGCCTGCTGCTGGGCTGGCCGCCGCGATTGCACCTGCGGTTCTCGCTCACGATTCGCCGGCCGGGAAGGACAGATCACATGTTAACGACAGCAAAACGGAACAACGGGTCTCAAACTGTACAACCGGGTGTATAATCGAACGCGACCAGGAGGCCAAAATGGAAATCCTGGATAATCCCGTGTGCGTCGCGTCCGGCCCGCTTCATGCGGAGGGATTTCGACCGGAGTACAAGGCTGATCGAGAAGGAGAGTAACCATGGCCATGCAAACCAACCGGCGCGGATTTCTGGAGGCAATTGCGCTCTCAGCCACGGATTTAGCGGTTCTCGGGACAATGAATCCAGAAGCTGCGGAGGCGGCGGCTGAAGCTCCAGCGGGCGCGGAGCAGGAGAATCGGGGTTCCTCCGTCCCCGTCGAGTCGGGAGACGCCTACGTGCGCTTCGATCCTTCCAAACAGACCTGGAGTTGTGGCACGGGTCTGATCGAGCAACAGCTCGAACTGGCGGGCGGGCGCTTTCGCCTGGCGAAGCTCGCGAACCGGCTCACCGGCAGCGAATATGTGGCGGGGGCGGGCTCGGACGAATTTCATTTTTTGTTTGGAGGGCGGGATTACTCGGGCGACAGCGGGGGTTACAAGCTGAAGGACTTTCAGATCGCCCGCATGCCGGTGCCGAAGGTGTCGCCCGGCATCGAGCCCGGCGTCACGCTGGTGGTGAACCTGGAACACCCGCTCTTTCTGGTCAGCCTGCATTACGACGTGTTCGCTTCCACGCCGCGCACCCAGTTGGGCATGATCCGCAAGTGGTATCGGGTGACGAATCGCACCTCACAAGTCCAGCCCCTGACCGCCATCAGCATGAACCGCTTGCGCTTCCGTCCCGAACAAACGCGCTTCACTCTGTGCTACTGGATCGGCGGCGCGGCGGGCCGGGACGCCAACAGGCTTCAAGTCGACGACCTCAGTAAAACCAAGGCGCGCACCTTCGACTCCATGGCGGGCCACGTGGACCTCCGGGTGGACGATGTTTACGACGGCAGTTCCAGCTTCCATCCGTACTTTGTCCTGCAGGACCTCAAGGTGGGCGATGGCTTTTTCATGGGCTTCAACTACCTGGGCCCGTGGACGGCGCGATTCTGGAGGCCGGGCGGAACCCAGAACTGGACAGGTCTCGTGCCTGACACCAACCCCGCGATGAAAGGCACCTTCCTGATTCAATCCCAGTTGGAACTGCATACCGAGCCGCTTCAGCCGAACGCAGCCTTCGAAGTTCCCAACAGCTTCGTAGGCGTCTACAAGGGAGATTTGGACTCCGCCGGCGAACAGTTGCAGGATTGGCAGGCCACCTTCAAATGGGACTACACCCGCGAGAAGTATCTCTTCCTGAGCAGCGCCAGCGACACCCATTGGGAGGATCTGGCTTACCGGAAGAAGCCGGAAGTGCACAAGCAAATCATGTGGGAGGTCGCGGACCGCTGCCGCTCGATCGGCGCGCAGGTGGCGCATGAGGACGATTTCTGGTTTGACGAACGGGGGCGCGGCGTGTGGGAAGGCATCGAGTGGACCGAGTTGGTCAGCTACTTGCGCCAATCCGGCGTCGTCTTCAGGCTTTGGATGCCGCCCAACCACTTCGCCGTGGGCACGCCGCAGGATGTGGAGCACCCGGATTGGGCGCTCGACCCCAAGGTTCCGGACGGTACGCCGTGGTGGTACGAGCTGAGTTTCTGCGTGGCCTCCCAAGGGGCGCACGATTATATGCGCGAGTTCATGCTCGGGCGGGAGAAGCGCTACGGAGCCTTCTGGTGGCGGTTCGATGGCTGGGTGGAAGCGCCCTGCGCCTCCGCCAAGCATGACCACCCGCCGGGACAGCCCTTCGTGCAGCAGTACCGGCACTTCATGAACCTCATGCGGGAGGTGAAGACCGCCAACCCGGAGATGGGCATCGAGGGGTGCAATTCGGGCGGGGAATGGGCGAACTGGGACAAGTTCGAACTGGTCGAGGACAACCAGGGCTCCGATGGCGGCGGCCCCGACGACGCTTATTACCTCAGCTACTTCTGGCCGATTACGAAGATACAAGGTTTCTTCGGCGCCCGCGGCGGGCGCGGCAATGACGATGCGAGCGCCCGCCGGGAAATCGTGTTCCGCAGGTTCTTGCGGAAGGAAGGCGTCTACGACCGTTACATGCGGGTCTACCATCCGCGCGCCGACGGCGCACCCACCCCTCACTCCTTCATGGAGTTGACCAACGGGACGCGCACCAAGGCGGTGATCATCCCGCGGGGGCGCTTTGGACAGCCGCAGCCGGGAGTTCCCGCGCCTCCGGCCGACGGGCTGCCAGAAAGCGGAGCGGTGATTTACCCCAAGGCTTTGGTGCCCGAGGCTAAGTACAGCGTGGCGTGGCGCTTCAGCAAAGAGACGCGCACGGCCAGCGGCGCGGAATGGATGAAGTCGGGCATCCGCTTCACCTCCACGGACCCAAACGAGATGATCCTCCTGAACCTTGATAACGCCCCGGGGCGAGGAACCGACCACACCCCGCCTACCGCGCCCACCAAGGCCGTAAAGAAGATGGAAACCTGGAACGGACGCACGGGCGTTGCGGTGCGCTGGGAGCCCGGCCAGGACGACGGGCTGGTGTCGCATTACGAAGTGCTGCGGGATGGCCAACGGGTGGACTACGTGGCCATCGGCACGTTCTACTTCGATCCGGGTGCGAGCTTGAATCAACGCTATGAAATCGTGGCGGTGGATGGCGACGGCAACCGTTCGCCGGATGGCGCGGTGGCGCGGTAGTGGCGCGTCTCCTGCCGCTGATGCCGGCCCACTCACAAATGCGAGGGCAAGGTGAAGCCGGGAAATAACCGGGAGCCATTGGTCCCCCTGAGGGCATCCATCAATATGGCAATTCTGCCGCCGTCCGCTCCCCGTCTCTGCACGCCGCCAGGGAATCGCCGCTCGAAAATGATCTCGATCTGCAATTCACGCAGGACAACGATGTGCGCTTCTACCTTTAAGGGCAGTAGCACCCATGTCGGTTTATGCGTAGACTCGGCCGCAGCGGGTTCCGAATGGTGTGTTCGTACGCTTGCGAGGGCGCCAGCGCCGGTATCAGGCGCGAGACTGCGCGACGCCCCGATTGGTGCTGGGATGGCGCAGGAATTCCCGCTCAGACTCCCCGCGATCGAGGAAAGTGAGCATTTCGGCTCGTCAAGCGATGGGCGATTCCGGGCAGGCGGCTGCAATCACCTCCAGGCCATCGAAGATTTTCCACGCTGGTTATGGCTCCGTGCATTGGCGGCCTGGGGACTCTTGGCCGGGAATCGGCTGCTCATCGATTCGAATCGACCGGCGCCTCGGATTCGGCGGTGCAATCTTCGGACCATGGGAGTCCTCCGGCGAACCAAGGCCGCAGCAAGGCATAAGGGAGCGAGACGATACTGGCAGGGGACCATCAGTTTCGACAAACTACCTCAGTGCGCAATTGGTCATTCCGCTCGATGTGCCCTGGTTTGTGACGAACGGTGTAGAAGCGGGATCATCTATGGAAACTGAAATCAATATCAGGAGGACTCCGAACCAATGACACACATCCAAAACAAGGCCTGTGCCTTCCTCTTCGTTCTCCCAATCTTCGCTTTCGCCGAGATTGAGCCGAAGCGCCCCCTCTCGCCCCAGCAGGAGCTCCAAATCACCCAGGACTCGCACTCCGTGATTGTCTCCGGCGAGACCTTTTCGTACACCTTTAGCAGAGAGAACGGGCTGATCAGTGCCGTGAGAGTGATGGGGCAGCAGATAACCGACGGTACGCCGATCCCGGACCTTGTCGCAGCCGAGCAGTTGAACCCGGATGATTCTCCGTACGCCGCGCGGCGCGAAACGCGCGCGAGCCTCAATATCCGCAGTGCGTCGCCCTCCCAAGTCGTTGTTGTCGCCGAGGGGCGGTACACCGCGGCGGACGGAAGGATCTTCCCGCTCCGCTACTCGATCTCGTACGAAATCTCCATCGATGGTGTCGTGCTGGTGGCCGTGACCAATACCGCACTGGACAACTGCTCGCTCCGCTGGCTCACGCTATCCGGGGGAGCGATCCGGTCGGAGTTGGTGAAGTTCCTCAACTGGATGCCGGAACAATCCACTTCACAGTCCACGCGCTACCAGTTCCGTACCGTGGCGGAGATTTCCGGGGAGAGACTCCTGGCGGGAACCTGGATTCCATGGTTCTGGCTCGGCGACCAGAATGTGGGCCTGGAAGTGACTACCTGGGACGTGGGCTCGCAGACATTCAACCAGGTGGACAGCAGCGCCCGCCGGGACCAGGCCGACATGTTCGTCGTCCAGCGGGCGGGCGCTGGCGTGCGCTGGGACAACTTTCTCATCCGCAGAACCAGAGTCTTCGCCAGGCCGGGATGGACAAGGAGCGGCCAGTTCGCCCTGGCGGTGACGCCCTCCAAAAAGTTCGACCCATACTATGCCACGCTCAAAGGCGCGCATCTCGGACCGCACCAGCACGTTCCGAGCCTCACTCTGCCCGATGAGCAGCAGATCCGCACTCTTGCGCAGGACGGCTACAACCTGGTGGTGGGCATGGCCAACTGGCGGTCCGGGGAGTACGTTCCGCTAAATGAAGCGGACCTGCGGCGGACGATCGCTCTTTGTCACAAGTATGGGATGAAAATCATTCCCTACATGACCCTGGTGGATCTCTCTCACGCCACGGAAGCATGGCGGGAGCACGGCGAGGAGTGGGCCATCGAGCCAACCACTGAATACGCTAAGTTACCGATGGGCGGGCGGCCGGATCTGCAGACGGAGATGGCGTACCGAAACGACCCGGAACGGGAGACCACGCTCATGTGTCCCGGGGCGGAAGGGTGGCGGACATTCTGGAAACAGCAGGTGGACCGCGTCATCCGGGACTACGATTTCGACGGCATCTACTTCGATTTCTGGTACGGACGAATGGCCTGCGAGAACGCGCGGCACGGCTGCGGCGGCCGCTTTCGCCGGGCAACCATCCTCGGTTCCCGGGAGATGTTGATCTACGCCTATAACCTGCTGAAGGCGAAAGACCCGCATGCCATCATCAAGGCCAATACGAACATGCTGGCCAGCGCGCTGATCACCAGCCTGGTCGACATCCGTCTGGTCGGGGAGAGTACGGATGCGGCCAAGATGGACCCGCCCAGCCGGCAGTGGCTCTATACCTCATTCCGGCTCGGGGAGCCCACGGAGTTTCTGTGGGCCAACACCGGCTGGAACGCGGCGCAGCGGGCGTCGTTCGCGACGCTGGTTAATTTCCTGCCGCAATACTATCAGCGTCCACGCTTTGAGCCGCGGCAGTCCTTTGACGACTTCGACGTGTTCCGCTCGTTCGACGACGGTCAAGGCGTCTGGTCTCTCGGCATCGGGGGACAGGAAAAGCTAAAGGCAAGCCCGTCGGAAGTCGTGACCAACGTGGTCGAACGGGCTGGGGCGATGCTTGCCACGCTGATTAACACCCGCGACTCCTCTGTGAGTGCGTCACTCCCGCTCCCTGAGGGCTGGCTGGCATGGGAACCGCTCGCGGACCAATTGCTGTATTCGAGTAAGGGTTCTTTGACGCTCGAACTTGGCGGAGGTGTTTACCGCCATCTGATTTTGGAGCCGAAGCCGGCAGGCCCACGATTGGTGTCGGTATTGGGGGCTGCACGACCGGCTGTGGAGTCTTTCGACAAAGGCGCCGGGCGGTTGCAAGTGTCCGTGGATGCCGCGGAAGGGGCATTAACCCGCTTTGTGGTTTACAGCCCCGGGCCGGTTAAGAAGGTGACCGGCGGGCAAGGTGAGGACGTGCCTTTCACGTGGTCGCCGGAAACTCGCCTGGCGAGGTTTGAGGTCACGCACTCCGTGGGCGCAAGGCTATCGGTATGGTTCTGAGGATGAGTGTTTTGCCTGCCTCGGCATCAGCCATCTCCCTGCTTTCAAGGGGTGCTCGGGCGGAAAGACATCGACGGCGTAGTCATCGGCGCACCTGATCACTGGCACATCCCCATGACGCTCGACGCCGTGGCCGCTGGCAAGGACGTCTACGTCGAGAAACCCGTGAGTCACAACATCGCGGAGGGCGAACGCGCCGAGAACGAAGTGCTGGTCTCGAAGCAGATCGTGCAGGTGGGCTATCAGCAGCGCAGTTGGCCGCACTTCATCCAGGCGCACGACTACATCGTCGCTGGAAAGTTGGGGCAGATCGCGCTGGTCCTCACGTCCTGGTATCAGGACTACGTGATCAGCCTGCAGTCGCCCGTCGAGATTGATCCCGCCACCATCGATCGGAAGCGGTTCCTCGGCAGCACCCCCGATCAGCCCTTCGACGCCCTGCGCTGCCGGCACTGGCACTGGTTCTGGGATTTCGGCAACGGCCACCTCACTGACCTCCATTCCCACTACGGCGGCATGGTCCACTGGTGCATGGGACAGGACGTGCCGCGCAGCGCACAGGCCACCGGAATACGCAGCAACGCCCTCCCGCAGTTCGAGTGCCCCGACACCATTGCCGCATCCTGGGATTACCCCGGCTTCACCATGCCCTACCACGGGGCGCTCAACGGATCGCTCGACGGCGGCAACATCATTTTCCGCGGCCTCTGCGCCACGGGCGGCTGTACTGCCCAAAATCCCGGTGCGCCACGAGCAGGGCCAGGATGCGGTGCGGCGTCGATGTCGGCTTGCCCAACCGGATCGGGTTCCAGAAGCCATTGGAGCGCCGGTACGGGTTATGGAACGGAATGCCATGCTTGCGGAGCACCTGGATCATGGGCTTCAGCATGTAGGCGCAGGAGGCCAGGAACATCACCGTCCGGCCCTGCGCCATGTGCTCCTCGACCGTCTTCAGAATCCCGTACTCCGTCGAGTTGTAGCCGCCGGCCGCAAGCTTCGAGACGTGCCCGTCCTCCGGCCGCGGCAGGTAGACTTTCTCCTGGCGGATGGTCACCTGGCGGATCGTGCGCTCCGCGAGCGCGTGAACCGACCGCGGAACCCGGTACGACTGCTTCAGGACGATCTTGTGATCCTCGGGAATATCCGGATGGAGGATCGCCTCCGGCTGCGCCCCAGTGAAGCCGTAGATGCAGTTATGGGTGACGATTCCATCGGCGATGTAGGTGTGGTGCGGTGGCACGCTTAGCCCATAAACGCACCCGTCATACCGGAATCGTTCGATTTTACTGACGGACCGCCAGGCGACTCCGTCTCGACCGGGGCGTTCAACGACAGGGAGGGCCATTACTCCCGGAATCAAATTGCACGCAGCGGTCTTGTTAGTTTGTGCGCCGTAACGGTTGCTTTTCCCGCGTTCGTAGAATGGCAGACTGACATCACGCCCGAACGCTCGGAGACAGCGGGCGCCCCGGTCTGCGTGATTACCGAGCATGTGGAACAACTTTGAGATGACGTCAGGCGTATAGTGGCCACGGCACTGGTCATGCATCGGCCGCCAAACTGCGGTACAGAGGCCATGTTCGGCTGCGATATAGGATTTCCACAGGCTGGCTTCACTGCGGCGGTCGCAAACCCGGAGAATCCAGGCCGCATCCGCGCCTTCCAGGTGTGCGCGAACTGCCAGGTGGCAGGAACCATCGGCGCGTATCAGCTTGCACCAGCCGACGCGAAACGAGTCGCCCTTCCGCATCAGGTAAACGACATGTTTGTCCCGGCTGCTCGCGGTCCAGCGGAACAGCCAGGGATGGTTGTGGGTCGTCCGGGTGGTTCGATCGGCAACCTCGACCCTGACCGCGTGACCGCAGTAGTGCGATGGTTGAATTCTGAGAGCGTGCCCCTTGCGGAGGCCACTCAATTGGCTGTGCACGCAATCGTAAGACACGATCCGGTGATAATCAGGATTCAATGCTTCAACCGCAATGGTTTCGCCGGCTTCCGTCAACACCGTAGACCCCGGCAGGCTGGCTTGATCGTCGTCTCCGCACACGATGAAGTAGTTCGCCCGCTCGCCCCACTTCCGAACCAGCGACAACTGCATCCGGTTCAGGTCCTGGGCCTCATCCGCAAAGATGACGGTGGGGTTTTTGGGCGCCAGCGCCACGTCGCGCAGGCACGTCGCGATCAGGTCCGTGAAGTCCATCAGGCCGTTGGCCTGCTTGTCCTCCGTCCACCGCCGCGCAAACTCGCGCAGGTTGGGCGACCACGCGCGCTCCGGCAGTTGCATGCCGCGGAACCGGCTCACCTGCTGGAGGAAGCCAACAGGGCGGCGGCGGCGCTAGTCCGCACCGACAAGACCGAGCGTGGTGCTCACCCTGCGGGTCAATCCGGATGTTCCCGATCCTGTTCTCAGGGTTGGTCACTTCAGGGGAGCACTACTGGGCATTCGCGAGCGCCGAGGGGAAGGCGGCCGCCGCATCACTCCGGCGGCTGCCACTCGTAATACGAGCCGTAGCCGGCGCCCATGTTGCGCGCCAGCCAGAGGCGGTATTCGCGGCTGGCCAGGCGGGTGATGTCCCGCCGGTCGACCGGCTCGATATTCGAGTACACAAATATGGCGCGGCGGCCCTGCTTGGTGGTACCCAAGCACACCACCTCGTCGCGGAAATCGCCGGCAAGATCGGCTGCCATGACGCACGTGCCGTCGCCGGCATTCGGCCCTGGCTTTGGCAGTTCGGTAATACCGTTTCCATTGAAGCGCGCCAGGACCTTCCCATCCGAAGACATGAGCTCGCGGGTGGCGGCGCCTGTCCAGTTCACTGGCCACCAACGCTGCCGAACGCCAGGCATCGGGTCAGCCAGGAACTTGCCGGTGGAAGAGAGCAGGACGGGATCTTCGACGCCGTTGCAGTAGGCCAGTATCTCCAGGCCAGGAGAGCCTTCCCAGATGTCGGCTGCCCATCCGCCGGTGTGCACGTGTTTCCACCGCGGATCATCATCTTCGTTGCGTTTCCAGATGAGCTTGCCCGACCGGGCGTCGACCACGTAGACCCCGGGACGAGTGGACTCCACTCCAAAGAAGACCTGACGATCGCGCGTGTTCGGCAAAATCCGGGAGACCTGAACGATATCCGCATGCTCGAGGTAGGTCGACCACCGCATGGTTCCATCCGGGTTTAGCAGCGTGGTGCCGTCGAAGACCTCGTCTTTGCCGTCGCCGTCCACATCCGCGATAACGATTTTGTGCGAACCGCTGCCACTCGTGGCCCCGAAGCTCTTATATGTCCAGAGCCGGTTTAGGTTAGCATCGAAGGCGTCGATGACTTCGTTCTCATACAGTCCGGTCTGCGTGATGATCGACGGGTGCCGGCCGTCAAGATAGGCGATGGCCATGTGGATGCGGCTGGAGGTGATGGTCCGGTCGGTGACCATCTCCGTCCAGGGCGTTTTGCGGAGCACCCGTCCAGTGAGCCCGTCCAGAACCGCCAAGTAGACGGAGTCGCCCTCTTGCAAACGGACGATCACCTCATCCTTGCCGTCCCCATCTAGGTCGTAGACTACCACCGGAACATTGTTCGCGTTGCCATAGCAATGGTCGTGGTAGACCAGCGGGCGGCGCCAGAGAGCCGAGCCGTTGCCGATGCTGGTGAGGGCCTCCAGTTCGACCGGCACGCCGGGGTCGCGCGACATCTCCGTGATGCCGTTATCCAGCCTGACGACGACATCCAGCACACCGTCACCGTCCAGGTCGCCAAACACTGGGACGAATCCGCCCCGCTGCACGGTGGGCTCGAAGACGGCGATCAGTCCGTCGCGTTCCTGAGAGGGGACGGCCGCCGCCCATTCGGAGGGTGGACCCTCCCTTCCATCCATCCCCACAGGGCGAACACGGTAATAGATCCGCTTGCCCGGCTCCGCCTTGCGATCCAGGAAATTGGTCGAGGCTCGCACGGGTTCGGCCGTGATGCGCTCCCCGGCCGCGTCCCGGCGCATGCTGCGGTAGACGTGGAAAGCGGTTCGCGCATTGTCCTCCGGCAGCAACTGCCATCCGATGTAGACTGCATTGCCCCCGGCGGGCGCTGCGATCACACGCCGTGGTTCTCGCTGGAAGTGGCTGGTTCCGAGCGGTTCTCTGACCGGGCGGAAGCCGACATCCGGACGCCCCAGGCCGGAGCGGACGCGAAACTGCGCTCCGAAGCGCAGGAACCTCTCCGGACGGGACCAGCAGCCTCCGACCACGGTATCATCCAGGCTGCGGGGCGACTCAAGCCGAAAGATGTATGGCATGCGCGAGTAGTCCGGATACGTGAGGACCATTTGCGCGACGTTGCCCGCCATGTCGTACAGTCCCCAGGCATTGGGTGGATAGCTCTTGGCCGGCTTGATGTACTTCTGCCAGTCGCCCACAGACCGGGTGCCGTCTGGGTCGAAGTTCGCCTTGCCCGAGGCCGTCGTGCTACCCCACGGGTACAGCGCCTCGGCGGAACCCGTGCGGCCCGCGAATTCGAACTCCGCCAGCGTAGGAAGGCGGTAGACGCGGCCCTCGGACTGGGAGCGCCACATCATGTATGCGTGGACGTCTTCGCGGTTCACAAAGACCACGGGCCAGTTCTGCGTGCCGGGAGGTATGCGACCGCCTTCCCAATGCAGGGGGGCGGGGTGGCCCGTGGCCGCCGTAAACTTGCCGTACTCGGCGTTGGTGACCGGATGGTTCAGTATTTCGAATGCGTCGACCCGCACCCCCGGCTTCCCCGGTAGCGTGCCGCCCTTTACCAGGACGAACTCATCATCGCCCCGCGCCGCGGGTAATGACACAAACAGTAAAAGGCAGAATGTGCCGGCGATCCGTGACTGCATGTGCATGGAAGGATATCCTCCCTTTCAAAAGTGATGTCCCCCGCCTCGCGTTCCAAGCGGTTCTCAAAAACGACGGGAAAGTTCTCCATGCCCGCGGGCGCCGAACCTTGCACCAGCCCGGCGGCGGCGAACCACACAATAAGAAGGTGCGATGCAAGGGGACCGATCCTTTCCGGCCGCCGGTGAACGGCCGCAGGCTCGTCTTGCCCGCGGGGCGGCCGCCCCGCGGTGCGGCGACCCGGAGGAAATATGCCCGAACCTCAATCCGGCTCATGCTCCTTTCCGCGGGGTGCTGGGGGAGACGGCCAGCTCCACATCCTGCGCCGAGGAAGTTTCGCCGCGCCTCCGGCGTTGGCAGCCGCAAACGGTTGCAACCCACGAAGAAGAATACGCTCCTGGCGGGTTTTTGTCAAGGAAATTTTTGCGCTTGTCAAGCCCCGATAGAAATGTCCCCATCCTTCCCCCGATAGAAGTGTCCCCGTTCAGCCTTGTAAGAGGGCCCGTTTGCCTTTTAATAAAAAGAGTTCTTCCTTGCTGCCGCAGGCTGTCGGGTCGACGGTCTGGAGGATCGGCCGCGCTCCGGACGGCCCGCGCGCATCCTAACGCCAACGATTGATGAGGTGGTGCGCCTCACTACCCAAGAAAAGCCCGTGGCGGAAACCCACTGGAGCACCCGCACCATGGCGACCGCAGTCGGGGTGAGCGCTGCCACAGTGGGTCGGATCTGGCGGGCACACGGATTGAAACCCCATCGGGTGAAGAGGCGCGCGGCCGCTTGTGCGGCGACAGGGTCACCCAAGGCAAGCGCCAGGCGCTTTCGCCTGGCAACACGGCTCCCTCACTTCTCGCGGAAAGGCTCCTGCCGCTCGTACATCGCGATCCGCGCTTTCAATGCCGGGACCAGCGGCGGACCAGCCACGGACAAAGCGCGCCGGGCGGCTTCCACAGCCTCTGGAAAGCGACCCGTTTCGGCATACGCGGCGGCCAGCGCATCGAGGGCTCGGGGATCGCTTCCGCGAGTCAGGTCGACCGCCCTGGCTGCCAGTTTGAGCGCCTCGGCGCCGTTGCGGACCGTGGCCTCCGGGCTGGTGGCGAGCAGCCATGCCAAGTTGGATTGCGCCTGGGCGAATTGCGGATCGGCCGAAATGGCCGCCCGAAACTGCACCATGGCTTCATCGAATTGCCCGGTCAGCGACAGGGCCACTCCCAGATCGTTGTGGGTCTGCGGGTCCCGGGCATCCAGCGCCAGGGCCTGGCGAAACTGGGCGATGGCTTCCTCGAAACTGGATTTCCGCAACAGCACCAGCCCCAGATTGTATCGATTGCCGGCCTCATCCGGTTTGAGTTGCGCGGCCCGCCGTAAGCGTGGCAGGGCTTCATCGAGAGCGCCCTTTTGCAGGGCGGCAACGCCCCGAGTCTCCAGTGCGTGCGCCAGGTTTACGCGCACCTCGAGGACTTGGTCATTGGACTTCAGGGCGGTTTCCCAGCAAGCGATAGCCTCGTCAAGCTTTCCCAGGCGCGCCAGCGCGAAACCGAGATTGTTGTTGGCCCGGGAATCCTCGGGATTCAGTTCCAGGGCACTCCGCCAGGCCCCCGCCGCCGCCTCCTGATCGCCTTTTTGCGACACCTCCCAGGCGCGGTCGAAACGCGTGTAGAACTCGGCGGCGGGCGCTTCGATCTTCAGCAAGCCGTCCGCCGGAATGTTCACGAATTCCGGAAGATTCACCGCGCGGTTGGCGGCGGTGCTGCCTTCGATCAGAATCGCCGGGCTGTCGTTGCCCTCCTGGTCGATGTGCGTCAGGTACATCTGGGTGTACGGAGACCGGGCCTTGGAGGAAAACACCAGCCACCGTCCGTTGGGCGAGAAGCTGTGCCACGAATTCATGAGGGGGGTATTGGCGTGCATTCGCCGCGCTACGCCGCCCGCCGCCGGCACGATATAGAGCTGGCTGTCGGGGCGCATGAGCAGTCCATTGTGCGCCTGGACAAAGACGATCCAGCGGCCGTCCGGCGAAATCTTGGGGAAGGAGTTGCTCATGCCGTTGCGCGACGCGCCGGCGACAGGTTCCGCCGTGCCCCCCTGGCCTCCGTTGAACGGAACGCGGTAGAGGTCGTACTGAATCCCGGTCTCGTTCGGATCGCCGGCGTATTCGGCCATCTTTTTGCCCTCCGGATAGGCGTCCTTTCCTTCCGCCCGCGCAAACACCAGGTATTTGCCATCCGGACTCCAGGTGGCATTGGTCTGCACGTAGCGGGAATCGTCGGCTCCGGGAAGGGAGTGGCGGCGCCCGGTAGTCCGGTCGTAGACCGTCAGAACGCCGCGGGTGGCATAAAACACCTGGAGAAAGCGGTAGTCTTTGAAATTGGCCACGTAAAAATTACGGCTGAGGTCCTGCTCCACGCCGACGGTAGTCACGACGTAGCGTCCGTCCGGCGAGATGGCGGACATGAAGCCGACCCGCATCGGACCGGAAGGCTGGTCGCGGAAGGATTTCCAGGTGATGATGTCTTCGTCGCGGATGGACATCCGCGGCTGGACGGCGCTGATGGCATACAGGCCTTTGTCGTTCTGCGGCCCGTCCAGATCCATGCCCATGGTTTTGCCGTCGGCGGAGAAGGAATGGCAGTTGGCGCAGGTGTGCATGCCCTCGAGCACTACCTTGCTGCGCGGTTCGGCGATATCGCGCAGCCGCCAGTTGATCAGTGGTATGGCCGCGGGCGCCAGCGGCTTGATGACACCCTTTTCCAATTCGGCAGGCATCAGAGGCACGTCGCGGTAGAAGATGGGGGCGCCGACGGGATCTTCAGATGTCCGAATAGCGAACGATCCGCGGGAAACAGCGTGGCGGAGTTTGCGGTCGCGAAAGCCGGAAATGGCCACTCTCGCCGGATGCTCCACCGAGTGCTTCTTGATCTGGCTCCAGACGGCGGAATCCGGAATCCAGGTGCGTTCCGCGGCCTGCTGCGGCGTCAGCTTGGGTAGTTCATTGCTGCTCGCCACGCAGCGCGGATCGATCTCGCCGACGCGCAGCCGCTCGCCGGCGGACTGCACGCGGATGGCGGGAGAGCCGTCGGCGAAGGTCACTTCGATCAGCCACGCCTCCGCATTTTCGGCGGCATCGCGCCAGAGAAAGGTGGGCGCGGTGATCTCTGGCGGGAACAAGGCGCCTTCCTCGGGGTAATCGACTGTGACTTGGGAAAGTGCCACGTCCCGGCCGGCGCCCCAGGCGAGCGCTGCGCCCACTATCGCGGCTGCGACCCGTAGCAGAGACAGCATTTGATCATAAGATAGCAAAAACCGGATCTTTTTTGTTGATTACGGGACGAAGGGAGATCAGGATCGAAACTGTCCAGTGCGCAAAAAATCTACACTTTTGGTGGGAAGCACGGATCGCTCAACCCGAACAGGACCTGGAGCGCGAGCTTCCGACACGGGGGCATCTTCATGCGTTCGATCCATTACGGCAACGAAACAATCCCGACCCAAAACAAGCTTGTGCCGCCGCCAGTGTCAATATCGTACTGATGCGCGAACTCCAGCTTGCCGTCCGGCCGTATGCGAAACAGAGTCAGGTGCGCTGGGACGGTTCTCACGTGCGACCCTTCGCGGACCAAGCCTGGAGATTGGTTGGCCACTGCCAGGACGCTGCCGCTCTCATCCAGGGCGAATGTGCGGGGTTGAAAGCCTCGCGTATCGGCGCTCTGAATCAACGTAGGTTCGCCGCTGTCCTGATTGATCGAGAAGACCGCGATGGTGTTCTCGCCGCCTGCAAACACACGGTTCCCTTGGAATTTCACAGTACCGCTGGCACGATTGGCCACATAAATGAACCGGCCGTTCGGATGCACGTGAATCGACGAGGCCGCCTGTCTATCCTCAGCCTTGGCCGGGTCGGCCAACGTGTCCGTGGCAAATATGGGCGCATCGCTCAGCGTGCCATCAGCCGATCTGCGATACACGTGGAGCTTGTTCTGGCGCTCCAATGTCGCGAAGTCCCACTTTCCGGATGGATGAAACTCCAGATGTCGGACCTGATAGCCGAAACCGCCATGGGGAGCGACCGTTTGCCGGTTCGACAATCGTCCGCTCTTGTAATCGAAGATCTTCAGCGCGCCGGGATCCTCGGGCGTCGTCGCCGTCGGCGGATTGCCGCGGGTCACCAGAATGACAGCTTGGTTTGAAGGATCCATGCGCACCTGATGGCCATAGATCCCAAAATCCACCTTCCCGGCCTGTTGGACTTCCTCGCCGACCGTTCCGTCCGGCAAAACGCGGTGGACCGTCAACCCGCTCGGATAATTATGGGCCGTGATGACGTGCGTACCATCCAGATCCGTCGTGATGTAAACCGGGCGCGATGGCAATGCCGCCAGCTTGCCATGGAGCGTGAGGGTGCCCGACGCCGGATCGATCCGGCAGGCGCTCACGCCGTGCAGATTTTCCGATGGCACTGCCTTGCCGGCCGTGGGAGCGCCGAAGCCCCCAGTGCTCCAGGCAACGTACAGGAATTTCTTGGACGGACTTGTCCATGCCTCCTGTACGATGGCAGGAAGGCGGATCGAGTCTCGCCGGTTCAGAGAGCCGTTTACGATGTCCGCGTCGTACCGGATGAGTTCAGCACCTACGGCCGCGTAGAGCACTGTCCGGCGCGCCGGCGGGTTCTGTTGTGCGTTCTTGACCTGGCCAACGAGAACCGCCGCAAGCAGAGAGAGGGAGGCGAGTCCTACCCGCCGCGAGAGTCTCGGTGAGAGCTTTTCCCCACCCTGGACGAGATCCAGCAGACGAGCAAGCCGGAACTTACCTTCGCAGGCGCGAACACGCATCATCTCGGTTCGATTCTAGTCGAACTTTCTGGTGCATTCAAGAAACGCGGTGCGTGTTTGGGAGCCAGATCATCGTGACGGCTCACCGGATTCGTCGCGGCTTGATGCCGGAGGTTGCGCGAGGGACGGAATCCGATTTCCACTTCATTGCACGGAACGAGCCGGAACGGATCGCCGCCACACTGGAGGATTTGGTCCAGAACCGTATTCCGCGCCGGTTCCAGTTGGACCCGATCC
>ODAK010002379.1_pt1 | contig 19819 bp, 16 predicted proteins | sample 1539591 | NCBI WGS metagenome assembly ODAK01 (sample SAMEA3539303, study PRJEB22396) | soil metagenome | biome: tundra; feature: field; material: soil | place: USA | collected 2010-05 | depth 0.15 m | reverse complement strand
CGGGCGCTTCCATCGAGCGCGCCAGCCAGGATGACACCGACCGCAGCCAGGCGCTCACCGCGTATCCGGCGGACCCGACGGTGGCGCCGCCCCAGGATCTGAAAGCCTCTGTCGAGTGGATCGCGGCCAGCCCCCTGCTGGTGAAGGAAGGCAGGAAAGCGCCGCCGAAGATAGTGCCAGTGCCCAGCGCCGCCGCGTCCACCCCCGTGCCCGCCCGCGCCACTTCCCCGGTTCCGCCGCAGCCTTCCGCTCCGGGCACCGTGGTGCGCGGCGATTTCCTGTCGCGATTACTGCATCGCGGCGATATCGGTCTCGGGCTGATCCTGCTGGGTATGGCGGTCGCCTTTGGCCTGGGAGCCATGCATGCGCTTTCTCCCGGCCATGGCAAAACCATCGTGGCGGCCTATCTGGTGGGCGCGCGCGGCACCTTCAAGCACGCCATTTTTCTGGGCGGCATGGTGACCTTCACCCACACCGTCAGCGTATTCTTCCTAGGGCTGACCACGCTGTTTCTTTCGCAATACGTTCTGCCGGAGAAGATATTTCCGGTGTTGGGCGCGATCTCCGGCCTTTCCATCGTCTGGATCGGCGGCATGATGCTGTACAAGCGTGCGCGGCGGCTGCGGCATGCACCGCACAGTCACGATCACGTTCACCATCACGATCACGGCCATCCTCACGATCACGGCCATCCTCACGATCACGACCACGGCACGCATGGCCACAGCCACGTGCCGGAAGGCGACGTCACGCTGGGCAGCCTGATAGCTCTGGGCGCCAGCGGCGGACTGGTTCCCTGCCCTTCCGCCCTGGTGTTGCTCCTCAGCTCGATTGCGCTGGACCGCGTGGGTTTGGGCCTGCTGCTCCTGATCGCCTTCAGCTCCGGGCTGGCCGTCGTGTTGATGGGAATCGGCGTGCTGGTGCTCTACGCCAAGCATTTTCTGCCGGACAGCCAAAAAACCGCGGCCCACCCTGCGTTCCGCATCATCCCGGTGGTCTCGGCGGCATTGATCGTCTGCATCGGCCTGCTGATGACCGGAGTGTCGCTTGGCTGGATTCAACCCAACCGGGTGACGGGGTAACCGGGCAAGGCCGACCTATATACCTCTTTAAAGGCGCGAGGCGCGACGAGCAGGTGAACGATGCCTTAACGGGGAGGGCTGCGCTTAGGTTCAGAGACCAACCGCGCCGTCCCCACTGCGGGGCACACGTACCGCAACCCACCGGCTCACCCACGCGCCACGAATCGTACAATAAAAGCTGGAATCTACGCGACGCAACCGGGAAATGGCGCACTAGCCTCGTCATAGTATTATCGTCACTCGGCTCGCTTCTAGCGCTCTCGAATTGGTGGGTTGTCCGGGAGAACGACCGTCTGCGCGGAGAAGTGGACTCCTTGAAATCGTTCCAGCATACCCGAGTCGGCGTGAAGCTTCCTCCGCTCACGGGTAAGGACCTAAACGGCCAGGATGTGAGCATCGCATTCCCTGCGGGCGACCAGGAAACTCTCGTGTTTGCCTTTTCACCGTCGTGCGGGCATTGCAAGGAGACGTGGCCCGCCTGGTTGGAGCTTGCCAGGGGCTGCCAAAGCAAGCGCGTGGTGTTCGCGAATGTCGGGGGACCATTATCGGAGTTTTTGAAGAAATACCAGGTCGGCGACGGCGTATTGCTCGCTCATTTGGAGCCTGCGAGCGTTCTTGCATACCACTTTTATGAAACGCCGATAACGCTACTGGTCGCTCCGGACGGAACGAGCAAGAACGTCTGGACCACCTGATCCCAGAACGCCATCGGCTGCATGCGTGGCGAGAGCGCGTCGAGATTGACAACGCGTTCGGCGGAGAAACCGGTGGGCTGATTTGACAACCGGTTCAACGTGACGGCAAACAGTCCTGCGACAAAGAGTACGAGAAAACAGAAGGCTACCTGTGTGGCGATCAGCGCATGCATCAGACGGCGCCGCGAGTGCGGGTCTTCTCCGCCTTTCAACGCGCTGGCCGGCTTCACGGCCGAGGCACGCAGCGCGGGCGTCAGACCAAACAACAGCATCACGCCAAGGGTCAGGGCCAAGCCGAATCCCACCAGCCGCCAGTCGGCCGGAAGAGTTAAGCGCGCCGGGTTATCGGACGGATTGATCCGGCTGACAGCAAATGGCGCGGACCACCATGCGAATAACCCACCCATCGCAGCGGAGAGGAAAGCGAGAATACCGCTTTCCACTAGGACCAGTTGCACCAGACGCCATCGTCCGGCGCCGATCGCGACGCGTAGCGCCATCTCGCGCGCCCGCGCCGCCGCCTGGGCCGTCATCAGATTCGCGACGTTGGCGCACGCAATCAGCAATACCAGCGCCACGAGCACACCGAGCGCCGCAAGCGCGCGGCTGTAGTCTTTTTGCATGTTTGAGATGCCCGCGGCCGCCGGCTCCAGTAGTAACGTCTGGTGAAAGAAGCGATCGATATACCTCTTGGGCATTCCGACGAACCCTTTGGCCCGCTCCTCGCTGACTGCCCGAAACGTCGCCCGCAGCCGTTCGCGAACCAGTTCGGCGGCGACGCCTTCTTTGAGACGCACCAGCGTTCGGAACCAACTCCAGTCCGCATGGGTGACCCCGGCATGCATCATCATGGGAATGAAGATATCGGTCACCGTACCGGGTTCGGTGCCGGTAAAGGCTTCCGGACCGACGCCGACGATTTCGAAAATGCCGCCGTCTGCCCGGAATGTGCGCCCGATCACTCTCGGATCCTGGCCAAAGCGGCGCCTCCAATAGTCGTAAGAAAGGACCGCGTACGGATGCGCGCCGGGCGTGACATCGTCGTTTGCCGTGAGCAGCCTCCCCACGGCAGGCCGGAGCCCGAACGAGGCGAACATCCATCCGGAGACGTTCTGCACGTATGCTTTCTCGGTCTCCAGATCCGAACCGTAGGTAAGGTCCGCGCGGCTGGCGTACGAGACCGCGATCAGCTCGGCCTGGCCTTTTACGGCCGCGCGCATCTGGCGGAACAGCGGATATTCGTAACTGTCGTCTATGCGGCGCTTGCCATTGAAATCGAAGCTCTGGCGAAAGAGACCGTACAACCGATAGGGCTCGGCCACCGGCAACGGCCGGAGCAGCACCGCGTCTATAAGCCGGAATGCCGCTGTGCAGGCTCCGATCGCCAGCGCCAGTGACAGGATGGCCGCGGCGGAGGTCACCTTCCGCTTCATAAGCTGGCGCCAGCCGAAGATGGCGTCCGCGCGAAGCGAATCGAGCCACGGGATGAGCCGGATGTCGCGGCTCTCTTCGCGCTGCCTCAGCGTGGAGCCAAAAGTTCTCCGGGCTTCAGCCCGGTCGCGACCCCGCTCAATGGCTTCTTCGATGTGAGACGCGAGTTCTTCGTCGATCTCGCGGGTCAAGGGATCGCTACGAAGTACATTCGCGATGCGTGACCACAGCGACATATCAGCACTTTCCTTATTCCGCCCGCAACATCGCGACCGGATCGATGCGCACGGCGTGGAACACCGCCGGCAGCGCGGCCAGCAGCGCTGCCACCAGAATTGTGAGCGACGGAAGCGCGAGCATTCCGAGATCCGTGGGTTTCACCTGATAGAGAAGCGCCTCGATGTATCGCACCGATGCCATGCCCAGCGCGACCCCGGCAAGCGCGCCCATCAGTACCATCGCAAAGATCTCGACGGTTACCAATCGCGCGATGCTGCCGGCCGGCGCGCCGATCGCCATGCGGATGCCGATCTCGCGCCGCCGTTGCAGAACGGAATAGTCGAGCACGCCATACAGGCCGACCGCCGCGAGCAACAGCGAGACTGCCGCGAAGAACAGCCCGAGCATGGCCAGCAGCCGCTCGCGCAGGGTTTGCGCACGGACCAACTCCGCTTGTGTGCGGATGTTACTGACGCGGAATTCGGGCCGCGCGCGTGGCACTTCGCGGCGCAGGATGGATGCCAGCGCCATGGGGTTCGCGTTGGAGGTGCGCACCATGAAGGTCGCGCCGCGCATCGGCTCCAGTACACCATGGCTGTCGATCCGGTGAATCGGAACATAGACCGACGGCAAAATCGGCTCGTGAATGTTGCGGTAGGGCGCATCGCGGACCACGCCCACGACCTTGCAGGGCAGCTCGCCGCCCTTCGCGAACGACTGTCCAATAGGATTCTCGCCGTTGAAAAACTGCTTGGCGAATGTTTCGTTGACGATCGCGGCGCCCGGAGACGCTTCGTTTGGACGGAAGTCTCTGCCGTCGATGAAAGGAATCTTCATCGTGTCTACCCAGCCGGGCGAGACGGCCAGGAAGTAGGCGAGATCCGGGCCGGGAGGCGCTCCGTTCACCGAAATGAAACCGTTCCAGGCGTTTCCGTCGAGCAGCGGCCACCCTGCCAGCGCGACCGCCTCCACGCCTGGCACCGTGCGCAGATGTTCGGCCACCTGGTCCCAAAAAACGGGGGCCTCGTCGCGTTGCGCCACCGTGTGCAGCAGCAACAATCGGTCAGCCGAGAATCCGATAGGTCGGTGGGACAAGCGCTCGAAGGTGGCCGCAAACAGCCCCGCCACGAACAAGATCAAAAAACAAAATGCCACCTGCGCCGCAATCAGCGCGTGCATGGTGCGGCGCCGTGTGTGCGGATCTTCTCCGCCTCTGAGCGCGCTGGCCGGCTCGACAGTCGAAGCGCGCAGTGCCGGCGTCAGACCGAACAGCAGCATCACTATCAAGGTCAACGCCAAGCCGAATCCCAGCACCCGCCAGTCCGCCGGCAGGTCCAAACGCACCGGATTGCCTGGCGGGTTGATCATGCCCACCACAAACGGCGCAGACCACCAGGCAAACACGCCGCCCATCGCGCCCGCCAGCAGAGCAAGAATGGCGCTCTCCACGAGCACCAGTTGCACCAGGCGCAGGCGTCCCGCCCCAATCGATACACGCAGCGCCATCTCGCGCGCCCGTGACGCAGCCTGGGCAGTCATCAGGTTGGCGACGTTCGCGCACGCAATCAGCAACACCAGCGCCACCAGCACACCCAGCGCTATGAGTGAACGGTGATATTCGTTTTGCAGATTGGAGGCGCCGGCGGCCGCAGGCTCCAGCACCAGTTTCTGGTCCAGGAACTTTTCAATGTCTTGCTTGCTCATGCCGGTGAAGCCCTTCGCGCGCTCTTCCTCGAAGGCGTGCGAGGTTGCGTTCAGTTTCGCGCGAACCGGCTCGACGGCCACACCGGGCTTCAGCCGCGCCAACGTCCGGTGCCAGGTCCAGTCGTCGTGGACCGCCCCAGGATGCATCATGGTGGGGACGAATACGTCGGTCACCGTGCCAGTTTCCGTGCCGTTGAAGGGCGCTGGGCCGACTCCGACGATCTCGTAAAGGTCGTCACCCATGCGAAAGGTGCGCCCAATCACTTTCGGGTCCTGGCCGAAGCGGCGCTTCCAATAGTCGTACGACAGTACGGCATAGGGATGCGCGCGCGGCTTCAGATCGTCGTTTTCTGTGAGCAGCCGGCCCAGGGCGGGACGCAGGCCGAACGTGCCAAACATCCAGCCGGAGACATATTGCACGACGGCTTTCTCCATCTCGGAGTCCGCCTTGTATGTGATGTCCGTGCGGTCCCCATAGGAGACTGCTATCAACTCAGCTTGATCCTTCACGGCGGCGCGCATCAGTTGGAACGACGGATAAGCCCATTCGTCGAACGATTGCATCTTGCCGTCGTAGAATGCTTCGCGGGCGAGAGCGTACAGCCGCTCCGGAGCGGCTACTGGCAGCGGCCGCAGCAGCAGCGCGTCGATGAGCCGGAAGGCGCCTGTGCATGCGCCGATGGCCAGGGCCAGCGACAGGATCGCGGCGGCGGAAGTAACCTTACGCTTCATGAGTTGCCGCCAGCCGAATACGGCGTCCGCCCGCAAGGATGCCAGCCACGGGACGAGCCGGATGTCGCGGCTCTCTTCCCCGTAGCGGAGCGGCGAGCCGAAAGCTCTCTGTGCTTCACCCGGCTCACGGCCGTTCTCAACAGCTTCTTCGAGGTGCGACTGGACCTCTTCATCGATCTCGCGGCTCAACCGATCTCCGCGAACTACGTTTGCGATGCGCGACCACCATGACATATCAGACCGTCCTCAGAACCCGATTCACCGCCGAAGTCACCGCCTGCCAGCGCGATTCTTCGACGTCGAGCTGTTTCTTGCCGGCCGCCGTCAGTTCATATATGCGCGCCCGGCGCCCGGTGTCTTTCGTGATCCATTCGGCGCGAATCCAGCCGGCTTCCTCCATGCGGTGCAGCGCCGGATAGAGCGAACCTTCCTCGGCGCGGAGCACGTCGCCGGACCAGTCCTTGATGGCGGTCATGATGGCGTAGCCGTGGAGGCGCCGCCGCCGCGAGAGGATCTTCAAAACGAGCAGATCGAGCGATCCCTGGAGAGAGTCGGTTTTAGGCATACTCAGACTTCATAGTATACAGACGTCTGAGTGTTTGCAAGGTTAGGGCGAAATCTGAATTCCGGGATAGAGTCTGCTAACCCCTCGCGGATTCGTCGCGTCAAAAGGAAAGTAGCGGAGGACCACCAAATGCTTCAAGATCTGCGCCTTGGCGTGCGAATGCTGCTTAAGCAACCCGGCTTCACCCTGATTGCAGTCCTCACGCTGGCGCTGGGCATCGGCGCGACGTCGGCGGTTTTTAGTTTGATACGAGGCGTCCTCCCGACACCCCCGCCTTACCGGCAACCGCAGCAGCTTGTGCTGATTCCGGCGGCCCGGACCGACGGCCGGCAGATGACGCAGCCGCGGGGTTGGCCCGCCGCGCAGTGGATGGAATGGCAAAAGGAGGCGAAATCGTTTGAGGCGCTCGCGGCATACGACTGGTCCTTCAACCTTCTGGTCCTAAACGATGGCAGCGTATCGATGGAGGGGATGTGGGTCACCAGAGACTATTTCCGCGCGCTCGGACTGCAGCCTATAGGTTATCGGGGTGATGCCCCCCGGCGTCCGTTTTCCTCCGTCGCCGGCAAATGCACAGGAGCCGAACTACAACGTGAACGCACTGGTCGATTTCTGGATTCCCGCTCCTTCCAAACCGGCCGAGTTGAAAGCGCCGTTTTGGAATGTGGTAGGGCGGTTGCGAGACGGAACCACGACCAGGCAAGCGCAAGGTGAACTCAAGGTCGCTGCCGCCACGCAGGCGCAAGCCGATCACGATTTTGAAGGCTTCACCCCGGAGGTGCATTCGTTGACTGCCGAGATGAATCGCGATGGCGGCCGCATCCTGCTGCCACTGTTGGGCGCGGCTGCGCCGGTGCTCTTGATCGCGTGCGGGAATGCGGCGGCTCTGTTGCTGATGCGCGGCCTGCAACGGCAGCAGGAATACGCCGTCCGCAGCGCATTAGGCGTAGGCCGAGTGGCGCTTTTCCGGCAAGTATCCACCGAGAGCCTCCTGCCTGCTTTGTTGGGCGGCGCGCTGGGCGTGGTCCTGGCGCTGGGGGCCGTCAAGTTGTTCAAGGTGATTGGCGGACACGCCGTCCCGCGTCTGGACGCGGTTTCGACAGGCTGGCCGATGCTGGCCTTTGGTCTAGGCTCGGCGGTGATCGCGGCGCTTCTGGCGGGACTTTTTCCCGCGCTGCGCGCCTCCCGGCTCGACCCGATGCAAGTGCTCAAGAGCGCTGGGCCGAAGAGCAGCGCGGGGCGCGGGGAACGCCGGCTGCTCCGGGGCGGAACATTGGTGCAGACGGCGCTGACCCTGGCGCTGCTGGTGGGCGCCGGCCTGCTGATTCGCACCATGATGAACATCTCGAACGTGCAATCGGGTTACAGCATCTCACACATATTGACGATGAGCGTCACGGCGGTGCAGGGGAACTGGGCCGATTTTCATCGCCGCGCTTTGGGACGCGTATCCGCGCTTCCCGGCGTGCAGTACGCCGCTTTTGCGTGGGGAGTGCCGCTGACTGGCAACAATTGGCCTGCGACGGTGGACATCGAGGGGCAGCCCGCGGCCACCAAGGAGAGCGACCGCATTTCGGTGCCCGTGCGGTCCGTGACGCCGGACTACTTCAAGCTTCTGGGGCTGCCCATTTTGGATGGGCGGGACTTCCGTTCCACCGACATCAAGAACGCGCCCAGTGTGGCCATCGTCAACCAGGCTCTGGCGGATCGTCACTTTCCGCATGCCCATGTGATCGGGAAGAAGCTCTGGCTGGGCGGCCGGCAGGAGCCGCCCACCGAAATCGTTGGCGTGGTGGCCAATGGCCGCACCGACGAGCTGACACGCGCGGCGGATCCCGAGATTTATCTTTCGCTGTGGCAGGCGGGCGCATTTTCCAAACATCTGGTCGTCCGGACGGCGGCAGACCCGCGCTCGGTTATGGCCGTAATCCAGCGCGAGCTGCGTTCCGTCGATCCGACCGTCGCGGTCGAAAATGTGAAGACGCTCGAACAGATCCGCGGCGATTCGCTGGCATCGCGGACCTTCGCGATGCAGCTACTCGTCGGGTTTTCGATCGTCGGGAGCGTGCTGACCCTGGTCGGCATCTTTGGCGTGCTCTCGCTGTCGGTCGCCTCCCGCCGGCGCGAACTCGCCATTCGCTCGGCGGTCGGGGCCCAGCGCCAGCGGCGTGATTTCAGGTATGGCCGCCGCGTTGGTCTTGTCTCGCGTTCTAAGGTCCTTCCTCTTTGAAGTGGAGCCGACCGATCCAGTCACGTTGATCGGCGTGGCATTCTTGTCCGCCAGTGTCGCGCTTTTGGCGTGTTGGGTCCCTACGCGCCGGGCGGCGAAGGTCGATCCGGTGGAAGGGCTGAGATACGAATGATCCCCCGCAATTTTGGTTATTGACTTCCCACCCGCAGCTATGCTACATTTAGTAGCGCTACAATGAGTCGCACACAAAAGCCTTTGCGTAATCCCTTCACCGACCTGGAGCAGGCGGTCATGTCCAGCGTCTGGCGGCGCCGCTCGGCGACCGCGGAACAGATCCGGCAGGATCTGGCGCCCACGCGCAAGCTGCAAGAGTCGACCGTCCGGACGCTGCTGGGGCGGCTGGAGAATAAAGGACACCTCAAGCACCAGGTTCACGGGAGAACGTACGTTTATTCCAGCGTCGACGAGCCGCGGAATTTGGCGATCAGGGCAGTCCGGCAGATTATCGAGCGATTTTGCGCCGGATCGGCCGAGCAACTGATTGCCGGAATGGTGGACAACGACGTGCTGGACGCCGCGCAATTGCGGCGTCTGGCGGACGATATCGAACACAAAGCCAAGAGGAGGTAGCTTGAAATGACTTGGTATGAGTGTATAGCCGATGCTTCAGTACGCGCGGTGGCCCTCGCCGCGATGGCTGGCGTGCTGGTTCTCTTTCTGCGCAGAAGTCCGGCCGCGGAGCATGCCGTGTGGACCGCAGTGGTCGCCGGCATGCTTGCGCTGCCTGTCCTGCGCCCGATCATCCCCGCCGCGTACGTATACGTGGTCGAGCGTCCGGCGCCAGTCGCAACGATCGCCCAGCCCGCCGCTCAGTTGGCGGACGCCGCGGGTGGCTCGTCTGCACCCGCTCCCTCGGCGCGAACCAGGCCGCCGGGTTTACGGCTGTGGTGGCCCGTGTATGCCGCAATTGCGTACATCGCCGGAGTCGTGCTATTCGGCGTGCGTCTGTTGACGGGTCTCTTGATGACCCGGCGGTTGCTGCGTGGAGTGCGACCGATCGATGCAGGCGTCGATGTCGAGGTGGAAGAGTCGGACCAGGTGCGGGTACCCGTAACGATCGGTTTGAAGCGAATGCGAGTGCTGCTTCCCAGCGACTGGCGCGAGTGGCCGGCCGAAAAGATGAGGGTGGTCCTGGCTCACGAGCTGGCGCACGCATGGCGCCACGACCCGGCGATCAGTCTCGTTGCGGCCTTGAACAAATGCATCTTCTGGTTCCACCCGCTCGCCTGGTGGCTGGAGCGCCGTCTGGCGGTGCTTGCGGAACACGCGGCCGACGATGCGGGATTGGCGGTTTCCTCCGACGCGGGGAGCTATGCGCGTGTGTTGTTAGGGGTTGCCTCCCGCATGGAAGGACAAAACACGCGGTTGATCTGGAACGCTTCCGCAATGAATGGACAACTGGTTGCCCGGCGCATCCGGCGCGTGATGGACTCGCGCACGAAAAATGGTGGGGGCCGGCTTGGCAAACTGGGCCGCGCGATGCTGCTGTCGAGCGCCGCCCTGCTGATATGGATTTCCGTGGCGGTAGATCTGCAAAGTGTGGCGCGCGCCCAGGCGAAGCCTTCGACGGCGGATACCGAAGCAACCTGGTATGGCTTTCGTTTGGGTGGATGGCAGCCGGATACGGTTACCGCTGAACAAGCCGCACAAATGGAACAGCAGCTTGCCTCGAATCCGGAGGACGAGGCAACTCGATCGATATTGCTCCGTTACTATTTTCAAAACAGGATGCACGATAGGCGTATCCCACTTGTTCTTTGGCTGATCGACCATCATCCGGAATCAGCAATTCACGGTTATGCGTTCGCGGCTATTTTCGCGGTTGAATCGGACGTAGTGAATACGGGCATTTATGAGGATGCGCGAAGCCAATGGTTAGTGCAGGTCAACTTGCATCCGGACGATGCCCGCGTGCTGGGAAATGCGGCGCGCGCGCTGGGCGGGGGCAGCATTCCGGAAGTAGTCGACCTTTTAACGCGCGCTCAGAAGCTGGACCCCGCGCACAGAACCGAGCCACTCGCGAGGTTCTATTCATTCTTGTTGCTGTTCAGCACCGAGAGGGGCGCGCCTGGACGGCGGCTGACCAGCCCTGCCGTTGCCGCTCAGATCAAAGGCGAGCTGCAGGAATCCAACGATGTTGCATTGGTTGGAAGGGTCGCGCGCTACTTCGTCGAGGACGCCACACAGAAGGCGCTGCTGGAAGACGACAATTGGGATTTCGCTGTGCTAAAGACGATTGCAACCGAGCTGGTGAGGCACGCACAGGCGCTGGAGCCACAGAATCGGGACTGGGCCGATCTCCTGGAAGGTGTGAAAGGCTTGCCAAGTGCGGCGCCAGATCCGCGGTTGATTCGCATCGGCGCGGAGGTCGCCGCTAGCATGCTACAGCAGTCCCCGACGCCCGTTTATCCGCCGTTAGCCAAAATGGCGCGGATACAGGGTGTGGTGAAACTGCAGGTGCGCATCGGTCAGGATGGGCACGTAACCGAGACAACTGTCGTAAGTGGGCATCCGCTGCTTGTGCCGGCCGCCATGGATGCCGTGAGGCACTATGTGTACAGGCCGATCACGATAGACGGGAAACCCGCCGACGTGATGACCACCGTGGAGGTCGCGTTCCGCCCTGACAGGGAGTAGCTCACAGGCTGAAGCCTGTGCCACCTTGCTACAATCCGAAGATGCCCAACGAAACATACGCTCTCTTCGACACCACCGAGGGCCAGTTCAAAGTCAAGCTGTTCGCCGACAAAGCCCCCCGTACGGTGGAGAACTTCGTCAGCCTCGCCGATGGAACCAAGACCGGCAAGCCCTTCTACGACGGCACCGTCTTCCACCGCGTGATTCCCGATTTCATGATCCAGGGCGGCGATCCGGAAGGCACCGGCCACGGCGGGCCGGGCTACAAGTTCCCCGACGAATTTCATCCCACTTTGAAGCACACCAAGCACGGCTTCCTCTCCATGGCCAACGCCGGACCCAATACCAACGGCAGCCAGTTCTTCGTCACCGTGGCCGCCACGCCTTGGCTCGACAACCGCCACAGCATTTTCGGCGAAGTGATCGAGGGCTTCAACGTGGTGAAGAAGATCTCCGAAGCGCCGCGCAACAAACAGGATCGGCCGCTCAAGGAAGTGCGCGTCAACTCCGTCAAAATCGAAAGGAGCTAAGCCATGAAGCGCATGCTGCTGTTGCTGGCCTTTTCCGCCGCCGCCTTCGCGCAGGATGGTTTCCAGCCGCTGTTCAACGGCAAGAACCTCGACGGCTGGGACGGCGATCCGCGCATGTGGAGCGTGCGCGACGGCATGATCGTGGGCCGCACCGAAGGCGTCACCATGAGCGACAATTCGTTCCTCATTAGCAAGCAGCCGTACCGCAACTTCATCCTGCGCGTGGAAATGAAGCTGCGCAATCACAACAGCGGCATTCAATTTCGCAGCGAGGCGCTCGCCAACTGGGTCGTGCGCGGATACCAGGCGGATGCCGCCCAGGACAATTACTGGGGCAACATCTACGACGAGAAAGGCCGCGGCACGCTGGTGGACGGCTGGAAGGGTAAGGCCGAAAAGGTGGTCAAGCTGCAGGACTGGAACGACTACGAGATTCTCTGCGACGGCGATCGCATCAAGCTGACGCTCAACGGCCTGGTGACTGCCGACCTGCACGATTCGGCGCGCCTGGAAGGCATTATCGCGTTCCAGTTGCATCGCGGTCCGCCCATGGAAGTCTACTTCCGCAATGTGCGGATCAAGATTCTGCAGTAAGGACGCCCGGCCACCTTGCGACTGGCGATCTTCGGCGGCACCTTCGATCCCATCCACGATGCCCATCTGGCGGTGGCGCGCGAAGCCGCCGCGCGCTTTCAACTCGATCGCGTCTGGCTGGTGCCCGCCGAGAGGCCGCCGCACAAGCAGGGCGTCACGCACGCGCCGTATGCGGACCGCCTCCATATGGTCGAACTGGCCTGCCAAGATGAGCCGAAGTTCGAAGCTTCGCGCCTGGAGCAGGGAACCGCCAGTAGCTACTCGATCGACACCATCGAGACGGTGCGCGCGCGCCTGGCCCCCGGCGACAAGCTGTTCTTTCTGATCGGCGCGGATGCCTTCGCGGAGATCGAGAGCTGGCGCCGCTGGCAGGACGTGGTCCGGGCCGTGGAGTTCATTGTGGTCAGCCGGCCAGGCCATCGTTACGATATCCCAGCGGCGGCCATCGTGCACCGCCTGGAAACCGTGGACCTGCCGGTTTCGTCTTCCGAAATCCGCCGCAGGCTGGCGGCCGGTGACGATCGCGTGGAAGTGTCCGCCGCGGTGCTCGACTATATACGCGCCCGGGGACTCTATCGCGGTTAAGTCAACTAGCGCTAGACAGGCCAGGAGGCCTGTCCCACGTTACCGGAGAGTGGCGCCGCGCGGAAAAAATCTCGACCATCTCCTCCAATCTCCTCCACCACTTCTGCGCGGCGATCTTTGCTTTTCATTCGGGTGGCCATGGTGCGATTACTCCGGGCCCTCCAGTGGCGTAACCGGATCGAGGAAGCGCCACAAGAAAACGGCCATCGCATAGACCGCCGCGGAGACGTAGAACGTCATATCCCAGTTATTCTTGGTAGCGCGAAGCATGTATCCGATGATGGTGGGAGAGGCCGCGCCGCCCAGGTTACCCATCATATTCATGGCGCCCGACAGGGTGCCCGCGTACTTGCCACCGACATCCATGCAGGCGCCCCACGAGCCGGGCATCACCAGGTCGTTGCTGAAGCTGGCCAGTCCCATCGCAATCATCGCCGGCACCGGGTTGTGCATGCGCGTCGAAACCACCAGCAGAATGCTGGCGCCGCTGAATCCAACATACGCCAGCAGGCGGCGGGTCTTCAGCACGCTGCCCGTGAGGCGCGTGAGGGGCGCGGCGATGAACCCGCTCACCAGCGAGCCGAGCCCGCCTAGAAACAACGGCAGTATGCCGAATATGGCGCTGGCGCCCAAATTCAGCCCGCGCGCTTCCTTCAAGTAAGTAGGCAGCCACGTGATGTAGAAATACCAGCCGTAGGAAGAGCAGAAGTATTGTGCGCACAGCAGCCAGACCTGCGGCGAAGCGGCGAACTTGCGCCAGGGAACTCGCGCGTGGCCGGATGCCAACGCCTCGTTCGGCGCCAGGAGCTGCCGCTCCGCCTCGTTCAGGCTGTGGTTGTCACGCGGATGATCGCGATACCACGCGTAGAAAAAGACGGCCCACACCACTCCGATGCCGCCGAAAAGCTCGAATGCGTGCCGCCACGACATCGCCTGGATGGCGAGATAGACCAGCGGCGGAGTGAACGCGCCGCCCCAGCGGGCGCTCAGCCACATGATGCCCTGCGCGCGCACGCGCTCGTGATGCGGCAGCCAGGTCGTGAAGGTCTTGGTGAGATTGGGAAAGCAGCCGGCTTCCCCCGCGCCGAACAGGGAACGCGTCACCGCCAGCGAGGCGAAGCTCCATGCCCATCCGGTGGCCGCGGTGAAGAACGACCACCACAACACGATGCGCAGCAAGACGCGGCGCGCGCCGATCCAGTCGCCCAGAAAACCGCCGGGTATTTCAAATAGAGCGTAGGTCCATGCGAAAGCGGAGAAAGCATAGCCCATCTGCACTTGCGACAAGTGGAGGTCCGCGCGGATGAGGGGCGCCGCAAACGAGATGCAAACGCGGTCGATGTAGGTGACCACGGCCAGCGCCACCGCGAACACCACTACCAAATACCGGACGTGCGTGGGACGCTGGCGCTCCTGTGGCATTTGGACCAACATCTATTATGGGCGAGCGACGCTCGCCGTGGGACCCGGAGGGTACCCCGGTTGGTGGCTGGTGGCTGGTGGGTTCTGGGCGATACTGAAGGTGCATGGAGTTCGAAAGCGTCGCGGCCAATCTGCGGGAGTCCTTCCGCGTCGTCGCGGCGCACCGTGCCGCAGGCGAACTGCAAGAAATGGAGGGCGTATCCATCGCCTCGGCGGGCGTCACCTTCCAGATGTTCAACGCGGCGTTTCTTTCCGCGCCGGTTGTTTCCGAAGGACAAATGGACCTGCGTGTGGCGCAGGCAGCCGTGCACTTTGCGACCCGCGGGCAGCGCTGGGCCTATTGGATCTGCCACGGCTGGCTGGACGGCCGCACGCGGCGGCGCCTCCAGTCGCTTCTCCGCAAACGCAATCTCTACCAGGCTGTGGAACTGCCCGGCATGTTCGCCGAAGACGTGTTGCCTCCGGTACGCGAGCTTCCCAAGATGGAATTGCAGCGGGTGTGCGACGGGCCGGTCAAGGACGCTTTCTGCGCGATCGGCTCGACGTGCTTCAACGTGCCTCTGGCCTGGTTTTGCGAAGTCTTCGACAGCCACAGCGTCTGGAACGACTTCGCCGCCTATGTCGGATACGTGGACGGCGAGCCCGTATCCACGGCGGCCACCGTCATCGGCGGCGGCGCAGTGGGCGTCTACAACGTAGCCACTATGCCGGGCCGCCGGCGCGGCGGTTACGGCGAGGCCGTGATGCGCCATGCCCTGGAGCAGGCGCGCCGCGAGCACGGCCTCTCGCGGACCATCCTGCAGTCCACCCCGCAGGGCTTCGAGTTGTACCAGCGGATGGGGTACCGGACAGTTACCAGCGTGGCGGTGTTCTGTTCGTGAGGGGGAACAGCGGAGCTCTCAGCCTGCGCATTGGCAGGGCTGGTGGAAATGTTCAGGCGGGACTCGGAGTCCCGCGCAGGCTGAGAGCCTGCCCCACCATAGCCGACTCAACTCAGATAGACTCGCGCCAAGGCCTCGAAATCCGACGGCGTCACCAGGTGGAACCGCACTTCCATCTTGGAAATCCGCTGCAAATCCTCCGTCATCTCGTCGGAAGGCAGCTCCGGCCCGGCCACGAACAACTGACCCGCCACCACCTGGAACGGCAGCACGCGCCAGCGCCGCGAGACCTCCGCGGGCACGGCGCGCGTGGCCGGCTCGGAAATCTCCGACGCGTCGGGCGCGGCCAGCGGCAGGTTCTGCTGCAGGCTCAGCGCCACGTACAACTCCGCCTCGCTCAGCTTGCCGCGGCGGACCAGATACTCGCCGAGGCGCTCGCCCGTAGCTTTCGAGGCCAGCGCCTCGTCCACATCGGCCTGCATCGCGTACTGCGATCCCACCAGGATCTGGCCCAGCGGACGAATCTCCACATCCAGCGCCGCCGGGTTGGGATAGGCGTGCTCGGTCTTGACCCAAACCAGTGGACGTCCGTGGATCTTGGCGTCGCAATAAAGCGCCAGCGCCCTCACCGTGGCCGCGCAATTCAGCCAGTTTCCCACCATCGCGCGCACCGGCACACCCATCGCAAAACGCCACCCGTAAATGCGCCGCGAACACAGCGCGCGCACACCCATCTGAAAGCCCGACAACACGAAGGTCGCCGAGAAAAGCCACCTCACGGCCGGATGCTGCGCGCCAACCACCCAGGGGTGGCCCGTGAGTTCACTCTCTCCCCAGGTCACCGCCCCATAAACGAACAACAGATTCAGCATCGGCGTAAGCAGGTTCCCGACCACACCCTTGCGGTCGCGCCAGAGCCAGTAGAGTTGGCGTGCGGGAGCCCGCCACCCGCGGCGCTCCCAGGATTGCAGCACGATCCCCATCACCCAGCGCGCGCGTTGCCGCACCGCCGTGCGGAAGGTGTGCGGGAAGTATTCGCGCGTGGCCAGCAGGCCATCGCCCTCGCGCCGCAGCGGCACGAACACCTGCGGGCAGCCCATGGCGTGGATGCGCCAGCCGTTTTCGTAGTCTTCCGTCAGGCACTCGGGATCGAACATGCGGTTGGAGTGCGCGCCCGCCAGCTTCTCCAGCACCGCCCGCGAGAAGGCCGTGCCCACGCCATTGCCCGGCAGAAAGCCGCCCCACATCTGCCGCACCGGGATGTCTTTGGTCTGGAACTCGGCAAATTCATCGCAGTACAAGCCATGCACCCACTGCCGCAAGGGTGTGGCCAGCGGCAGCACGGGCACCTGCACCATGTCGTAGCTTCCCGCAAAATAATTGATCCAGCGCAACGATTCCGGGTGGATCACGTCCTCCGCATCGTGCGTCATCACCATGTCGAAGCGCACGCCGTGCCGCTCCTCGTGCGCCAGCATGCGCTGATAGATCCAGTTGAGGCAGTCGGCCTTGGAGGTGGGACCGTCGTGGGGGCACAGCGCCAGGTGTACCCGCGGAAACTTGCGGGCGGCGGCCCGCACGGCGGCTGTGGTTTCCCCATCGTTGGGATACGCGCCCACGAAGAACTCCGCCGCGTGATACAGCGTGGCTGGGATATTGCGCTCCAGCATGCTGCCGACCACGGCATGCTCATGCCATAACGGCACGAATATGGCGACGCGCTGGCGCGGCGCCGCGTCCACTTCTTCTTGCGTGGGCCACGGGAACCAGGGGCGGCCAAACCAGTGGAACGCCACCCATCGATAGACGAACGCGGCATCCAGGAACAGGTCGTCCAGCCCGCTTACCAGGACGTATACCGCAAGCGGCACCAGCCACGCGGCAATCCAGGCATCCAGGGTGTACATCCGATAAGGAAGTAGTGCCGGGATATGGGAAAAATCGCAGGAAACTGCGGCCCCGCTTTGCGCGGCGGTGCCGGGTGCTGGGTTCTGGGTGCTGCGGCCCCAGGGCGAGACTTTAGATCGCCGCTGACGGCGTTATGCAAATCCCCGCGCCATCAAACGAGTTTAGCCCGCCCACGCTTACCGTCAGGTTGGATTGTATCGTGCCGAAGGAGCAGGCCTCGATGCCGACGGGCACCTGCGGCACGACGAAGTTGATCTGGTACAGTCCAACGTACCCCGCTACGAGGCCCGAAAACAGCGGCCCTGAGGGCAGCCCGTCCGTTGCAGGCCGGATCAATGGAGACGATGGAATGGGCCAAGCCCCGTTAATTATAATTGGAAACGGTTGAAGAGGCTGGGTCGCCAGCGCGTTCGGCCGGAAATTGAAGTCGAGCAAGAAGGTCTCGCTCGTCGGCGTTGCGGTGGCCGCCGCACGTCCGGTCGGAACGGCCGGAGTGGTGGGCCCCAGCCCCACCGCATAGGCGACGATTTCCTCCCCGCCATACGCCGGACTCCCTGACGCCACCAGCGATCCATCGGCGTGCGTCACCAAAGGCCAACAAGGCGGATATCCGCTCCCGCCGGGAACCACCGTGTCGCATGCAGTCAGAATGTGAACGCGATCGGTCAGCGGACTCAGTTCGAACAGCGCTCCTGCCACGCCATTCGCGGTCACGAACAACTGCGGAGAGGGGCGGCCCGGATAAGGGAGCGCACATCCGAGACACGGTTCCTCTATCTCGTAAGGAATCTGAATGGTGATGGCCGTCATTGAGGCGCAGGGGGTCGCCGGCGCGATAGTGCAGTCAGGCGCCGGGCGCACTGCCAATACCGGCGCTGCGTAATCCGAAGTCTGCCGGAGCGTGGCGCTGATGTTGCCTTGGACATTCCCCTGCACGAACACCGTAATTAATTGTCCGGGAGCCACAGTGACCGGCTCGGGATACAGGTATCCCATGCCTACGATCGTGTTCGCAGATGCGTTCTGCCCGAATCCACCGGGCGGGAACGCCGCGCACAACAGAAGAAACGTTAAGCACTTCATAACCCAGGACCTCGCGCCGGAACTTGCAGGCGCGTCCATAGTATACGTCCGATCGGAAGTAGTAGGGCGCTGGCTTCAGCCCGCGCGAGGCTTTAGCCTCGCCTATTCCGATGGCGCCACGCAGATTCCCGCGCCATCAAACGAGGTCTGCCCGCCCACGCTCACCGTCAGGTTCGATTGCACGGTAAAGGAGCAGGCCTCGATGCCCGCGGGCGGTTGCGGCACGACGAAGTTGATCTGGTACAGGCCGACGTACCCCGGTACGAGGCCGGAATACAGCGGAAAATAGAGGCTTGTGGGCAGCAAGACAGGTATAGCTGTGGGTTGCATGGGTTGGGTCGCCAGCGCGTTCGGCCGGAAATTGAAATCGAGGAAGAAAGTCTGGTACGTGGGCGTGGCGGTGGCTGCTGGCTGGCCGGTGGGAACAGCCGGAGTGGTCAACCCAAGCCCGACTGCATAGGCGACGACCTCCTCGCTGCCCCGTGCCGGACTCCCCGAAGTCACCAGCGATCCATCGGCGTGTGTTACCAAGGGCGAACAAGGCAATCCGTTATATGGCGCAGATCCATTCCCGCCAGGAACCACCGTGTCGCAAGCAGTCAGAATGTGAACGCGATCAGCCACCGGAGTCAGCGCAATTGGCGCTGTCGCAATGCCGTTTACCGTTACGACTAGCTGTGCTGGAAGCACAACGTTGCACGCCGGATCAGTGAAGAAACACCCCGGCTCTATTTCGTAAGGAATCTGAACGGTGATGGCCGTCAGGGAAGAGCAGAGGGTCGAGGACTGGCAGTCAGACCTCGGGCGCACCTCCAATACCGGCGCTGGGTTGCCTTGTACAGCGGCACTGATAGCGCCCTGGATATCCCCCGCCACGAACAGCGTAATCAATTGTCCGGGAGCCACAGCGACCGGCGGATACAGATATCCCATCCCGACGATCGTATTCACGGATGCGCTCTGGCCGAATGCGCCGGAGGAGAACGCCGCACACAAGATAGCAAATGTTATTAAGCGCTTCATAACCCTGTCATAGATGAAGGCGGCTGGAAATGCAAGCACAAGACGAGTTGCATCGGGTTCTCGATCGAGGCCGGGCGCCCGAACAGCGGGTCCACCAGGAACCGCGCCGGATCGGCGAACGCCGGCTGGGATCTGCACCGCAATGGCGGTCACCATGCAGTAACGCTTGCGAAATCGCCGCGACTGTTGCCGAGCCGGGCCCGGAGGGCACCCCGTTAGGGAGCGGTTTCCATCGGGAATCCCCAAGACGGTTAGGCTTAGGCACCCGGCGTGACCGAGCATTTTCCAATCTGGCAAATCCGCTATAATAGGAAAGTCCCACTCTGAGAGGTATTGTGTCCCTGCGCACCTTTTTCCGTCTTTTCACGCATATTCAAATGATGCCCATCCTCGAAAGCGGCGAGGAGACCCTGGTCGGCGGGCAGGCCGTTATTGAGGGCGTCATGATGCGCGCCCCGCACAGCTACTGTGTGGCCG
>ODAK010002378.1_pt1 | contig 19827 bp, 20 predicted proteins | sample 1539591 | NCBI WGS metagenome assembly ODAK01 (sample SAMEA3539303, study PRJEB22396) | soil metagenome | biome: tundra; feature: field; material: soil | place: USA | collected 2010-05 | depth 0.15 m | reverse complement strand
GCCATCGGTGAGAGGCAACGTTTGATTTTGGACCTAATCCTGAATCGCTCCGGAGGAGCGACAACGCCCCACTAACCGGGCGCCGCCAGCGAGAGCGGCGCGCACCGCCCAATACCCTGTTGCAGCGGACTCGCTTGCGCTCGCCGCTGAGCGCGGAGCCGTGACGCGACGGTAGCGGGCTACGGCTCCTCGACTAGCTTCCAGGTCGGGTCGGGTTCGTAGTCTGTGACGGCCGCGGCCAGTTCGGCCGTCTCCGAGCCGAGGTTCTTCTCGTAAACACGGCCCTGCTGATTGATATAGGGGTGTAATGGGAATTGCGGCTGGGAATTTCGGCCTGTCCTGGCGCTCGGAGACCAGTGCTTCTCCCGTGCTCTTGCGCTAGGCGCCGGCGCACGTCGGCCCACTTCAGCAGGAGATTCGGAGATTTTACTCAATAAAAGTGAAGCTGTTATTCAACAAAATGAAGCACTTCTCCGACCGCTTTCTTCCTGTCGTTTCTACGGGCCAGAGGCCCCGGCAATTCCCATTGCGCCCCTACACTTGAAGAAACTTGCGTGCCTCGATGTAGCCGAAAAGCGAGAGCCCCAGTCGGGCGAGATCCATTTGACCGCCCCAGACAGCAGGATTCTTGTGGTTGAAACCGAGCAGGTAGGTTCGCGTGAAGCGCTGCGGTTGAGGAACCATCGGAAATGATCGCTCGTGCAATCGGCGGTTGAAAAGGATTCCTCTGGGCGGCGCGAATGGCGCGGTGCCAGCGGTGCGAAAGTGCAGCGCCGGGCGGGCCCGCCGTCGGGACCACTCTGATGGCCACCTTGCGCTTAATTGCTTCGACAGTCCGCGTGAACACGAAGTCCTACGTGAGGGTCGAAGGGAACGGAGTAGGTACCGGAGACGCTCCACGTCGGAGCAGAAACCGTCACGACAACAGTTGAGGAGGAGTAATCGAGCGGATGCGTCTCGTGGCAAGCGAGGGGCTCCGGCGGCCGAGCATTGGAAACGACCGTGAGTGGAACCGATACGCAGCCGCACACGTCCGTTAGGAGAAGATTGCCGCCCCCGCTGAGGGGGTCCGCGAACAGGGAGCCCGTCAGGACAATGGGTGGAGTTGGGACCGCCGCTGGTTCCGATGGCGTGTGGCTACAGCCGCCAACGACGACAAGGACCATGCCTGCGATGGTGGAGCGGACGTGGCGGAGCCTGATTCGCTTCTTCAACATAGAGGACTGCCTTGGAGCCCCTCGGCCCAACTGGTATTCGGCTGCGAGGATGGGGTTTCTAGACCTAGGAACGTTGCGGAAGTTTGTCGGGAGAGGTTTCTGCAGATGGAAGCTTTTGCGGTGATCTTCATTCCCCGCATATCCATCTCAGACCGCTTCTGGGCTCCCAACGAGATAAGCATTCTGCTCTTCTCCTCAAATCACCTTGACCGGTGGCCCGGCAGTATGTCCCGAGAGACATCGTCGGCCGGCAGCCATCTGAAAGCGTCTCGCCCCCGACCCCCAAAGGAGCACCCGTCCTTGACGGCGGTTGCCCCGACGTCCAGAATTGCCTCACAAGGATACCGGCCTCCGCCGAGCAGGTACTGCCCGACCCGCCGCTTCCCTGCGAAACGAGGGAGGCGGAATATAAATCTTCTCATTCTTTCAGGCTCTGTGGGGGATCAGCGAGCGTTGATTCCCTGCCTGGAGCGTTCCGAGATGCAGGTCTTCCCATCGAGCGCCCAGGCTCGGAGCGAGAGGTAGAGCTTTGTCAGTTCGAAGAGGAACACTGCGACGGACGAACGCCGTGATCCGGTACGCGGGACTGTGGGTCTCAGTGGCCATCGCCACGTCGCTCTCCAGCGTCGCTTACGCCGGAGCGGGCGTGTGGACGAGCGGCGGGCCCAACGGCGGATACGTCAAAGCCCTGGCGATCAATCCCACGACCCCCGCCACGCTCTACGCCGGGACGTGGGTCGGCGGTATCTTCAAATCCACCGACTCCGGCGGCACTTGGGCCCTCGTTAATCCGGGAATGACGAGTGTGCCCGTCTTGGCCCTGGCGATCAATCCCACGACTTCCGCCACGCTCTACGCCGGGACGTTTGGCGGTGGGGTCTTTAAGTCCACCAACTCCGGCGGCACCTGGGCCGCCGCCAACACGGGACTGACGGACTTGCATATCGACGCCCTGGCGATCAATCCCACGACTCCCGCCACGCTCTACGCCGGGACGGAGGTCGGCATCGGTTAGGCGAAACACCGTCATGCCCACTACGCCCGAATCGACCGTTCGCAGCTTCATTCGATGCATCAACGTGTAGGGATATGTAGGGCCGCAACGGGAATTGCGATGCCCGTTGGCTCGCACAGACCAGTGATTCCGTCGTCGTTTGCGCGCCCAGAGTGCAGGCTTCGACCCCCTCCAGCGTCGATCGCTGACCTTCCTGACCGCTCTTCAGGCTGCTTTTCGAACTAGCACGGGCAGCAGCCGCTCGGCGTCGCACTGCCGAGACCCGACGTTATGCGCGCCGAGAAACCGAGGGCGTGACTCTGGTCTCTACGCGCCTACAGCTCTCCGGCAACTCCCATTGCATTCCCTACAGACACTTTCATGGAGTTACGACACGGAAATTAGTGGCGCTTGACAATCCTATCCTTTTGATCTAAGCTACAAGGCGGGCTGACTAATATCATGCTAAATTTCGACAAGAAGAAAGCCGCTGACTGGATAAGAACAAATGCGTTACCGCCATATGGCGCTGGTGTGTGCGCTACTCACGTCCGGAAGGCACTCAATGCCGGAGGTCTAAACACGACTGGACACCCGGCTTCCGCAAAGGATTGGGGACCAACACTCACTCGAAATGGATTCGTCGCTCTAGTCTCCGGTAATGCAATGCCGCAGCTTGGTGATGTTATCGTCATGCAAAGCACGAGCGCCAGTAAGGACGGGCACGTAGCATATTATGATGGTGAGAATTGGATTTCCGATTTCATTCAACGGGAACTCTGGCCCGGCCCGAGTTTCCGGTCAGAGAAACCGTCTTACAAAATATATCGCCCACCTTCTTAGCGGTTTTCTCTTTCTCGCGATGCCGTCCGGCTCCGCGAGTCCTAGGTGGCCGACGGCCACTGATCCTATATTTGGGCTGGTCTATTCTCCCGATGCTATACGTTTCAAAGCTGCACCCGCTGCCCTGACTCGCACCTGTACGGATCTGACGACGGAGCGATGGAATAGGCAGACGTGGATCTTTGCACGGACTGCCGCTGCTGATGGCGATTACCTTGTGCTGGGCGGGTTTTTTCTGCCAAAAGCGTCGCGCCAGCCGCTTATGGTCGACAAGAAAGGTGTTTTGTTGCGGCTTAAGGGCTCAGAGTGCCATCTCATAGGCCCAGTACGTGAGGTGTTCGACTACAAACCTGAAGATATCAGCATAACGACCTTGCAGGCACTGGCCCAGGATGCAGTCTGCCGCTTTGCTCGCGCCTACGGGGGCAAGGAGAAGTTTCTGAGCGCTTTGCGACGGCAACATTGCAATTTGGCCGATCCTAAATCGTCTATTTTGAAGGATGCAGTTTCGGGTCCTTCAAAGCCATGTCCTTGAAAAGACCGACTCGCTTCTTGGATCCTCGTCAATCGCGGTCGCAAACGATAATGCTGGTGGACTGCGATCCTTAGCGAGGCGAAGAAGACGAGGAGGACGCGCGGCGGCGCTGGCGGCAGGAATGATCTGGATCCCCAGGTTATGGCAGGCCTTGCCGAAGGCCGTCAACGCAGGCTGGCCAGCGAGCTGCTCCTCCACCGTCGGCTCGCGATCGGCCACGTAGACATTCTTGTGGTCGGTGTAAAGCGCCTGCGGGATGCCGTAAAGCTCGATTCACCTCCACAGCACCGTCATCGCCCCTTCGGTGGTCTCTTGCTCGAAAAACCTGCCGTCCATAAAGCTCGTGCCGTCATCAACCATGTCCAGAAGGCACGGCTTCTGGCCCGTCTCGAGCCAGTCGTGGAAGCTCCCGTCCATCTGCACCAGCTCGCCGAAGTGCTCCTTCGCGCTCAGTCCCACGATCTCCTCCATCGCGCCCCCTCTCTCCCAGAGCGGACACTTCTATCGAGTTATCGAGGGGGCACTTTCATGGAGTTACGACACGGAAATTAGTGGCGCTTGACACCATGCTCGTGGCAGACGACACCTCATGGGATGCATCTGCATCATTGTGAGTTCTTCCTGGACGGCCAAGCCTCACGGCAAATAGCCGCCGCCTAGACTGGAGGTCCCGTCAAATGGTGTGTAAACGTGCTCAGGCGGCGACCTTCATGTTGGTCGTGGATTTTCCCTGCGTGGGAGAAGATTCCCTATTCGGCTCGTTTCTTACTCTTAGGCTTTCGGCCCGACCTCCGGGTTGTTCAAGGCTGCGGTATTTTCCTGCCCGTGAGTGGTCGATGGTCTCCGGTCATGTGCTGAAACAACTCGGAATGACAGATTGCGGGGCGACCGGGCCGTGAAAAAGCGTGCCACAGCATGGTCTCTATTCTCTGTGGTGACACTGGTTCTCACGTCGTGCGTGACGACGATCACGCTGCCGCGGCCGCAGGAACTGCGGCTGCCGCAAGCGCGTCACGACAGTCTCGGGAGGTATTTGTCACCGTACACGCGCGACGGCACGCTCGCGGATTGGACCGACCAGGCGATCAAGATCAAGGCGAAGGGACAGATCGCCGGCGCCTTCGGGACAATCGTCGGCATTGCGCTCGGCGGGGACCCGATCTTCGGCACCCTCTTGAAATCCACCGCTCGCGACGCGGCACGCAGCAAGGCGGTGAAAGCCCTCGGGGGCTGGGAAGGGATGCGTCGCTCCAGCGACACGTCCTTCGATTCCGCCGATGACCTGGCGGTCTATCTCTATGCCTTCTATTCCGCAGAGAAGACCTATGTCGACGCCCTCGATGCGGCAATGACGTTCTGTCCCGATCTGGCGGAACGCTACGTGCCGGCGATCCAGGCAGCCCGCAAGGCGGGAGGAGAGACTCGCAGGTGAAAGTGGCGGTTCTCCTCGCCCTCCCGCTCGCGTTCGCCGTCGCGGAGGGCCAGAGCGCGCCCCCGAAGGCCGATCCCGCGGCTGGCGACGACTCCGTGCTCCGCGGCATGGAGGCGGGGCTCGAGGAGCTGAGGGACGGACGGCTCGATGAGGCGGCCCGGCGGCTCGATTCGGTTCTGAATGTGATCGAGTCCCAGTGGGCCGACACCGAGTCGGCTCGCCGGGTCAGGTCCCTTTGGTATTCCGAGGGAGCCAAGGCGTTCCGCGGGGAGCCGTATGAGCGCGTCTCCGCCTACTTCTATCGTGGAGTCATCCACCTTCTAAAGGGGGAATACGACGACGCAAGGGTCGCGTTCAAGGCGGGGACCCTTCAGGACGCTTTCGCCGAGGAGGAGCAGTACCGGTGCGATTGGGGGCTCCTCTACTACCTGTACGCCACATGCTCCGAGGCGATGGGGGCGGAGGATCTCGCGCGACAGGCCATCCAGGAGGCGCTCGAGGTGCCGGGACGGCCGTGGCACTACACGAGCCCACCGCCGAAGCCGCCTCTGAACGTTCTCCTTGTGGAGACAGGGAGGGCTCCGCGCAAGCTGGCGGACGGAGCCGGACACTCCGCGCTCGTCTATCGGCGCGGGACGGGGTTCAGGGACGAAGGCGTCGAGGTAACCTGCGAGGCGGGGCGCCGCCGCTACCGGTCCGTGGCCACCGAGGACCTCTTCTTCCAGGCCTCGACCCGCGGAGGCCGGGCCGTCGACCGGATCGTCGAGGGGAAGGTCCAGTTTCAGAAGGGCCTCGACCGGACCGGGGAAAGAGCCGGGGCCTTAGCGGGCTCGGCTGACCTGGTCGCCGTGATCACGGGCTCGAACAAGCTGGGCGCCCTCGGGGGGGCCATCGACCTGATCGGCGGGATCTCGAGGCTCGTGGCCGCCAACGCCAAGCCCCGTGTCGACACGCGGCAGTGGGCAAGCCTGCCCGACCGGATCCACGTCGTCTTCCTGCCGGCGAGCGACAGTTGCTCGCGAGTGCGGATCCGCTACCTCGACTACCAGGGAGAGTCCGTGCCGGGACTCGATCGGGAGGCCGTCCTAGACGAGACCCGGAGGAAAGCGGGCGTAATCGTTCACTACGTGCCATCGCCGACGGCGCTATGGAAAGAAGGAGGAGTCCAATGAACAGAGTGTTCCAGGGAATCGCAGGAGCCACGGCGCTCGCCGTCCTGACCCCGTCCGGGGTCGCCCAGACGCCGGCCGGGAGCATCCAGCACCAGCCGCTGTCGTGCATCGTGCGCGACACGCACGCGCTCGTCGAGGCCGGCTACCCGACCTCGAAGGAGGGCCGGGTCTACTTCCGGGCTGCAGGCACCGAGGAATTCTACTGGGTCCCCTTCCAGCGCAAGCCCGGGACGGCCCTCTCGAGCAGCCTGCTTCCGAAGCCGCATCCGACCACGGAGAAGATCGAGTACTACGTGGCGGCAGGCGATCCTCTGCCCCCGGCGAAGGGGAAGAAGGGGGACCAATCGATCCGGGTCCCGCTGAACGAGGAGAAGACGGCGAGCTATACGCCGATCGTCTCGACCATGACCTATTGCGAGAACAAGGCGCTCACCGTGAAGCAGGCGCCGGACACGGAGAAGGTCTCCATCGCCCTGGGCCTCACGAGGTGGGGTCAGAGCGCGGTCCCTCAGGGCTTCATGAAGGCGGGGATCTCGTCGGTGATCCTGCCGAACGGTGTCACGACGTCGCTCGCGGCGGCCTTGAAGGCGGGTGGGACGACCTCCGCGGCGGCCGGAGGAGGCGGCGGCATGAGCACATTGGCAATCGTCGGCGCCAGTGTCGCCGTGGCGGGTGGCGCAGCGGCGGCGGTGGTCAGCGCCTCCAACAACAATAGCACAAGCGACAACGGCTGCGCGGGATTCTCGGAGGCGAAGCTGCAACAACTCGCCAGTTGCTACGCAGCGTTCGTTGGAAACTTCTCGTCGAATTCCACCATAACGATACCCCAAGGCGCGCACCTTCTCGATCGGCGAAATGGCGGCTGCTCAGTCATCGACATCAACAACTTCAGGCGTGTTGGGTGCACTTTCTCGATGACGAACTCCTCTATGTCCCTCTCCTCGAGTCTGATCTCGGGCGGTGGACCTTTGCTCGTGTGTCTTTCGCCGACGTCGACTTCCGCCGGCACAGTCGCGGGGGCTTGGAGTCAGAACCTCATGCTCGCAACAACAACCAACTATAACTCCCTCTGCGCGAGCGTGCCCTAGAGGCCCCGGCGAGCTCGAAGCAAGAAAGAGAATTGAATTGTCGGCTCTCTCGCTGGTTCTCCTGGCTCTCGATCTGGTGCCGCTGAACGGCATGGCGGCGGTCGCCCGGACCGCCGTCGAGAAGAGTCTGGATGTCCGCGAGGCCCTCGAGGGGAGGGCCTCCGCGGACCGGGCGCTGGAGCTGGCACGCGAGAGATACCGTCCGCAGATCGTCCCTTCGATCGGGACGAACATGGCGTCCAATTCCGGCGTGGGGCGCGAGTCGAACCTCAACGCCAGCGTCTCGCTCGAGCAAAACCTGCCGATTGGATCGGACATCCTGGTCGTCCCGGGATGGACCAGGGGAGGAGGCTGGGACACCGACAGCCTCTCGGTGTCGGTCCGTCAGCCCCTTCTCCGGGGCCGCAGCCCGACGGCTAACCTGCGGGAGCTCAGGAGCGCGGAGGAGGGGGTCCGGCGGGCCGGCAGGGCTCTCGAGAGCGCAGTGACGACGGTGGTGATGAGGGCGATCAGGACGGGGGCTTCGATCCAGGTGGCGTTCGAGAAGGTCAGGGTGCTCGAGGGCGCGGAGAGCGCCGTCGACAAGGTGGTCCTGCTGTCGGAGACCCGCGGGCGCGCTGGCCTTTCCACGTCGATGGATGTGCTGCGGGCTCGCTTCCAGGCTGCCTCCGTCCGCGAGGAACGCCAGTCCGCGATCCAGGAGCTCGGTATCGCGCGGGAGTCGCTCCGGGTGCAGCTCGACCTGGAGGAAGGAAGCCTCGGGGAGGTGTCTCTCGAGACCCGGTCGCCCCCGCCACCTTCCAGGGAAAGCGCTCCGGAGCGGCCCGAGCTGCGGAACGCCCACGCCGCGGTGCGCGAAGCGGACGACGCGGCAACGGCGGCGAAGCAGGGAATGCTCCCCGTTCTCGATCTGCTCGCCGGCCTGAATTACTCCAGGTCGGTCCTGCCGGACGGCTCCCGCCTTCCGAGTCAGGTCTTCCAGTTTGGCTTCGTGGGGGCGCCTGGGGACGTCAGGCGGGTCGCGCAGCGCGCCGCCTACCAGGAGGCGGAGCAGGCGTCGGTGCGGGCGAAGCGGACGCTGCGCCGGGTGGAGCAGGGGCTCCAGGAAGAAGTGCGGAACGCCCGGGCACGGCTCGAACGCCTCGAGAAGTCGGTCGTGCTTCAGGGGGAGCGGGCGCTCCAGTCCGAGGCCCGGGCGGCGATCGCGGATGCCCGGTACCGCAATGGCCTGGCGGATAACTTCGACCTCCTGGAGGCAGCGACCGAGGAGCGGGGGGCCCGGATCGCCCTCGCCTCCGCGGAGGCCGACAGGGTCGTCGCGGTTCACGAGCTGGTGGCAGCCCGGGGCGGCTATCTCGACTGGTTCGAGGCGAGCTTCGGTCTGAATCTGCGGGTCCTGGCGGGGCTCGAGGAGCCGGGAAATTGAAGCTGAAAAGGAAGCTCGCCGCAGCCGCCCTCGTGGCGGGCGCCGGGATCGCCGCAGTGAGTCTTGGCCGGCCCGCTTCGAAGAACGAGCCGGTCCCGGCCTCCGGAAGGCCCTCGACGGTGAGGAGAGCGACCGTCCGGAACGGGATCGCCCTGGTCGGCGAGCTGCAGGCCGCCAGCTCCGTCGGGGTCGCCTCGCGTATCCCCGGCACGGACATCCGCCTTCTCTGGATTGTGGGCGACGGGAGCCTTGTTCGGAAAGGGGACCTCCTGGCACGGGTCGACGCGAGCGGGCTGAAGCAGGCGCTGGAGGAAAACCGGGTGGCGCTGGCCCGGGCCCGCGTGAGCCTCGAGGCGGTGCAGAGCGCGGCCAGATCCGAGGAGACCCAAGCCATCCAGCGGGTCGACGCGGCAAAAAGCAAGGCAGAAAGCGAGCGGCTGAAGCGCGACAAGGTCTACTTCGGCGAGGGTCCTCTCGAGATCGGCCGGCTCGAGAAGGAGTGGCGCGAGGCAACGGGGGAGGCCCAGCGCTGGGCGGGCTACGTCCGGGACCTCGAGGCCCTTCTAGAGAGGAAGATCGATGTGGCGAGGGAGCTGGAGTCAGCGCGGCGCAAGCGGGACGAGATCGCGGAGAAGGAGGCCCTGTCCCGCCAGCGCCTCGGCAGCTACAAGGATTACGTCTTTCCCGGCCTGACGAAGGAGGCGGAGCTTTCCGTGACCCGGGCGGAGCTGGACCGCGACGCCGAGGTGAAGTCCGCGGGCTACGCGGTGGCCAAGGCACAGGCAGAGGCGAAACGGGCCGAGTACGACGTGAAATCCCTCGAGGAGAAGACGAAGCGTCTCGAGGAGACGATCGTGCTTGGAGAGATCGTGGCGCCCGCCGATGGCCTCGTGGTTCTCCGCGAGAGCCGCGTGGGTGGACTAGTGCGCAAGGTTCAGGCGGGCGACCAGGTCTTCGAGGGGATGCCTCTCCTCGACCTGCCCGACACCCACGCGATCGTCGTCTCGGTGAGAGTGCGGGAGATCGACCTGCCTCGGATCCGGGAGAAGCAGGCCGCGTTGGTGCGGGTGGAGGCTGCCCCGAGTCGCGAGTACAAGGGTTCTCTGGGCCATCTCGGCGTCCTGGCGCTGCCCGAGCCCGGGGAGACGGAGAAGTACTTCAGCGCCACCGTCTCCATCGAAGAGAAGGTGGAAGGCCTCCGGCCCGGGATGACGGCCCAGGTGCTCCTCGTCACCGAGGAGAGGCGGGACGTCCTGGCGGTGTCACGGGACTTCCTGCGGCGCGCCGACAATGGAGAATGGAAGGCTCTGCGCCAAAGGCTTTTTGGTCTGCGGGAGGTGAGTGTGGAGACGGGGCTCGAAGGGATCGACCTCGTCGAGGTGCGATCGGGGCTCGGACCGGGCGACCAGGTCCTGCCGTGGCCGTGACCGAATCGGTACCCCTTCTCGCCTGCCGTGGCCTCGAGAAGGGCTTCTCGGGGCCGTCGGGAATCGTCCCCGTTCTCAAGGGCGTCGACTTCTCCGCGGCGGCTGGCGAGTCAGTGGCCGTCATAGGGCGCTCCGGCTCGGGGAAGTCGACCTTCCTCGGCATTCTTGGTCTTCTCGACCGACCGACCGCGGGCTCCTACACCTTCGAGGGAGCCGACGTCTCGATCCTTGGGGACGAGGAGCGCTCCTCTTTGCGGGCCCGGCGGATGGCCTTCGTGTTCCAGGACTTCAACCTCCTCGACCGGCTCGACGTGCTGGAGAACGTGGCCCTGGGGCTCGAGATGCGAGGTGGGCTCGAGGAGGAGGAGGTCGCGGTCCGAGCGAGGCTGGCCGCGGGGCAGGTGGGACTCGTCCACCGGCTAAGGCACCGGCCCGCACAGCTGTCAGGGGGAGAGAGACAGCGCGCCGCGATCGCGCGTGCACTAGCCGCCCATCCCTCCGTTCTGTTCGCGGACGAGCCCACCGGGAACCTCGATTCGAGGACGGCGGATGAGGTGATGGAGAGCCTCCTGGCGGCGGGCGGCGAGCTAGGTACGGTCATCCTGGTGACCCACGACGAGCGGGTAGCGGCGCGGTTCGACCGCGTGGTGGAGATGCGAGATGGGCAGCTGGCCGATCCCCTTTGACCGCATCGATCGGCGGCTCGTCACGCGGTCGGTCTCGGCGAACTGGGTCCGCTCTCTCGTGGCGACGGCTGGCGTCGGCCTCGGGGTCTTTTCCGTCGTGATGGTCACGGGCCTCGCCGAAGGCGCCCGCCGCGAGGTGAAGGCCAGGTTCCAGGCTCTCGGGTCGCACTCGGTCGTGGTCGAGCCGAGAGCGCTCGCGGGCGACGAGTCGCGCGCCGCGGCCCGCCTGCACGTCCCCCGGCTCTCGGTGGAGGATGCGGCTTTCCTCCGCCGGGAGGTGACGGGGGTCCGACGTGTGCTGCCCGAGTTCTCGGTCAGCACGGAGGTGGCCTCCGTCCGGGGCCGCCGCATCGCCCGGGTGATGGGCGGGACGAGCGCCTCGCTGCGGGCCCGAGGGCTGGAGCTCGCGACCGGCCGCCTGGCGACGGAAGACGACGACCTGACCGGGGCGAGGGTCTGCCTTCTCGAGGTCCGGCTGGCCCGCGAGCTTCTCGGGACCGAGGCCCCCGCCTTGGTGCGCCTCGGAACGCGGGTCTTCGCCGTCATCGGGACGTTCCGGGGACGGCGCGCGCCGGAGGCGTCGGTTCTCGGCGAGCTCCCGGACCTCGTGGTGCCCGGCAGCTCCCTCCGGGGCTCCGGCGAGTTGCTCTCGCGCCTGATCGTGGAGGTGGACCCGGCCATGGCGCCGTCGGTCGCAGCCCGGAGGATCGAGCGCGCGCTGCTGGACCGACGCAGGGGCGTCGCGAACGTGTCGGTTCTCTGGCCCGAGCGCCTGCTCGCCGAGAGACGCCGGGCTGACAGAGCCATCTGGGGGGTCCTGGTGGGCTCCGCCGCGCTCTGCCTCCTCGTCGGCGTCGCCGGCATCTCGAACACGATGCTCGCGACGCTCGCGGAAAGGCGTCGGGAGATCGGGATCCAACGGGCGTTGGGGGCTAGCGCGCGGAGGGTCTTCCGTCTCGTTCTTCTCGAGGCGGTGGCCCTTTCGGCTCTGGGAGGAGCCATCGGTCTCGCCGCGGGCCTGGTCGCGGTCGTGGGGGCGAGGCTCGTCGGCGGAACCGCCCTCGCGGCGAGCCCCTCCTCGATCGCGGTCGCTCTCCCGTTGATACTGGGCCTGGGGGTCGTAGCCGGTCTCTATCCTGCCCGGCGCGCCTCTAGCGTCGAGCCTGCCGAGATGCTGAGGATCTGACATGAAACGTATTCCGTTTGCCGCTCTTCCGCTCCTTCTCGGGGTCGTTCAGGGTCGGACCCAGCCGACGGACGTGGAGAGGCTCGAGCTCGTGAAACTCGGTCTCGCCGTCGAGGTCCGCGAGACGGTGAAGGGGGCCAACGCGAGCCGAACGAAGGCCATGGCGGGATTCGTCTTGGAGAATGACGACAAAGTCTTCGGGAGCGGGCAGGCGGCCGGCCAGTCGGTGGCCGGGCCAAAACTCGACTGGTTCCTGGAGCCCCAGTCGACCAAGGACGGGACCGAGATGCTCCTTGTCGTCCACAACGAAGGCGAGAAAGACGTGGAGATCGTCCGGAGCGAGCTCCAGTGCGGTGAGAAGCGAGAGGCGGTGCGTCCTGCGCCCATCCGCCTGCAGGCCGGGGGCCTCTCCGGAGAGATTTTGGCCCGCATCCCTCGGGGGAGGTTGAACGCCGGCATGGTCTGTGTCTGGGATGCCACCGACGGGACGGGCAGGAACATGACGACCGAGCTTCGCTTCCTCGCGGGAGGCGCTAGAATAGACAAAAGAAAGCCGTGATCGAGAAGGCTCGAAGGGATGTCGGCCCCTGCGGTGGCTCGCGAGGCTCGGCGAAGGGAGAAGGCAAGCAGTGATCGGGAAACGAAAGATGACGCATCTCCGGCTCCTGTCGATCCTGGGAGCCCTTGCGGCGGGTGGCTGCACGACCACGACCGCCTACGACAACCGGCCGGGACCCCCTACCGGCTACCAGCCGATCACGGAGTCCGGGACCGTGTCGGGAGGCGTCGGGATCGAGTCACAGGACATCGTTGCGATGACGGACCGGATGATGCGTGACATCCTCGCGACACCGGCGTTCGGTTCGGCGTCCACTCCCCCTCGTGTGATCGTCGATTCGAGCTACTTCGTGAACGAAGGGTCGAGCCGGGTCAACAAGAACCTGATAACGGACCGGCTGCGCGTCGAACTGGCCCGCGCGGCCCGAGGCCGGATGACGTTCGTGGGCCGAGAGAACGTGGCGGCCGTCGAGGACGAGCGAGAACTGAAGAGTCAGGGCGTTACGGATGGCGGAACACGCCGGCGCACGAGCGGGACGGCGGGGGCCGACTTCCGGCTCACGGGCAGGATCAACAGCCTGGACAAGGTCAACCCGAGGACCGGGCAGAGGGCCCGCTACAACCAGATCACGTTCGAGATGCTCGAGCTCGAGTCCGGAATCATCGCCTGGAGCGGAATGTACGAGTTCCAGAAGGTCGGCGAAGAGGATCTGATCTACCGCTGAGCGGAGGATCTGGAGGCACGCAATGATGAAGAGGTCGAAGGGGACCTGGCCCCTGGTGGCAGGCGTCGCTGCCGCGATCCTCGTCGCCGGATGCACGGTGAGGAGCGACGAGGGGACGCGGGGCGGGGTGCGGGTCGCTGATCCCCGGCTCCCGGGGACGCAGCTGCGCCTCAACAATGTCGCCTTCGTCGACAAGGGGCTCGAGCAGCGTGTGGCGGTGGAGTTGACCAACTCGCGGCGCACGGAGACGGACACGTTCGAGGCGTTCGCGGAGCTACGGAACCGGACCGACTACCCGGTGCAGGTGGAGTGCCGGGTGCTCTGGTACGACAAAGCCGAGGTCCAGGTCGACAACCCGACCGCTTGGCAAAGGGTGTACATGGAGGCGAACTCGCGAGGCACGTGTCGCGAATCCTCCGGGCGCGTCGACGGGATCACCCACTACTACATCGAGATTCGGGAAGGACGCCGATGAGGATCCCTCGTGCGTTCGTCTTCCTGGTCACGCTGAGCACGGGGGGCTGCGTCCGGTACGCCGATCGCCCGACTCCGGCCGGCCAGGTGCCGCCTCCGCAGGGCGTGCCCCAACCGACTCCGTCTCCGTCCTCACAGGTAAGCAGCCTGGACCAGCATGCCCGCGAGTTGTCGCGAAGGTTCCCCTCGAAAGAACCCACGTACACTGCATCGGGCGTCCTCATGACGCGTGGGGTCCTGCCGCTCGTCGCCTACGTTCTCCCCGCGTTTCGCACCAGCCTGGCGCAGGCTCAGGCGGCGCAGGCAGCGGCGTCCGACCCGACCCCCCCGCCGCCCGCGCGGGAAGGACAGGGTGCCAGGGTCTCGGACCAGTACTCTTACAGTGACGCTGTCTTCAACGATGCGAAAGGCACTTCGCGTTTCGGGCAGCTCTATCGCGAGGCAGGCCAGCCCCGCATGGTCGTCTTCTTCAACCGGATCCTCAGCGAAGAGGTGCGTGAATGGCGATCGGGGCGGGAGGTCTCGAGCAAGACCTCGACGCACGTCTCGAGCGGGGTCAGCGCCTCGTCGGCAAGCGGAGCGGCGGTCGGAGGCGAAGGCTGGGTGGCCGGAGAGGGCTCCCAGGCCGGGGCCGCAACTGCCTCGGGCCGCAGCGATTCGACGAGAGAGAAGCACACAGAGAACGTGACGAAAGCGCCCGGAGAGCGTGCAGGGCCCGGAGAGGAATGGATGTGGGCGCTGGAGGAGGGCGTGGACGAAGCCCTTCTAGCGGCGCGAGTCCGGATCGTGGACCGCAGGACGATCCTGCGTCTGACTGCCGCCAAGGAAGGCGTCCGGACGGAGATCCCGACCCTCGAAACCGCCGCGGTGAGGGACCTCGCGGACGTTCTCGCGGAACTGACGGTGCACGCCGACGCCGCTTCCCCTCTCGGCTACACGTTCCGTGTGGTGGCGAAATCGACCAAGACGGGTGAGATTCTGGCGAGCGAGTCGGTGAGGCGCCTCTCGCCCGCCGCGCTCAAAAAGCACCGCAAAGTCACGACAGGGCCCAACGGCTATGTGATCACTCCGGACACTTTCCCTGCGGTCAAGGAGGTGGCTGGCGAAGTGGCCGCGTCCCTTCTCGCAGCGCTCGAGAGGCACTGGGACACGCGCTGAAAGGTCCTGCAGGAACGCGGGGGACCTGGAGCGTGCTCCACTCCGTGCTCTTCTTCGTCGCGGCGGCGATGGGTGCCTCCGGCGGTGCCGCAAGCGACCCACCCACATCGCGGGCCGCGGCCTCGGGTCGAGAAGCGGCGATCGAGGCAGTTGTGGCGATCGAGGTGCGTCTAGCCGAGGGAGACCGGGACCGGATAGTGGCCCTCGGCACAGGCATCGTCCTGGAGGACGGGCGAACAGTGGTCACCTGCGAGCATGTCGTGGCCTCGTTTGGAGAGGTGACCATCCGCGCGTCCCGCCGCGAGGTCGCGGCCATCGTGGTCAGCCGGAATTCGCGGGAAGACCTTGCGCTCCTCCGATTGGCCCGCTGGGAGGAGCGGCTTCCAGGGGCACGGCTTGACCCGGCTTTCGAGTCGAGCAGCCGGGACGCCGCAACGGGCGCTCCGGCCACGGTCGTGTCGTTTCCTCGGGGAGGAGAAAAGAGGGTGACCGAGGGGCGGATCACCGCTCTTCACCGACAGCTCGCGGGTGAGGGAATCACTTACCAGTTCGACGACCTTCTGGAATTGGACATTTCCATCGATAGAGGCAGCTCGGGAGGCGCTTTACTGGGCAGTGGAGGAGACCTCATCGGTCTCATGAACGCCCGGTACACTTCCGGAGCGAGTAGCTACGCAATCCCGGCGGATCGGATCGTCGCGTTCCGGCGCGACGTGGACCGGTTCGGTGAGAGGCAGAGCGCCTGGCTGGGCTTCCGCCTCTGCCCGGAGAAGGGTGACGCGAGACGCATCGGCTCGGTGGTAGATCGAGTCTTCTCCAGAGGGCCGGCAGCCATCGCGGGACTGCGCCGCGGCGATCACTTGGTGGCGCTGGACGGGCGCCCGACCGATCATGGTGGATTCGTGCGGCACGAGCAGCTTGCGGAGCGAGACCGACCCCTAAGGATCGATGTCCGAAGAGGCGGCGGGGGCCTGCTCACCCTTTCGGTCGTTCCCCGAGCCTGGCCCAGCGACCTGGGAACGCGGCTCCTGGCGGAGGCGTGGGGCGTCACCACGCAGCGGAGGCGGTTCGGCGGAAGCATCTACGAGATCGTCGGGGTGGCGAAAGGCTCAGCGGCGGCCCGGGCCGGGTTGCCTATCGGCGTTGCGCTCCGCAGGGTCGACGGCATACCGGTCGAGTCCCGCGAGGCACTCGCCGTGCTCCTGTTCCGGGCGCTCCACCGGCGGACCCTCTGGCTCGATATCGGCTCCAACGAGGGTGGCAGTCGGATCGAACTCTCGCGCAGCTGCCCGGACGGTCGACCGTAGCGAAGGGACATCGAGGACCGGGAGGGGTCGTGTCGACAGACTGCGGGAGCGCGAGTCGGGCCGCGCGGGGCGCGAGACTCATGGCTTCCCGGAAGGCGAGGGCCGGTACTCACGAAGGAAACGGGCAAGATCGGGATGGCCCCGCCGCTCGGCGATCTCGATGGCGGTCAGCCCCGCGCCGCTATGGACGGCGGGATCAGCTCCTTGATCGATTAGAAGCCGACAGATCCGGCCGTCGCCGTTCCCTGCCGAGATCATCAGGGCCGTCAGGCCCTTTCCGTTCTCTCGTAGGAGATCCGGGTGTGCCTCGAGGAGCTTCAGGGCCGTCCGGAGATCGCGCCGATCGACCGCGACCATGAGGGGCGTCACCCCGGCCTTGTTGGCAACGTCAGGACGAGCCCCTCGCTGGAGGAGGAGTTCGACGAGTTCCGTCGAGTGGCTGCCCGCAGCCAAGAGGAGGGGTGTGCTCCCCTCGGGATCGACCGCGTCGCGGTCGGCGCCCCCAGCGAGGAGGAGTCTTGCGACTTCTGCGTGGCCCCGAATGGCCGCTCGATGCAGAGGCTCCAGACCCACCTGGTTCCGTCGCTGCGGCGATGCTCCCGCGGCCAGGAGGGCGCTCGTGAGCTCCGTGTCACCACGGGAGCTGGAGATGTGAAGCGCCGTGTTGCCTGATGCGTCGACCGCGTCCGGGCGGACTCCCATCGCGAGGAGGGTCTCGACAGCGTGAAGATCGCCATCGCGGGCCCGTGCCAGGAGCGCTTCGGGAGTAGCGGCGACTCCGAGGCGGGCGAGTTCCGCCCGCGCGTCTGCAGGAAGGACGCTTGTTGAGCGAGTGCCTCGCGGAGAGGGGGCAGACGCCGGAGTCCGTTCGCGAGGCCGGCCCGCGGTCGGGCCGGGAGGTGGGAGAGGAGGGACGGTCGGAAAAACCGTCGCCGGAGTCGTAGGAGCCGGCGCATTCGTTGAGAGCGGCTGCGGATCCGTGACGGGAAGCTCCGGAGTCGGCGAGTGGGAGGCCGGAATTCCCGGAGACGTCATCGAGATCGTAAGCGATGGGATCGGGGAGAGGGGCTCGGGCAGAAGCAGAGGTGTCGAGGACACTCCGGCAGGCTGCGATGGAGTGGAGGGTTGGTGCCAGATATAGAGCCCCAACAGGACCCCGACGACAAGGGCCCCCGCTGCGGCGGAGACGCCAGGCCAAGGGATTCGGACCGAGCCGGAGCGGATCTTCGCGGCTTCCGAAATCCTGCGAGACGGCGTGCCTCCTTGGGGCGCCACCACCAGGGTATCGGTCACCACTCCCGTGTCGAGACCGCGCGCGACGTCCTGCGGATGGGCCGGACCTGATCCCGCCGGGTCGTCGTTGGAAGTGAAATCGGCAGATCCGTCAGCGCCCCGGAGCAACTCCTCGAGTCGCCCGCGTCCGGAGGACGACGCGGGCGAGGCAGCGTCGGCCGCTTCTGACATCTCGGGTGGGAACGTCCCGAGATAGGTTTCGGTCAGCTTTTGGAACGGTCCTTCTCCCGGGCGGACGACTGGCAGACCCCGGAGGGCCGTCGCGAGTTCGTCGGCCGACGACGGACGGTCGGCAGGCTCGCGCGAGAGCGTCCAGGTGAGGATTTCCTCCAGTCCGGCCGGAGCGTCGAGATCAGGTTGGCAATCCCGCAGGGTGAGCGGTTTGCCCCTCAGTCGCTCCGTTATGACCGCCTGGATGCCCGTAGCTCGAAAGGGAAGTGCCCCCGTGATCAGCTCGTGTAGCACGATTCCGAGCGCGTAGAGATCGGCTCTCCCGTCGAGGTCCGCAGCCGCCAGGAGCTGTTCCGGGGAGCTGTAGCGGATCTTCCCGATGAACATCCCGCTCGCCGTGAGGCTCTCGGGTGCCATGAAGGACTTCGCGATACCGAGGTCGATGAGCTTGATGATGAGACCGTCCTGGGACCGGCTCAACATGATGTTGTCCGGGGAGATGTCCCGGTGAACCACGCCGCGGCGGTGAAGGTGCCCCATGGCGGAGAGGGTCTGCAGGACAAGGTCGATGGCGAGCGGCACAGGGACGGCACCCCGCCTCCGGAGCAGCTCTCGGAGATTGCAGCCGGGAACAAATTCCATGACCAGGAGGGCCGTTCCGTCGGCGGAGACGATGAAGTCGTGGGTGATCGCGATGTTCGGGTGCCGCAGTCGTGTGGCCACGACAGCCTCTCGATGGAACCGGCGGCGTCCCTCCTCGTCTTCGTCGGCCCCGGGCCGCAGCATTTTGATGACACGGAGTTCGTCCAGCTGGCGGTGGCGGGCCAAGTAGATGGTTCCCATCCCGCCCTCGCCAAGGCGACGCAGGATTTCGTATTGTCCGGACGGTCCGGGAACCGGCCCTTGGAGTTGGCGGTCTTCAGACACGGGACGACCTCTCCGTCGATCCTCCGGCGACGGGGGCTCGGGGAGCCACATGTCCACGTAGCACGGGTTCGGCTTCGCTGGAGTGTACCGCACTCGATTTCCTGGACAGTTGACGGCGCTAATCACGCCGCCTCCTGGAGCAGCTCTCGATGCGCAACGGCCGGTGTCCGGTAGCCGAGGCGCTCGATGAGCCACTCGTAGTTGTAAAGATCAATGAAGTCGGCGATCTGAGCCCGTGCCTGCTCGAGGTCTTCGAAGTCGAAGAGCCAGAGGCATTCCTCCTTCACCGTTCGCATGAAGCGCTCGGCCACGCCGTTGCACTGGGGCTCGGCGACGAAGGAGTGGGAGAGTTCGATTCCGAGCCAGCGCGTCTCGCCTTCGAAGACGTGGATGTACGAGACATGCGAAGGTCCTCATCCCGCGACGATTAAGACGAGCCGGTTCGCCCGGCGCCTTCCGATCTACAGCTGCCTATGGTCCCGTCCCGGAGACTCGCGCGCCGCGGATTAGTTCACTCGCGAGAGTAGGAGCCATAGAATCAGAGCCAGTTCAGGCGAACCAGCAGTAACGAGGACCTATCCCGATGGGATCGCCCCGCGATGACTCGGCAAACCCCGGTGATGCCCGACAGGTGGCTGGCGAAAGCTCCGATTTGTCGAGGGGGCTGACGGCGGCCACGCCTTCGCCCGGAGCAGGCGTGAGGGGTCCACATGCAGCGTCGATCGCACGCGGAACAACGCTCGATCACTTCGAGGTCCTCGAGCTTCTCGGCGCTGGAGGATTCGGCGAAGTTTACCGGGCCCGTGACACGCGGCTCGAGCGAATGGTCGCGATCAAGGTGCTGCCGGAGGATTTCGCCCGGGACGCGGAGCGTCGCGAACGCTTCCGCCGCGAGGCCATCGCCGCTTCAGGTCTTAAGCATCCGAACATCTGCACGGTTCACGAGCTCGTGGAGGCGAATGGCCGGCACCTGATCGTCATGGAGCTGGTCGAGGGTAAGACGCTGCACGCCCTGCTCGCGAAAGGCCCTCTCCCGGTGGGGGAGGTCCTTCCGATAGCGCTGCAGATCGCCGACGCGATCGCCGCTGCGCACCGAGCTGGCATCCTTCATCGTGACATCAAGAGCGGCAACATTGCGCTCGACGAGCGTGGTCAGGTCAAAGTCTTCGACTTCGGCCTCGCGAAGCTCTTCGGCCCGGCGCCGGAGA
>ODAK010002377.1_pt1 | contig 19831 bp, 12 predicted proteins | sample 1539591 | NCBI WGS metagenome assembly ODAK01 (sample SAMEA3539303, study PRJEB22396) | soil metagenome | biome: tundra; feature: field; material: soil | place: USA | collected 2010-05 | depth 0.15 m | reverse complement strand
CCTTTCGCCTTACCTGCATTGGTAACTGCAGCCTCCGGAATCGTTTCCGGGGTCATGGGTGGAAGGTTACCAACGCGTCCAGACCTGCCGAATATTTTTTAGCGATCACTAACCAGGCCGTCAACCAAAATCAAAATCCATCAAGTGACCAAAGGTGCGCGCCGGGCAGCCGGAGTTTGCTGACCGCATGGTTGAATCTCCTGAACGAATCCGGCGGCTACGGCGCGATGGCGCCATTGACTGCGTATGTCCCGCACAACTGGTTTACTGAGCCGATATCGCACGCAGATTCGCCTTATGGGCCAGCCGCTGACGAAGTAAAGGTGGGCTATCCGCCAATCGACATCCGCAGCCACGCGACTCCTGAAGCTCACCGTTTGAGATGGAAATGTGACCGTGTTTTTCCGAATGGCTTCACGAAGGCCCGCATTGCTGAACGATGCAGAGAATTCCGAGTCATTCAGGCACTCGGGCGCAGTTTCAGGGCCAGGGGGAGCGCCATCGAGCTTGTCTTTCGTTGCGGTTGCCGACACTATCATGGCATCAACATCTTCCTCGAAGATCGTCCCGGGATATTGGTCGAGAACCCTGTGCAATTGGCCGTTGCGGAAACAACTACGTACCAGACCAATTTCGAAGTAGCCTTTCGCCGTGTCCTTCAGAATCTGTCGAAGCCGCTGCCGCGCTCGCGCTGCCGGTTCGCCGCCCGGGGACAGAACTTTCAAAGCTGGAGGTATCGTGTGGCGGCCACTTGGGTAAGTAACCAGTTCCGAGGTTAGTTGCCGTCACCGGGGCCATGGGGGGTACCACACCGGAATCGTTCGAAACCGTACCGGGAACTGACCCGCTGAAGCTTTGGCCCCAAGGGTGGAACGGCGGAAGCACCGTTGTTGTGATGAGCCGCGAGAGTGAAAGGGATGCGTTGCGAGACCCCACAAAAACTCCTGCCACGACGAACAATCTGGAAGTAACTGACGGGGTTTTGGAGAGCCGGTTCCCACTGGAATAAGGAACAACGAACGGGGCTGACATGAGAATGCCAGCATGACCCTATAGATTTAGGCAAGACTGCCAAATCCCAACTATTTGTTGCGTTTCCCGGCCGGAATAGCTGCCGGTCAAGGGACGGGGCTCAGTTCGCTGACCCCTCCCCTCAGGAGCAGAAGCGGCGAGCACCAAATTTGATGAGGCTCTGGTCTTGCAAGCGCGGAATCGCGATTACACCAGGTGCACAAGAAGCCAAAACACAACTACGGATATCGTACTCCAGACTGATGGCAAGCCGACTCATTGCAGCCACTCAGACTTCCCGTCGTCGTGCCGCGCGGCTCGGGATCGGAAGAGCGGCGTTTTTCATCGATTTGCGGAGTAACACTGCAGTGTCTGGATGCGGGATCGCGGAATTAAACAAACCTCCAGCCACCGCCAGCCATTTATAGCGCAGAAGCTCACGGTTGACTTGTCCTCGCTGCCGTTTATCCGCAACAGCCGGCATTGGGGGCGGCATTTCTTTACTGCCAGAATCGAGACACATATTTACTTGAGAGGGTTTCGGCAGGTGAACCATTCGCAGACGTTCCACCCAGCCGATTCCCGCATAGCCGGAGGTGAAACTATTCCACCTCAGTCGAGTTCCCTTCAGCACTATTCGTGGTTCGGACCGCGGCTGTTACCGTCTGCGTCGCTTTGACTTCGGCGTCAGGTATAGTCAAGCCGCTGGAATCGTCTGTGCCCATGCTGCCGCCAAAAAGAAAATCAGGCCAACTGCAATCCGGACGATATTCATTTTCCCTCGGCGGCTGACATTCTGAAGCGCGGCGGGTATACGCGAGGGTATTTGGGGGCAACATATAATGGGGAGCTCAAAAGGAAACGCTACCGATATGGCCCGCATTGTTCTAGGAATCGGCACTTCACACGGACCCATGCTGTCCATTCCGCCCGAGTACTGGAAGGATCGGGTAGCGGCAGACCGGGCTGAGACGAAGCATCCTTTTCGAGGCGGCACTTACACGTTTGACAACCTCGCGGCGCTGCGCAGAAACGAAAACCTGGCTGATCAGATTCGCCCGGAGGTTTTGTGCGAGCGCCATGCGCGCTGCCAGCGAGCCATCGCAACGCTTGCCGATACTTACTCCGGCACGGCCACTGACATAGCGGTGATCGTGGGCAACGATCAGATGGAAGTCTTCACGAGGGAAACCATTCCTGCGTTTGGCGTATTCTGGGGAGCTTACGTCGAAGGAATTCCGCGCACTCCGGAGTTTCTCGCTAAGCTCAACCCGGCGATTGCCCGCGCGGAACTGGATCGGACGCCTTCCCTGTACACGCAGTATCCGTGCCTGCCGGAGGTGGGCCGCCACGTGATCGCGTCGCTCACCGCGGCCAGTTTCGATGTGACGCAGATGACGCACCTGCAGACGGGGGAAATCGGATCCAACGCGGCGCCGCATGCGTACGGATTTGTCTACCGCAGGATCATGCGCGACAAAGTCACGCCGCACGTGCCTGTCTTCGTGAATACCTTCTACCCGCCGAACCAGCCGTGTGCCGGGCGATGTTTCGAATTTGGGCGAGCCCTGGCGCGCGCCGTGGCATCCTGGCCGGAAGACAAGACGGTGGCCGTTATTGCCTCGGGCGGTATGACGCATTTCGTGGTTGACGAAGACCTGGATCGCGAGATACTGGCGTCCATCGAAAAAGGCGACGGGGCGGCGCTCGGGAAGCTGGGGGAGAGCACGCTCCAGTCGGGCACTTCGGAAATCAAAAACTGGATTACCGTAGCGGGCGCGATGGCCGAGGCGGGCCTGAAGATGAAGCTGATCGACTATGTGCCGTGTTACCGCTCGGAAGCGGGCACGGGCAGCGGACTCGGATTCGCGGTGTGGCAATAAATGAAAGCCTCTTACATCGAACAAACCGGCGCGCCCGAAGTCCTGGTTTACGGCGAGCGCCCTCAGCCTGAGCCCGCCGCGGGTGAAGTGTTAATCAGGATTGCTGCCGCGGGCGTGAACTTCGCCGATATCAATGTGCGTAGTGGTCTCAACAAAATTCCGCTGCCGGCCATCCTCGGCATGGAGGGAGCGGGCACGGTCGAAACGCTCGGGGAGGGCGTCACTGGCTTCGCGCCCGGCGACCGGGTCGGTTACGTGATGGTGCGCGGCTCTTATGCCGAGTATGCGGCGGTGCCCGCGAAGATGCTGGCGCGGATCCCGGAAGGTACGAGCCTGGAAACAGCGGCGGCCGCCATGTTGCAGGGTTTCACGGCGCACTATCTCACGCAGACGACTTATCCGCTGAAACCGGGGCTGACTGTCCTGATCCACGCGGGCGCGGGTGGCACCGGGCGCCTGCTGGTACAGCTGGCATCACAGGCCGGCGCACATGTGATCGCGACCGCTGGCAGCGAGGCCAAAGCCGCCATTGCGCAGCAAGCCGGTGCTGCTGAGACCATCCTCTATGAAAAGCAGGACTGGGTCGCGGAAGTCAGACGGCTGACCGGCGGCGAAGGAGTCGACGCCGTGTACGATGCTGTGGGCAAGAGTACATTCCTCAAAGGTCTTGACTGCCTGAAGCCGCGCGGCATGATGATCCACTTCGGCGTTTCGAGCGGCCAGATTGAGCCGCTCAACACGCGCGCTCTCACGGAGCGCGGATCGCTGTATCTAACGCGTCCCACTCTGCTGACCCATGTTTCGAGTCCTGAGGAAATCGCGTGGCGTGCGCGCGATGTGTTCCGCTGGATCGCCGAAGGCAAACTCAAACTGCGAGTGGAACATGAGTATCCACTGGCGGAAGCCGCGCAGGCGCATCGGGATATCGAAGGCCGGCCCAACGCGGGAAAGATCATTCTGCGGGTCTGATTAAACAAACGGGCACACGTGTGGCGTAGTAAGTGGAGTCAGTGCGCCGGGCGAGGGCCGGAGCGTTGTCAAACGGGGTCAGGCGGCCATATTTGAGGGGGCGTTTTCGGTCACGAGAGGCGGTGGAGCGGGGTCAGCCGGAGGGGTGGAAAAAACGAAGCCATTTACGGGGACGAGAGCCGGGATATGAATGGCTTGGAGGGGTTGCTGCACGGCAGTTTTGGGCAGCGGCGCCGGCAGTTGGGCGGCGGATGCGAGGCGCTCCTTTTGCATGACTCGGAGCATGGCGAGGTTCTTCTGGTAAGAACGCTGCAGACGCTGGGAGTACAGGCTGAGTAAGTTGAAGGACTTCGCGTCGGCACGAAAGACGCGGGCCTCTTTGCGGGCGAAGTCGTCATCGGGGAATTCCATATCGATTGACCCGCGGTCCTCCTGCCGTCCGTTGGCGAAGAGATTGTGGTCGACCGCGGCGGCGCGGTTGAGACTCCAGGCCTCATAAACAATGCGCCGGACGAGGTCGAGCTCGAGCATATTGCCGGGAGCGAGATCGGGCAGGAGGGATTCGAAGTAGGCGCGGTAGGCGTCCTCCTCGCAAGCCCAGACCATGGTCTGGGAAGTTATGCCGTGAGTGACCGAGTTCATCGACGAGATGGCTTTGCCCTCTTCGGTGCGGGGGCCGGTGGATTTTTCCGAGTTAGCGCGATTGGCTGCGATTTGTCTGGCTGAGGCCATGAAATTTTCTCCTTGTAAGTGGCGGTCGTGAGAAAGGCCGCTGCAGGGATGATTGCCTGCCCACCATGGTTGTAACAGCGGATGCGGGCAAAGGTGCATCGGGAGAGGGCAGGAGGGGAGGCGCAGGGGTGGGAAGACGCGGCGAATCAGCGGGATGGGGGAAGAGCGGGAATATTTTGAAGTGCTGTGACCGGGGCGCGGGAACAACCGGCTTCAGCGGTGCACGCGCACCCGGCCCGCGCATGTGGCCGGACTCACATTGATTGGCGCGCTCAGCAAGACCGCGCTTACTCCCGATTCCGTTACCGCTCCCTCACGGTCACGGCTCAGAAAGGACCCGGCGTCATTGAGCCGAGAGGGAATAACCGGGACAGCACACTGGTCTGCCTCAACTGCAATCCACGCACGTTTTACTTGGGCCCGGAAAAGGAATAGAATGAACCGCTAGCTGAACGAAAGATGGCGCCGGGAGCCTCGGCGACGGTCGTAAAGCAATATTGACGCGGGCGGAGAACAAGCTTTTTTCATGGGAAGACTCTTTCGGAGTTGGATTGGATGCATCATCACCACTGCGCTGTTCTCGCCGGCAGTGGTACCTGTGTTTGCCCAGACCCAGACTTATCGCGCGCCGCGTTTGCCGGGCACGAAAAACCCCGATCTGAATGGCATCTGGGAGGCCCTGAACTCCGCCGATTGGGATCTGGAGCCGCATGCCGCGGGACCTTCGCCTTATCCGGCGATCCTCGGGGCAATGGATGCGACTCCCGCAGGTCAGGGTGTGGTTGAGGGCGGGAAAATACCTTATCAGGACTGGGCGCTGGCCCAGAAGAAGAAGAACTTCGAGAAGCGGCTGGCGCGCCCCACCGATCGGGAGACAAACGAAGCCACCGGCGATCCGGAAGCCAAGTGCTATTTGCCGGGCGTGCCGAGGGCGACATACATGCCTTACCCGTTTCAGCTGGTTCAGACTGCGAATCAGGTTCTCTTCGCTTACGAATTCGCCAGCGCCACCCGCATTGTCTTTCTTGACCGGAAGCCGAAAGCGCCGTCCGACTCGTGGATGGGATGGTCCGTGGCTCATTGGGAAGGGGACACGCTTGTGGTGGATGTGACCGATCAGAACGACCGGACATGGTTCGACAGGGCGGGTAACTTCCATAGCGGCGACTTACACGTAGTGGAACGTTATACACCCATGGATGCCTCTCACCTGATGTATCAGGCCACGATTGAGGATCCGAAAGTGTTTACCAAATCATGGACCATCTCGATGCCCCTCTATCGCCGGGTGGAGCAGAACGCGCAGCTGCTGGAATTCAAGTGTGTGGAGTTTGCTGAAGAGTTCATTTATGGACATCTTGTCGATAAGCCGGCTAAGTAAGGAGAGTTTCTAATGCGCTATGGACTGACTTTGGGTTTGTTCGTGTTGATCGGATTGCCGCTGATCGCCGCACCTCAGCAGGCTGCGGGGGATGCCGCGAAGAAGCCAGTCAAGAAGGCTGCGGCCACTGCGAAAACTGCATGGGGAGATCCGGATCTGCAGGGCGTCTACACATTTGCCGCGGAAACGCCGCTGCAGCGCCCCGTGGCGCTGGGCGACAAGGCGTCCTATACAGAGGCGGAACTGCAGGAACTGGAGCGCAAGGCAAAGGACAAGGCGCAGGACAATATCGATAGCAACGAGCATTTCAGTTATAACGCGCTGTGGTTTACGGGCGACGCGGGGAAGCCCACCGGGCGCACTTCTCTCATCGTTGATCCACCAAACGGCCGGATGCCTCCGCTGACGGAACGTGGCGAACGGCTCAAGAAGGAATATGCGGCCGGGATTGCGGCGAAGCGCCTCGGCAAAGAAGAAATCACCGACACGTGGACGGACCACACGATTTACAACCAGTGCATTGCGCGGCCGATGCCGCGGGTGAACCAGGAGTACAACCAGGGCGTGGAAATCCTTCAGTCACCCGGTTTTGTAACCGTCTTTTACGAGAGTATGCATGACGTCCGGGTCATTCCTGTCAATGGCAGTCCGCACCTCGACGCATCCGTTCGCCAGTGGAACGGGGACTCGCGCGGGCACTGGGAGGGCAACACGCTGGTTGTCGATACTACGAATTTCAGCGATAAACAGAAATCGGACGGTTCGGCTCCGTTCGGCGGCTTCCCGCAGGGCAGCATGCGCCTTACCGAGAAGTTCACGCGTACCGACGCGAATACAGTCAATTATGAAGTTACCGTGAATGACCTGGAGGTTTGGACGAAACCGTGGACATTCGTGCTGCCGTGGCGGGCCGGCGATTCGTCCTACAAGGGACCGGAAGATCTTCTTGAGTATGCCTGCCACGAAGGTAACTACAGAATGATCGAAGACACGATTACGGGAACCCATTTGCTGCGGCAGGCGCAGGCAGCCAAGGCCAGGTAAGTTAATAGGAGAATGAAGCACATGCGAAAACATTTGTACGCCGGGGTGGCGGCACTGGGCGCAATGATGACGATGGCGGCGGTTCCGGCCCGCGCGCATCATTCCTTCGCCGCGGAATTCGATGAGAACAGCCCGGTCAAGCTGCACGGCACGGTAAAGAAGGTGGAGTGGATCAATCCGCATAGCTGGATCACGATCGAGGTGAAAGGCGCGGACGGTCAGGTACAGATCTGGGAGGTGGAAGCGGGCGCCCCCAACGCTCTGTTCCGGCTTGGCTTTAACAAAGACTCGCTGCCTATCGGGACGGAGATCGTAGTGGACGGATATCTGGCCAAGAACGGCTCACGAAGAGCGAATGGCAGGGATCTTACTTTACCCGACGGAAAGAAACTGTTTCTGAAGTCATCCTACGGTGACAAAGAACCGGGCAAGTAAAAAGTAAGGGCCGGATACCACGCGATAGTAATCCGGCCCGGTTGCGTTCGGAATGACTGGTTACTTCTGATTGCGCGTGATGGTGTTGGCCTTGGCGTTGCCACCTACGGTGCGGACTACGGTGGGCATCGGCACACCCTTTTCTTTCATCAGCTTCGTGATCAGATCTACGGCTTCGGGATGATAGATGGCGGACTGGACGCCGACGGGAACGCCTTCGGCCCAGTTGAGCGGCAATAATCCATCCTTCTTCGCGCCGAAAGCTTCGTTCCCTTTATCTTTCCGGCCAAGGTCGCCGCCGCGATCCACCAGTAACTGAATCTCTGCCAGGGATGCCTTATGCGCCGCGCCGTGTAATGCAGTCATACCCTTGTCATTCACCGCGTTCACATCGGCACCCAAATCGAGGAGCAGTCTCATCGCATCAATCGTGGTCTCTTCGGAGATATCGTGAATGAAACCTTCCGAGTAACCAATGCCCGCGGCTGCCATCAGAGGCGTGGTGTGATCGTTAGTCGTAATGTTGGGGTCGGCACCTTTGGCGAGGAGCAACTTCATTACTTCAACGTCGCCGCAAAGCGCCGCCCGCAGGAACGCCGTGGCGCCCCTTTCGTTCAACCAGGTGGCGCGCTGGCCGTTGCGGATTTCCGTATCGAAGCCGAGGCGCGCGTTCACGTTGACGTTCCTTTCCAGCAGAACCTTGATGAAGTCGAGCGCTTGTTCGGCGTGGGGAACAGGAATACTTCCGGTCTCAATGGTGCGGTGCTTCACGGCCAGATAGAGCGGAGTCCACCCCTTATCGTTGGCGATGTTGGGATCAGCCCCGTGATCCACCAGATACTTCGCCACGTCGTAATGACCGTTCTGAATCGAAATGAGTAAAGCAGTGCTGAGGTCGGCGGTCTGCTTGTTGACGTCAGCCTTCGCGTCGAGCAGGGCTTTTACGGCATCGATTGCGCCCTCGCGGGCTGCATAGGCGATGGCGGGCAGTCCGCCCACTTTGCCATCGAGCTTCATGGCGTAGGTCAGGCCCGTCTGCTTGAATGGCTTCTCGATCTTCGCCGTCAGGTTGACGTCGGCGCCCTTCTCCACGAGCACTTTGATGATGGCCGGATGATTCTGCTCGGCGGCCCACATCAGAGCTGTGGTACCGCGAGTCGGTTCGGTTGCATTCACTTTGGCGCCGTGATCGAGGAGTGATTTTACAGCTTCCGGATTCCCCGTGCGCGCGGCCACCATCAGAGGCATTTCACCGCCCACCAGCACTGCGCCGTTGGGATCTGCACCGGCACGCAGGAGTTTTTCCACCAGCGGGGCATTGCCGTTACTGCAGGCTACATATAAAGGATTGGCGCCGTCGCGGTTGGCGATCTTCACATCCGCTCCGGCCGCGAGAAGCGCATCGACCATCTCCGCGTCGTCGATGCTCACTGCCCACATCAGCGCGGTGGTGCCATCGGCTTGTGCCGCATTCACATCCGCCTTCTGCTGAATCAGGGTCCGCACCTGCGCCTTGTTCTTATTCATGGCGGCATCAGCTACATCGCTGGTGCCGGCCCACAACTGGCCGGCCAGAAACGCTGCAGCCAGGCAGCTTCCCGCGAGGATGGTTTGGATCTTCATTTATGCTCCCAACGTTTTACTTAACTAAGTTCCGGATACACTAAAGCCGCGACCGGGTCCCCGGAGTACGCCATGAGTCTACTACAGGGCCACCAGGGGGGCAAGGGCCGAATGACCGTGAAAAAAGCAATCGAAATTTGACTATAGGTTTGACACCGTCAAGAGCCTCCTATACAATCGGTCCGGTTACGAGTTTGGGCTGAATTGGTCGAATAAAGTCCATGTTATCAACGTGATTGATAGGCAATATCATTGTGGTTGATAGTTATCCGGTTAATGATGCGGGACGGGGAGTCAGGTAAGTATGAGGAAGCTATTCGTTATTACTTCGCTGGCAGTTTTATCGGCCGCTGCTGCCGCCGCGCAATCGTCTTCCGCGGCCAAAGCTGCGCCTAAGACAGCGACTCCGACGGTGGCGTCCCAACATGCCGTCCTCGAGCAATACTGCTTCACCTGCCATAACCAGAAAGTAAAAATCGGCGGCATCGCGCTCGACAAGCTGGATTTGACGAAGGTTTCTCAGGACACCGAGGTGTGGGAAAAAGTGGTGCGCAAGCTGCGGGCTGGCATGATGCCTCCGGTTGGCTCGCGGCGTCCGGAACCGGCTGCATATGAGACGCTGACGGCCTCCATTGAAAACGAAATCGACCGCGCGGCGGTTACGAAGCCGTTCCTGCAGCCTCCCGGGGTACATCGGGTGAACCGCACTGAATATGCCAATACCGTACGCGACCTGCTTGGCATCAGCGTGGACCCGGCGCAGTACCTTCCGGTGGACGATTCGAGCGGAGGCTTTGACAACGTTGCCGGCACGCTTGCGATTTCCCCGGCGCTGGCGGAAGGGTATCTCTCGGCGGCGGCGAAAATCAGCAAAATCGCGCTCGGTCACGATACATCTCCGGATCAGAAACGCTACATCGCGCCGTCGGATCTGTCGCAGGAAAACCATGTGCAGGGGCTGCCATTCGGAACCCGCGGCGGGATGATGATCGATCACTACTTCCCGGCCGACGGTGACTACTCGCTTTACTGGTCCCCCGTACGCGGTATCAACGGCGATATTTTCGGCAGCAACCGCAAGGGAGAGCAGGTGGAAGTGATCGTGGACGGGGCTCGCGTGAAGCTTTTCGATTTCGAAAAGGTGCCGGAGGGCTGCGGAGACTGCGGCGAGCAGAAGGCGACAACCGAGGCCCATGTAACCCTGAAAGCGGGTACGCACAGGGTGGGCGTGACGTTCCTTTCGAAGACTGAGATTCCTATCTACGATCTGAATCAGCACAGCCTTCGCAGTGTGCTGGATACGGTGCCGATCCCCGGCTACATTTTCGCTCCGCAGATTGCGCAGCTCACCGTGGAAGGACCGTTTAAGGGCGAGCGTCCAAAGGATACGCCCAGCCGCAAAACGATCCTGATCTGCACTCCGGCCAATGCGGCCGACGAAGTGCCTTGCGCCAAGAAAATCATTTCTAACCTGGCCCGCCAGGCTTTCCGCCGACCCGTGGCCGATTCTGACATGGAAGATTTTCTGACGCTGTTCCAGTCGGGCCGGAACGACGGGAACTTCGAAGATGGCATTGAGCGGGTGGTACAGGGCATTCTCTCGCACGCAGAATTCGTCTTCCGCGGAGAAGCCGATCCCGCCACGGCGAAACCGGGTCAGCCCTATCGGATCAGCGATCTGGAACTGGCCTCGCGCCTGTCCTTCTTTCTGTGGAGCACGGCGCCTGACGAGCAGCTCATGACCCTCGCCACGCAGAACAAACTACACGAGCCGAAAACGCTGGAAGCGCAGGTGCATCGCATGCTGGCCGATTCCCGTTCCCACGCGCTGGTTACCAACTTCGCGGGCCAGTGGCTGCAGTTGCGCAACCTTGCGAGCGCCGCGCCCATCACGCAGTTGTTTCCCGATTTCGACGACAATCTGCGCCAGGCTTTTCGAACGGAAACCGAAATGTTCTTCGAGAGCATAATGCGCGAAGACCGCAGCGTCATGGACTTACTGACGGCGAATTACACCTTTGTCAATGAGCGCCTGGCGCGCCATTATGACATCCCGAATATTTATGGCAGCCAGTTCCGTCGTATTGAACTGGGGCCGGAGTTCGATATGCGCCGAGGTCTGCTGGGTCAGGGAGCCATTCAGTTAGTCACCGCAGTGGCGGACCGCACTTCGCCAGTAGAACGTGGTAAGTGGGTGCTGCTCAATATACTGGGCACCGTTCCGCCCGATCCGCCGCCGAACGTTCCGGCGCTGCGCACCAGTAACAAGACCGCCAACGGCCAGGCGGTGCCGCTCGAACTGTCCATGCGGGAGCGGATGCAGGAGCACCGTGCGAATCCGGTGTGCGCCGCCTGCCATCAGAAGATGGACCCGATCGGGTTTTCCATGGAAACGTTCGACGCTGTGGGTAAGTACCGGACTACGGAGTTCGGAAAGAAGCTGGATCTTTCGGCTAACCTGACGGACGGCATAAAGTTCGACGGCGTCGCCGGCCTGCGCGAAGCGCTTTTGAAGTATAAGCCGCAGTTTGTTCGTTCCATAACAGAGAAGCTGATGGTTTACGCGCTGGGCCGGAACGTGGAATACGGCGATATGCCGGTGGTTCGCGCGATTTCGCGTGAAGCCGCCCAGAACAACAATAAATTTACCTCTTTGGTAATGGGCGTGGTGAAAAGCGCGCCTTTCCAAATGAACCTTAAGCAGAGCGATACAGTCGCCCGGCTGGATGCTGTGAATTCAGGTCGTTAAAAAGGGCTTAGACTATTAGTGACCTTCGAGAGGCTGTGACTCTCCTGGTTATGAGAAAGGTGGACTCACTCATGTTCCTGACCAAGAAGCACCTGCAGAGGCGCACATTCCTGCGAGGCGCCGGCGTTACGCTGGCTCTCCCGCTGCTCGATTCCATGCTGCCCGCGCAGACGCCGCTGGCCAACACCGCGGCGGGTGCGCAGAAGACACGCTTCATGATGATCTTCTCGCCGCACGGCTGGTCACCCACCTTCTGGGCCGATGGCAGGCAACCTGCGCAGTTCAACATGACGTCCATCCCGGCCGATCGCAACACGGGCCTCGGAATGATTCACAAACCGCTCGAAGCGTGGAAGAACCAGATCACGCTGGTGAGCGGACTGGATGCCACATCTTCGATGCCTCCTCCGGGCTCGAGCGGCGGTGACCACTCGCGCGGCTCGGCCACCTTCACGGGTGTGTCGCCCAAGCGCACGGTCAGCGCGGACATTTACGGCGGCACGTCGATCGATCAGATCATCGCGAAGAAGTACGGCCAGGATACGCTGCTCCCTTCGCTCCAGTTGGCCATCGAAGATCCCGGCGCCAGCATGGGAGCCTGCGGCTGGGGCTATAGCTGCGCGTATTCGAATTCCATCTCGTGGGCCGGACCCACCAAGCCTCTGCCCCACGAAATCAACCCTCAGGTGGTCTTCGAGCGGCTCTACGGCCAGGGCCATACGGCGGAAGAACGCCGGGCCGCTCGCCAGGCTTCCGGCAGTGTGCTCGACGTGGTCAACAAGAGCCTTGCCCGTCTGCAGAAGAACCTGCCCGCTACCGACCGCACAAAGGTTTCGGACTATCTGGAAGCGATACGCGAGGTGGAGCGGCGCCTGCAGATTGCGGCCAAAGTCTCGGCCGAAGCGCCTTCCATGGACATTCCTTTCGGCGTACCGGATTCCTTTGACGAGCACGTCAAGCTGCACTTCGACATTCTTGTGCTGGCGTTCCAGGGGGACATCACGCGCGTGGCTTCGCTGATGTATGCACGCGATACCAGCCGACGCTCCTATCCGGAGTCGGGCGTGCAGACCATCAACCACTCGGCCTCGCATCACGGTGAAGATCCGAAGCGCATGGAAGAGTGGGCACGCATCAATCGGTATCACAAGCAGACTTTCGCCTATTTCCTCAAAAAGCTGGATTCTGTGAAGGAAGGCAATGGAACGTTGCTCGATCACTCCCTCATCGAATGGGGCAGCAATATGGGCAATGCGAACCAGCATAGTCACGTCAACGCCGGCTACATGCTCGTAGGCGGCGCCAGCGGCAGACACAAGGCGAAGCTGAACGTCAACGCTCCCGGGCCAACGTCGAACCTGTTGCTGACTACGCTGCAAATGATGGGCATCGACCAGACCAGCCTCGGAGACAGCACGGGCACCGTCTCCATCTAATCGAAACTTTTCGTCGACTCAGAACGGCCGGTTCCCACTAAGGGGCCGGCCGTTCGTTTTTTTTGCTTGCCTCGCTCTCCACTTCTATCAATCGAATTGATAGTGATTATCAAGTAAGCAGCAGGAGATAGCTTGTTACACACAGGGTAAGGAAACTGCGCTCCGGAAGCAGTTGTGTGAGCTTGTACCTAACATTGACTTCATTCCTGCAGCATGATAGTTTTGTCCCGATTCAGGGCGTTGTTTGTTCGCAACGAAATCTTTAATTCGGATCCGAGGGCTTCTCCATGTCGACTATGAACAAGGTTTTCTGGGCGCTGTTATTGACTGCCGCGGCCATGTGGGCGCAGGGTACCGCGCAGATCAACGGAACCGTGAAGGATGCCGCCGGCCTGGGAGTCCCAGGCGCGGAGATCAAGGCGACGCAGACCGCTACAGGCGCCGTCCGTACTGTCACCAGCAGCTCCGACGGCGCTTATGTCCTGCAAAACCTTCCTATTGGCCCCTACATGCTGGAAGTTACAAGGGCGGGTTTTAGTAAGTACGTGCAGACAGGCATCGTGCTGCAGGTGGATGGCAACCCCACCGTCGACGCCGCTCTCAAAGTCGGCGCCGTTACCGAACAGGTCACGGTTCAGGCCGATGCGGCGCTGGTTGAAACGCACTCCACGGGAGTCGGCACCGTGGTTGATAATCAACGAGTACTCGAGATGCCGCTCAACGGCCGCAACGTCACCGAACTGATATATCTCGCTGGACTGTCGACCATCGGCGGCGCCAACGGCGGCTTCCTGAACTCAAACCGTAACTATCCCACGGTGATGATTTCAGTCACCGGCGGCGTGGCTAACTGGATCCAGTTCAACTGGGACGGCGCCGGCCACAACGACGCGTATAACAGCCTGAATCTGCCGCTGGCGTTTCCGGATGCGCTGCAGGAATTCAAGGTGGAATCGAGCGCGCTGCCCGCGCAGTACGGCCAGCACGCCTCCGCCAACGTGAACGTGGTGACGAAATCAGGCGGCAACGAATTTCACGGAGACGGCTTCGAGTTCCTCCGCAACAACGACTTCAACGCGCGCGATTCCTTCGCCCTCAGCCGCGACCCCATCAAACGCAACCAATGGGGCGGGACCGTTGGCGGCCGCATTATCCGCAACAAGCTGTTTTTCTTCGCCGGCTATCAGAACACCATCCTTCACACCACGCCTAGCAGCATCTTCACTTATATCCCCACGCCGGCGATGCTGGCGGGCGATTTCACGACCTTTGCCTCGCCTGCCTGCAACAATGGAAAACAATTAAACGCCAGTGCGGCTTCGGGTTTCGTCGGCAACAAGATTTCTCCTTCCAGATTCGATCCGGCCGCCGTCAAGATCGCATCCATCCTGCCCACCGGCAGCACCGACCCGTGCGGAAAGGTCGCATACAGTCTGCCTTTCGGCCAGAACGAGAAAATGGTTGTAGGGCGTGTGGACTGGCAGCAGAGCGACAAGCACTCTCTTTACTTCCGGCCATTCGCAACTAATCTGGCGTTGCCTGCCACTTATGATGGCAAAAATGCCATCACAGCCAATTCCTACAAGAAGAACTACCGGGTGTTCGCGGTGGCGCTGGGAGACACCTATCTGTTCGGCTCTAACATCGTCAACGCCTTCCATCTTGGCGCCAATCGCTCGGAAGCCACCACGACCCCCGATAACTTTTATAGCTGGCTTCAACTTGGCGTCAATGCTCCTTATCAGGGGACGATCAACCCGCGCTTCACCGTCACCGGCGGTAATGGCTATTCCTTCAATACCGGCGCCGCTGTGGTTAACGATAACGGCGGACCGAGCTTCAATATCAATGACGACGTCAGCTGGGTTCGTGGAACACATCAGTTCGGTTTCGGCGGCGCTTATAATCACACACTGCTGAACTACGCCTCGGCGACCAACTCGGGCGGCACGTTCGCATTCAACGGCACTGCGACGGGTGGTTTGGGCTGGGCGGACTTCATGCTCGGGCAGGCCGCCACGTGGAAACAGGGCAATTTCCAGACCTACCTCTACAACCGGCAGAATTACGTGTCGCTCTATGCCCAGGACTCCTGGAAGGTCACATCGCGCCTGACGGTCAACTATGGCGTTCGCTGGGAGCCCTTCTTCGCCTTCAGTAACAAAAACGGCTACTTCGATCACTTCGACCCGGCGCTGTTCGCCGCCAACGTCCACAGCACGCTGTATCCCAACGCGCCCGCCGGCATCATCTTCCCCGGCGACCCCCAGTGGGCGCCCGGCGGCAACAAGATCGCCAACAATCGTTATGGCACGCTGCTGCCGCGCCTCGGCGTGGTGTGGGACCCGAGAGGCAACGGCAAAACCTCCGTGCGCGCTTCCATCGGCATGTTCACAGACCGCGGCGCTCTTTACTCCATGAGCGCGATGGCGCAGGATTCACCCTACGGCACCGCCATCCAGTTGACCAACGCCCAACTGAGTAATCCGTGGGCAAATTACCCCGGCGGCAACCCGCTGCCTTACGTTCTTTCGAAGACATCGACGTTCGCGCCCTTCGGGTCCTTTATCACCGACAATTTCAACTGGAAGCCGACCTGGGTAAATCAGTTCAACCTAAGCATCCAGCACCAGTTCGGGGACAACTGGCTGGTCACCGCCAACTACGTGGGCAATACCACTTCGCACCTCATTACCGAAGGCCAGATCAACGCCTCGCAGTTCCTCGGCCTGAGCGCCTGCACCATCAACGGGGTGAACTACGCAGTCTGCTCGACCACCGCCAACACCTCGCAGCGCCGTCTGCTCAATCTGCAAAATCCCGCCCAGGGCCAGTATTACGGCATTATTTCCACCACCGATGATGGCGGCACGGCCAGCTACAACGCTCTTTTCTTTCAGGCTCAGAAGCGCCTCGGCCACGGCGTCACCATACTTTCCAACTACACGTGGTCGCACTGCATCTCCGACCTGTGGAACGGCAACCCTGGCAATAACGGCGCTTCCGCGGTGACGCCTGTCAATCGCCGCAACGATCGCGGCAACTGCAACCTTTCCGATCAGCGCCAGTTGTTGAACCTGTCGATAGTGGCCACTACGCCGAAGTTCACCAACCGCGCCCTGCGTATTCTCGCCAGTGACTGGCAAGTGGCGCCCATCGTGAAGATCAAATCGGCGCAGTTCTACACCGTTGGCATCGGCACCGTGGATCAGGCGCTCAACGGGGAGGGCGGCCAGCGCGCCACTATCGTGCCTGGAGTGAGTCCATACGTTACCAACCGCAACGCCTGCACCAATACGCCCTGTATTGCCTGGGGGAACCCGGCAGCCTTCGCGCTGCCTGCCCTCGGTACGCTCGGCAACGTCAGCAACTTCGCCGAGAAAGGCCCGGGCGTGTTCCAGTTCGATCTGTCGCTGTCGCGCACATTCCCGGTATGGGGCGAGCACCGCACGCTGCAGATTCGCGCGGAAGCCTTCAACCTGCCTAACCATTTGAATCCCGCAGCCCCGGGCGGCACTGTCGGCACTCCGACATCGTTCAACATCACCAGCGATATCAGCGGTACTTCGGGGCTGCAGGGCGCCACGGGATTGCAGGATGGCGACTATCGCGTCATCCAGCTGGCAGCCAAGTTTGTGTTCTAGCGCGTTAATTCGTCCGGGCGCGCGCCGAGGTGGCAGTGTAAATCGACATGCTGACGCGCAGCGGACGGGAACGATATAATCGTCCGGTTATGAACGGCAAATACTATCGCGAGAACGAATGGTGGGTTAGTCCTTATAATTACGCGCCGGAAGTCCGGGCACAGTTCCAGCTGCCTGAGCGGGTGGCAATTCACGACGCCACGCTGCGCGACGGCGAACAGACCCCCGGCATTGTCTTCAGCGTCGCGGATAAGATCGCCATCGCCGAGAAACTGGACGAAGTAGGCGTAGAGCGGATCGAAGCCGGCATGCCCGCTGTGTCCGAGCAGGACTTCGAGGCTATCAGGAAGATCTCGAAGCTGGGACTGAAATCGAAGATCTTCACCTTTGCGCGCGCCATGACGGCAGACATCGACAAAGCGGTGGAGTGCGGAGCGCACGGCGTGATCATCGAGGTCCCCATTGGCTATCCCAAGCTGAAATACCAGTTCAAATGGACGTGGGAAGACGTGCTGCGCAAGAGCGTGCCCGTGATCAACTATGCGAAATCGCACGGTCTGTATGCTGTTTACTTTCCTTACGACACGACCCGGGCACGGGAAGAAGATCTGACCAACCTGCTGACACGCATCATGCAGGAAGCCCCGCCGGATTCCATCGGCGTGGTGGACACGATGGGCTGCGCGCTGCCGGAGGCGATCAAATACATGGTTCGCCTGGTCAAGCGGCTCACTAACCTGCCGGTAGAGGTACATACCCACAACGATTTCGGCATGGCCGTGGCGACAGAACTGGCGGGCGTGGAAGCGGGCGCTGAAGTAGTGCACAGCTGCGCCAACGGCCTCGGCGAGCGCACAGGCAATGCGGCGCTGGAAGAGCTCATGGTCGCGCTGCATGTGCTTTACGGCTACGAAACGCAGTACAAACTCGACAAGCTGCCGGAACTGGGCGAACTTGTCAGCCGTATCAGCCGCTTCGAAACCGCGGTGAACAAGCCGATTCTGGGCGACCGCAATTTCACCCGCGAATCGGGCATCGGCGTCGATCTTGTGGTCAAAGAGCCGCTCGCGATGTTCGGCACGCATCCGGCGCTCACGGGCCGTCGCGGCGAAGTGGTACTCGGCAAGAAGAGCGGCAAGGCGTCCATCACTTACAACCTCGAGCAACTGGGCATTGAGGGCGTAGACGACGATGCGGTGGCGGAAATGCTGCGGCGGGTCAAAGATCTGGGGATCGAAAAGCGGGGGCTGGTTTCGCCGGCCGAGTTCCGCGACATCGCCGAAAATGTGATGGCGACACAAGTGAAGTGAGCATGAAAACGGCCTGGCTGCTGACATCCATCGCGGCTGCTGCGGCCTTCGCGCAACAGGCGCCACGGCTCGTGCCGGAGGACCATCGGCCTTCGTTGTTTCTACGCGAAGACTGGAAATTTCCTTCCCCCAAACAGGTGGACGGCGGGTTTCCCCTGATCCAAGCCGCAGTCTCCAACCCGGCCTTTGAACTGAAGCTCTACGGCCTCGGGAGACCTAACCACGATGGAGCCACAGAGTGCGGCGCGACAGACTGCGTTCTCATTTCCTGGCGCACAACTCCGATAGACGACCCGACCTTCGTCTACATGGGGCCCTGCCTGTCGCCGTGCGGCGTGGCCTTGCGGAACCGCGACAACTACGTCGACCTAACCGGTCTGGCGAAGTTCCGCTGGAGAACCAAACAGACCGGATTCCATATGCTGCGGCCCATGCTGAAGCTTGCGGACGGGACCTGGCTGGTGGGTGATCATGCGGAATCCGCTACGACGGACTGGCGTGTCACGGAATTCGCACTGGCCGACGTGCGCTGGCATTTACTAAACATCGAATACGTGGTTACGACGAAGACCGACCAATGGGTAGCGAAGCCCGATCTGAGCCGGGTAGACGAATTTGGATTCGTGGATCTGATGCCGGGAAACGTAGCCGATCACGGTCACGGCGCCAGCGGAACATCGCGTGTGGATTGGATTGAAATCTACGGCAACCCCGCGCCCCGCCGATAGCAATTGCATATATACTGATTCGGACGCTCCGTCCGCGTGGAGGTAATGTGGATCAAAGGATAGTTAGTTTCCGGGCTGCGCTCGACGCCCGCCCCGTCACCGGTTTTCACATCCGGATGATCGTAATCGCGGTGCTGCTGCTGCTCACCGAAGGCTTTGATTCCCAGGCTATCGGGTACGTCGCCCCGGCGCTGCGCGAGTTATTACATCTGACGCCTTTGCAGATGGGCGGCGCCCTGAGCGTAGGTCTGTTCGGGCTGACGATTGGCGCCCTGCTGTTCGCCCCGCTGGCGGATCGTTTCAAGACGCGCGGTCTTCTTGTCGTCTGCATTCTGATCTGCGGAATTTCGACGCTCGCCACCATCTGGGTGTCGTCGCTCCAGATGCTGATTGCCTGCCGCTTCCTCACCGGCTTCGGAGTGGGCGGCGTGATGCCCCAGGCAGTAGGCGTAGTTTCCGAATACGCGCCAACCAGATGGCGTGCCACTATTGTGACCATCGCGGTTTCGGGCTTCTCGCTGGGCGGCGTGGTGGGCGGGACGGTAAGCGCGGCGCTGATCCCGACATACGGGTGGCAATCGGTGCTGATCTTCGGCGGCGTGGCCGCTCTGCTGATGCTGCCCCTGGCGTTGTGGAGCTTTCCGAATTCCCTGCCCCAACTGCTGAATTCAGCCGAGCCCCGGGCCGAACTGGCCAAGGTAGTTGCGATTCTGACGCCGGGCTGGAAAGAACCGAAGGTATCGGCAAGCGAAACCAAAGAACGCTTCCCGGTGGGGCTGCTGTTCGAAGGCGGTTATGCCAACCGGACTCTGCTGATCTGGGTCGCGTACTTCATGAACATCATGGCGCTGTATTTCATCCTGAACTGGCTGCCTTCGGTGCTGAG
>ODAK010002376.1_pt1 | contig 19831 bp, 17 predicted proteins | sample 1539591 | NCBI WGS metagenome assembly ODAK01 (sample SAMEA3539303, study PRJEB22396) | soil metagenome | biome: tundra; feature: field; material: soil | place: USA | collected 2010-05 | depth 0.15 m | reverse complement strand
CTTCCCTTTCCTGACGATTAGGGCGAGCTACCCGGATTCACGGATCAGAAGCGAGAGAGTGCCGGTCTTTCGATCCAAACTTCGAGAGTTTCGAGAGTTTCGAGAGTTTCGAGACCCGAGAATCTCCGTTGAGAGACTACGAATTGTGAAGACCCTAACCGGGCAAGACGGCGAAAATGGTCGTTGGCCCTGACGCGCTCGCAATCAGTGCTACGTGCGGTTCAATGCGCTTCAGTGTGCTTTGGGAGCCCTCGGAGCGCTAGCCGGTGACGATGTCGATATGCTTGCGGCCTCGGCGAGCGCCGAACTTAACCACACCGTCAGCCGTGGCGAAGAGCGTGTCGTCGCCACCTCGTCCGACGTTCTGTCCCGGGTAGAACTTGGTGCCCCGTTGGCGCACGAGGATGGAACCGGCGGTCACCGTGGTGCCGTCGAACTCCTTGACGCCGAGGCGCTGCGCCCGGGAATCACGCCCGTTGCGGGTTGAACCGCCACCTTTGGTCTTTGACATGCTGAGCTCCTTGGACCTTGCGCCGTCAGCCGGCGGCCGTGATAGCGGTTATCTCGAGCGTGGCGTAGTGCTGCCGATGGCCCCAACGACGACGCTGGTTGGACTTGTTCTTGTAAGTCATGGCGTTGATCTTCGGGCCCTTTTCCTCGCCCACTACCTTGGCGGTGACCGAGGCACCCGCCAGCTGGGCCGGGGTGGCCAGGACCGTGTCGCCATCGACGACGAGGACCGGCTGCAGCGACACCTCCGTCCCGACGGGCTCACCGAGCAACTCGACGCGGACACGCTGGCCCTCGGCCACACGCTCTTGCTTTCCACCGGACTTAATGACTGCGTACATGAGGGCGAAACCTTACCGCAGAACCGAGTCGTCCAAAGTCACGCCCCGCCCTCCGCAGACGGCGCACTCGGTCGAGAGCGTCTCCAAAAGTCCCTCTGAGATGCGCTTTCTCGTCATTTCGACCAGGCCGAGCTCGGAGATGTCGAACACCTGCGTCCGGGTCTTGTCCCGGGCCAGGGCGTTGCGGAGGGCCGCCGCCACCTTGTCCCGATTCTCCCGGATCTCCATGTCGATGAAGTCGATGACGATAATGCCGCCGATATCTCGCAACCGGAGCTGGCGCGCCACTTCCTCGGCCGCCTCGAGGTTGTTGCGGTAGACGGTCTCCTCGAGGTTGGTCTTGCCCACGTTCTTGCCGGTGTTGACGTCGATCACCGTCAACGCCTCGGTCCGCTCGATGATGAGCGAACCACCCGACGGCAGCCACACCTTCCGGTCCAGCGCCTTGTGGAGCTGTTCGTGCACGTGATAGCGCTCGAAGATCGGTAACCCCTCTTCGACCGGGTCGTAGTACTCGACACGGTCGGAGAGCTCCGGGCTCACGGCACGGACGTAGTCGCGTACCTGCTCGAAGAGGGCCCGGTCGTCGATCACGACCCCTCGATACTCGGCGTTGAGCTCCTCGCGCAGGATGCGCACCGAGAGCTCAGGCTCCCGGTACAGGAGCCCGGGAGCATCCGATTTCTTGGAGGCAGCCTCTATGGCCTTCCACTGCTCGAGCAGGGTCTCGACGTCACGCTGGAGCTCATCGGCCGAGACGCCCTCGGCCGCAGTGCGGACGATCATTCCGTGACCAGCGGGTTTCACCTCATCGATGATGCGGCGCAGACGACGGCGCTCGTTGTCCCCCAATCGCTTGGAGATGCCGAATGCACTGCTGTTGGGGACCAGCACGGCGAACCGGCCGGGCAGGGAGACTTCCTGCGTCAAGCGAGCTCCTTTGGCGCCGATCGGGTTCTTGGTCACCTGGCACATGATCGTCTGACCCGCTTTGAGCACATCCTCGATCCGGGGCTGCGCGGCCGAGGACCCCCCGCCGCCGCCGCCCTCGATGTCATCCCGGTCGTAGCGCACATCGCCTCGATAGAGGACTGCGTTCTTCGGTATCCCGATGTCGACGAACGCCGCCTCCATGCCAGGAAGGACGTTCTGGACCCGGCCCCGGTAGACGTTGCCGTCGATCTGGTTGGTGTCGTCAGCGGCCCGAGAGACGTAGTGCTCCACGAGGGAGCGCCCTTCCAACATGGCGATCTGGGTCATGGCGGGCTGGACGTGCACGCAGACGAGATAACGCCCAACCTGCTTTCCCTTCCGGTCGCGTCCCGACCGCCGGCGACTACGTGTCCGCTTCCCGTTCGAGGATCCGTCATCGTCGCCCACCTCATCGGACGTGTCGGCGGCGGCGCCACCTCCGGCGTCGGCCGCGCCGGCAAAGGCTGGAGGGCGGATGATGGGTGCCACCGCCGGTACGGCGGGTGAGGGGGCCCCGGCGGAGGCCACCGGGGGCTCCACGGGCGCAAGCGAAGCCGGGGCTACGGCGGGCGCAGCCGGTGCCGGCCTGGTGTCCCCTATCTGTGGTCGTGCTGGTGCTGGCTGGGGTGATGGCGAGGGTGATGGCGGCGCCGCGGGTGGGCTAGCGCCCCCCGTGACCTCCGCGCTCGGACCCTCGTGGGTCTGGCTGATCTCCGACTCGGACATGAGGGAGAGCCCTCCTTGCGTCGTTCATGAGGCACGCCCTGCGGCGTGTACCACGACGGGGTCGGTCCCGAGTCCGCTCACCGAAAGCGGCTCGAACCGTGCGCCGTCGCGCTCGATCCATTGATGCGTTCTACAAGCACGCGCCAGCACCACATCGGTGCCGAACGCCGAAATCAGGTCGCCAGGCCGCACCCCACGCGGGTGCGTCGCCAATTCGGCCCGCAGGCGACCAATCGGGTGTTCCCCCTGCTCCAGGTCATTTTCCTGGGTCATGGTAAGCGTCAAAATTGCTGGGCGGATGTCGTCTTCGGTCTGACGACCCTTCCGCTCACGATGGATGGTGAGGCTCGGAGCAGCGAGCATCCGCTCAACCCGCTCCTGCAATTCCTGACCACCCACGCCGTGCACCTCCAACTCCCAATCACACGATGCTACCTCTTGCTGTAGCGAACCCTCCGCCATGCCGATGAGGCCCGCGGCCTGGACGACCACCCCGTCGGGCAATAGCGGCGTCAAAAGCGCAGGCAGCTCGCTGTAGGGGAGCTCGTCCGACCCGGAAACCTCGAGACGCGCATCGAGGTACTCACCGTGCGACTCACATCCGGTGGGGAGCGCCAAGCCGAAACTCAGGAGGGGATGGGGCGAGAACCCCTGCGAGAGTCCCACGGGCAACCGACTGCGGCGCAATGCCCGCTCCCACATGCGGGCGACGTCACGGTGGCTGGTAAAGCGAACCTTCCCGATCTTGGAGAAACGGAGCCGCACCCGGCGGGTCCCTGGTGGCCCGGCCGACTCTGGCGGCCCAGCCGACTCTGGGGGCCCAGCCGACTCTGGGGGCCCCGACAACTCAGCCCGTTCCGGCGACGGACCGCACGCCGCTGACGAGGCGAACGGGGATCCGGCCGCCCACCGAGAGGTCCTGACCCGTCCCCTGGCTCCCGCCAGCCGGCGGAATGGGCGAGGCGACCACATGCTCGAGCCCGAGTCCGGTACAGGCCCCACAGTCGTAGCAGGGCGTCCACCGGCAGTCCTCGACCACCACTTCGGCCAGCGCGTCCTGCCAATCGGTCCAGAGAAAGTCTCTGTGCAGCCCGGCCGAGATGTGATCCCACGGCAAGGGTTCCTGCCCGTCACGGTCGCGATGGGCCACTTCGTGCAGGCTCAGTCCCTCCGCGGCAAGTGCCTCCTCCCACAGGGCCAGGTCGAAGCACTCCGACCACTCCTGGAAGGTCCCTCCGGCCCGCCAGACGCGCTCGATGACGGCGCCCATACGGCGGTCTCCCCGGCTCGCCAGCCCCTCGGCCGCCGACGCAGCGGGCTCGTGCCATCGGATGGTGAGCCCACGGGTAGATCGGGCGTGCTCCCGCAACAAGTTGACCTTGCGTTGGAGCTCGTCGACGGTGTCCTGGCCGAACCATTGGAAGGGGGTATGGGGCTTGGGGACGAATCCACCGACCGAGGCGACCACTGTCACCGATTTCGAATGGCGTCGCCCGATCTCGACGCAGTGCTTGCCGAGCTCGGCGATGCCGATGACGTCCTCGTCCCGCTCGGTGGGGAGCCCGATCAGGAAGTACAGCTTGACTCGCCGCCAGCCTTGGCTGAAGGCTGCGTCGACCGCGCTGTAGAGGTCTTCTTCCGTGATCAGCTTGTTGATGACCTGTCGCATGCGCCAGGTCCCGCCCTCCGGGGCAAAGGTCAGGCCCGTGCGGCGGACCTTTTGGATCTGCGCCGCCGTCCCGACGGTGAAGGCGTCGACCCGGAGCGAGGGCAGGCTGACCGAAACCCGCCCCTGGTGAACGGGGTCATCGATGATGTCGCGCACGGTGTCCTCGATACCCGAGAAGTCCGCCGTAGACAGCGACGTCAGCGTGACCTCGTCGTGCCCGCTCCAGGCCAGGCCCTGGCTCACCATCTCTTTGACCTGCTCCGCCGGACGCTCGCGTACGGGCCGGGTGATCATGCCGGCCTGGCAGAAGCGGCAGCCGCGGGTGCAGCCTCGGAAGACCTCGACGTTCAACCGGTCGTGGACGACCTCGGTCAGCGGCACCAGCGGTCGAGCCGGGTAGGGCCAGTCGGCCAGGTCGCTCACCGTCCGTTTGGCGACTTCGGTCGGCACCCCGGGGCGGTTGGGTGCCGTGGCCACCAGGCGGCCGTCCCCGTACGTCGAGGTGTACAGGGCGGGGACGTACGCCCCGTCGATCCCGGCCAGCGTGAGGCGCAATTCGTCACGACTCCGATCGGCCGGGGGCGTGGCCAGCCAGTCACGTACGGCTGCGTTGATCTCGCCGACGATCTCCTCCCCGTCGCCCAGTGCGAAGACGTCGACGAAGTCCGCCAGTGGCTCGGGATTGAACGTGCAGTGACCACCCGCGATGACCCAGGGGTCCTCCATGCCTCGATCCGCCGCGTGGAGGGGGACATCGGCCAGGTCGAGCAGGTTGAGGACGTTGGTGTAGACGAGCTCGGCCGAGAGGTTGAAGGCCATCACATCGAAGTCGCGGGCGGCGATGTGTTGTTCCACGCTGAAGAGAGGCACTCCGGCCGCCCGCATGGCTGCCTCCATGTCCACCCACGGCGCATATGCACGCTCGGCCACAGCATCGTCACGCTCGTTGAGGATCTCGTAGAGGATCTGCAACCCCTGGTTGGGGAGACCTATCTCGTACGTGTCGGGGTACAGGAGCATCCATGCCACCTTGCCCGGACCGTGGACGGGGTACTGCGCCCCCTGCTCGCCCCCGATGTAGCGCGCCGGTTTGGAAACGCCGAGCAGCAGCCGTTCCACCTGAGGCCAAAGGGTCTCCATTACCGATAAACCCTACGGGACTGCTAGCCGCCCGCCTGCGACGTGGTCGTCGTGGTGGCTGGCGACGTCGTGGTCGTCGTGGCGGCGTGCGTCGGGGTGGCGGCGTGCGTCGTGGTGGTCGTCGTTCTGGCCACGCCCGAGGTGGTGGTGGTGGTCGTGGTGGTCGGTGTGCCAAAGGGCGGGTTGCTCGCCGGCACGGTGGACGTCGGAGGGCTCTTGAGGGTGGGCGTCTTCACGGCGCCGATCGGGTTGGCCACGATGTAGTCGAATATCGAGCGGACCAACGGCGCCGCCGCTTCAGCGCCGTACCCACCTTCGTCGATGACGGCCAGCACGACGTACTGCGGGTTGGGGTTGGGCCCGAAGGCCACGAACCAACTGTTGGGCTCCTTGGCACCGGGGTTGGTGGCCGTACCGGTCTTGCCGGCGAGGTTCCAGCTCGTCGGAAAGCCCTGGAAGACACCGTAGCCGGTGCCCTTCGAATTCGCGATGACGCCTTCGAGCCCCTGGAGAATGGGCTCGGACACGCTCGCGGGAAGGCTCACGTGCCCGGTCACCTTCGGTGCGAACTGGGTCACCACCTTCCCGGTGGTCGGATTGACGATCTCTGCCGCCACCTCGGGTGCGTAACGCGTCCCTCCGTTGGCAAAGGTGGCGTACGCCACCGCTTGCTCGATCGGCGTCAGCGCCGTTGCACCCTGGCCGAATGCCATTTCGACGTTGTCGCCCGTGTACCAGGTCGTGTTGGGATACGCCGCCGGGTTTTCCTGGTGGAGTTTCTCCCGTTCCGATTGGCTGTCGACCCGTCCCTGGATCTCGTTGGGCAGATCGATGCCTGTGCTCACCCCTTCCCCGTACTGCGCCGCCACGTTCTGGATTCCATTGTCCCCGTAGGTCGCCCTTCCCTCCCAGAACAACTCCCCGAGGTTGTAGAAGTACGAGTCACTCGACACCGTCAGCGCCGTGGCGAGGTCGTACTCCCCGCCGCTGTCCCCGGGGTTGTCGGTGAAGTTGCACGTGCCACCGGTGCAATTCTGCACCTTGAAGGTCCCCGTGTCGTTGTAGTAGCGCGACGGGCTGTACACCCCGTCCTGCAAGTCCGCGGTGGCGGTGATCAGTTTGAAGGTCGAGCCCGGCGTGTACTCGCCCTGAATGGCGTCGTTGTTCTCCGCTCCGTCCGCCTGCAGGGCGGCGAAGTTCGCAGTCGAAATACCGCCGACCCACTGATTGAGGTCGTAGGTGGGATACGAGGCCATGGCGAGAACCTGGCCGTTCTGCGGGTTGAGGACGATGGCCGCACCGTTGATGGCGGGCGGAAGCTTGTTGTTGTCCTCCGCGTCCGGGGTGTGGCGGTCCTGGAGGATCTGCTTTGCCAAGTCGGTCTGCACCGCCTCCTGCAGGCCGGTGTCGATGTTGAGGACGACCGTGTCGCCGATCTGGGGCGCCGTGTGCGAGAGCATGCCGACCACGTCTCCGGACGCATTCACCGAGAGTGCCTGCCTCCCGTTGACGCCGCGCAGGTACGGCTCGTACTCCGCTTCGATTCCCGACTGCCCCACCAGGCTGCCCTGGTTGTAGCCGGCCTTGGGATTCGCCGCGAGTTGCTGCGAGGTGATGTCGCCCGAGTACCCGAGCACGTGGGTGGCCGTGGTTCCACCTTGGGGATAGGTGCGCTGCGTGATGGTCTGCACGCTGACGCCGGGATAGTCCGACTGATGGGTCTGCAGGTACTGCACCGTGGCCGCCGGCGCGTTGGTCTCCACGGGCACCGGTTCGTACGGGCTGTAACGCACGTTGTTGACCGCCGCTTTCACCTGCGCCGGCGTCTGACCGATGAGCGCGGCCACCTTGCCAATGATGGAGGGCTCCGCAGTGGCGGTGACGTGCGAGAGCAGCACCTCTTGCTCGGGGACGTTGGAGACCAGGACCGTGTCGTTGCGGTCGACAATCTCACCACGCGGCGCCGCCACGTCGACCACGCGGACCTGATTGCGGTTGACCGCCGCGGCGAAGGACTTCCCATCGATGATCTGCAGGGTCCAGAGGCGGAGCACCAGGACGAGGAAGAGGACGAGGACGGCGATACCGACCACCCGCAGGCGGAGGTTGGGGCGAGATGGTTCGTCTTCGGGTGAGCCGACGAGAGAGGCGACATTGACGCTCTTGCGCGGTCGCATACGCGGCTGGCGCGCCTCGCGGTTCCATGTCGACTTCCGAGGTTGGCGTGACGAGGGTTTGGGATGGAGGCGATCTCCCCGGATGGGGTGGCGCAGCGTCCGCTTCACCAAATACCGCCCTCGGGTGAGTGGGCTGACACCAGCGTGCGCCGGTTCCCTTCTGCGAAGAATGCCCACCGCATCAAGCGGTTGACCGGCAGCACCAAGAGTGCGCTGGACACTGCGACGATGACGAAGAGTGACAAGAAGTCGACCTGCACCATCTGTTGTTGGCCGAAGATGGCTCCGAGCATGGAGAACAGCATGTCAGCCGCCACGCTCCCGATGACCGCGGCCACGGGCTTCAACCACACCGCGCGCTTGTCGACCGCTGCCGTGGCGGCGCCGATCGAGTAGCCCAGCAGGCACCCCACCAGGGCCCCGAGACCGAATGGCGTCGGGAGCACCAGGTCGAAGGCCAAGCCGGACCAGAACCCGACGATCGCACCCGTCTCGGGCCCCGCAAGGAGGGCGGCCGTGATCGGCAGGAGCCACAGGATGTCCGGGTGTGTGCTTCCGATCCGTATCGACAAGATCACCGTCGACTGGAGGAGCAGCAACAGGAGCGTCACCAGCGCGACGCGGAGTGTGGCGCGCCCACTCATGCTGGGGGCTCCCAGAGCACGACGTCGACGTACGCCAATTGAGTGAGGTCGGCCTCCGGCGCGACCGCGATGGTCACCTGGCTGGCCCCGGCGCTCGTGTGGAACGACGTCACCTTCGCCACCGGGATACCTGGAGGAAAGGCGGCGGCGTCGAAACCACTCGTGTACATGACCTCGTTCTTGTGCAACGGTGTGTGCGGCGGCACGAGATCCGCGGTCATGGAAGAGTCCGGGCCCTGGCCGTCGACCGTCGCCGTGGACGATTGGGTCTGGCCGAACGTCACGCCCACCTTCGATTGGCCGTCGTTGACCAACCGCACGACCGAGGTGTGGTGAAACGACTGGATCACCTCTCCGACCAGTCCGCCCTCTCCGACCACCGGCATCCCGACATCGACCCCGTCGGATCGCCCCTTGTCGATGGTGATCGTCATGGTGAAGTTCGAACTGTCCAGCTCTTGTGTCTGCGCCGTGACGGTGGGCAGCGAATCGAGAAACGGCAAGTCATTCAACGCCATCAGTTGACGCAATTGGTTCTTCTCAAAGGCGTTCTCGGCTTGCGCCTGGTGCAGACTGCCGATGGTGGCCTGCAGCTTCTGGTTCTCGGACTGCAGCGAGCCATAGTGCACGGCGCCGGCAAAGAAATCGCCGATCGGGCTGAGAATGTCGGTGACCGCGTGGCGCAGCGGCGAGAACACTCCGTTCGCCACCGACTTCACACCCGAGGTGACGCTGTGCGAACGCCCGTTCAGGTCGAGCGAAACGATGGAAAGCGACAGCACGATCAAGACGACCACCGTCAGCGTGCGGCGCGACCGCCGAGACCTCGCCACCCCGGGGAAACCGGACGATCCGTCAGCGCGTAGACGTGGTGATCAGCACCCGCTTGAGCGCTTCGAACTCTTCCAGACATTGACCGGCACCGACGGCCACGCAGTTCAGCGGGTCTCGGGCAACGACGATGGGCATTCCTGTCTCGTTCTGCAGACGAGCCTCGAGCCCGTGCAGCAGCGCACCCCCTCCGGTGAGGACGATCCCCTGCTCCATGATGTCGGCTGCCAGCTCGGGCGGCGTGCGGTCGAGGGTGACCTTCACGGCATCGACGATGGCGGACACGGGCTCTTCGATTGCTCGCCGGATCTCTTCGGTCGACACGACGATGGTCTTGGGCAGGCCGCTCACGAGGTCCCGACCACGTATCTCCGCATGGAGTTCTTGCTCCAACTCGTAGGCCGAGCCGAGGGTGATCTTGATCTCCTCTGCCGTGCGCTCGCCGAGGGCCAGACTGAATTCCTTCTTCACGAATGCGATGATCGCTTCATCGAGCTCGTCGCCGCCGATGCGCACCGACTGGCTCGTCACGATGCCGCCCAAGGAAATGACCGCGACCTCCGTGGTGCCTCCGCCGATGTCGACCACCATGTTGCCGGTCGGCTCGTGCACGGGGAGGCCGGCGCCGATGGCGGCCGCCATCGGCTCTTCGATGATGTACGCGCGCCGTGCGCCAGCGTATTCCGCTGCTTCCATCACAGCCCGCCGTTCGACGCCGGTAATACCCGACGGCACGCAGATCACCATGCGCGGCTTGGCGAAGCGGCGTTGATGCACGCGATGGATGAAATAGCGCAGCATCTTCTCGCAGATCTCGAAATCTGCGATCACGCCGTCTTTGAGCGGACGGATCGCTTGGATGTTCGACGGTGTCCGGCCGATCATCCGCTTCGCCTCTGCTCCTACGGCCAACGGGCGTCCGTCTTTGACGTCGACCGCGACCACGGAGGGCTCGTTCAGGACGATGCCGCGACCGCGCACGTAGACGAGGGTGTTGGCGGTACCCAAGTCGACGGCCATGTCACGACCAAGGAGGGAAAGGCGATTGTCGGCCATGAAGGACTTTCTCCCGGTGTATGCGGGACCAGCACCGGAAGGAATCCGGTACCTGTAGGTAAGGTACCAGGTTAGGGGACGGCTCGGTCCACCACAAGGCAACCTGCGCGAGGATCCGGCGAACGGAGGTTACGAAGAGACGAGTTCCGGGAAGAAAAGAGCGATTTCCCTCGCGGCCGACTCGTGGGAGTCAGAGCCGTGCACCAAATTCTCGGTCGTCTCGATGCCAAGGTCGCCACGGATCGTTCCCGGGGCAGCTTCGGCCGGGTTGGTGACCCCCATCATGGTGCGCACGACGGCGTAGGTGTCCTTCGGGCCTTCGATGACCATCAGCAGGACGGGCGAGCGCGTGAAGAATTTCACCAGGTCAGGGAAGAATGGCCGCTCAGCGTGCTCGGCGTAGTGCGCCTGCGCCAACTCCGTGGTGACGGTTCGCAGCTCGGCGGCCACGAGGCGCAAGTTCTTGCGCTCCAACCGTCCGATGATCTCGCCGATAAGTCCGCGTTCGACGCCATCTGGCTTCACAATCACAAGGGTTCGATCCACGAGCGGAGGACAGTAGCAGCAGCACACGCTTGCGATGCCACACGACCCCGTGACATGAACCCTCAACCACAAACCCTCAACCTCACGTTGAGACAATGTGCCCGGCCCCACCACCATTGCCGTCCGTCGAAACTCTCAATGAGTGATCAAGGGATTGGCGCTTTTCCGCACTCGTCCGGCGGCTCGTCCTGCCGAGGGAGGGTGCCATCAGCGGCCGGCGTCCTCCCAGCGCACAGCGCCAGCCAGGATCTCCCCGCGGGCGGTGCCGACCGTGTACAGAGAGCCCGTCACCACGACGAGACCACGGGCATTGACGAGTCCACGTGCGAGGGCCAAGGCGTCGACCACGGAGGGCTCCACGTGCACGGCCAACCCCAGGGCCCGGGCGGCGTCCGCCACGTCGCCGGCCGGCAGAGCCCGGGGCGAGTCAGGTTGACAGGCCACAACGGTGGTCACGTCCGATGGAGCCAGGGCCGCCACCATGGCCGAAGGATCCCGGCCCGACAGCATGCCGATCACGGCCACGCTGTTGCCGTCGACGGCGAACTCTTCAGCCAGGGCGAGCCCGAGGGCGGTCATGCCGGCCACGTTGTGCGCTCCATCAACCAACAGCAGTGGTCGGCGCCCCAGCACTTCGAGTCGACCCGGTACCCGCACGACCCCGAAGCCTTCTTGGACGACTTCGGGGTCAAGAGGACGGCCAAAGAAGGCCTCTGCGGCGGCCAGGGCACAGGCCGCGTTGCGTCCCTGATGCGCGCCGTGCAGGGGCACCACTACATCCTCGTACCGTCCGCTCGGCGTCCACAGGGTGACGAGGCGACCCCCGACGGCCACCCGGTTCTGCTCGCAGCCGAAGTCTCGGTCGGCCGCCCATACCCCGGCCGCGCCCACCCGGGCCGCGTGCGCTTCGACGATCGCCACCAGGTCGGATCGCGTCTCACCCACCACCACCATGCTTCCGGCTTCGATGATCCCCGATTTGTCCTCGGCGATGCCTTCGAGCGTCGGACCGAGAACATCGGTGTGGTCGTAACTGAAATTGGTCAAGACGGCGACATCACCGTGCAGGACATTCGTGCTGTCCCACGTGCCGCCCAGCCCCACCTCGATCACCATGGCGTCGACGGCATCATCGGCAAACCACGACAGCGCAGCAGCCGTGAGGAGTTCGAAGCGGGTGGGCCGATCGGGAATCAACGCCTCGAGCGAGGCCAGCTCGGAGAGCACACCGAGAAATGCCTCGTCGTCGATCGGCTCGCCGTTGTGCGCCAATCGCTCCGAGACGCGGTGCAGGTTCGGACTCGTATAGGTCCCCACGCTCAACCCCTGCGCCATCATCAAGGCGGACACCATGGCCGATGTGGAGCCCTTGCCGTTGGTCCCGGTCACGTGGACCGAGGGAATCGATTGGTGAGGGTCGCCGAGAACGGCCATGAGCGACTTCATGCGATCGAGCGTGGGCCAGGCGCGGCGACTTGGCATGTTCGACTCGAAATCGATGTGATCGTCCAGCCACTCGAGGGCGGCATCGAGATCGACAAACGGCGGGCCGACCACACGTACCTCCGCCAGTGACGAATCCGTGCGCCGAGAATCCGTGCGCCGAGGATCCGTCCCTGAAGAATCCGCCCCCCGAGAACCGGCGGCTGGTGGGAGTCCCTCCGGCGCAACGCCGCGCCGGTGACCGCCGCCGCTCTCCCCTGCCACCAGCGCGCGGCTGACTACGAAGCGGCGCGCCGGGTGCGAGTCGACTTGACCGGAACACCGCCCACGGGAACCAAGGTCGGAGCGACCCGGTCCAGCACGACGGCGCGGTCAACGACGCATTTGCCGACGTCAGAACGGCTCGGGAGGTCGTACATCACGTCCAAGAGGACTTCTTCGAGAATGGCGCGCAGGCCGCGAGCGCCCGTGCCGCGCAGCATCGCCTGCTCCGCCACTGCCTCCAGCGCGTCGGGCGTGAACTCGAGCTCCACGTTGTCGAGGGCGAAGACACGCTCATACTGGCGGGACAGCGCATTCTTGGGCTCGACCAGAATCTGCACGAGGGCGTCCTTGAACAACGGGGAGACAGCGCTCACCACAGGCAAGCGCCCGATGAACTCGGGGATCAGACCGAACTTGATGAGGTCCTCGGGCAGCACGTGTCGCAAGATCTCTCCGTCATCGCGCTCACGGCGGTGCACCTCGGCCCGGAAGCCAATGCCCCGCTTACCGATGCGGCCCTCGATCAACCGGTCCAGTCCGGCAAAGGCACCGCCGCAGATGAACAGGATGTTGGTGGTGTCGATCTGGATGAACTCCTGATGAGGGTGCTTGCGGCCACCTTGAGGAGGAACCGACGCCGTCGTGCCCTCCAGGATCTTCAACAGTGCCTGCTGGACACCCTCTCCCGAAACGTCCCGGGTGATGGACGGGTTCTCGCTCTTGCGGGCGATCTTGTCGATCTCGTCGATGTAGATGATGCCTGTCTCGGCCCGCTTGACGTCATAGTCAGCCGCCTGGATCAACTTCAAAAGGATGTTCTCGACGTCCTCGCCGACGTAGCCGGCCTCGGTCAACGCGGTGGCATCGGCAATGGCGAAAGGTACGTTGAGCATGCGGGCCAGCGTCTGGGCCAGCAGCGTCTTGCCGCACCCCGTCGGACCCAACAACAGGATGTTGGACTTGGCCAATTCGACCCCGTCATCTTGCACCGGTCCCGCCTGCACCCGCTTGTAGTGGTTGTACACCGCGACCGAAAGGATCTTCTTGGCGTACTCCTGACCGACGACGTAGTCGTTCAGGAAGGTGAAGATCTCCTTTGGCTTGGGCAGATCCTCGAACGAGAGTTCGGCGGTCTCATCGCGCTCCTCGGCGATGATGTCGTTACACAGATCGATGCACTCATCGCAGATATAGACACCTGGCCCGGCGATCAGCTTCTTGACCTGCTTCTGTGTCTTTCCGCAGAAACTGCACTTGACCAGATCCCCACCTTCGCCGAACTTCGCCACCGAAACCCCTCTCCCCGTTACTCTCGCCGAAACGTTCTAGAAGGCCTATGCAGCGCCGATAGCTTCGAGCGGGGCGACCGTGCGGGAGGTGATGATCTCATCGATCACGCCATACGTCACAGCTTCGTCCGCCGTCATGATGAAGTCGCGATCGGTGTCCTTGGTGACCTTCTCATGGGTCTGGCCCGTGTCCTCGGCCAGCATGCTGGTCAACAGGTCGCGCATGCGCAGGATCTCCCTGGCCTGGAGCTCGATGTCGCTCGCTTGACCCTCGACTCCGCCCCACGGCTGGTGCAGCAGGATCCGGGCGTGCGGGAGGGCGAATCGCTTTCCGGGTGCGCCGGCCGCCAGGAGCACGGCCGCTGCGGACGCAGCTTGGCCGTAGCAGAACGTGGAGACATCGGGCTTGATGAACTTCAGCGTGTCGTAAATGGCGAACAGCGCCGTGATGTCGCCCCCGGGCGAGTTGATGTAGAGGTGGATTTCCTTGTCCGGCTCCTCGGACTCCAAGAAGAGCATCTGGGCGCAGACCAGGTTGGCCACCGTGTCATCGACCGGAGTGCCGAGAAAGATGATGCGCTCACGCAAGAGGCGCGAATAGAGGTCGTAGGCCCGCTCGCCCCGGTTGGACGACTCGATGACCGTGGGAACGAGATAGTTGTTCGCCCGGTACCGATCAGCTCCGAACTGATCACCTTCGTTCTGCATCATCACTCGTTCTCCTCGTTCTCCTTGGCCGCGTCGGTCTTCAGGTCATCCCGCGACATCGGGTTGCCCTCCTCGTCGAAGAGCTCCACGTGGTCCAGCAGCCACTGCAGCGCCTTGCCCTTTCGTAGCTCCGAGCGTACCGCGCCCGTTCGTCCGGCCGTGTCGAGCTGCCGACGCAGTTCGGCCGGGGTGGTCTCCATCCGCTCGGCCATGGTCGCAATTTCGGCGTCCAGCTCCTCATCGCTCAAACCCAGCTCTTCGGCCTCGGCCAGGGCCCGGAGAGCCAAATCGGCCTTGACCGCCCGCTGAGCATCGACCCGCACCGCGGCCAGCAGATCCTCGGGCGTGCGGCCGGTGGCCTGGAGGTATTCCCCCAAACCCAATTTCTGCGCCTCGAGCCGGTGTTGCAGGTCATGCAGACGCTCATTCACCTCGGAATCAACCAGCACCTCGGGAACGTCATCGTCATCCACCAGGCCGGCGATGGCTTCAACGGTCTTTTCCCGCAGGGCCATCTGGCTCTGCACCAGCTTGACCCGGGCGACGCGGTCGGAGATGTCCGCCCGGAGCTCGGCCAGGGTGGCGAACTCCGAGCTCTCGTCCGCCCACTCATCTGTCGGCTCCGGCAATTTCTTGACCTTGACGTCCTTGACGAGGACCCTGAACGAAATGACCTCGTCCTCGTCGCCCGGAGCCGGCGAGGTGAAGGCCAAGATGTCACCGGCCTTGGCACCACGCAGTTGCTCGTCGAGCTCAACGGTGACGGTGCCGCTTCCCACTTCGTAGAGATAGTCGTCGACGCCGACCACTTCGGCGCCGCTCTCGTCGTTCCCGTGGAGGTCGATGGTGACCAGGTCGCCGTCGATAGAGGGACGTCCGACCAGCTCGAGCTCGGCATCGTTCTCCCGCAGACGGTCGATCTGCTGGTCGACATCCTCATCCTTGACGACGATGCCGGGCAGGGTCACCTGGAGGCCGTCGTAGCCGGGAATCGATACGGTCGGACGGACCTGGACGACTGCGTCGAAGCTGATCGCGCCGCCGTCCTCGCCGGAGGTGATGTCGATATCTGGTGAAGCAATGGGATCGATTTCCGAGTCGATCACCGCTCGGGCGTAGAAGTCCGGCAACGCTTCCCGAAGAGCTTCGGCGCGCAGCGCACCGGCTCCGCCCATTCGGGCCTCCAGCACCTTGCGCGGCACTTTGCCGGGGCGGAATCCCGGCACGCGGATCTGAGAGGCCAGGGTCTTGACGACGTCTACCAGAGCTTTGTCGAACTCCGGCTCGTCAATCTCGACGCTCAGGCGGACGAGGTTTCCCTCCAATGGTTCAGTGGTGGCACGCATCACGAATTGCACACTCTACTGGGCGACTCGAAGGACCCGGCACCGCGCCGGCGTCGGACGATCTCGGGAGCCCCCGAGCATCGCCCTCGGAGGCGCCAGGGCGGGCTGCGGCATGGCTGGGCGCGCGGGGCGACGGGGGCAGCCGGGGTAGGCGGGCAACTGGGGCGGGCGGGCAACCGATAGCAATCAGGGTGGGTGGTCAGAACATGAAGTTCATGGATTCGAGAATCTTTCTCCCGAGGGCCGCGTCCCCGTCCACTACTACCCCACCGGCGGCCTCCAACTCGCCCGCCGATACCCGACCACAGCCCAGCCGGACGAAATCGATGCTCGACAGGGCCAGGGTCACCGTGGGAACAACAACCCCCGCCGCTCCGGGTCGGGCCCGACCTCCCTGAACCTCGAGGGTGAAGCTGCGCGCATCGCCGCCGGGACCAGCCACCGAAAAGTGCACCACCGCGCCGTCGGGCGCCGCCGCCTTCTTGCCCACCACGAAGCCCATTGCTGCCTCGACCTGACCCACTCCGATGGCCGAAGCCAATCCGCCGGTCCCGCCGGGCCGGCCCAGCGCCATGCGCACATCCTGCTCGTGGACCCAGCTGTCGAAGATCCTGGTCTTCATGAAGTCGGCGTACGCCACCTCTCCGACGATCGTCGGGCCGACGTGGGCCCACTCGTCCTCGGTCAGACGCCGGAGCGTGGCCAACCGCAGCTCGCTGACGGCAACGAACTCGGCCAGTACGACGGGCCCGGGTTGCGCCCGGCGCGCGGCGATCCACGGCTCGTTCTCCTCGGCGAAGGCGTTCCGCACGTGGTCGCCCAGCGGCGCATCCCACTCCGGTGGCGCCTCTCCGAGCAGGGATCGCTCGAGGCCGATCAGGTGCGAGAGCTGGTCCTTGACCGTCCAGCCGGGGCACTCGGTCGGCAAACCCCACTGCTGTGCATCGAGCCGGTGACAGACGTCGACCAGGGATTCCCAGGTCTCGGCGAGCACCGCCGCCACCTCCCTGCCCCGGCGCAACCAGCTGTTGGCGCCGCCCTGCTCGCCGCTCTGTTCCCGGTCCTCTCCTCCGGCCGCCGACTCGCCCGTCACGTGCCTGAGGCTAGCCGTGCCCTGCCTGACCGAGCCTGAGCATCCCCCCCTTCTGCAAACCCCCCCGCTAACTTTCGGAGAAATCCGGGGGCTCACCGACGGGCTTACCGACAAGAGGAGTTGGCATGGCTAATTACGAGGGCTACTGCGTGAAGTGCCGCGAAAAGCGTGAATTCGACGGTCAAGAGGTCGAGTTGGCCAACGGCCGTCGTGCCGCCCAGGGTCTGTGCCCTACGTGTGGGACAAAAATGAACCGTATCTTGGGCAAGAAGAAGGACTGACGACCTCCCAGGTCACGGCTGGATCGTGCACACAGCACCCTCGCGGGAGCCGGGGATAACGCAGGTTGCAGGTTGATCAGGGGGCCTGGGGGGCGTTGCTGCCGTAGGCCACGGTGAATCCGTTGGCCGTCAGCGTCGAAGGCGTTGACACCTGAGTGCCGCTTTGGACCATGACGACCTCTTGCAGTTTCGTGGTTGAACCCGAAAACCCCAGGTCGCTGAACGTGACGACCGGCGAGTACGGCGCAAGCGTGGCGACTTTGCCGCTCACCGTGAGCGCCTCGAGGATCCACTCGGCCGTAGAGGCCGGCCCGCTGTAGGTTCGATCGGTGGTGAAGCTCTCCCCGTTCGTGTCGTCGGTCAAGGTGATGCCCCAGTTCGTCCCGCTGATCTGATCGATGGACACCGTCACCTGATCCCCGGGTTGGATCTGCACACTCGTGATGTACGTCTCCGCCGCCGGAAGAATCTCCCACCACGGCTGAATGATGAAGTCATCGGGATTGTTCGGATCCGGTGACTCGTTGAAACCTGCCTGAATGAGCGAATTGTCGCCGTTTCCCCCGTCGATCCCGACCCATTCGGACATCTGGTCACCGCGAGGGGTCCCGGCGAAAAGGGAGGGAACGCTGAACGTACCGGTCACCGACGTGAACGGACCGTTGAGCTCGACGTAGCCGGACCAGTTCGACGACAGAACCGTGGTCGTCGACGTTGAGGGCGGGAAGACGGCTATCGACAGGGTGGCCGACGCCGCCAATGGCGTGGGTGACGTGGCATCGATCGCCTGCGCGGTGAAGGTGGCGCTACCAGGACCAGTCGGCGTTCCCGTGATCGCCCCGCTGGGCGAAAGTGTCAGCCCGTACGGAAGGGAACCGTCGCTGACCGTCCACGAATAGGGGGCGGTGCCACCCGTCGCAACGAGCGTCGCCGCATACGCCGCCCCCTCAATGGCGTTGGGCAACGTGGTGGTCGTGATCGAGAGTGGCACCAGCACCACTGAGATCGAGAGTGTCCCCGTCGCCGTGAGGGGTGTGGGCGCGGTGTCATCCGTCACCTCCACCGTGAAGGTAAAGGTACCCGCCGCACTCGGCGTCCCCGAGATGATCCCTCCCGGCGAGAGAGCGAGTCCGGGCGGCGGGGATCCCGAAAGGAGTATCCAGGAGTAGGGGGCCGTGCCCCCCGTGGCGGACAATGATGCGGAATAGGGCGATCCTTGCGCCGCCATGGCCAGCGGGGTGGTTGCAACCGACAGGGGTGCCGGAGATTCCCCGCTCGGGATGGCGGGTGGGACAGCGGCGAATCCGACAATGGGCTTGTTCAATGCCGTGCCTACGGTCGACCCATCGGAGGCCGCGTCACCAAACGAGTCGACCGCGCCATTGCCAGCGGCGAGCCAATATCCCTGGCCGTTGAAGGCGGGCGACACGGCCACGATGCCGCCGAGGTTGGCATTGACGCCCGGTGCCGAACCGAAGAACCCGGCGTCGCCGAAGGTGAAGATCCCGCCGTCGGAGGCCACCAACCAGTAGCCCTGGCCGTCGGGGGTGGCGGCCATGCCGACGATGGGCGCATTGAGGTGGACGGCTCCCGTCGAACCGAAGAACCCGGCGTCGCCGAAGGTGAAGATCCCGCCGTCGGAGGCCACCAACCAGTAGCCCTGGCCGTCGGGGGTGGCGGCCATGCCGACGATGGGCGCATTGAGGTGGACGGCTCCCGTCGAACCGAAGAACCCGGCGTCGCCGAAGGTGAAGATCCCGCCGTCGGAGGCCACCAACCAGTAGCCCTGACCCTGGGGAGTGGCGGCCATATCCACGATGGGCTTATTGAGCCTCATCGCCCCGGTCGAGCCGTAGTAGCCGGCGTTGCCGAAGGTGAAGATCCCCCCGTCGGATGCCACCAACCAGTAGCCCTGGCCGTCGCTCGAGGACACGGCCAGGGGGTGGCTGGCGGCGGGAGAGGGAGACTCGGGAGCCGGCACCTGCATGCCGCCTGCGGTGGTGACCCCGGCCGACACCGGAAGGCTCTCAGCCGGGGTCGCAGCGGCCGAGACAGATGCAGCAGGAAGGCCGGCCGGCGGGGCGACTGGCGGGGCCGCGGTTGCGGCGGCGCCCGGGGTGATGGCAGTGGCAGTTGCCGGTAGGGGAACAGGGATCGTCAAACCGGCCGAGAGCGCCAGAAGACCGGCGGCTGCGATGCCGCCGATCCGGAAAGATCGGCCCACACGGACCCGGCGGGGGGGAGTTTGGTGCTTACGTCGCATACGGCCGTGAGCCCGGGTGCGGAGTGCCCGCCGCATGGTTCGTGTTCACGTTACGCGTCACCATCGCCGACCTCTCCCGTTCACGCAGCCCACGTCTGGTGACCCCCCAGCACCCGGCGGGAAGGTGCGAGCCAGCCCTGTAGACATTGGCCATCTTCGAGCACGGCACCCGCCAGTCGGACCTTCAACTCGGGGCGATGTTAACGCAGCAGCCCCCACAAAGGGTCTCATCGCCCGCCTTGCCGGGTGGCTGTGGGCAGGTGGCGAGGGCCCCCGGAGCCACATGGGTGGATCACCACCACGTAGAGGCCGAACCAGTACGCTGGCCAACCCTCTCCGAAGAGCCGGAAACCAGGAGTGGACGGCCAATGGCAGACTGTGAGGGAGGATACAGAGACGCCAGTCACGCCGAGAGCGCCCAATGCTCGGGCGGCAGACGTGATCGGCGTCATGACAACGGGCTGTAGCGCAGCTTGGCAGCGCGCCTGCTTTGGGAGCAGGAGGTCCCGGGTTCAAATCCCGGCAGCCCGAC
>ODAK010002373.1_pt1 | contig 19835 bp, 17 predicted proteins | sample 1539591 | NCBI WGS metagenome assembly ODAK01 (sample SAMEA3539303, study PRJEB22396) | soil metagenome | biome: tundra; feature: field; material: soil | place: USA | collected 2010-05 | depth 0.15 m | reverse complement strand
CCTATGACGTGTTCTTCCGCTCGATCTTCGCGTTCGTGTTCATCGAGCTCGCCACCCGCAAGGTCGTGCTCGCGGCGACGACGCGCTTCCCGTCGCAGGCCTGGGTCACGCAGCAGCTTCGTAACGCGACCCCCTGCGGCGCGGGGCCACGGTTCCTGATTCGCGACGGCGACGACAAGTTCGGGACCGCCTTCGATGCGCTCGCGCGCGCCACCGGCATCCGAGTGGTCCGCACGGCGGTGCGCGCGCCGAACATGAACGCCGTCTGCGAGCGCTTCCTCGGTTCGCTGCGCCGCGAATGCCTCGACCACGTTCTTGTGCTCGACGCCCGGCACCTCCAGCGCGTCGTCGCCGAGTACGTCCGCTACCACAACGCCGCGCGCCCTCACCAAGGGATCCGTCAGCAGACCCCGGTCCCTGCGGACCGCCCTGCCGAGGGGAACATCGTCGCCCTCCCCGTGCTCGGCGGCCTCCATCACGAGTATCGAAGGGCCGCATGGCGCATGCCCGGAGCCCGCGAGTTCTCGCGGATCCATGAAGTAGCCAGCACGGCCGCTCGATGCGCTGAACCGACGACCAAGTTTCGCGAACCCATCCCGAAGTCTTCGGCTCCAACGATCCGTGAGGAGACATCTTCCCAATGTGCCAGCGCGTGACGTGTTCGAAGTGCCGCAAGCCAACGTTCTCGGGGTGCGGAAAGCACGCGGAGCAGGTTCTCGGGAACGTTCCCCCGGCCGAACGCTGCACGTGCAGGGAGACCCGTTCTGCCGCCCCCGAGGAGGAGCCAGGACCGAGCTTCTGGAATCGGCTTCTCGGCTGAGTCGCCGACGCTGACCGCTAACAGGGTGGCCAGGGACGTGCCGCGTACCGGCCCTGCTCGCTACTTGTCCGGAAACGAATCGGCTCGGGCTCAGGAACTTACGCGCCCTCTTGGAACTCGCCCTCGGGACCACTTGGTCGCGCACGGTCGGTCCCTTGCACCGTGAAGTCTCCGTGGAACTCGGAGCGCGGGCAGCGACAGCGAGGCGCTGCGCCCGCTCCATGAAAGCGCGCCGAACGGGGGGGCACCGCGTGGCCTGCGGGTAGGGGCGGCGCGGACGTACTCGCAACGGAACGGTGCGAGTCTTGCACCCCAGCAGGCCAACATGGACAAGTTCAATACCGCGGTCGCTGTTTACGCGACGCACCCGCAGGCCGAAGAGGCGCTGCGCGCCTTCCAGAGCTCCGGCTTCGACATGAAGAAGCTGTCGATCGTCGGGAAGGACTACCACTCCGAGGAGCACGTCATCGGCTTCTACAACGCGGGCGACCGCATGAAGTTCTGGGGCAAGCGGGGAGCCTTCTGGGGCACCTTCTGGGGCATGTTGTTCGGCTCCGCTCTCTTTCTGATCCCGGGCGTCGGGCATCTCATGGTGCTGGGCCCGCTTGTGGGATGGATCGTCGGCGCCCTGGGCGAGGGCGCGGTGGTCGGCGGTCTGACGGCGCTCGGCGCGGGTCTCTACAGTATCGGCATCCCCAAGGACAGCATCCTCAGGTACGAGACGGCGCTCAAGGCCGATCAGTTCGTCGTCGTCGCGCATGGCACCGACGATGACGTGACCGCGGCGAAGCGGATCCTCGAGGGGACGGGCGCTCTTTCGGTCGACGAACATCGGGCACCTCGCGCCTGATCGCGGCGCTCGAAGAGTTGTGAAGCCGCATCGCTCGTGGAGAGGCGCATGGCAACGAAAGTCGAAAAGGGCGTCCCCCCCGCACCGGCGAAGACGGCGGCTGAAGCGCTGAAGACCCTCGGATCGACCGAGGCCGCCGGCCTCTCCAAGTCGGACGCGGACACCCGGCTCGCGAAGCAAGGCCCGAACGAGGTCCCCGAGAAGCGGAACCATCCGATTCTTCGTTTCGCAAAAAGGTTCTGGGGCCTCTCGGCATGGATGATCGAGCTCATCGCCGTGCTCTCCTTCTTCCTCCACAAGCGCGCCGACGTATGGGTCGCGCTCTCCCTGCTGATCGGTAACGCGATCCTCGGCTTCTTCCAGGAGCAGCGCGCGTCGACGGCTGTGAAGGCGCTGCGTAGCAAGCTCCAGGTGTCGGCGCGCGTTCTACGCGACCGTAGCTGGCAGTCCGTGCCGGCGCGCGTACTCGTGCTCGGCGACGTCGTGCGCGTGCGTACCGGCGACTTCATGCCCGCCGACGTGCAGCTCTTCGACGGCGCCCTCCGCATCGACCAGTCCGCGCTTACCGGCGAGTCGAACGAGGTCGACAAAAAGACGGACGACGCGGTGTACGCCGGATCCACGGTGCGAAGCGGCGAGGCCACGGGGGTCGTGGTGGCCACCGGCGCGCGGACGTACTTCGGCCGCACCACCCAGCTCGTCGAGGGCGCGCACCCGAAGCTGCACGTCGAGGAAGTCACGTCGCGAATCGTGATATGGCTGCTCCTGATCGTCGGCACGCTCTCCGCGGTGACATTCGTGACGGCGCTCGTCCAGGGGCAACGGCTCGTCGACGTCCTGCCCATCGCGCTGGTGCTGCTCATGAGCGCGGTGCCCGTGGCGCTACCGGTGATGTTCACCGTGAGCATGGCCGTGGGATCCATGCAGCTCGGACGCCGCGGCGTTCTGATCACTCACCTGAGCGCCATCGAGGATGCCGCCAACATGGACGTCCTCTGCGCCGACAAGACGGGCACGCTCACGATGAACCATCTCTCCCTCACGGGGGCCGTGCCTCAGCCGGGCGTCGAGGAGAACGACGTCGTGCAAGCGGGAGCGCTTGCATCGAACGCTGCCAACGCAGACCCGATCGATGCCGCGTTCCTGCTTGCCGCCAAGGACCGCAAGCTCGAGGACGGGTCGACGAAGACGATTTCGTTCAACCCCTTCTCCCCGAAGACCCGCCATACCGAGGCCGTCGTCGAGATCGGAGGCAAGAAGACGCGTGTGGTCAAGGGGGCGCTGCGCACGGTGGCCGAGGCAACGGGCATGGACGCCGCAGCCGTCGCCACGCTCGAGAAGCAGGCGGACGAGGAGGCGAAGAAGGGCGTTCGCGCGCTCGCCGTAGCGCGCGCAGATGGCGACGGCCCGCTGCGCCTCCTGGGGCTGGCGCTCCTCTACGACGCGCCACGCCCCGAGTCGCGCAGCCTCATCGACGAGCTGCGCTCGCTCGGCGTCAAGGTACTGATGTTAACGGGCGACGCTCTGCCAGTGGCCCGCGAGATCGCGCGTGTGCTCGGCCTGGGCGAGATCACGCTCGCCCCCAGGCGGGACGATGCCGAGAAGGAGGGACCGGGTGTAGCGCCTGATCTCGCTGGCGGGGGCCTGGCCGAGGTGTTCCCCGAGGACAAGTTCCTGGTCGTCAAGAGCTTGCAGGCGGCCGGTCATGTCGTCGGAATGACCGGCGATGGCGTCAACGACGCGCCGGCGCTCAAACAGGCGGAGGTCGGCATCGCGGTGAGTGGCGCCACCGACGTGGCCAAAGGCGCTGCCAGTGCGGTCCTGACGACCGGCGGCCTGGTCAACATCGTCGATCTCGTCAAGAACGGACGCGCAACCTATCAGCGCGTGCTCACGTGGATCGTGAACAAGATCAGCAGAAGCATCCTGAAGGCAGGGTTCGTTGTGATCGCGTTCCTGGTAACCGGCAAGTTCGTCATCTCGGCGCTGGTGATGCTGCTGCTCGTCTGCCTCACCGATGTCACCCACATCGCGCTGGCGACCGATCGCGTGGAGCCCTCGCAGAAGCCGGAGACCTGGAACATCGGCCCCCTCGTGAGGGTCGCGGTCGTCGTGGGCGTCCTGACGTTGGTCGAGGCGCTGGGCCTGCTCGCTTTTGGCTGGCGCCGCTTCGGTCTCTCTTCCAACGCCGGCCTACTGCAGACGTTCACGTTCCAGACCTTCCTGTTCTTCGCGCTGTCGTCCCTCGTGTCCATGCGCGAGCGGCGCTCATTCTGGAGATCGCGTCCCAGCGCGGCACTCGCGGTGTCCCTCGGCGCTGCCGCGGTCGTTGGCACGATCATCGGCCTCCACGGCGTCGCCGAGCTCTCGCCGCTGCCGTTCGCCGAGAGCGCGCTCATCTTCGGCTACGCCGCAATCTGTTCCCTCGGCCCGAACGACCTCGTCAAGGCCATCCTCTGCGCTCGCGTACTCCGCGCGCCGCATCCGGAGCGGACCGAAACGAGTGAGAAAGGGCATCCCACCCTCCTGGAGCATCCGTCTTGAGCAAAACCAAGCAGCGCGACGAATCGCCGTCACCCTCCGAGTACAAGCGAACCTTGTACGACCTGCGCGTTCAGCTCGTGAAGCTGCAGAACCAGGTCATTCGCAAGGGGCTCCGGATCCTCGTCGTGCTCGAAGGCCGCGACAGCGCCGGCAAGGACGGGGCGATCAAGCGGATCGTCAAGAACCTGAGCCCACGCGAGACGCGGGTCGTGGCACTGGGGAAGCCGTCCAGTCGCGACGAATCGAGCTGGTACTTTCAACGGTATGTGCCGCACCTCCCAGTGGGAGGCGAGATCGTGATCTTCAACCGAAGCTGGTACAACCGGGCGGGGGTGGAGGTCGTGATGGGGTTCTGCACGCCCGCGGAGCACGAGTCGTTCATGGAGGACGTGCCGCGCTTCGAGCAGCTCCTGGTCCGCTCCGGGATCCTGTTGCGAAAGTACTATCTGGACATCGGCAAGGCCGAGCAGAAGCGTCGCCTCGCCGATCGCGCCCGCAATCCGCTCAAGCAGTGGAAGGTGAGCCCGATCGACGCGGTGGCCGTGAAGAACTGGGAGAAATACAGCGAAGCCCGGGACGAGATGCTGACGCGAACACATACGGAGTTCGCGCCGTGGGACGTGGTGCGGACGGACAACAAGCACGTCGCGCGGCTCAACGTCATCAAGGCCATCCTGGCGAGCCTCGACTACAAAGGTAAGGACGAACGTCTGCTCGTCGTGGATCCCGCCGTGGTGCTCAGACATGGCACGCAGCAGGTGAAGGAACGGCGGATCGCGCGCTGACGACGAGACCGCGCTGATTCACGACGGACAGCGACCCGACTGGAATCGCCCGCGGGCACTGCTCCCCATCGACTGTCGCAGAGCCACCTCGGAGGATCGGAGCGCGAGAACGCGAATGCGGTCGATCCCCTTCCTGCGCCCGACTCGAGCGAACGGCTGCACGCGAGGACCGACACCAGGCTCGTTTTCATCGCCGACTCCTCCGATGGCGCGAGAGGCGCTCCCGTAAATGGCAACAGTTCGACGGCGCCGGTCGAAACGTCAGCGCGCATCGTCCGACCGCTCAGGAATGCCCGAGCGCCTGCTCGATGAGGCGCGACAGCGCGTCGAGCCGAAATGGTTTCATCAGGTAGTGGTAGGCGCCCCCGCCGGTCGCCTGGACGGCCGTATCGAGGGTGCCGTGCGCGGTCATCATGATGACGGGACGGGACGGGTCGAGCTCGAGCGACGCCCGCATAAGCGCCAGGCCGTCTACCTCGGGCATGCGTAGATCGGTGACGAGGGCATCGAAGCGCTCCGTCCTGAGCCGGTGCATGGCCTCGTGGCCCGAACTGACGGCGATGGCCGTGTACCCTCTCTCCGATAGGGCGTCGGCGACCATCTCTGCCATCTCAGGGCGATCGTCGACCACGAGGGTCCGCGTTTCCTGCGGTGAGTCAGGCATGGTCGCCCCTGTGGCCCGCAATGGGGATCTCGATGCAGGCTCGCGTGCCCCGCCCTGCATGGGGGCCGATCGTCAGATCACCGCGATGGCTCTTGGCGATTTCGGTCGCGATGGCGAGGCCGAGGCCCGCCCCGCCGGCCTCGGCCTTTGTGGTGAAGAAAGGCTTGGTCGCCCGCGCGGCGTGCTCCGAGGCGATCCCGGCGCCGTCGTCGGTCACGACGAACGCCACGCTCTCGGCGTCCGCCCGCGCCGCGACCTCGACATGTTCGCCGGCCTGGCAGGCTTCGCAAGCGTTGAGGAGCAGGTTCACGATCGCCTGTTCAAGCAGGGCACGGTCGCACTGGATGTCCGGCATCGTCGGAGGGATGTCGGTGGCGAGGCCGACGTGGGCCTTGGAGAAGCGGTGCTGGACCGAAGCAGCCGCCGCGTGCGCGACCTCCGAAGGATCGGTGCGTTCGAGAGACGGGGGCCCGCCGCGCGCCATGTCGAGGAATCGCCGTACGATTTGCTGGATCCGGTCCGTCTGTTTCAGGATCGCGTGCGCGTTGTGTACCGCGCGTTCATCGTCCTTTACTCGTCCGAGCAGCTGTTCTGCCCGGCCCATGATCACGCCGAGGGGTGTCGATACCTCGTGGGCGATGCCCATGGCGAACGTTCCCATCGTCGCCACGCGTTGAGCCTGAGCGAGGGTCTCGTCGCCAGAGCGCTGGAGCTCGGCGATGGCGAGCTCGCGCGAGAGTTCGAGCTCCTTTCGCTGCTTGCGGAGAGCAGCACCTCCGAACGCGAGGACCAGCCCCGTCGTGACGAGGACGCTGAGCATGAGCCGCCCCAAGGCACGCTTTTCACGATCCCGCTCGCGCGCCGCGGTGGCGACCGTCGCGACCCCCCAACGGCCTAAGGCGCCGGCGTCGACGTGAGCGAACCCCGCCATTGCCGTTCTGGCAGGAAGTCCGATCTGCGCCGCCTGGGGACGCTCGAGCCGTAGCGCGCGCACATTGTCGTCGAGCGCCGCGCGCAGCGGCGGCGAGGTCAACGCGCGACCGTCGGTCGCGTAGAACGATCCCTCACCGGGCACGGAGAGAAAGACTGTCAGCTCGCCAGCGCGCTCGACGCCTAGGTCTGCGCCGACAAGCTCCCCGGCGCTTACCCCGAGGTCGACGCGCCGTCCGTCGGGGATTGGGACGCTGAGGATGAACCGGGAGGGATCGGTAGCTACCGCGACCGCTGCTGCCGCGGGCCCGACGACCGCAGGTCGATAGATTTCATCGCGATCCGCCGCCCCACGTTCGCCAATCCGGAGTGCGTCGCGTTCGACCGTCCCAAGATGCGCTCGAAGGCTCCCCGCCAGGCTGGAAGCGACGACGGTCTGCTGGGTCTCGAGGTCGCGCAGCGCGGCGTCTGCCTCCCGTTGCTCGTCCCACCAAGCCAGTCCGGTGACCGCCGCGATGGCGGTGACCATGAGGGAGACAAGCGACCAGGAACTCGGCGTCGTCGATCCTCGGGAGCCGAATCGGGAGGAGCGCGGACCCATAGTGCCCTGGGAACGCAAGCATCGCGCCGAAAGCAAAGTGCAGCCATCTCAAGCCGAAACGCGATACCCGCGGGATCAAGACTGCCCGGGTGCACGGAGAAATTTCTCCCTGTACCGGGAGAATTTCCTGGATCCCTGAGCGCCGCGATCGAAAAGTCTCGCGACTTCGAGGCTCCCGGAGCATGGCACAGGAGCTGCTGTGCGAACGCGCACGTCATGGGCTCTCGCCATCGCTTTGTCTCTCTTCCGAGCGCCGTAGGGCTCGCTCTCACGGTTGCTACCGGCCTTGCACGAGCGGACCTTCCTGCGACGAAGGATGCGCCGCCCTCGATCGATGCTCCGCAGCCGTCGCAATCCTTCACGATGGCCCAAGCGCTGGCCTACGCACACGCTCACCAACCAGCGATCCGCGAGGCGCTCGCGCGGGTCTCGGCACGCCTGGAAGAAGCCAAGATCCCGACCGCACAATGGTTGCCCACGGTGGGCGTGACCGCGCAGCTCTTCGCCATGACGGCCAACAATACGACGGCCACCTTCGCGCAACCGCCGTACATGGACCTTCCGCGCATCGGCGCAACCTCGTCGACGACAGCCGGCAGTTTTTCCCCGTACGCGTCGACGCTGGTCGGCGTCGGCCTGACACAAGAAGTCTTCGATTTCGGCCGCATCGAGGCCCAGCGGGCAGCCGCCGATGCGCAGGTCGAGGTGGAGCGGCGCCGCTCCGACACCGAGCGGCTCGATATCGAGTTCGGCGTCGAAGAGGCCTACTTTTCGGTATCGGCCTCGAAGGCGATTGTCCGAGCCTCCGATGAGGCCTACGAACGGTCGCGAGTTCACCGCGACCTCGCCAAAAGGGGCGTCGACGCGGGTCTCCGTTCACCCATCGAGCTGACACGCGCGGAGGCGGACCTCGCGCGCTTCGACGTCGGCCAAATCAAAGCGCGGGGCGGCGAGGCCGTTGCCCAGAGCGTCCTCTCCGCGGCCATCGGGGCACCCGACGCCGCGGTCGACATCTCGAGTGAGATACTGCAACCGGCGGACATGCCCGCACTGCCCGAGGCTATCGCTTTGGCGCGACAACGCGATCCGAGGCTTGCGGAGACCATCACACGACTCAAAGCGGCTGAGGCTCACACGCGAGCCATCGGCGCAGAGCTCAGGCCCGACTTGACATTGACCGGAACGCTTTCAGGCCGTGCCGGCGGAGCGCCCCCCTCCTCCGGGCCAACGGCGAATGGGGATGGCTGGGTGCCCAACGTTCCCAATTGGGACGCAGGACTCGTTTTCTCGTGGCCGTTGTTCGACGGCACGATCAACGCACGCCGGAACGCGGCCCACAGCGCGGAGGACGTGCGGCGCAGCGATATCGACGTCGTCAGCGAGCAAGATCTCGCCGCCGTTCGGCAGGCATACGTCCAGGTTCAGGTGGCGAACGCTGCGCTCGTCGCGCTCAACAACTCCGTGATAGCGGCCCGGGCCAATTACGATCAAGCCAATGCGCGCTTCAACTCGGGCATCGGCAACGCCGTCGAGCTCGCCGACGCCGAGGCCGTGCGCACCAACGCCGAGATCCAGCTGGCTCTCGGGCAATTCGAAATCGGTCGTGCGCGGGCGGCGTTCGGCCGCGCAATCGCAGAAGGACTCTGAGGGCTCATGGATTCGACGATACATTCGACTTCGCGCGGGGCGGCGGCCCCTGAGGGTGCACCGCTCGCCGCAGCGGAACGGGACGATCAGGGCAAACGGTCGTCCCTCATCCCGATTGTGATCGTCCTAGCCGTTGGTGCGGTCCTGGTCGTTGGCGGAGCGCTCGTGTGGCACGCGGAGTCGAAGATCAACAAGGTGGCGCTCGCGTCTTCGCCCAAGCCGGTAACGGTGATCGCCGCACCCGACGCGACCTTCCGCGACTCGCGCACGTACGTGGGTACACTCCGGCCTTGGGTCGAGGCGAGCGTCGGCCCTCAGTACATCTCGGTCTACGTCGACACGGTGCTGGTGCGGCCCGGAGCTACGGTCAAGCGCGGCGACGTCCTGGCGACGCTCGATTGTCGAAACGCAAGCGCGTCGAGTCAGGCGGTTGCCGCCGAGGCGCGCGCCATCGACGCGCGGCAACAGGCCGTGGCCCACGAGTCCGCGCGCCTGCAAACGTTGCTCGACGGCGGCTTCGTTTCGCCGAACGAAGCCGAGATCAAGTCGGCCCAGAGTTCGTCCGAGGAAGCCCAGCTCGCCTCGCAGCGCGCCAGGCTCTCCGCCACGAGCCTGCAGGTCAGCGATTGCGTCATGCGCGCCCCTTTCGACGGGGAGGTGGCAACTCGTACGATCGACCCCGGCGCCTTCGTGCGGCCCGGCACGCCGATCGTCTCGGTCGTCGACCGGAGCACGATCCGGATGACCTTCGATGTTCCGGAGAGCGACTTCGACCTCGTCGCTCCCGGGACGGTGGCCGACATCCGTCTCGTGGCGACCGGCAAGATGACCGTGGGATCGGTCTCGCGCCGTTCGCCCAGCGCCGACCCCGAGACGCGCACGGCGCACGTGGAAATCGACATCGCCGATGCAAAGCGCGAGATCCCCGTGAACACGACCGGCGAGGTCCGCATCGAGGTGGGCGAGCCGATTCACGCCCTCGTGATGCCTCTCGTGGCGGCGTCCATCACGGGCTCGAAGGCAGCGGTCTTCATCGTCGAAGGCGAGGTCGTTCACCAGAAGCGATTGAAGGTCTTGGGTGAGGTCGGAAGTGACTTGTTCGTCGCGCCAGAGCTGCCGGCCGGCACGCCGATCGTGACCGAAGGCTGGGCGACGCTCGCGGAGGGGGACCGCGTCGCGACGAGACAGATTCCCTACCAGCGGACCTCTTCGAGCAAGGCGGCGGAGAACGCCGACAAGAAGGAGGCGCAACCGTGACCGGCCTTTCGCTGCGCAATCCGATCGCGATCTTGATGATCTGCGTCGCTCTCGTGGTCTTCGCGGGCGTCGTGACGCCGCGTATGAGCGTCGACACCTTTCCCGAGCTCACGCCGCCGGTCCTCATCATCGGCACCCTGTGCCCAGGCCTTGCCGCGAAGGACGTGGAGAAGACGATCAGCTGGCGCCTCGAGAAGTACGTCAGCGCGACCCCTGGCGTCGATCACGTGGAGAGCCTTTCACGCAACAACTTCAGCGTCATCTACGTCTGGCTCAAGTGGGGCACGGACCTGAACGGTGCGCAGACGCTCGTCCAGTCCCAGGCCGGCTTCGCGATGGCGGCGGTGCCGAAGTCGCTCGGTGTTCTTCCCCCATTCGTCCTCCAGTACGACCCGTCGAACGCGCCGGTTTGCCAGGTCGTGGTGACCGGCGAGGGGTACACGGGTCCGCAGCTCTACGACTACGCATTCAATAACATCGAACCCCTCCTCGAGGGAATCTCCGGCGTTGCCAGCGCCGCTCCCGACGGCGGCCGCATGCGACAGATCAACGTCGTCATCGATCCCCTCAAGGCTCAGGCGCGGAGGCTGACGGCGATCGACGTTTCCCAGGCCGTGGCGCGTTCGAACGCCCTCTTACCCTCCGGCGAGTTCATCGCCCCGAACTTCGACGCGAACGTCTACACGAACGGGGTACCACGCGAGGTCAAGACGATCGGCCAGGCGCCCATCAAAGTCGTCAACGGCGCCCCGGTGCTCATCAGCGACGTCGCGCACGTCGACGACGGTGGAACGCCCGAGACGCAATCCGTTTCCGTCAACGGCAAAGATTCGGTTCTGCTGAATGTCCTCCGCGTTCCGGGGGGCAACACGATCGACATCGTCGACGCGGTGAAGAAGGTCGTCGAGAACCTGCACGACTTGCCGCACGGCATGCAGGCAAAGGTGTACTTCGACCAATCCCTGTTCGTCCGTACCGCGTATCACGGTCTCAAGAAGGAGATCTTCCAGGCGCTCATCCTCATCGCCCTGGTCATCCTGCTCTTTCTGCAGAGCGTCCGCGGTACCATCATCGTCTCCGTCGCCATCCCTCTTTCCTTTGCCATCACGCTCATCGTGCTCTACAGCACGGGCCAGACCCTCAACGCGTTCACCCTGGGCGGGTTGACCCTCGCAATGGGGCGGCTCGTCGACGATGCGGTCGTCGTGCTGGAGTCGATTCATCGCCATCAGCGAGAGGGCATGAGCCCGGCCGAGGCGGCCTTGAAGGGAGCCAACGCCGTCGCGCTGCCGGTCCTCGCATCGACCTTGACGACGATGGCCGTGCTCTTGCCGGTCGTGTTGCTCGCAGGTCTCGCGAGGAAGCTCTTCGCGCCGCTCGCCATTACCGTCGGCATGGCGATGATGGCGTCGTACTTCGTGAGCATGGCGGTCACGCCGGTCGCGTGCAAGTACTTCCTTGGCCACGCGGAGCACGGTCGCTTCGGCCAGGCGGTGGAAGGCGTCATCGACCGCACCGCCGAGGGGTATTCGCGAGCGCTTCGCAAGGTGCTCGCCTTCCGGTGGATCATCGTGGGAGCGGCCGTCGTTCTGGTCGCCGCGTCGGGGTGGGCTGCAGCGCGGTTGCCGAGCACGTTCTTTCCCGAGATCGACGAGGCGATGGACATGATCTACGTCCGTTTTTCGCCGGGAATCTCGGTCGAAGACGCCGCGAAGAAGATGACGGCGATGGGGCAGGCTCTGACGACGGAGCTTCCGCAAGGCACGGTCCAGATGGTCGTCGCAAACGTGGGCATGCCGCAGAATGCGCGCAGCCTCCTCGTCAGCCCGAACGTTGCACCGAACACGGGGTATTTGCGAATCGCGTACTCCGATCCGGAAGAGCGCAAGCTGTCACAAGGCGATATCACGGCGAAGTCGCGCGAAATCCTCACGCGCGACTTCCCGGGCGTCGAAGTGCTGCAGTACCCGGGCGGCCTCGTCGCCAGCGTCTTCGCCAACGGCTACACGGCGCCTTTCGTCGTCGAAGTCCACAACGACAACCTCAACGCACTCGATGAGGAGGCCAAGGCCGTCGCCGACGTGGCCCGCACGGTGCCCGGCATTCGCGACGTGCGCGAGTCCTTGCAGGTGAATTATCCGGAGATCCACGTCGACACGGATCGCGAGAAGGCCGGTCTCGTGGGTACGGACGCCCACACGGCCGCGCAGACAACGCTCGATGCCACACTCGGAAACATCAATACGCCCGGCGTCTGGATCGACGAGCACAATGGCCAGTCGTACTACGTCGTCACTTTCTACGGCGACGTCCTGGACACGAAGGCGCTCGGCAACCTGCCCGTTCGCGTCAGCGCGACCGGCATGCCTGTGCTCCTCGAGGCGTACGGCAACCTGCATCGCTCGGTCGGGGCGGTCGCGATCGAACGCAATCATCTCGCCAGAGTGGCCCGCGTGCTCATGCAGACCGAAGGACGCGATCTCGGATCCGCCGCCGCCGCACTCGAGACGGCGTTGAAGAGTGACCCACGCACCCGAAACGTCGACTTTCGCTACGTCGGTCAGGTCGAGCTGATGCGGACTACATTCTCGGGGCTAGGTCTCGCCTTGGGTCTGGCCGTGATGGTGGTCTTCATGATCATGGCGTCCCAGTTCAAGTCGCTGCGCTTGCCGTTCGTCATGCTCTTTACCATCCCGGTCTCTCTCGTCGGGATCGTGCTGGCGCTCATGGCGGCGGGACAGGGCTTCTCGATCACGGCGCTGATGGGCATTCTCATGGTCATCGGAATCGCTGTATCCAACGGCATCCTTCTCGTCGACGATGCGAATCGCCGGTTCAACGTCGCGGGCGTCGACGCGCTCGACGCGGTCGTGGCCGCTGCACGATCGAGGTTTGTGCCGATCGCCATGACGAGCATCGCCACGGTCATCGGCCTTATTCCGACGGCGCTAGGCCTCGAGCGTGGTTCGGAGGCGAACCAACCACTGGCACTCGCTGTTGTCGGGGGGCTCACGTCCTCGACGCTGCTGTCCCTCTTCCTCGTCCCCGTGATGTTTCTCTTCTTCGCCAGGAGGACGCCCGACGAGGATGAGGAGCACGCCCCGCACAGACCGCTCGCAGAGGCACCCGCGCAGTGATTCGCACGCCACACGGGTACTCGGCCGGTTCGTCCAATGGCCCGTTCGCGGTTCGACGCGCTGCGCCGAAACGTGTGAGCCGGCGCTCGGCGGTGGGCGACGCCGTCAAGAAAGCGCTGGGCCGTGTCGCCGATGTCTTCGTGCTCGCCGGGATCTCGGCGAACTTGGTTACCGGTGCGTCTCTCGTCGTCGGCGCGGGGGCAGGCGCTCTTCTGGCCTTCGATCACTTCGGTCCCGCGACCGTCGCTGTCGTTCTCAGCTCCGTCGGCGATGCCCTCGACGGTCAAGTCGCTCGAAAGACGCGTAGCGAAAGCCCCGGGGGGGCACTATTCGACGCGACCGCCGATCGCTACCAGGAGTTCTTCGTCCTGGGTGGCCTTGCCCTCCTCTTTCGAGCGAACGCGGTGGTACTCGGTCTCGTACTCTTGGCGCTCGCGGCCTCGTTCATGGTGAGCTACGGCAGCGCGAAGGCGGAGGCCTTTGGCGTGCCCGTTCCGCCGGGGCCGATGCGGCGACCCGAGCGCGCCGCGTGCTTGTGCGCGGGAATTGCGATGGTCGCGGTGATCGGTGTGTTCGGCGGTCGTTCCAGTCTTCCCGCCTCGGTAACGTACGCTCCCGTGTTCGTCGCCCTCGCCGCGATAGCGGCTCTGGGGAATGTGTCCGCCATCCTGCGGCTGCGAGCCGTTGCGCTCTCGCTCCGCCCGAGTTGGCCGAACGCTCACCATGACGACGTGACCTTCGCGAGCTCGCCGCCAGTTGCTTCGCTCACGACGCGCCCTCGACGGGAAGGAGACTTGGCGTGCGACCCGCAGGAAGCACGTTGGGGCCCGCACGGAAGAACGCGATGGCGAAGACGATCCCGACGGCCCACGCGACGGCGAAGGGCCAAGCACTCCACACGCGCGCGCCCGAGACCGCGGCGGCCCACGCGACCATCGTGGTGAGTGCGGCGCCCATGCAGACGCCGTTGACGAGCATCACCGCCGCGACGAGATCCCCCGCGGGGCGCCGACGCAGCAACAAGACTCCGCCCGCGATCCCGAGAGGGACCTGCAGCCCGAGGTCGAGCGCGTGGACCACGTGCCCGACGGCGTCCGCGCCGATCGGCCAACCGAACGTCCCGGCGAGGCTCCGACCCACGATGTCGTTGAGCCACGCGAGCGCGAGCAGCGCCGCGAACAGGAGGCAAAAGACGGCGGTCGCGCGGCGCGGGACCCGCGCGCCGAAGGTCTCTTTCAGCTTGCCGACGTCGATCGACGCGGCGCCCATCACCAGGGCCGGGATCGCGCACGCGAACGCGGCAACGTAGACGAGGTAGAGGGCCGTGAACGGCGGGCTGACCGCGAACTCGAGGTAGGTGTACACGAAGTACGCGAGCGAGCCGGTCCACACGAGGCGGCCTCGAATCGATCCGCGGGATGCGGCTCGCAGCGAGAGGAGGGTCAGCGGGATCGCGACGAGCAACGTCGCGGCGCTCCAGCCCCGGGCCTCAGCCAGCACCCGATTCACGAGCGGCGCGGGTGACGGATCCGGAAATGAGCGGTCCCACACAAGCGTCACGAGCGAAGCCGCCGCGGCCAATAAGACGACGACGAGGGAAAGAAGGACCGCCGAGCGCGGGACGGGTTTCATCGAGGCCCAGAATCTCCAGGTTCTCGCGGTGGTCGTCCACGATGAGAACGCACGCGCGCCGTCCGGCGCTGTTGGTGCTCGGCTCGATGTTCGCCATCCACACTGATCCCTACGCCCATCTCGCGAGGAAGCTCGTGTCGTCTCCGGCTGAGTCACTGGGGCGGGCGCAACCGTGGGTCGGTCCAGCGTCGCGCGGAGCGCGTCGTGAAGGAGAGTGTCTCCCGCGGCCCTCGGCTCCCCTCGCGCCGCATCGTGGCTCTCGTCGGCATCGAGGCGCCGCCCGCGCGACGGCCTGTACGGCGGGAATTCGGCCGCCCCGGCGTTCGCACGGCTCGTGAAGCACATTCGCGGGAACTGATCGCGGCCTCGCCATGTCTCGCCGGGAGCCCGAAAGGATGGCGTACCCGCTGTCTCTGAAGGGGGATCTTGGCCACGACGGAGCGGCCGCCCCCGCCCCCATCATTGATGGTTTACCCGACGCCTCCACTTGTTGGGACGCGACCCGACATTTCCACTTTGCGTTGACAACCAGTTCCGATCGCGCTGGAACGCCGACCACGTTGGCGGAGACCGTGAGCCGATCGTCGCGCGGGGCCCCGCCGCGGGTCCGCTCCGGTCACGCGCGCGACGTGTCCGCTCGAGCGGAGCGCGAGGCCGATCGAGGCCCAGGGGGCCGCCCCCGGGAGGCTCGCCGGCAGCCACGGGAGAAGAGCGCGGAGGGTGAGCGCGCGGGCGACGAGCGCGTCGTCGACCTCGTCGGCGTCCTTCGTGGCGTCGAGTGTGACGTGGTTGTCCTCGGAGTCGAGCGGCGTGCACGACCCCGCGGCTCGCGAGCGGCCGATCCGGATCGGCCTGGACCTCGAGGAGGCCAAGGTCGATCCGTTCCAGATGGTGCGCGTCCCAGGCCCGATGACGCGCAGGCGCCCCACCGGTGCGCCGACGTCGATCGCATAGGGACCTCCCTCCTGGCTACACATTTGCATCTCGTCGCCTTCGGGTGATCCTCATGAAAGCCGACACGGACCATTGGGTGACGACGAAGGCGGCCCTCGTCTTGTCGGGCGGCGGAGCTCGCGGCGCCAATCAGGCGGGCGTGATTCGCGGTCTGTGCGAGCTGCTCCACGGGCAGCGTTCGCTCCCGTTTCCCATCCTCGTCGGCGCCTCCGCCGGCAGCATCACGAACGCCTTCGTCGGCGCGCACGTGGCCGATTTCCCCGCGGCGGTCTCCGCCTCGTTGGACTTCTGGGTGGGCTTGCGCCCCTCGGACGTGTTTCGCACCGACGCGCTCACCTTGGCGCGCGTCGCCGCCTCGCGGGCGGCGGACCTCAGCCTTGTAGCTGGATCGGAACTGATCGTCGCAAGTCGCTTCTCATGAGCGACCCCCTTCGGAGGCTGCTCCCCGGCGCGGTGACGCCGCTCCGGCGGATCCCCATCCTCGTGCTCCAGCCATCGACGGACCTTGGCGAGCTCGTCACCCAGCCGCTCGAGAGGCTGCCCTACTTGCTCCGCCACCTGTTCCGCGGCCTCGGCGTGAGGGGCAAGACCGGCTCGGATCTCCTCAGCTATCTCGCGTTCGACGGGGAGTACACCTCGCGGCTGGTGGCCCTCGTCGAGACGGATGCGCGGGCGCGCGCCGATGAGATCGCGACCTTCCTGGGCCTCGCGGGGAGCGCGCGCCAACCTTCGTCCGACGTTCGAAGCGCGATGGGCGCCACGGGGGGTGCGCGGATGAACCGCAGGTCGCGCATCCCCGCGTGGACGCCGCGGGCGGCGCGTAGGTGGCGCCTGCGCCCCGTGGCTAGTCCGCGGACGTCAAGGCGCCGGCAGGAGGCGCCTCGCGCCCGGGCAGGGTCGTTCTGGCCGCGGGCGCCCGCCGCTGCTCGCGCCGGCGCATCAGGAAGTAGACGATGGGCACGGTCATGCGCGACAAGAAGAGAGAAGCGATCTCTCCGGCCATGAGCGAGATGGCCAGCCCCTGGAAGATCGGATCGAAGAGGATGATGAACGCGCCGACGACAACGGCCGCGGCCGTGAGGAGCATGGGCCGGAAGCGAATGGCTCCCGCGTCGACGACGGCCTGCTCGAGAGGGACGCCCTCCCACCCTTTCTTGCTGGGGAGGCTCCTACCGAAAGAGGACTGGAGAGGCCATGGAAGACATCGAGATTACATTTCCAGGCGGCAAGCGCGTCGATGCCCAGGTCGGAGCGTATGTCGTCCATACGGACCAGCCCGTCGAAGGCGGCGGCGAAGGGACGGCGATCTCGCCGTTCGATCTCTTCCTCGCGTCGCTCGGCACGTGCGCGGGCCTCTACGTCCTCGCCTTCTGCCAGGCGCGTGGGCTCTCGACCGACGGCCTCGCGCTCCACCAGCGCGTCGAGGTCGATCCGGCGACGAAGCTCCCGCGCCACATCCGCATCGAAGTCGCGCTTCCGTCGTCGTTTCCGGACAAGTACCGAACCGCGGTCCTTCGTGCCGCGGAGGGATGCAAGGTGAAGAAGACGATCGCGGCCGCGCCTTCGGTCGAAGTCGCACTCGCCCAGGCGGACGAACCTCTCGTGAAAGCATCGTGAACAGGAGTCGATCATGAACGCGCTCATTCCGACGAATGAAGGAAACCTCGACCGCGGCGTCCGAGTCGCCATTGGCCTCGTGCTGCTCACGCTCGTCTTCGTAGGGCCGAAGAGTATGTGGGGCTTGCTCGGATTGGTCCCCCTCCTCACGGGCGCCGTGGGAAGCTGCCCGCTCTACCGCGTGCTCGGTGTCTCGACGTGTACGGCGCGCCCGAGGGGGTGACGGGCCGAGCTCAAGGCCCAGCTTGGATGGCCGCGAGCTCGCGGAGCGCCTTGCGGACGAGCGCCTGGACGTCGCTCGGCACGGCGCCGTCGTGGCTCTTCGTCCGGCAAAGCGCGAGCGTCTTCTTGAGCGCGCCGCACGCGTCGCGGCACCGGGGACACGAGTCCACGTGCGCCTGCATGCTCGCGCACTCGTCGGGGCCGATCTCGCCCTCCACGTAGCGCGAGAAGATGGGGACGATGTCCGGGCACCCCTGCGCCGCTGGCGCGTCCGCGGTCTCGAGGAGCGGAGCCAGTCGCGCGCGGACGCTCACCCGGGCGCGGTGCAAGCGGCTCTTCACGGCGTCGATTCCCACGCCCAGGACCTGGGCGACCTCGGGCGCCGTCAATCCTTCGACATCCCGCAGGATCAGGACTTCGCGGTACATGGGCTCCAGGTCGGCGATCGCCGCGTCGAGGGCCTTCGAGAACTCATGATCGCCGGCCGTCTCGTCCGGAGCGCTGGCGTTCGCCGCGATTCCCCTCGCGTCCTCGGAGTCGAGCGAGACGAACTCCCTGGGCGTCCCGACGCGCGTCCGGCGCTTCTTGATGCAAAAACTGCGAGCGATGGCGAAGAGCCACGTCGACAGCGCGGACGCGCCGCGGAACTCATGCAGGCCGCGCGCGGCGGCGAGCAGGGTGTCCTGCACGACGTCCTTCGCATCCACGGGATCACGGCACATCTTGACGCCGAACCGGTACACGGCCGGAAGATGACGCTCGAGGAGGACCCCGAGCGCACGCTCGTCACCGGCCTGGAGCGCCGCGAGCAGTTCCTCGTCTGTAGGGGTCACGTGGGGACGTTGTAGCCTGCCCGGCTGGGATCGCCCCATATCCCGGAACCCTTCGACGCGCGTAAGGCTCACACTCGGAAAGGTCTCCACCCAAAATGGCGCATGAGCGAATGTTCCATCACACGCACGCAGACAAGCTCGACGATCCCGAGCGGCGCGCCTGGCTCCCGCCCGAAGAGGTCGTTCGCCGTCTCGAGCTCCGCGCCGGCCTTCGCGTGGCCGACATCGGCGCCGGGTCCGGATACCTCACTGCGCCCATCGCGGAGGCGGTCGGTCCGACGGGCCGGGTCGCGGCGCTCGACCTGCAACCCGAGATGCTCGAGCGGCTGCGGCATCGACTCGCGCCCGGAGCCCCGGTCGACCGGGTCCAGGCCGACGCCTCGGCGACGACGCTCCCCGCGTCGAGCCAGGATCTGGCGCTCATCGCCAACGTCTGGCACGAGCTCGACGGCCGAACGGCGGCCCTCGCGGAGATGGCGCGCATCGTCCGAGGCGCCGGCCGCCTCGCCATCCTCGACTGGCGCACGGATGTCGCGCAGCCTCCGGGCCCGCCCCTGGAGCGCCGGTCCGGCGTAAATCCTTCCTGGCTGCGCGGGCTCCAACGCAGCATGGTCTTCCGGACGATGTTGTTCATGCTGCTCGGCGCCGCAGGCGGTCTGGCGTACCAGCGCGTCGTCGGCTGTCGAACGGGCATCTGCCCGATCACCTCCAGCCCCCCTACGTCTCGACGCTCTACGGCGCGGTCATGGGGTTCTTGCTCTCGGGCGGCTTGCGCTGACCGGACCGGCTGACCCCGGAACCGCAAGGAAAAGGCGCCCATACGCGGTGACCAGCAGGAACCACGGGCTCACGAGCTGGGCGAGGACGAGCGAGAGGAGCACGAGGCTCCCGGCGACGAGGCCGACGTATCGTTCGATGCATATGGGATGGTCCTCATGGGGCCGGCGCGGACGCGCCGGGGTGGAATGCTCACCGCGGCTTCGCCGCGTCTGGCGCGCTCGCGCCCTTGCCGACCAGGGCGATCGCACGCTCCAGTCTGTCGTGCACCTCGCGGGCGATCTCCTGGAGCGCCGGCCCGGCGCCGGCCGCGATGGTCTCGAGGGGATCGATGGCCGCGACGTGCGTGGCTCCGCCGTCCTCTTCGTAGACGATGACGTTGCACGGCAAAAGGAGGCCGATGTCCAGGCTCGTCTCGAGCGCGCGGTGCGCGAAGGGTGGATTGCAGGCGCCCAGGATCTTGTAGCGACGGAAGTCGACGTCGAGCTTCTTCTTCAGGGTGGTCTGGACGTCGATCTCGGTGAGGATGCCGAAGCCCTCGGTCTTGAGCGCGTCGGTGACCTTC
>ODAK010002372.1_pt1 | contig 19837 bp, 20 predicted proteins | sample 1539591 | NCBI WGS metagenome assembly ODAK01 (sample SAMEA3539303, study PRJEB22396) | soil metagenome | biome: tundra; feature: field; material: soil | place: USA | collected 2010-05 | depth 0.15 m | reverse complement strand
ACCGCTATTTCGGCGGGCGCGCGAAGGCAGCTTCCTCCCAGAACAGCTGACCGGCGAGCCAGCCCGGCCCTTCCTGCCACAGATCGTCCAGGTAGGGTCCCAGGTGTCGCGCGGCGATCTTCGCCTCGGGCGAGGAGGTCGGTGAGTCGCTGGTCCGCGAGTCTCGTGTGAGGCCTCCTTCGATACGGGCAGTGAAGTAAAGACGCGGCTGATTACGGCCGCTGATCAGGAAGCCGTGGACGACCCCATCGAACGGCGCGGGCTCGGTCGGTGCGCCGGCCAGTGCGGCGATCGATGCCGCGGCGGCGTTGGCCTGCTGGGCCGCGATCCCGCCGTACTTGACGGGGAAGTCGGTGGCGTCGCCGGCGGCATAGACGCGCTCGATTCCGGACACCTCGCAGTGCGAGGTGACTGGCAGGAATCCGTCGGCGTCCGCTGGCAGCCCGGTGATCGCGGGTCCCACGAGTCGCGGCAGCGCCGCCACCCGCTCGAACTGCAACCGCCGCTCGCCCGGGTGCACGATCAGCTCACCCGAGGATGACTCGACCCGAGTACCCGCGATCATCTGGATGTCAGCGTCGGCCAAGATCCCGGCTACGGCGGCGCTGACGCTCTCGCCAAACACAGCCAGCGGCCTCTGCTCGGCGGTGATGATCGTGACGTCGAGATAGATGTTCTTCTCACGAGCGTGCTCCTGGACGAGGAGCGCGACCTCGTAGACGGGCAGCGGCCACGTCGGGCTGGGAGCCACGAGCGCAAGGCTGCGAACGGAGCCGCTGTCGATCTCCTCGATCAGCCCGTGCAGACTCCTGTCCATGCGTGAGACGTCCATGGCGAGCGCGTCTGGCAGGACGTCGCTGGCCCTGGCCCCGACGGCGATCACCAGGACGTCGTAGGGCAGTTCGCGCTGCGCACCGGTGTGCAGAACGCGTCGCTGGCAATCGACCGCGGTGATCGTGTCTTGCTCAAGCGTTGCGTTCAGCTCAGCCGCCAACTTCGCCAACGGCAGGCGGCGATGAGACCTGCGGACGAAGGGCTCAAGTACCGCCATTGGCCGATAGATGAAGTCGGCGGTTGGCGCTAGGAGCGTCAGCTTCACGCGGTCGCCGGCAAGCTTGTGCAGCGCCAACGCAGTCTCCAGCGCCCCGACGCCGCCGCCCGCGATCACTACCGCCAACGCCTTTGCGTCCGGCTTGTCAACGTGCGCGCGAGCCAAAGGTGATTTCCCCCCGAGCATATGGCCACGCTACTCCCCAGCTTGGCAGACACCGAGCGTAGCGCCCCGCAAGCGCGCCGCGGGAAACTACGCGCTCAGCGGCTGCGAGAAGGACCCAGCGGCTAGAGAGTCGAGCCATCCGCTTGAACCCACCCCTAGCGCTGCGCGCTATTGCGAAAGTCACCGACACGCTGGCAAACGGAGCGGCTTGCGCCGCTGGCGCGATCAGCGGTCGCGGTTGGCAGCGAGCGCGCGCAGGCGCAGCTCGGTCTCGTAGGCCGCCGTGTGTTCCCAATGCAGACGCTCGGCGTGCTCATACGCCACGGCGTCCAGCCGAACGCGGTGCTCGGGGCCGTCATGGCGCGCCCGCTTGCGACTGTTGCGACGCGCAGCGCGACGGGTGCGCCGGATCATGCGACGGCCCCCACCGAGGATCGCGGCGGATGCGATGGCGGTGGCAGATGCTATGGCCGTGCCGGTCATCGTGCTGATCAACGGTTCTCCGGGCGGGGTTTTTCCGCGCCGCGTCCCGACTATCAGCGCACGCACCGCCGGCGACCGTCGCCGCCGGGACAGGCGAGCGCGCGGCCCGTCGAATTTCCGCTTCGCGACGCGCGAGTCGCACTCCGAGCTGGGGCCTCACTGTCAGAGTCGTCGCGCGAACCAGCAGCGCAGCAGACGGTCGGTTTGACTCGACCCGGCTAGCTGCTGCAGCTAGGATCTCGCACGTCAACGGGAGGAGGCGAAGAGATGCACGCGCGAGTGGCGACGTTCGAGGGCGGAGACCCCGAACAGGTGCGGAGGATGCTCGAGGAGATAGACCGACAGGCCGCCTCGGGTCCGCCGGAAGGTGTGCCCGCCGTCGGCTTGCTGGTACTTCACAGGCCGAACGACGGCAAGGTTCTGGCGATCACGCTGTTCGACACCGAGGAGGACCTGCAGCAGGGTGACGCGACGCTGAACTCCATGGATCCCCCAGACCCGGGCGGGATGGGTCGGCGCGCCTCGGTCGAGATCTTCGAGGTAGCCACCAAGCTCGACCTCTGATCCGTCGGGCAAAGCAATAGCGACGCTGCCGCTGTCCAGGTGCATGATCCTGTCCTGCGCAGGTCTGAGGCGCGTGCGCGGTTAGCGCTAGCCGCACCTGCGGCAGCAAACCACCGGCCCCGCTTGCGAGGGCGGAATACCTGCCTCGATCGGCGATTCAGCACGGTGGAGACCGTCCCGCGGCTGCCTGCGCGCGGTTCGGGTGCGCCCGCGCGACTCCTCCGCGCGGCGTTCGCTCAACGGCCGAGCGCGCGGGCGATTGCGGCGATGTGCCCGGGTGTCGTGCCGCAGCACCCGCCGACGATGCGGGCCCCTCGAGCTACGTAGGCGAGCACGTGCTCAGCGAGCATCTCGGGGTTGACCTCGTAGACGGCCGCTCCGTCGACGATCGTCGGCACTCCCGCGTTCGGTTTGATCCACAGCGGCGTCTGCGAGGCGCCGAGGAACTCCGTCACGAGCGTGTCGGTGTCCTGCAATGAGCGCCCGCAGTTCGCCCCGAGTCCGGCAAGGCCGAGCGGCGCGGTGGCCGCCGCGACGGCCGTGGGGCTGAGTCCCATCATCGTGCGCGTGCCCTGATCGAAGCTGAACGAGGCGATCAGCGGAAGGTCCGTCACGCCACGGACGCCCTCGATCGCCCATAGGGCCTCGTCGAGGGCGAAGAACGTTTCGAGCACGAGCAGGTCGACACCCCCGTCGGCCAGCGCCTGCGCCTGCTCTGCGTAAGCCGCTACACACAACTCGCGAGTGAGCGGGCCGAACGGCTCGACGAGCTGGCCCGTCGGCCCCATTGAGCCGGCGACCAGGTGCTCGTCGCCGACGGCTTCGCGAGCGATCTCGGCAGCGCGGCGATTCAACTCGCTCGCACGGCCGGCGAGCGGTCCCTTCGCGAGCCGCGGCGTGCTGGCGCCAAAGCTGCACGTGAGGACCAGATCGGAGCCGGCGTCGACGAAGCGGCGATGCAGCTCGCCGACCAGCTGCGGGGCATCGATCACCCACTGCTCGGGAGCAACGCCACGTTGGAGGCCCATGTCCTGGTAGTTCGTGCCGGTCGCGCCATCTGCGAGCAGGACGTGATCCTTGGCGAGCAGGGCGGCAAGTGACGGCACGGTCGCAGCCTATGCCGATGCCCGAGCCGGCGCGCAGCGGGCGCGCCAACGCTCGGGCCCCACCCGAGCGCCCTGCGACGCGTGAGCAGCGGTCGCCCTGGCCTGGGCCGAAGCGCCCTGCCCAAACGCGTCCCGTCAGGGGTCCGCGCTAGGCTCGCGCGACTGACATGGCCTACGACGAGGATCTTGTTAACCGCCTGCGCGAACTGCTCGCCGACGAGGACGCGATCACGGAGAAGAAGATGTTCGGCGGCCTCGCGTTTCTCGTGCAGGGCAAGATGTCCGTGAGCGCGTCGCGCAGCGGCGGGCTGCTGGCCCGCATCCCGCCGGCCGACACCGACACAGCCCTTGCGCGCCCGCACGTGGCGCTGATGGAGATGGGCGGGCACACGATGGAGGGCTGGATCACCGTCGCGCCCGACGGTTTGAAGAGCAAGCGCGAACTCGCCTCGTGGGTTACGCGCAGCGTCACCTTCGTCAAGACGCTGCCGCCCAAATAGCTGGCGGCGGGTCGCCGGCGACGGCGTCGGATCGCGGCGTGAGCGCTATCCCTGAGAGGGCGTGAAGCGGGCGTCCTGGCGGTCGTCGAGGCTCACCACGTGCGTGCCGGCCAACGGGTCGTGCAGAGCGCGGTTCTCGTGCTCCCACAGCGGCCAGAGATAGCGCGCGCGCAGCAGAGTCGCTTGCGCGCGAGCGCGGGCACCCTACAATCACGCGATCGACGAGAAGCGACGACACGCACAAATCGCTGCGCTCGACGATCTGCTCCAGCGGGTGCAGCAGACCAACGCGTTCCAGCGCGGCCGGCTGCGCGGCGCCAGCGTCAGCACGCTCGCCGATGTTCGAGCGCTGCCGTTCACGACCAAGGACGAGTTGCTAGGCGACCAGGCGGCCACGCCGCCCTACGGCACCAACCTGACCTTCGGACTCGAGTCCTACACGCACCTGCACCTGACGAGCGGCACCGTGGGCGAGCGGCTGCGTGTGCTCCAGACGGCCGAGGACTGGCAGGCGACGCGGCGCTGCTTCGCGCTGGTCCTGCGCGAGGCGGGGATCACCGCTGCCGACCGCGTGGCGCTGCCGTTCCCGTTCGGCGCCTACCTGCAGTTCTGGGCTGCGGCTGCCGGCGTCGAGGACGTCGGCGCCCTGGCGCTGCCGCTGGGTGGGTTGGAGGGCCGCGAGCGTCTGCGCGCGATCGCCGAATTCGAGGCCACGGCGATCGTCTGCACGCCGACCTATGCCCTCGGCCTGATCGACGTCGCGCTCGAGTGGGGGCTCGAGGACGCCTTCGCGTCGGTGCGGGCGGTGATCTGCCAGGGCGAGCCGGGGGCGTCGATCCCGGCCGCTCGCGAGCGCATCGAGAGCGCGTGGGGAGCCCGCGTGTTCGACCACGCCGGTTCGACCGAGGTGGGCGTCTTCTCCTATCCGTGCGCCGCGGGCGGCGGGCTGCACGTCAACGGGCGCGAGTTCCTGTGCGAGATCCTCGACCCCTCTAGCGGCGAGGAGGCCGCCGAGGGGACGCAGGGCGAGCTGGTGCTGACGGCGCTCTCGCGCGTCGGCTGTCCGGCGATCCGCTTTCGCAGCGGCGACGTGGTTGACGTTGGCGGCGTCTGTCCGGCCGACCACGACGACGTCTGGCTGCCCAACGGCATCGTCGGGCGAACCGACGACATGGTCGTGATCCGCGGCATGAACGTGTTCCCCTCAGCGATCGAGCAGACGCTGCGCGAGGCCGGCCTGCTGGGCGAGTACCGGATCCGCTTCTACACCGAGGCGACCGAACGCGATGAGATCCGGGTGCTCGTCGAGGCGACCGACCCGGCGCTGGTCCGCACGATCGAGGAGCGCATCTTCGGCCGTCTCGCGCTGCGCGTGCGCGTCGTCCCGGTGATGCCCGGCGTGCTGACGGCGCAGCGGCTGAAGGCTCGGCGCGTCGAGGACATGCGGCGCCGCTAGGTTGTTTGGGTGGGTGCATGCACCCACCCAAGGGGTCGGCGCATGCGCCGACCCCCGGGACGGCGCATGCGCCGTCCCGAAAGCCCTAGGCCATCTCGAGCAGATCGCCCACGCCGTCGATCACCAGATCGGGGCGTCGGTTTGCGGGCACCTGCGTGAGGTCCCGCCGCCCATGCCACTGCGCACGAGGGCTCGTTGCTGATCGTGATTCAGACGTGCCTTCCGACCCTCTCCGCGTCCGGCGCCTGCCGCGCCGCCGGGTTGCCGACGGTCTCGAGCAGGTCGCCCAGATAGCGCAGGTGAACGCGCATCGCACGCTCGGCCAGCACCGGCTTTCGCTGCTCGATCGCCGCGATGATCTCCCGGTGCTGGTCGCGCGCGACGGCCTCGACGATTGCCGGCGCGATCACGTCCTTGAGCCGGGGCTGCAGCACCTCCGAGCACCAGTTGCTCAGCGCGGATGCGACCCGGCTGCCGGCCGCCTCCGCGATCGCGCGATGAAAGCGTATGTCGGTCTCACGCTGCACGGCGTCGTCGTCGGGGCGGACGGTGGCGTCCTCGACCGCGCGCCGCAGCTCGGCGACCATCTCGGCGCTCGCGTGCTCGGCTGCCAACCCGGCGAGCGGGACCTCGAGCAGCAGCCGCACCTCGGTCAACTCCGCCAGCGACGTCGTAGCGGTGGCGAGCATCGTGGCGATCGCATCGCTGACGGTTCGCGCCAGGCCGCGGTCGGGACTGCGCGCGACGAACACGCCACCGCCGGGGCCGCGTGCGGCGCGCAGCAGGTTCGCACGCACGAGCAGCCGCACGGCCTCGCGGACCGCCGGGCGGCTGACGTTCAGCTCGCGCGCGAGCTCCGCCTCGGTACCAACGCGGTCCCCGGGCACCAGCTCTCGCGCGGCGATTGCCTGTTGCAGCAGTTGCGAGACGCGATCGCTCGACGGCGCGACGGCGACGACGAGGCGGGGATAAAGATCGATCTTCTTGTCGTGAATCCCGGTATAGTAGCGCGAAGCTCCCGGCACGAGACCTATCCGCCAAGAAGACGCCTAAGTACAGGCTGGTTTGATAAAGATCGCGCTTTTGCCTATGCCTTGACTTAGCCCGCAACGCGGTCTAGGATGCTCGGCCGGGCGCCTGAGGGGGCGCATCACCAAGAGGCAGAGGAGACTTGATGTCCGAAAAGACGACGCAGGACTTCGGCCGTCTGAACCGCGCTGACTTTCTCAAGCGCAGCGGTGCAGCGGTCGGCGGTGTGGTGCTGGCTGGCGGCGCGGCGGCGCCGGCGTGGGCAACCCCGCGCGGACCGGTGGCGTTCGACGCAGCGTCGACGATCACGATCGGCTTCGTGAGTCCGCTCACGGGTGCCGACTCGGGCTTCGGGGAGCCCGATCCGTACGTGATCGGCCTCGCCAAGACGGCGTTCGCGAAGGGCATCAAGATCGCCGGCAAGACCTACGGCGTTCAGATCATCGGGAAGGACGCGCAGTCGGTTCCCGCAACCGCGGCGCAGGTCGCACAGGAGTTGATCAACAGCAGCGCCGTCGATCTGATCCTGACCACCTCCACGCCCGAGGTCGTGATCCCGGTTGCCGACGCCGCCGAGGCGGCCGGCGTGCCGTGCATCTCGACAACCGTGCCGTGGGAGGCGTGGTACTTCGGGCGCGGCGCCAAGCCGGGAGCGCCATCACCGTTCAAGTGGACCTACCACTTCGCCTTCGGCGTGCAGAACTTCGCCGACACCTACCTGGACCTGTGGAAGCAGGTGCCCAACAACAAGAAGGTCGGCGTGATGTGGCCGAACGATGCGGACGGCAACGCAATCCGGACCAGCCTCGGGCCGCTGCTCAAGGCGGGCGGCTACACGATCGTCGATCCCGGTGCCTACCAGGACGGCACGATGGACTACACCTCGCAGATCACGCTGTTCAAGCAGCAGAACTGCCAGATCTTCAACACCTTCCCGATCCCGCCCGACTTCACGACGTTCTGGCGTCAGGCGGCGCAGCAGGGCTACACCAAGATGGTCAAGATCGCCCAGATCGCGAAGACCGGCCTGTTCGCCTCGCAGGTGGACGCGGTCGGGTCGCTCGGCTACAACCTCGCGAGCGGCGAGTACTGGGGACCGACCTGGCCCTACAGCTCCTCGCTGACGGGCATCAGCAGCGCCGCACTTGGGGCGGGCTACACCAAGCACACCAACCGCTACCCCAACCAGCAGGCCGGCGCGAGCCTCGCGCTGTTCGACGTCGCCGCGGCGGCGCTGAAGGCGAGCGGAAACCCGAAGAACAAGACCGCGGTCGCCAACGCGATGAAGACGCTGAAGGTCCAAACGCCGCTCGGAGCGCTGCACTGGGGCGCCGGCGGCGCGAAGAACCCGGTCGCCAACGTCGTGGCCTGCCCGATCCCCGGCATCCAGTGGCGCAAGGCGCCGAAGGGCAGCAAGTTCGCGCTGGAACTGCTGCTCTGCGAGCACTCCGACGACCACAACATCCCCGTTTCGAGCAAGCTGGTTCCCTACAACGGTTAGCGCTAGCGGATACCCGAGCATGGGACCGCAGCCGATGCTTGAAGCCGTCGAGATCCGCAAGCAGTTCGGCGCGCTTGCGGCTCTCGACGGCGTTGACTTCACGGTCGCCGCCGGCGAGGCCGTCGGCATCGTCGGGCCCAACGGTGCCGGCAAGACGACGCTGCTGAACGTCCTCGCCGGCACCGTTTCGCCCTCGAGCGGATCGGTCGCCTTCCAGGGCGGCGACGTGACCGGGGCGGGCGCCAGCCGACGCTCGCGCCTGGGCGTCGCGCGCGCACATCAGGTGCCGCGACCGTTTGGCGGCATGACCGTGTTCGAGAACTGTTTCGTCGGCGCGACGACCGGCGGCGGCCTGCGGCGCCGACCGGCCTACGATCGCTGCCTAGAGGTGCTCGAGCTGTGCGGCCTGATCGAGTTCGGCAACCGCCGCGCGGAGACGCTCGGCCTGCTCGGGCGCAAGCGGCTCGAGCTGGCACGCGCGCTCGCGACAAACCCGGTGGTGCTGCTGCTCGACGAGATCGGAGCCGGCCTGACCGACGCTGAGGCCGAGGAGCTGGTCGCGATGATCAAGGCGCTGCACGGCTCGGGGATCGCGATCGTCTGGATCGAGCACATCGTGCACGTGCTCGTCCAGGTGATCGAGCGCCTCGTCTGCATGGACACCGGCCGCGTGATAGCCGATGGCGAGCCGGTCGCCGTGATGCGCGACGCGCGGGTCGTCGACGCCTATCTCGGAGGCACCGTCGCGTGAGCCTGCTGAGCATCGAGCAACTCCAACTGCGCCACGGCCTGCTCGAGGCGGTGCGCGACTTCTCGCTGTCGGTGGCCGATGGCGAGACGGTCGCCCTTGTCGGTGCCAATGGTGCGGGCAAGACGACCTTGTTGCGCGCGATCGCCGGCGCCCACCGCCCGAGCGCCGGCCGGATCGTCTTCGACGGCATCGACGTGACGCGAGTCCCGGCCTATCGCCACGTGCAGATGGGGATCGCGCTGGTGCCGGAGGGACGGCGCCTGTTCCCGGCGCTCACGGTCGAGGAGAACCTGCTGGTCGCGGCGCAGCGCAAACGGCCCGGCCGCTGGACGATCGACAGCGTGATCGAGGCCTTCCCGATGCTCGAGCGACTGCGCCACCAGCGCGCCGCGACATTGTCGGGCGGCGAGCAGCAGGCTGCCGCGATCGGCCGCGCGCTGATCACCAACCCGCGCCTGCTGCTGCTCGACGAGGTCTCGCTCGGACTCGCTCCGCTGGCCGTCGAGGACGTCTACCGCTCACTCGCGAACGTGATCGCCGAGGGCGCGACGGTCGTGATCGTCGAGCAGGACCTCACGCGAGCTGCGGGCGTCGCCGACCGCGTCGTGTGCATGCTCGAGGGACGGCTCGTGCTCGAGGGCGCCGGCAGTGAGCTCACGCGCGAGCAGATCACCGAGGCCTACTTCGGGCTGCGAGGCAGCCGGGGGGTCGAGGCGTGACCTGGGTCAACGATGTGATCCAGGGGATCATGCTGGGCGGCTTCTACGGGCTGCTCGCCTGCGGGCTCGCGCTGATGTTCGGCCTGATGCGGATCATCAACCTCGCCCACGGCGACCTCGCCGTGCTCGGCGCGTATCTGATCTACGTCGTGCTCGAGCACTGGCATACCTCGCCCTTCCTCGCGATCCTGCCGGTGCTGCCGGTGATGCTGCTGATCGGCTACCTGCTGCAGCGGTTGCTGCTCGAGCGCAGTCTGCGATCTGGGCTGCTGGTGCCGCTGCTGACGACCTTCGGGCTCTCGATCGTGATCCAGAACCTGCTGCAGCAGGGCTTCTCGCCCGACGTCCGCTCGCTCGGCGCGAACGCCGGATCGATCGCGACCGCGAGCTGGCAGATCACGAGTCAGCTGTCGATCTCGGCGATCGGCGCGTTGACGCTCGGCGTGGCGATCGTGATCTTCGGCGCCCTGCAGCTGTTCCTCTCGAGAACCCACGCGGGCCGCCAGATGCGTGCGACGGCTCAGGACCCCGACACCGCCGAGCTGGTCGGGATCAACTCGCGGGCGGTCTATGCGCGGGCAACCGCGATCGCCGTCGCGATCGCCGCGATCGGCGGGATGTTCCTGGCGATCCGCTCGGACTTCTATCCGTACTCCGGGCCGACATACCTGATATTCGCGTTCGAGGCCGTCGTCATCGGCGGCCTTGGCGGCTCGTTGTGGGCCACGCTGGCCGGCGGAATCGTGCTCGGCGTCGCGCAGACGATCGGCGGACAGATCAACCCCGAGTACCCGGTGCTGGCGGGTCATCTCGTGTTCCTGCTGGTGCTGCTGTCGCCGCGGGGCGGCCTGCTCAACCTGCGCCGGGCGGCGGCGGCATGAGCGCGCCGGCTCCCGCTGCACCCGTCAGCCAGCCGGCCGGGATCCACCGCTGGACGCGGCTGTCGGTCGGCTCCACGACCGGCTTCGGCGGGCTGGTCGTGGCGCTGATCTTCGTTCCCGTCGCGCTCGGTGCGAACTCGGTTCAGGACATGACGACGCTCCTGATCCTGGTCCTGATGGCCGTGATGTGGAACGCACTCGCAGGCTACGGCGGTCTGGTCTCGATCGGGCAGCAGGCCTACATCGGCCTGGGCGCCTACGCAACCGTCTGGCTGGCCAACCACGGCGTCAACCCTTACCTCGCGATGGCGCTCGCAACAGTGTTCTGCGGCGTCGTCTCGATCCCGCTTTCGTTCCTGATGCTCCGCTTCCGCGGCGCGCAGTTCGCGATCGGCACGTGGGTTGTGGCCGAGGCACTGGCGATCTGGGTGTCGCTCGACAATGCGCTCGGAGCCGGGACCGGGACGTCACTGATCCAGCTGAACTCCTACGCCCCGGCGCCGCGCGAGCACTACACCTATTGGCTCACGCTCGGCCTGACCGCGTTCTTCATCGGCGTGCTGTTCGTGCTCCTGCGCAGCCGGCTCGGATCCTCGCTGCAGGCGATCCGCGACGACGAGGAGGCGGCCGCATCGGTGGGGGTGCGGGTCGTCGCGGGCAAGCGGATCCTGTTCCTGCTGGCCGCCGCCGGCGCCGGCGCTGCGGGCGCGATGACGCTCGCCAACACGCTGTTCATCGAGCCGACCGCGATCTTCAGCGTCAACTACACCGCCTACATGATCTTCATGGTGCTGGTCGGCGGGCTCGGCACCTTCGAGGGCCCGATCATCGGCGCGATCGTGCTCTATGTGATGCAGAACCAGTTCGGCAACGACGGCGTCTGGTACCTCGTTGTGCTCGGCGGGGCGGCGATGGCGTTCGCGCTGTTCTTGCCGCGCGGTATCTGGGGAACGCTCGAGGAGCGCACCGGCCTGCGCTTCATGCCGGTCGGCTATCGCGTGCAGCGCGCCTCGCCGGCGCCCGAGGAGCCGCAGTGAGGATCACCGCGGCGGTCACCGAAGCCCGCGGCGGGCCCTTCGTGCTGAGCGAGCTGGAGCTCGGCGAGCTGCGCGACGACGAGCTGCTGGTCGAAATCAGCGCAGCCGGCATCTGCCACACCGACCTGATCTGCCGCGACCAGTGGATTCCCGTGCCGCTGCCGGCCGTGCTCGGGCACGAGGGTGCGGGCGTCGTGCGCGCGGTGGGCCCGGCGGTTTCGAGGGTGGCTGTGGGTGAGCGCGTCGGACTGACGTTCGACTCCTGCGGCGTCTGCCCGTGCTGCCTGCGCGGCAAGCCGTCGTACTGCCACCACTTCTTCGAGCACAACTTCGCGGCGGTGCGCCCGGCGGATGAGACCAGTGTGCTCTCGCGTGGTGATCAGGTCGTACACGGGCACTTCTTCGGGCAGTCGAGCTTTGCGACCGCCTCGGTGGCGCGCGAGCGCAACGTGATCGGGATCGAGAGCCACATTCCGCTGGACGTCGTGGCGCCCTTCGGCTGCGGCATCCAGACCGGCGCCGGAGCGGTGCTGAACACGCTAGCGGTGCCGTCGGGCGCCAGTCTGGCGGTGTTCGGCACCGGCGCGGTCGGCATCGCGGCGGTGCTCGCCGCCGCGATCGCCGGCTGCTCGACGATCATCGGCATCGATCTGCGCCCGGCGCGGCTGGAGCTGGCGCGCGAGCTGGGAGCCACCGACGTGATCGACGCACGAAGCAGCGACCCGGTCGCGGAGATCATGCGCCTGAGCGCTCACGGCGTCGACTACGCGCTCGAGACCACCGGCCTGCCGGGCGTGCTGCGCAGCGCCGTGGACTGTCTCGCACCGCTCGGGACCGTTGGCGTGATCGGCGCGCCGAAGCAGGGCACCGAGGTGGCACTGGATGTCAACACGATCCTCACCGGTGGACGCACCGTGCGCGGCGTCGTCGAGGGCGACAGCGTGCCGCAGCTCTTCCTGCCGACGCTGATCCGCTTCTGGGAGCAGGGACGCTTCCCGGTCGAGCGGTTGATCACCTACTACGACTTCGACGCGATCGAGCAGGCTGCGCGCGACGCTCAGGACGGACGCACGATCAAGCCCGTGCTCCGCATGTCCTCGACAGCGCCGAGCACGCCATGAGCGCGCCCCGCCCGATCGCGCGCCCGCCGGCACGAGCGGTGGAGGACTGAGGTGGCTTCGACGAGGCTCCGCACGCAGGTGGCGATCGTCGGCGCCGGGCCGGCGGGGCTGACGCTGGCCTGCCTGCTGCACAACGCGGGGATCGAGTCGGTCGTGCTCGAGAGTCGCAGCCGGCGCTACGTCGAGGAGCGAATCCGCGCCGGTGTGCTCGAGCAGGGCACGGTCGAGGTGCTCGACGCCGCCGGCGTGGGGGAGCGGATGCACCGTGAGGGGATCATCCACCAGGGCATCTATCTGCAGTTCGCGGGTGAGCGCCACCGCATCCCGCTCAGCGAGCTGGCGGACGGGCGCGCCATCGTGATCTACGGCCAGACGGAGGTCGTCAAGGACCTGATCGAGGCACGCCTGAACGGCGGGCTGGAGATCCGCTTCGCGGTCGAGGACGTGAGCGTCGAGGGGATCGAGACCGAGCGCCCGCTCGTCAGCTTTGTCCAAGACGACGCGCGGTTCGAACTCGAATGCGACGTGATCGCCGGCACCGACGGCTTCCACGGCGTCTGCCGGCCCGCGATCGAGCAGCATCTGCGGGTCTTCTCGCGCGAATACCCGTTCGCCTGGCTGGGGATCCTGGCGGCGGCGCCGCCGTCAAGCGACGAGCTCGTCTACGCCCATCACGAGCGGGGCTTCGCGCTGCTCAGCCTGCGATCGCCGGAGCGCAGCCGTCTGTATCTCCAATGCGCCGCAGACGAGCGCCTCGATGAGTGGCCGGACAGCCGCATCTGGGATGAGCTGCACCGGCGGGTCGAGCTCGACGGCTGGACCCTGGTCGAGGGAGAGGTGCTCGAGAAGGGCATCACACCGATGCGCAGTTTCGTCGCCGAGCCGATGGCGCACGGTCGGCTGTTCCTCGCCGGCGACTCGGCGCACATCGTGCCGCCGACCGGCGCCAAGGGCCTCAACCTGGCGGTCGCCGACGTGGCGCTGCTCGCCGACGCGCTGATCGACTGGTATGCGAGCGGCAGCCGAACCGGTCTCGATCAGTACTCGGCGAGCGCCCTGCGACGAGTCTGGCGCGCCGAGCACTTCTCCTATTGGATGACCACGATGCTCCACCAGCTCGGCGACGACCCGTTTGACAACCAGCTGCAGCTCTCGCAGCTGCGCTACATCGTCTCCTCCGAAGCTGCCGCGCGGACGCTGGCCGAGAACTACGTTGGGCTTCCCTTCAACCGTTCGGCTGCGGCGGACCGCTCCGGTCCCGCGCTGCGCTGACCCGGCGCTCTCGGGTGCCCGCGCCAACGCCTTCGGGCGTGCGTGCGAGCGTCAGGTGTCCCCGCTCGCCGACGGTCGCCGGCGCTCAGGCCTCGGGCGTCCGCGGCGCGTAACGGTGGTGGAGCATCAGCGCGTTGTCGTCCGGGTCGGCGAAGAACGCCATGTGGCAGACGCCCGTATCGAAGGTCGCGCCCTGGAAGCTGACGCCGCGCTGCTCGAGCGTCGCGCGCGCTGCGGCGACGTCGTCGACATGCAGAGCGATCACAGCGCGGCTGACGTTGTGGGGGAGTCCCATCGCCGCCGCGTCCATCACGCCCAGTGTGAGGTTGGCGGTCTCGAACTCGGCGAAGTGGCGATCTGGGCGGTTCACCGAGCACGGCAGACCGAGCGTCGTGCCGTAGAACTCGACCGACGCCGTGAGGTCGTGCGTCGGTACCGACACGAAGTCGACGCGGCTGACGACTGGCGTGGTTGTGCTCACGGTGGTGCTCCTTTCGTTGGCGGGCGGTGAGGGGCAGCGAGCGTAGCGCGGTCCGCCGTGCTCAGGCGGGCGCGGCGCCGGAACGCCGGCCACGCACGCGCTCAGCGCTCCAGCGCAGCGTGGCGACCAAGCCGACGGCCCCGTAGAGGAAGACGAACGGCATGAAGCGCACGTTGTCGCGTGGCGTGATCGCGAAGAACGTGTTGAGCAACGCGATCGCGAGCAGGCCCACAACCGGGACCACGAACGCCCAGCGGCGCCTCAGCACCGCGAGGCCGAACAGGATTCCGAGCCAGGCGATCAGTGAGTAGAGCTGGTGCTGGAAGAGGCTGGTCTGGCGGGTCAGCCCGCCCCCGCCCTGCGAGTTACCGCCGCTCCAGGGGTAGGACCACATGTTCCAGGCCTTATTCCAGAGCATGTGAGCGAACTGGATCGGCTCGCCCAGCATGTATTTGTTGAGGTTCTCGAACGCCGCCGTCTGAGCCGCCGCCGCGTCTGATTCGCTCGGGTGCTCGGAGTGGATCAGCGCGAAGAGGCCCTCGGCGTCCCCCGGCGTGAGATGGCAGTAGCGGGGGTGGGTCTTGCGGAAGTGCCGGCACACGGTCTTCGCCTCTACGCTGATGTCGATGAACTGGTTGCCGCCCCCCGGCAGGTAGGTGCCGAGGAACAGCGCGTGGGGACCAGCGCTGACGATCGGCGTGAACCGCTTTTCCTTGATCGAGGCGTACACGACGTAGGGCGTCACGACGGCGAGCGCCACCAGGCCGTAAACGAGCGCGCGGCCAACGGCAGCGCGTCGATTCGGGTAGCCGCTGAGCACGAGGCCGAGCATGATCGCGGCGACCGCCAGCGCGTAGTCCTCGCGCACAAGGCCCGCCAGCCCGGCGACGAGCCCGGCGAGCAGGAGCGAGTGCAGGTCGCGCTTTCGCGCCCAGCAGATCGCCGCGACCATGGCGATCAGGATCAGACCGCCCAGCGGCTCGCTGAGGTAGGTGCGCGTGACGTCGATCAGCGGCTCGTAGGTCGCCATCAGCGCGACCGCGATCAGAGCCGCCCACGGTCCGGCGAGGATCCAGGCGATCACCGCGACCATGATCAGCGTGAGGAACTCGGCGACCAGCTGCGAGTACTGGGCGATGCCGTGGGAGTGGGTGGCCTGCGAGATGCGCGGGGTGCCACGCAGCACCGCTGCGGCGGCGAACATCAGCGAGGTCCCAGGCGCCCACTTGAAGGTCGCGATCTGCTGCCCTTCGAGGATCCGGTCCGCATTGGCGATGTAGCCGCCCTCGTCGACGGAGACGCGGTCATTGGAGCCGATCACGTCGACGCGCAACACCGTCCCGGCGATGATCACGACGGCGATCACGGCGAGCAGGATCCGGTCGATCCGCCGCGGGAACCAGCGCGCAAAGAGCGCCGCGCGGTGTTCGCGGCCGATCAGCGTGCGCAGACGTTGCCCGAACGGTGGTTTCACGGATCGCGACCTGTCGGTGGCCCGCGTGGCGGCGCGCAAACGCCGCCGCGGCCCCCCAGCGGCGCGGATGCTAGCCGGTTGACCCCTCGGGCGGCGGTGCGGCGAAGCCCTCCGGACGCGCTTGATCAGACGGCCACCCGGCGGCGGGGAGTCTGTGGTGGGTCGACCGTTCGTCCACTACGAAGGTCCGCGGCCCATTCCACGCCGATACGTAAACCGGCATGCGGCGCGGAATTTCAGTGACATTCGGGATCCTGGCCCTGGTAGCGGGTGCCTTGACCGTGGCAGCGGGCGCGAGCTCGGCACCACGGCTCCCGTCCGGGCGCATCGTGCTCTCGAACTCGTCGCAGCCTCGCCGGCCGAGCACAGCGCGCAAGGCGACGGCGCCGGCCAGCGTGCTGGTGCCAAACCCGGGTTCGGTCTTCACCGGTGTCTCGAGCGGCTCGGCGAGCGAGTTCGCGAGCGAGGTGGGCAAGCACGCGGCGGTCTATGGCGAGTTCGTGACGTGGGGCCAGTCGATCCATTTCGCGTTCAACGACGCGGCGTCGGCGCATGCGCGCCTGATGCTGCACATCTCGACGGCGCAGGGCTACGGCGGGCGCCAGGTGATCACACCCGCGGCGATCGCGGTGGGCGATGGCGACGGCTACCTGTTGACGCTCAGCCAACTGATCGCAAGCCACGGCCAGCCGGTCTACATCCGCCTTTTCCCGGAGATGAACAACGCCAACAACTCCTACTGCGCGGTCAACGCGGACGGCTCATCGCGCGGACCGGCCTATTCGCCCGCCGAGTTCATCGCGGCATGGCGGCGTGTGGTGACCGTCCTGCGCGGCGGGACGCTCAGCGCGATCGACACGCGGCTCGCGGCGCTCGGTCAGTCGCCGCTGCACGCCGTCGCGTCGAACGGGTCGCTCGCGCGGTCGCCGATCTCGTTCGTCTGGACGCCTGAGACGGCTGGCACGCCGAACATCCCGGCCAACAGCGCCGCCACCTACTATCCCGGCGACGCCTACGTCGACTGGGTCGGCACCGACTTCTACAGCAAGTTCCCCAACTTCACCGGCCTTGACACCTTCTACAAGGAGTTCCCCGGCAAGCCGTTCGCGTTCGGCGAATGGGCGATCTGGGGCGGCGATAACCCGGCCTTCGTAGATCAGCTGTTCGCCTGGGTCGGCTCCCACAAGCGCGTTCAGATGCTGGTCTACAACCAGGGCTACATCACCAACGGCCCATTCCGCCTCAACCTGGACCCCGCGTCGACAGCCGCGATCCGCACCGACATCGCAGCGGCCAGATACCTCGCAAACACACCCGAGTGGTAGCACCGAGAAGCCGGATCGGCCCGGCGGTAGGCTGTCGGTCGTGTCCCCGTCGTGGCTCTGGATCCAGGGAGCGATCGTCGTGTTCGTTCTCGCGGGGATGATCATCGCAATCGTCAAGCTCGCCTGAGTACGATCGGGCTCGCCGATGTTCAGCTCGATCGTGGTTGGCACCGATGGCTCGGACACCGCCGAGGAGGCGGTGCGACAGGCTGCCGAGCTCGCCGCCCGGCTCGGAGCGCGGGTGCACCTGGTCTGCGTATACGAGCCGGTGCCGGGCGCCCACGGCGACGCGGGCGACGTTGACGTGCACGCTGAGTCCGGCTGGGTGCTGCGCCCTCGCAAGGCAGTCGACGCGACACTTGCGAGTGCGGCGGCGGTGTTCGCGCAGGCCGGCGTCGAGGTCGATCTCTACGCCCAGCGCGGCGACCCGGCCGACGCGATCCTCGATGTCGCCGAGGAGCGCGGTGCCGATCTGATCATCGTCGGAAACCGGGGCAGGACCGGAGCGAAGCGATTCCTGCTGGGCTCCGTGCCCAACCGGATCTCACACCACGCCCCGTGTGCGGTGCTGATCATCCGCACGCCGTAGGCGTGCTCTCAAGACGTCGCAGCGCTCGTGCCGGTGGAGCCGGTGGCGCCCGTCGGACCGGTCGGGCCCGTGGGACCCGTCGGACCGCTCGCGCCGGTCGCGCCGGTGGCCGCCGCGGCGTCGACCAGGCCGGCGCCGTAGTAGCGCCGGTCGGTGCCGCTCGGTCCGAGCGGCGTCGCGGTGGCGGTCAGTCGCACGATGATTGCTGCGACGCTCGGGTGAGTTCCGATCACTCCACTCGCGATGATCAGCGCCGCCACCGCGCTGACGTGCGGCGCAGCCATGGAGGTGCCGTAATAGCCGCTCGGCAGGCCGAACACGCGCACGCTCGGCGATTCCACGTCGGCGAAGGTCTCCTGGTAGATGTCTCCATCCTGCGTGGCGCTCGAGTGGCAGTCGGGGTCGTTGCGCGGCAGGGCGGAGTCTGGGCCGCCGCCTGGTGCGACCAGCGTGAGCCCCTCGCCGTAGTTGGAGTAGTCGCCCAGGCAGCCGTCCTCGGTGGTCGCGCCGACGGAGACCACCCACTTGGCCTTCGCCGGGTAGGAGAGCTGGCCGCTCTGCTCGTTGCCTGAAGCGGCGACGACGAGGACGTTCTTGCTGTGGGCAAAGTTGATCGCGTCGATCAGCTCGGGGATCGAGCTTGCCTTGACCGTACCCGCCGTGAACTCGAGGCTGAGATTGATGATCTGGGCGTGGTGGTCGACGGCGTAGTAGATCCCCTTGGCAATCGCGGACGCGTTGCCATCACCCTGGGAGTCGAGCACGCGCACCGGCATCAGGCGCACCCCGTAGGCCAGGCCGGTGACACCGATACCGTTGTTCGTCGCCTCGCCGATCGTGCCCGCGACCTGGGTGCCGTGTCCGTTGTGGTCCTCCGGGTAGGGCGAGTGCGAAACGAAGTCGTAGCCCTTGACGAACTCGTTCGAGCGAAAGTCCGGGGAGCGGCGATAGCGACCGTGGTCGGCATAGGCCACGCCCGTGTCGAGCACGGCCACGGTCACGCCGGCGCCGCCCGGGTGGCCTGCCGCGGCGACGTTCGCCCACGCCTGCGGCGCCTTGACGCCATAGGGACCGACGAAGTTCCACTGCAGCTGCTGCCAGCCACCCGGCTTGCCAGATGTCCCCGGATCGTTGGGTATGAATGGTGGGGGTACCTCGGCCGAGTGGGCGATGTAGTCGGGCACCGCCCAAGCGACGGCGCGGCGTTTGCGCAGCTGGGCCAGTGCGCTGCGCATCGTGACGCCCTTGCGCAAGGCCACGGTGGAGAACGGCGCAAGCGGCGTCCCGGGACGCTCGATGCCGGTACGGGCGAGCGCCGCGCGGCTCACCGCGGTCGAGGTGCCGGGCTTGAAGCCGACCACTATCTCGCCCGAGGCGTAGGGCTCCGCGGCCCGAGGTTTCGCGGTCGCCGAGGAGTGCGCGGAGACCGCCGTGGAGCGGGTGGACACCGCCATCGAGGGCGTCACGTGCGTCGCCCCGCCGAGCACGAGTGTGCCGAGCGCAGACGCCGCGACGAGCGCGCTGGCGGACCAGCTGGGGAGAGGGAGCCGAGAGGACATTGATTGCGCTCCGCGGAGGCGGAGTCGAGGGCGACTTCGGTAAGCCTAACGGTGGATGCGGGCGGCCCGCGAAGGTTGAAGGCCTGCTTAGCTGGACGGATGCGAGAACCGAACCGCCAGCTCGACGAGCACTTCATGGTGCTGGCGATCCGCGAGGCCGAGCGCGCGCTCGAGCACGACGACGTGCCGGTCGGAGCCGTGGTCGCGCTGGCCGGCGAGCTCGCCGGACTGGGGCACAACGAGCGCGAGCGCCGCCAGGATCCGACGGCCCACGCCGAGCTGCTCGCGATTCGCGAGGCCGCGCGCGTGCTCGGCAGCTGGCGGCTGCTGGACTGCGTGCTCTACGTCACGCTGGAGCCCTGCGCGATGTGCGCCGGCGCGATCGTGCTCGCGCGCATCCCACGCGTCGTCTACGCCGCGAGCGATCCGAAGGCAGGCGCCGCCGGCAGCCTCCTCGACATCCTCGGCGAGCCGCGCCTGAACCACCGCCCTGAGGTCGATTCGGGGCTGCTGGCGGACCGCTCGGCGGCGCTGCTGCGGGGCTTCTTCGGCGAGCGGCGCTGAGCCTCTCCGGCGGCCCCGGCGCAGCCTCGGTACCTGACGTGCCGGGTCGCGTGAACGGATCGTCCGCGTGCGATCGTTTAACCTGCAGCCGTCATCCGGAGGGGTGGCAGAGCGGTTGAATGCGGCGGTCTCGAAAACCGTTGTACGTCTTATTGGCGTACCGAGAGTTCGAATCTCTCCCCCTCCGCTGCGTTGGTCGGACGTTCCTG
>ODAK010002371.1_pt1 | contig 19839 bp, 17 predicted proteins | sample 1539591 | NCBI WGS metagenome assembly ODAK01 (sample SAMEA3539303, study PRJEB22396) | soil metagenome | biome: tundra; feature: field; material: soil | place: USA | collected 2010-05 | depth 0.15 m | reverse complement strand
TTTTTGGCACAACACTAACCACGGTTCCTCACCAATTAGTTGCGCCACAAGCCGGATTGTGCACAACATATTGTGTTTTCCGCTTTACACGAATCGCCAGCTTTGGTTGGCTAGACGGAGCAAGAATTATGTATCTGAAGAATCTCACAGTTTTTGGTTTTAAGTCCTTCGCGGACAAGACGGCGCTGAACTTCCAGCCCGGCGTCACCGCCATCGTCGGCCCAAACGGCTGCGGCAAATCCAACGTCTCGGACGCCATCCGCTGGGTGCTCGGCGAGCAGTCGGCCAAGGCGTTGCGCGGCGGCGAAATGGCCGATGTGATCTTCAACGGCACGGATGGTCGCAAGCCGATGGGCATGGGCGAAGTTTCGCTCACGCTCGGCGGCGTCGGCGAGGAGAGCCTGCGCGCGGCGGGTGTCGAGGTGAGCTACGACGAGGTGACGCTCACGCGCCGGATTTTCCGCGACGGCGGCAGCGAATATTTTTTGAACCGCACGCCCTGCCGGCTCAAGGACATCCAGCAGTTGTTCATGGGCACGGGCATCGGCCGCACGAGTTACAGCATTTTGGCGCAGGGCCACATCACGCAGATTCTTTCCAGCAAACCGGAAGACCGCCGGATGATTTTCGAAGAAGCCGCCGGCATCACGAAATTCAAATCGCAGAAAAAAGAATCGCTCCGCAAGCTGGAATACACCGAGCAAAATCTTCTCCGCATCGCCGACACGATCAAGGAAGTGAAGCGGCAGATCGGCTCGCTGCAACGTCAGGCCGGCAAGGCACGCCGCTACAAACAGATTTCGCAGGAGCTTCAGCATCTGGAAACACAGCTCGCGCGGCATCAGTTCGACGTGCTGCAAGGCGAAATTTCCGAACGTCAGGCTACGGTCGAAAATCTGCGGAACGAAATTGAAACCGGCTCGAACGACATCCTGCGTTTTGAAAATGAAATCACGAAACTGCGCGAACTGCTTTCCGATCTTGAATACCAGGTCGCGGCGCAGCAGCAGCACGGGCTGGAATTGAAGGCGGAGACTGACCGCCACGAAAGCCGCATCCAGTTCAACGAGGAACGTCTGCGCGAAATCGAATCGCAGAGCGCCAAGGCGCTCGCGGAAATCACGCAGGCCGAGGAACGCTGCCATGCTGCATCGAGCGAACTGCTTTCAGTGACGGAACGGCTTGGTGTCGCCGAAGCCGCACTGGGGCAGCATCGTGAAAGCTTGCAGGCGAAACGCGAAAGCTTGCAGCAGATTGAAGATGATTTGCGCGAACGGCAGGAGCAGTTACGCCGGGCGCAGTCCGCCGCGTTTGCCGCCGCGCAGGATTTGTCGCGTCTGCGTAACGAAATCACCGCGCTCGATTTGCAGAAACAGGGCAACGTCGTCCGGCTCGAAAAACTTTCCGCCGAGAAAATCCAGCTCGAAGTCGAGCGCACCGGTTTGGAATCGCGCTTGCAGGAATTCACCGCGAGCGTCGAGATGGAAAAGTTGAACGTCGCCACCACGCGCGGTTCCGTCGAACAGCGGCAGAACCGGTTGCGCGAATTGCAAACCGAATTGCAGGTGTCGTCGCAGGAGCAGGACAAATTTTTGCAGCACCAGGCCGAGAAACGTTCGCGCCTGCACGTGCTCGAACAGCTCGAAGGCTCGCACGAAGGTTTCGACGCCGGCGCGGTCGCGGCGCTGCGGCAATCGCGTTCGGTCATCGGCTCGCTGGCGGATCGCATTCGAGTGCCCGACCAGTTTGTGACCGCCGTGGAAAATGCGCTCGGCCACAATTTGCAGCTTGTCCTCACCGAGCAGCCGTCGTCCGCGCAGGAAATTCTGGCGGATTTGAGCGCCAACAAGTCCGGCCGCGCGAGCGTCGCGGCGTTGTCGTTCCAGCAATACAAGGATGCCAACCAGCTTGCGTTTGAAGGCGACATGGGCCCGAGCAATGGCGACGCGGCCACGCAGAACGGTCTGCAAACCGGCCAGATCGTCCATGCGATGAGCGTGATTCAGGCCGAGCCGACGGTGGAGCCGCTCTTGAAATCGCTGCTGGGCCGCACGTTCATTGCGTCCGATCTCGGCACGGCGACGTCGCAAATTCAGAACGGCCATGCCGGCTGCGATTTCGTGACGCTCGGCGGCGATTTGTTGAACCGCCACGGCATTTACACGGGCGGTTATTTGAGCGGCAAAGGCAATGGCAAGGCGCCATCGTCCATTCTTGGCCGCAAAAATCAGATCACCGAATTGCAGGCCGAACTCGCCGAGTTGCAAAAGCTCGTGGAGGATGCAAGCCGAAAGCGCGGAGAGCTGTTGAGCGAGCAGACGGAATTGCAGGCCAGTTTGCAGCAGGCGCAGACGGAATTGCGCGTGCAGGAAGTCGCCATCGCCACGCGTGAAGGCGAGTTCAAGGCGTTGCAAAATTCCAACCGCCTGCTCCACCAAAAAATTGAGACGGTCGTGTTTGAAGTGCAAAGCCTCGCGGCGCAGGAGCAGGAAGGTTTGCAGAAGCGCGAGGCGCTCACGGCCCGGCTGAACGAACTCGAAGGGCGCGAACGCGCAAGCCAAGAGCAGGTCGCCGCGCTCACGGTGGAACTGGAAAATTTGCGCCAGCAACGTGATGAGGCGAATGCGGCGTTGACCGAGAGCAAAGTCGCACTCGCAGCTGACGAGCAGCTCGCGGCTTCATTCCGCCAGCAGCGCGTCGCGTTGGAACAGCGCATCCGCGAACTCACGCAGGTCGTCGAGCAGCGGCGCGGCGAATGTTCGTCATTCATTTCGCGCAAGGAACAGGCTGAGTCCGAGATTCAGGAATCACGCGGCCAGATTGAGCGTTTGCAGCACGAGCGCGAACAGGTCAGCGCGCAGACTGCCGAGTTGATCAGCCGGAAAAATTCACAGGACGCCGAAATTTCCACGCGCGAAGAAAATTTGCGTTCACAGCGCAATCGTTTGACGGAGTTGCAGAACTCACGCGGCGCGGTGGAAGTCGAGTTGGCGCAGAAGAACATGAGCGTGCAAAACTTGCGTGAGAAGGTTCAGCAGAAATATCACCTGAACCTTGACGACATCCGCAGCGAGTGCATCACGATCACCTACGCGGACGAAGGCCCGGCCAAGGTTGAGACGCTCACGCCCGAAGAAATGGCAGCGAGCGGAGCAGCGACGGATTGGAATTCGGTGCAGCAGCAGGTTGAAGCCTTGCAAGCCAAGCTCGACGAAATGGGCCCGGTGAATCTCGTCGCCATCGAGGAATACGAGGAGACCGAGCAGCGCCATCAATTCCTCACCACGCAGCACGACGATCTGGTTCATGCCAAGATTCAATTGCTCGAAGTCATCAACCGCATCAACACGCAGACGCGGCAGATGTTCGTGGAGACGTTCGAGAAGATCCGCGACAATTTCCGGCTGATGTTCACCGAAGTTTTTGGTGGCGGCAAAGCGGACCTGATTTTGTCCGATGAAAACGACGTGCTCGAAAGCGGCATTGAAATCGTCGCGCGCCCGCCAGGCAAACAGTTGCAAAGCATCTCGCTGTTGTCCGGCGGCGAACAGACGATGACCGCCGTGTCGCTGTTGTTCTCGATTTATCAGGTCAAGCCCAGCCCGTTCTGCGTGCTGGACGAGCTGGACGCGCCGCTCGACGAATCGAACGTGGTGCGCTTCGTGAAAATTTTGCAGCGGTTCCTCGTGCATTCGCAGTTCATCATCATCACGCACAACAAGCGCACCATCGCGATGGCGGACGTGCTTTACGGCGTGACGATGCAGGAACACGGCGTGAGCAAGATCGTCAGCGTGAAATTCCACCAGGCGGACGATACGCCGGCGCTGACGGGAAGCTTGGAGTCAGCGGTGGCGAATTGATGGGGCGCGGCTGAGTCTGCAAGATCAGCCGCAGCACGCTTATCAAAAATTGGCTGTTGGCCATGAGGTTTTCATTCTGATAACATTCTTTTCAACGTAAACCACCGAACTCTATGGAAACGACCAAAACCCCGGATGATTTGGAAGCCGTGCGTGCAATAGCCGCAGCCCTAACACCATTCAAGCAGCCAGATCAAGAGAGGATAATTCGTTGGGCTAAAGAAAAGGTTGGCATCCCGGCTAACACGAAACCCGCTGAGACGCCACCAGTTGTTGGAAGCAACCCGCCCGCTGCACATGCCGTTGCTACGCCCCAACATGGTGTAACGATTAAACAATTCGTGGAGCAGAAGGATCCGAAAAGTGACAATCAGGTTGCCGCTGTTGTGGCCTATTATCATCAATTCGAAGCGTCCGGCGCAGAGCGAAAGGATACGATTACAGCCGATGACCTAATTGAGGCGTGTAGAAAGGCGAACCGGAAACGGATCAACAACCCTCACCAAACGCTCATAAACGCCCACCACAGCGGGCTACTCGATAAAGCGGGAAAGGGTGAATATACGATCAACTCCGTAGGCGAGAACCTCGTCGCTATGGCTCTTCCTGCTTCGGCTGACGGAAGCAATCCTACGGCAAGACGTAATCGTCCCAATTTAGGAAAAAAAACAAAAACGAAAAATCCCAAGGCAAAGAAGTAATCTGCACAACGCTCCATGAATGATCCGCTCCAAGCCGTCGAGGCGGCAATTCAGGAGATAGACCGCCTCCAGAAGAACCTTGCCAAAGGGAAGTCTCCACAAATTTGGTCAGCGGACGAACGGCTCATGCTCAAAGCCACGGCGTTGACGTGGTTCAAAACTCACAAGAGCAAAATTTCCGGAGCTTGCGACGCCGGACTGCTTGTCAAAGTTGACACGGCATTTGATAGGCTTCATGGCTATAGTGAACGCAGCATTCTGAGACTAAAGCTGAAACGAGAGTGCAAAGAGGCTAAGCATCTTTTAGTAGATGTCCGGGCAGCTGTGATGAAAGCTGGGAGCGTTGCTACGGCCAAAGTGGACAATAATGCGCCGGATTTTTCCCCGCTGATTTCAGACTCAAAGATGCAGGAAATTTTGAAGCGGCGATGGGAGGAGTGTATCGTTTGCATCAAGAGCGGAGCTCCACTGTCTGCAACGGTGATGATGGGCGGACTTGTGGAGGGACTTCTGTTGGCAAGGGTAAATACCGAGCCAAACAAGGCTCCAATTTTTACTGCTAAGACTGCTCCACGGGATACCGCAGGTAAGTCACTTGCGCTCAAAGAATGGATGCTTAAAAACTTCCTTGATGTGTGTCATGAACTAGGCTGGATTTCGAATTCGGCGAAAGATGTAGGCACAGTGCTACGCGAATACCGAAATTATATTCATCCCCAGAAAGAACTCACACATGATGTGAATCTTGAGCCAAACGACGCGAAAATGTTTTGGGATGTGTGCAAAAACATTTCCCGCGAGATAATCGAAAGTGTTTGAAGGCCTTTCCCTTTACCACGAATAATGCACGGTGTAGGTCACGGTCCTTTCCTCGTCGGGCTTCACGGGGATACGGAACTCGATGGTCTGTGAATCTTTTTTCACGAAGTCGTCGGACTTGGCGGTGAGGTTCCAGTTGCTCCAGCGGTAGAGATGTTCGACGACGCGGATTTCCACGGCGTCGGTCTTCTTGCGGTTGCGCAGTTTGATCTCAAACGACTCGTCAATCCACTTGTCGGCGGTGTCCACGCGGAAGTTTGTCTGTTTGCGTTCGCCCACGAGGTCGAAGGCATTGCCGGTCGTGACGCGGACGGTTTCGTTGCGCGGCGTGTGGTCAATGGTGTTCTCGCCCACGAATTGCAACTGGCTGTCGCTGTCGCGGCGATAGAAGCGCAGTTTGCCCGCCGGCAGCGCGATGCCGAGCTGGTTCGTCTCCGCGTTCTTGAACTCGCGCTGGACGATGATCTTCTTGCTGGCGCTCTGGCCGTAGCCCTGGTCGTAATTCAAACCATAAAACCGGTAGCCTTCCGCGCCGTCATAGACGTAGATGGTCGGCGCGAACATTTTTTCGGCGTGAACAAATTCAACCTGCTTCGTTTCGCGGTCGTGCAGCGTGGTCGCGCGGGCGATGCTGTAAAGATGGAATTCGTCGAAGGCTTTCTCGGTGACGGCGGGGGCCTCCATGGCGGTCATTGCCATGGGCATGCTTCGCATTCTCATTCCGCCAGCGATCGGAGTTACGCGCTGAATTTTATTCACGTCACCTGCCAGCAATTTAATTTTAGCATTCTCAAAAGTTTTTCCGCTTTCATTTTTCATCGTGATCCAGCCGACGAGGTCCACCAAGTCACCCTTTTCCGGCGAGACAAGATTGTAACTGGCGCTCCAGTCAAACCCGCCGGTGACGTAGCCGACTTCGGCGTCGAACGTGCCGGGCTTGTCGGATTGCAGCAGCCAGTTGAACGCGGGCTTGAGAATCGTGTCGCTGCCAAGGTCGGGAAACAACGGCTGGCCGGGCAAAGTGAATTGCAGCTTGCCATTGACCTCGATGATGGGCTGCTCGTTGCCACCGCCGGGAACGAAGCCGCTGCGGACGATTTTGCCGGGAATCAGTTCGCGCACCGCCGTGTTGTCCTTCATGCGGACGTTTTGGAAATCAATCGTCTTGCCCTCGAACAACGAAAGGAGCAGCGGCTCGCTGACGGGATCGTTGCGGTAATTTTGTTCCAAGATTTGCAGCGAATGTTTGCCCGCCGGGTCGCGGAGAATCACCGAGTCCGGCTCGACCTGCGCGGTCGCGCCGGCGTAGCGCACAGCGTTCGCACCGGCCTTCAAGTCGAGCGGCACGGTGTCGCGCACCACGGCGAAGTTTTGGTTGTAAATGGTGAGCGCCGGCTGGGCACCGGCCGACAGCGTCAACGCGGACAAGGCAACGAGGGTGGAAAGCGTTTTCATGTTGGTTGTGATGGCACCAGAATATATGACGCGCGACAAGGCAAGTTATTAGAAAAAACTTTCGCCCACAGCCAGCCGATGACGCGGCTCACCCGGCTGTGTTCGGCAAGCGATTCAAAAAATCGGGTCGCCAAAAAAGCCGCCTGCCCCGAAGTCCGCCCCCAAATTACGCTACGGCGTGTTCTCAAAATGCGTTTGGAGCGCGGTTGTGTCGGAGACCAGCCGCAGCACGCTGTTTACTGCAACGCTGTCCGAGTGGTTCACGCGCTGCGGCTGACCCTGCGGGCATCGCCGCACTCCGAAACCAATTTTGACGACACGACCTAGAGCTTATCCGTAAATAATATTTTAATGTTTTCACATCCGCCAACAGATTATCGCAATTGCCAGATGAAGCAACGCCTCGAAATTGGCGGCCTTTTTCTCATAGCGCACGCGCAACTTGCGGTAGTTGTTCATCCACGAGTGGGTTCGCTCGACCACCCAACGACGCGCGCGGGCTCGCTTTTTTTGTCGGGCTTGCGGCGCTCCCTTCTTGGGCCCGTGCGGGATGTAACCTCGCTCCCGCATCTGCTTCTCGGCAGGCTTGCCCGCATAACCCTTATCCACGCAGAGATGCTGCGGCCGACGTTTCGTCGGCTTAGGCCGCGGCACGACGATCGCGTCCAGGGTTTGGGCCAGCAGTTTCACGTCGTGCCGATTGGCCCCGGCGACGATAAGCGAGAGCGGGGCGCCACGGCCGTCCACCAGCAGACTGCGCTTGGTCCCTTTTTTTCCCCCGGTCGGTCGGGTTGCTTCCCACCGCTTCTTGCGCCAACGGCGCTTTGCCTTGCGTCCCGTCCAGACTTTGCCATGCCCAAGCGATCCCCGCCATGTCGTCATACTCTGCCAGTCCGGCACGCCACAAACGCACAAAGAATCCTTCCTGCCGCCATTGCTGAAAGTAATGGTGAACGGCGCTGGCGCTGCCGAAACTCTTGGGCAGCGCCTTCCACTGGCAACCGGTGCGCAAGACATAGACGATGGCGGCGAAAACCTCGCGCGGGGAAATGGGTTTGCGCCCGCCACCAGGCTGCCGGAGATATTTACGCCGGCGCTCAGGGCGAGGGCGGCGTTGTGGCAAGAGGGGTTCGACGCGCGACCACAAGGCCTCGGAGACTTCCCATGATTGAGTTGTTGGCATGCCGAAATCATGGTGGAAACACAAAAACAGGTCAATCGTTATTTACGGATAAGCTCCTAATCTGTTTCCGTGATGATGGTATCGGTGTGTTCGTAGGCGGGAGCGCAGCAGCAAAGCAGCCGCAACGCGTCGCGACCGGTGTTCCAGAGCTTGTGCTTCTGCCCGGGCGGAATGGCGATCGCGTCGCCGGCCCGCACGGCGCGCGTTTCGTTTTCGATGCGGATTTTTCCCGTGCCATGCGTGATGAAATAAATTTCCTCGGCGAGCGGATGATAATGTTCCTGCGTCGCGCCCCCGGTGGGCAGGCGGGCCTCGGCGAGGCTTTGTTTGCGGATGGCGGAATTGCGGTAGGCGAGCAGTTCGCGGATTTCTGAACCGTCCTTGGTGATGAAAGCGGGCGCTTCATTCAGGTTTTTGATGTCCATACGCCCGCAATCATCACTGTTCTGAACCTCATCGTCATGCTCATTTTTTTGCGCCAAAAAAAAACAGAAAAATCCTGGCGTTTACCCGATTCCAATAAAACACCGCTTTTATCACTGCCTTCCCGCCGGCAACTTTGCAATATGGCACCCGCAAACTGTATTTAAAAATCATTATGAACCTGATGCACGAAATTGACCACAACGTGTTCGGTGACGCGATGCAGTTCGTCGAAATCGAACTTGATCCCAACGAAGCCGCCGTCGCCGAGGCTGGTGGCATGATGTATATGGACGATGGCATTGAGATGGAAACCATCTTCGGCGACGGCTCGCAATCAAACAGCGGCTTTCTCAGCGCGTTGATGGGGGCCGGCAAACGGCTGCTTACGGGCGAATCCCTGTTCATGAGCGTCTATCAAAATCGTGGGGTTGGGAAAAAACGTGTCGCGTTCGGCGCCCCTTATCCGGGCAAAATCATTCCGGTCCGCCTCGCGGAAATCGGCGGCGAACTGATTGCGCAACAAGATTCCTTTCTTTGCGCGGCCAAAGGCGTGAGCGTTGGCATCGCGTTCAACAAGAAAATCGGTGCCGGCCTTTTCGGTGCGAAGGCTTCATCATGGAACGATTGCAGCGCGACGGCTGGGCGTTTCTCAACGCCGGCGGCAACATTTACGAGCGGGTGCTGGAACCGGGCGAAGCGCTGCGCGTGGACACCGGTTGCATCGTGGCGTTCCAGCCCGGCGTGGACTTCGACATTCAGTTTGTGGGCAAAATCAAATCCGCGCTCTTCGGCGGCGAAGGACTGTTCTTTGCCACATTGCGCGGGCCGGGCAAAATCTGGCTGCAATCGCTGCCGTTGAGCCGCATGGCGAATCGCATTGTCGCCGCCTCGAAAACCGGTGGACGCCGCGAAGAAGGCTCCGTGCTGGGCGGCTTGGGCAACTTGCTGAATGGTGACAATTCGTAGAACCCAAGAAGGATTTCGAGCCGCTGATGTGCGCTGATCCTCGCGGATAAAAATTAGGGATGACCAGCGAAAATCGGCGGTTTCTTTTTTTCTTCGAATTCCAGAATTGACTCCGCCGCGCAAACATGGAGCAATTTGTGGCGTGAAACGAACTTTGCTCCTTGCGGTAATGATGGCCTGTCTGGGCTGTCACGATGCCTTTGCGCTGGACCGCACGAACGACGTCTTCAAAGTTTTCCAGTTTCCAGCGGACAAAATTCCCACGGTGGATGGCCAGACGAATGACTGGGCCATCGTTCCGGAAAGCTACGTCATCGGCACCGATCAACTGGTGGACGACAACGGCAAGCATCAGTTGTCTGATGCGTCCACGCCGAAAATTCGCGTGAAGGTCGGCTGGGTGAAAGGCTTGAACCGGTTGTATTTTCTTTATGAAGCGGACGATGACTATTGGGATTTTTCTGAACCGGGTTTGCACAACGACACGTTTGAAGTCGTGGTGGACGGCGATTTGTCCGGCGGGCCGCTGATTGAAAAATTTTCTCCGGCGCGCGACATTCTCGGCCAGTGGGAAACGTATTTCACCTTGCAAGGAACATATGCGCAGAACTATCACATCTTCACGCCGGCTGAAGGCAAAGACTGCTGCATGGTCTGGGGACCGGCGCAGTGGATCAAGGAACTGCCCTACGCGAATTCTGCCTGCAAATACAATTTCAAACCCGGCCAACCTGGCCATCTGGTTTTAGAATTTTGGATTACTCCTTTCGACTACGCCGGCGCGGAAGGCCCGCAGCGCGCGGTGGAATCCGTTTTGAAAGAAAGCAAAATCATCGGACTGTCATTCGCGCTGATTGATTATGATGACGTTCATTCCGGCGATACGAACAACGGCTTCTGGAATCTGTCGCGTCATCACACGATGTATGGCCAGGCCGACCAGCTTTGCGCATTCAAGCTGATGCCACTGGAGCCTCAGTTCCGCAAGGCGATTGACGCGCAATGGTCGTTTCAAGTTGTGGACATGGAACGGCGGCTGGTCGCGTTCAAGGATTTGTCAATCGGCGAAATCAAATCCTGGCATTGGGATTTTGGCGACGGTACAACTTCGACGGAACAAAATCCAATTCACACTTACAAAGAACCGGATCACTACATCGTGGTGCTGAACGTCGAAGGCCCGGAGGGCAAATCACGCCGGGCGAAAGTCTGGGACGTGGCGGTGAAATAAATTTCAAAGGTAGGAGCCGAGTTGACGAGGCTCAAATAAAATGGAGACTCCTCACGTCGTCACCTACAATAGAAAAATCGCGCCATGAAAAACTTCCGCCTCCTCGCTGTTTGTTTGCTTGCTTCGCTGGGCCTGGCTTCAAGCCAGACTTTTGCGGCGGCCAAAACTTTTAATGTCCTTGATTATGGTGCGAAGGGCGACGGCGCGACGCTCGACACGGCGGCGATTCAGCGCACGATTGACGCTGCCGCCAGCGATGGCGGCAAAGTTTTGATTCCGCGCCGGCACACGTTTCTCACCGCCACCTTGGATTTGAAGGGCGGCATTGATTTTCAACTGGAAGGCACCCTGCTCATCAGCACAAACCAAAGCGACTACGCGAGCGACGGCGTCATCACGGCTTCAAACGCGCCCAATCTGAAAATCACCGGCAGCGGAAAAATCCTGGGCCAGTCGTTGTCATTTATGACCGGCTACGACGCGACGAACGAATGGTGGCTGTTCAAGGAATGGCGTCCCAAAATGTTTCTGCTCACGGGCTGCACCAATCTGGTCGTGCGCGACATCACCTTCGGAGACGCGCCGTTCTGGGGCCTGCACATGCTCGGCTGCGAAAATGTTCTCGTCGAAAATGTTACCGTCAACAACCGGCTCGACGTGCCGAACGACGACGGCATTGATCCCGATCATTGCCGCAACGTGGAAATTCGCGACTGTCATCTCACCTGTGGCGACGATGCCATCGTCATCAAGTCCACGCGGCAGACAAATGATTTTGGCGCGTGCGCGAACATCCATGTCCACGACTGTGTGATCCGCACACAAGACGCCGGTTTGAAAATCGGCACCGAGACGACGGGCGACATTCACGATGTGTTGTTTGAGCGGTGCAAAATCATTTCGAGCAGCCGGGGGCTGTGCATCCAGTTGCGCGACGAAGGCGACGTTTCCAACATCACCTTTCGCGACATCCAGTTTGTTTCGCGCTATCACAGCGATCCGTGGTGGGGCCGAGGCGAGGCGATTTCGGTCACTGCCATCCCACGCAATGCCGGCACCAAACTGGGCAAATTGCACGACATTCTGGTTCAAAATGTTTCCGGCAAGGCCGAAAACAGCGTGCGCATCAACGGGAGTCCGACGAGCCGGATTGAAAATGTGTCCCTAAAAAATGTCGCCGTGAATCTCAGCCGTTGGACGAAATACTCCGGCGGCGTTTACGACAATCGCCCGACGAAAGTTTTCGAGCCGATCGAAAGGCACGACCCGGACGGTTTCAATTTGCGATGGGCAAACCAAGTCAGTTTGAGCCACTGTTCGGCAAAATGGCCGGCCAACCGTCGGGGGAATTTTCGGAATGCCATCGCGGTCCAAGATGTGACTGCGTTGCAGATTTGGAAATTTGAAGGCGACTCGGCGGCGCATCCGATTGTGATGAAGTGACGGTGCCAAGGGAAAGACTCGCTCCAGTTGTCCACCGCTGCGGAATTTTCGTCGGCGCGGCAAGCGCAGGCGATGCACTTCAACCAAACCGCGTTTGCCATTGATTTCAAATGAATGTAACAGTGAACGTTTGGAGGACATTGCTCCGGGCCGGGTTTGGGACAAAAATGCAACGCAAGCACTTGACTGGTTGAACGCATGACGGGATGACTGGCCGAAGTGTTTCATCCTTCAAGCAATACGGAAGGAATGGAAAGGCGATATGAATTCAAAATTTTTGGTGAACAATCAAGGCGTGCCGGGAGCCGAACAGAGGCCGGAGCCGGCGTTGAAAGCGGCCTTTGACCTTGGTGTCGCCAAGACGCGTCGCAACATCCAGCGGCTGGCCGATGAACCCAAGTCCTATGCCTTGGCGGTGGATGGCAACTATTTCGCGTTTCCCGAGGGCTTTTACGAAATCGGCAACTGGACCTCTTCTTTTTTCACCGGCATGGCCCTGCTGGCCTAGCGGGAGACGGAAGATGAATTTTTTCTCAAACAAACGCTCCGGCTGGCGCCGCATTACCGCGAAAAAGTTTTCGTCCGGCATCTCGACACCCATCACGACCTCGGTTTTCTGGCGTCATTGTATTCAGTTGCACTCTACAAACTGACCGGTGACAAGGAACACCGCGACGTCGGCCTGCGTTCGGCGGAAGTGCTGGCGCAAAGGTTCAATGAAAAGGGCGGTTTCATCCGCGCGTGGGGCCGCATGGACACGGATGAATTCAACAACATGGCCATCATTGACTGTCTGATGAACCTGCCGCTGCTTTACTGGGCCAGCAACGAAACCGGCGATAAAAAAATTTATGACATCGCCGTGCGCCACGCGGACACGACCCTGAAAAATTTTGTGCGCGCGGACGATTCGGTCTATCACGCCTACCGTTTTGATCTGGCGACCGGCAAACCGTTGCGCGGCGACACCTACGGCGGCTGCGCGGTGGAATCGCACTGGGCGCGCGGCACGGCGTGGGCGATCTATGGTTTTGCGTTGAGCTACGGCTACACGCGTGACCCAAAATATCTCGTTGCGTCGCTGCGACTGGCTCGAAAATTCATCGCCAATCTGGACCCCGAAATCGTGCCGCTGTGGGATTTCAAACTGGTTCCCGCCGCGCCGAGAATTCGCGACGCCTCGGCGGCCTCGGTGGCGGTCTGCGGATTTCAGGAACTGCTCAAGCATCAGGCCGGCGACCGTCAAATGCAAACTGCGGCGTGGAGGTTGTTGCTCCGGCTGTGCTGCGATGATTATCTCGACCGCAATCCAAATTGTCCCGGTCTGCAAAAGCAAGGCATGGTTGGCGACGGCAACAAAATGGGCAGGAACGCCTACACAAGCTGGGGCGATTATTACCTGATGGAGGCGTTGAGCCGCGAACTGGGATTGGGCGATGGCTGATGGTGACCGTTTTTATCCGCTTGTTAGTCAGGCGGCTTTGAGGCGAAATACACGCAGCCATCATTGCTGCCGAAAAATGGGCGTTTCAAAAAACATCGCCGCCGTCCGTCCGCCGTTTGCCCAGCGGGTGACCTTGCGCGACCTGGCCCAAAAAGCCGGCGTTTCCCATGTCACCATTTCGCGGGCGCTGCGGAATGATCCTTCCATCTCGGCGGCGCGGCGCAACCAGGTCAAAAAATTGGCGGCGGAAATGGGTTATCGTCCCGACCCTTCGTTGGCAGCGCTCGCGGCGTATCGGTTTGCCAGGCAATCCCACAAAATCCAGAGCGCGCTGGCGTGGATCAACCGCTACCAAGACCCGCGGCAATGGCGGAAGTTCGGCGAATTGAAAGCCTATTGGGCCGGCGCGGAAAAGGCGGCGGAGCGGTTCGGCTATCATCTGGAGGAAATTATCTGGCCGCCGGACAGCCCGTTGAAACGGCTGGAAAAAATTCTGGAGACGCGCGGCGTCCGCGGCATTTTGATGCCCCCGCATCATTTCCCACTCGACTGGTCGGGGTTTGACTGGAACAAGTTTTCCGCCGTGCGCTTCGGCATGTCCGTGCGCAACCCGGACATTCATGCCGTGACGACCGACCAGTTGCGCGCCGTGGTGATGGCAATGGAAAAAATCCGGCAGCACGGCTACGCCCGCATCGGGCTGGTGGTGCCGCGCGATTTCGACCGCTATCTGGGCGGCAATTACGTCGGCGGTTTTTTTGCCGCCCACGAGCTGTTCGAGCTGGGGCATCTGGTGCCGCCACTGGCGACGGACATCAATGTTTATGCCCAACAGCCGAAAAAAGCGCGGCAGGCGATGGAACGGTGGCTGCACCAGCATCGCCCCGACGCGGTCTTGACCACGGTGGTGGAGGTGCCGAATTTGCTGCGTGAAATGGGCGTCCGCATTCCGCAGGATCTGGCGGTGGCGGGAACGAGCGTCCTGGATCTGCCGCTCGATGCGGGCATCAACCAGAGTTCGGAGATGGTCGGGCGCATCGCCGTGGAGACGCTCATCGCGCAAATCAACCTGAACGAGCGCGGCCAGCCGCTCGCGCCGTGCCGGATTCTAGTGGAAAATTTATGGCAGGACGGCAAATCCCTGCCGCCGAAGCCCGCGCACTAGCCGGTTGGGCTCTGCGCTATTGTCCGTGGCCTGAGCATCTGGTTCGACGCAGTATCCTCCTTGCGGTCGCGCTGGCTGGCCGACCAGCGGATGGCGGGAATATACAACTGCCAGCAGCGCCGCGCGCAATTGCCCTCGTCACACACCTTCGGCCCAATCTCCACAAAGCAACTTTGCCTGTTCCAAAACCGTTTGCGTGGCTTTCTCCTGTTTGTCGGGTGGATAAGCATTACACCAAGTCAGGTGCAGTGGCTGCGACGGCGGCCAGTCGTGCATCGCCGCGCTGTCGAGCCGATACTGGCTCAAATGCATCACAAAGTCGGTAAGCCCATTGCGACCAAGCCAGAGAAGGTAATGCTCCAAATCCTCCGGCGTCGCGCCCCACCCTGCCCCGCCAAACGCCTCGACCATACACCGACCATTGCCAAACTGCCGCGCAGCGGACGAGACTTGCCTTGGGAAAAAGTTGTTCGCGGGATAACGCTCCAGTGCGTCAATTGCCGGCAGCGAGAGCTGGCGGAAAAACTGATGACACGAACCATTTGTGGGCACTTGGAAGAGCGGATGTTCCTCGCCTTTTAGATGAGCGGTGAAAAGCTTGCCGTGCTGCATGCACCAGTCGTTGATGGGCGCGGTGAAAGACTCGTTAAAAATGTCAGTGAGCCGTTCCCAGAATTTCACGCGGACGCTTGCCGTGTCATCGGACGGTGAAGCGGCGTGAACGCCGCGCTCCGGGGCGCGGGCTTCAGCCCGCTTCAACGTGGAAATGCCGTTGGCAAAAAACAATGCAGGAATCTGCGGCAGCAAATCCTCGCCGTAACGCTGGCTGAAAAGTTCTGGCAACCTTGGCGTCCACGGAATCGCGCCGTGCTTGGACAGCGAATCTTAGGCATGGCCGAGGCCAAACTCCGGCTCATCGCAGAAGATCGTCTCGACGTGCTGCCAGGCCTCTGGCTTCAAGCCCGTGCAATAACGCTCATGGGTCAATTCTAGGAAGTGTTGTGCCAGTTCGGGATTAAAATAGTCCACGCCCGCGCCGATGCGTTCGGCGAGAAACCACTTCTTTCCTTCGTGGTCAAACTCGGCGAGACAGCGCTCCGGTTTTTCCGTCACAACTTCCGCCCAACGCTGGGAATTATCCGGAAATTTTTTGAGTAGCTGTCCGCCGACCGTGCCGCTTGGCCAGCCGTCTTCGTCGTAAATCCAAAACGTCAAACCGAGCGACTTGGCGTGCAGAATCACCTCGGACAATTCGGCGAGATAGCGGTCGCCCAGATACGGCGGTTCGTTGGGATAAAAGCGTGGATGCCACACCACACCGTCGAAACCGGCGGTGCGGAATTGTTCCAGTTGCCGGCGCAACCGCTTTTGGTCAAGCGCGGCATTGATGGCCCAAAAGGCATAGAAGCGCGACGACATATTTTGGAGACTGATCATACTCACAAGCCCAACAGAATCGCCAGACTCAACATGCCGACGGACATGGCCCGCTGATTTGGTTATTCTCGGAAGCTCTGCAATCATCGTTATGCAATCAGTCTTTTCGTTTGCGCGTATAATTTTTGCAAGGTTCACAGCACGCTCGCTTGCATGCCTGCTGTTGGCGTTAAGCTGACAAATGAAGTGTGGACAATTGAACGGCTGGTTGAAGAAGCAACGAAGCAGTAATTGAATTGCCAAAAAGGAGGGGAAGGCAGAGCTTTTAAGCCGCAAATGCCGAAGAACTCTTTAGGTAGTGCTGATTGGAAGCGCAAAAACCAGATGAAAACGATGATCTGGGTCGTCGTGGCTGCGGTGATTTTTGGTTCTGCCGTCGCAGGATTTATTTTGCTTTCCGCTAACAAACAGTGATTTTCTCATTTGTTAAATTCAAATTAAGGCACTACCCGAAATCAAAAAACTAGGACACCACGACCCAGCGACGGTATCGTGGGAGTTTTTCTGAACTTCATTCGGATCGGGCCAAGAAGCAGTTTGAAAACCCGCCACAAGTATTCCATTCTCGCTTCATGCAAAAATACGATTTTGACGTGGCGGTCATTGGCGGCGGCAGTGGCGGCTACGCGGCGGCACGGACAGCGGCCAGCGCGGGTTTGAAAACGGTGATCATCGAGGGCGGCAAAGAAGTCGGCGGGCTGTGCATTCTGCGCGGCTGCATGCCCACGAAAGCCTTGCTCTACGCGGCGGAAGTGAAGCATCTCGCTGAACACGCCGCAACCTGGGGCGTGCGCGCCGGCAAAGTGGATTTCAACTTCGCCAAAGTGATGGCGCGGAAAAATGCGCAGATCAAGGATTTTGCGGGTTTCCGCAGGCAGCAACTCAATGCGGGAAAATTCAAGTTCATCCGTGCCAATGCCAGTTTTGTGGATGAGCATGCCCTGGCGCTGACAGGTTTGGATGAGGCAGGGTTTTCGCGACAGCGTCTTGGACTGCGCCAGCCCTCTGCCGCTTTGTCGGTGAACGTGGCGTTGAAAAAAGAGCCAGAGGGCTGGCGCAGTCCAAAACCTAGCGGGATTTTTCTCACTGCAAAAAATTTCGTCATCGCCACCGGCTCCAGTGTTGCGCCCGCGCCGCTGCCGCAACTGAACGACGTTGGTTTCATCACCAGCGACGAGGCGGTGGCGCTGAAAAAACTGCCCAAGTCGCTCATCATTCTGGGCGGCGGCGCGATTGCGTGCGAGTTCGCGCAGTTCTTCGCGCGCTTCGGCGTTGCGGTCACGCTCATCCAGCGCAGCGAACACATTTTGAAAGAGTTCGATGCGGACGCCGGATTGGAAATCGAAAAAGTTTTCCGCCGCGAAGGCATCCAGGTATTCACCGGCACAAAACTCGTGGACGCAAAGCGGAAAGGAAAATTGAAAACGATTTCCTTCGAGCAGAATGGGAAAATCAATTCCATTGCCGCCGGGGAAATTTTGTTCGCGCTCGGCCGCGTGCCGAATACGTCGTCGCTGAATTTGGAAAACGCCGGCGTGAAAATGGAAAATGGCCGGGTCGTGACGAACGGCAAAATGCAGACCAGCGCGCCACACATTTTTGCGGCAGGTGACTGCACCGGGCCGCACGAGATTGTCCACATTGCCGTAACCCAAGGCGAAATTGCGGCGCATAACATCGCGCAGCCGAAATCACCAAGGAAAATGAATCATCGCCTGTTGATTTCGGTCGTGTTCACCGAGCCGCAAGTAGCGTTCGTTGGCTTGACGGGAAAGGAAGGGATGGCGCGCGGGATAAAATTTCTTGCCGCGAGTTATCCGTTCAACGACCACGGCAAGTCACTCATCATGGAGGCGAAGAATGGTTTTGTGAAACTGCTGGCCAATCCGAAGACGGGCGAAATTATCGGCGGCGAATGCGTCGGCCCGAGTGGCGGTGAGTTGATCCACGAAATCGTCACGGCGATGGCGAAGCGCATGACCGTGCATGAACTCGCAGCGACACCGCATTATCATCCGACGCTCGCCGAAATCTGGACCTATCCGGCGGACGAGTTGGCGGAGAAAATTCCCAAGCCTCACTGACCTTTTGGCGCAAACATGCTCGCGGCCATTTTCATGCCCATGATCTGTAAATCGCGCTGGGTTTTCTGAAATTCTTCAAACGTTTTGGTCTGTTCGGGAGTGAGGATTTGTTGTGCGCGCGCGAGAAATTGCTGGTCAAATTTTTCTTTCTCCTGTGTGTATTGATTGAGTTTATCTTCGGAAAACATGGAGGCGAAATCGCCGCCGGCAGGAGTTTTGTTGCTGTAATCGGTCGTCCATTTGAAACTGGTCCGCGCGTCGCTCATGGCCTGGGCCAGTTGCTCCTGCTGATCGGCGCTCAACTGATTGGCGCCGCTCGCCAGTTGATCGCTGAACTGGCTGACGGCCATGCGGTCGGGCACGGTTTTTTCGTAGCTTTCAAACGCGGGATAATTGTCGGTGCCAAGAAAATCCTTGATCTGTGCGTCGTAACTATCCGTTTCGGTTTTCATTTGCTTGGTCAACTCCGCCCGCTGCGCGGTGTCCAGACTTCCGTCCATCAGCGACATTCCGGCGTCCGCGCCCGCCAGCATCTTTTTCACCAGCAAATCTTTCATCGAGGCCGATTCCTCCGGCGTCATCTTAAGCTGGTGAAACAAGGCGGCGTATTGCTTGTCAATCATCGGCCCCATCACGGCCTTTTGTTGCGTCTTGATCATCTCTTTCATCTTCGGATCTTTGAACATTGAGGAAAGTGCCGACAGGCCGCCGTCGGGCGCATTCGTTTTCGCCGCGGCGAGCTTCGTTTGCAGTTGGGTCACTTGTTTGGATTGTTGCTTGGATTGTTCGCCCGCAGCGGCGGCGGTTTCCTTCAATGCGTTTTCCAACATCTTGGCCCGGCTTTCGGCGGCCTTGGCGCTTTCAATCGCGGCCGTTTTTTCTTTCAACTGGTTCTCGACCGTGACGAGCCGGGTTTGGATTTCCGCGAGCTGATGTTTTTGGCGGAACGTGAGCGCGCCGAGCGCAATCGAGACCGCAAGCAAAAGAACGACGGCGATGTTTTTCATAAAGGTTGAGTGAAGGCTTTGTTGTAATAGTTATATTCTGAAAAATTCAGAATCACACATTTATTTTGGTAGTGTCCTAATTTGAATTTATGAGCTTGGTTTTCACCTTTTAGAGTTCATAAAAAAAATGAGCGCGCCGACTGAGGACGCACAAAGCACCGCTGCCACTACGACCCAGATAATCGTTTTAATCTGTTTTTTGCGCTTCCAATCAGCATTGCCTAAAGAGTTCTTCGGCATTATTTGCCCCCTTCACATCTTTCACGATTTGCGCGCGCACGGCAGTTTCCGCTGATTCAACCGACGGGATTTCCAGAACGGCAACAAAGCGCGTCCACTCGTCATGCTTGCCGTCCAGATGGCTCCATGCGTAAGCGCGCTTGGCCTTTGGATGCCCGCGAAGATCGAAAACCTCAACATCCTCTTGCCAGACTGTTTCGCCGCGAAAAACTTCATGGACAGGCACGGTTTTAACGTAAATCGCGCCGCAGTTGTGCAACTGCGAAACCGCGACTTGAACTTGCGCCAGATAATCCTGTTTATTCGCCACAGCGTTCTACTAATACTAGGTTAAGTCTCATGCCGTGTTATCAAAGTGTGTTTTGCACCACGGGC
>ODAK010002369.1_pt1 | contig 19841 bp, 24 predicted proteins | sample 1539591 | NCBI WGS metagenome assembly ODAK01 (sample SAMEA3539303, study PRJEB22396) | soil metagenome | biome: tundra; feature: field; material: soil | place: USA | collected 2010-05 | depth 0.15 m | reverse complement strand
AAGAATAAGCGGAGCCAGCCTGTCCGGGGAGGTGGAATTTTGGGGCAAGCGGAACGGATGGCTTGACGATCCTTCATATTCATGGCGGGGACAGGCTGAGTGGGCGCGTCCACCCGGCCCGCTTCAAGCACAGTGTGGTGACGGCCATCGCCGTCGGCGCCCTGTCGCGCGCGCCCGTCACGATTGTCGATCCGCCGGATATTGTGGAGATGCGGGTGCTGGCCGGCCTTCTCGCGGCGGCGGGCGCAGACGTTGCGTGCGCGCCCGGCCGAATGACGATCGAGGCGCGCGGCCTCGGCCAAGATATGGAATTGGCCGCGGCCGGAGCCATCCACGGCTCCGTCTATCTGGCGCCGGCCTTTCTCGCCCGAAACGGCGTCGCCCATATGACCGCAGCCGGGGGGTGCCGCATCGGCGCGGGCGCGGCGGGCCTTCGCCCCTTCGGCCACTATGTTAAGATCTTTCGCCGCTTCGGCGCCGAAGTCGCCCAGACCGACGCGGAGCGCCTGACCATCACCGCCCACCACCTGACTGGGACGGAGATCGACCTCCTCGATTTCGTAGACGACCGTGGCGCTCGATCGGGCCCCCTCTTCTCCGGCGCCAGCAAGATGGCGCTCCTCTGCGCGGCCATTGCCCGGGGGACGACGGTGCTGCGCCACCTTTATCCCAAGCCCGACGTGATGGACCTGCCGCCGCTTCTGGCTCGGATGGGAGCGCGGGTGGACTGGCTGGACGCGCATTCGGTCCGGATCGAGGCCGAGGGCGGTGCGGCCCTCGCCCGCGAGGCTGCCTACGATCCGCCGGCCGACCTGATCGAATTGACCACGTGGATCGTGGTCGGTGCACTTCTGGCGCGGGACCGAATCGTGATCGAGGGGCCCGGGCTCGCCCCAGCCTTGGCGGCGATTGAACCGGAACGGGGCGTGCTGGCCCGCTTCGGCGTCGTAGTGGAAGGCGACGGCGACACGCTGACCATCACGCCCACCAAGTCCCTCCGCCCCACGTCCTTCGCCGCCCAGTCCTGCGGCGTGTTCAGCGACGCCCAGCCGCTTTTGGCCCTGCTGGCCTGCCATGCCCCTGGCAGGAGCTGTCTGACCGACCTGGTATGGTCGGGTCGGTTCGCCTACGCTGACGGTTTGGCGCAGCTTGGTGCCCGTATCGATCGTCGCGGAGGCGCCCTTACCCTCCAAGGCCCCACCCAATTTCGGGCCGGGCAGCGCCTGACCGCGCCCGATCTAAGGGCCGCCGCCGCCTATGTGATCGCCGCACTCTGCATCCCGGGCGAGACCATCGTGGACGACGCCGGCCATTTGCCGCGGGGCTATGAGGGGCTGGTCGACAATCTCCGCCTCCTGGGCGCCCGGATCGAGACCCTGTAGCACCGCCGCCTTCATCGCCGCGCCTTCATCGGGGTTGCAAAAATCCTTTTTCGGGTTAGTTTCCGCCCTCAGAGGGCGGAAAGCAGAACGGGAGGAGCCCCCAAATGCTGAATTTCGATGCGCGGTTCGAGCATTACACGGACCCCTATCACCTGCACCGCGCCATGGGCGCGCTGGACGCAGCCCAGACCCGGTCCCTGTTTGATACGGCCCCCACCGGAGCGGTCCCCATCAAGCGCGATGACCCGAGCCACAAAAAGCAATACTCCATGCATCTGCGATATCTGCGGAAGCGCAATGTCGTGGAAGATATCGTGGCGAGGCTCGCGGAACCGTGGCGCACCCTGGTGGACGATCTCACCAGTCCCGTCTTTGAGGACTGGATCTGCGACGGCACTGGACTTGCGCTACGCGACCTGCCGGTGGATATCGGCGTCTACAGCCACCGCTCGGGCGATTTCATCTCGATCCACATGGACAAGCCCACCAAGGCGCTGACGGCCATCCTCTACCTGAACCCAGACTGGCCCGTGGATGCAGGCGGCGCTTACGAGATGCGCGGCTCCGCCGATCCCGCCGACCCGCCGGTTCGGTGCTTCCACCCCACTGCGGGACAGTTCATCGCCTTCGCCCCGACCAGGCAGTCGTGGCATGCGGACTCCCCCGTTTCGGCGGAGGCGCCCGTGCGGCTGACTGTGCAGCTCGAATATTGGTTCAATGACAACTGAGGCGGGCAACGATGTTCCTGTTGGATGCGAGACTGAACCGGGTGGACGACCCCTTCACTTTTTTCGACGGGGGCCCACTGCTCAGCGCCGAGACGCTGGCAGAACTGAACGCCACTCTCCCCGACCACGCGCTCTATTCTCGCGAGATCAAGGTGGGGGCAGAATTTCCGAAGAACTACAACATGTGGCGCTACGCGCTCTACGAGAACGGCGCCAGGACCGAATCCGCGGCGGCGCTCGCTCCGGTCTGGCGGACGCTCCTGGACGAGGTTTTGGGCCCGGGCCTGCGCGACTGGTTGACCGCGGAGACCGGCGTTGCGCTGGACGGACGGCGCATGACCGTGGGCCTCTATGGGTTCGACGGCGGCGACTACACCACCATTGACCACGGCAAGTTGGAGAAGGCGCTCAGCATGGCGCTCTATCTCAACGACGTCTGGGCGGCGGATTGGGGTGGCAACCTGCATCTCTGGCGCGCCAAGGCGGCGTCCGAACCGCCGGCCCGCACTTATGTGCCCATGGGCGGCCTTTGCGTGGTGGCCTGGTGGGGCGCGGAGACCTGGCATTCCATCGGCCCGGTGCGCACCGGGTGCTCCCGCCTCGCAATGATGATCGAGTATTGGAAGGATTGACGCGGGACGGCGGGTCGTGGGCACGGAACGCGCAGTCTACGACGTGCCAATCCCGCACGGCACCGACGGCTCGCCCCATGTAAATTTCTTTTTCCAGGTTTTGCGAGGCGTTGGTGCGGAAGGCGTCCGGATCGCATGGAACGGTGAATGCCGGCACCCTTGCAGTGGCCCAAGGTCGCGGCATGGCGTTCAAGCACAATGCCGACCGCCGCCATCACATCCCGGAGGCCCGATACCGCGTTCGCAACTGTTCCGACTATGGCCAACAAGCGAACCGCGCCTCAACCACACCGCCGATCGCGGGCAGCCAAGGCCCGGTGCTCTGGCCGCCGCCGTGGACCTCCGCGGCGGGGCCGGGAGACAACGGAACCGGTCGAGGTAGTTGGGCGTAGCCGCGCTCGGGCGCCTGCCACAGGCAGTCAGTGGAACGGCGCGTCGAGCGTTCATACCCCACCAACAAGTCCACGCACGGTGCCCAAAGCGACCCCCGATTGGAGCATCGAGCCCTTGGGGTGATGACATCGCGACATAATGGGCCGAGTGACTCGGCTCCGGGCCGAATGCGGCCCTTGATCCACGTTGACGGCCCGTGTAGCATTGACGGCGTTCCACACCTCTGTGAAAGCAACGGTTATGGTAGAAGGAGTAAATCCCGTGAAGTCTTTTGTGACTGACGCTCCAAAGTTGGACGAAGCCCTCCATAAGCTCGCTTCCGCCAAGCTCGCCGCCATCAATGACTTCTACGAGGCGAGGGCGAAGATCTCGCGCCTCAATAAGGAGCTCTTCGAAAAGGGCCTGATTGTCGGGCATGACCTGATGTGCTGGTAGTCACCGACTCGACAAATTACGAAGTCGGCCACACTGGTCAGGAAAAGTGTCCTTCGCTCTATACGAGTTCGTAGTCTTCCGTATCGGGATTTGGGCGCCTCCGATGCGCCCGATCAGGGCTCGTATGGAAATAGCCGAATCGAATCGACTGGGTCGGCTGGGAGCGGCTTTCGACCGGGACGCCCTGCCGCAGTGTCCTGGAATGGTTGATCCAGCACCGATTCGCGAGCGGTTCTCGCGGTTGTAGCCGCATCTAGACGAGCCGGGGCCTGTTCGCGGCGAATGCTAGCGGCCATGACGGCATCGCCTCGGTCTCCAGGGTGACGGGCATCGCGGCAGGCACGACTGACCGTGGCCCGCGGGACCTCGTGACCGGGGAACCTCTCGCTACCGCCGGGTTCAACGTGCTGGGGGTGTCCGTCGGCCGTTGGTCAGCGGAGACCCCAGACTGTTGCCCGATCTTCTCGCATTGGTGGAGCCAGATGAGCGCGGTGAGGTGGCCCACCCCCTGAGCAAGTCAGGCCATGACAGTCGATACACTTGGCAGCGGACCAGCGGGACGATCAAATCGCCGGGGACACAGATGTGAACTTAAAGCCGTCGACGACGAGGGGGGGGACCACGACCACGAGCTTTTCGCTGAGCCCGGCGCGGACCGGCTTGCCGAGCACAGTGGTCCGTTCGAGCAGCGTCAACGGCGAGTCATTATAGCGCATATTCAACACCGGCGCGACGATCTTGCCCCGCTCGATCAAAAACGTGCCGTCTCGGGTCACGCCAGTAGCCAGCAGCTGTCGTTGCGACACGATGTCGTTGTACCAAAACCTCGTGACGAGCAGACCTCGATCGACGCCGGCCACGAGCTCGTCCAGCGTCGCTTCGTCACCGTCCATGCGAAGCGACGAAGGCTCAGGGCGCGACGCCACCCCGGCGCGCATCGACCAGAAGGCAGAAGCCGTCAGTGATCGCAGCACGCCCCCAACCACCCAATCGACCCTACGGTCCGGCCGGCCGTCGTCGGCGATCGGACAGGCTGGGTCGGCCGTGTCAGCAGGGTCGCTCCACAGGTGAATCCTGGGGCCGAAAAGCTTCTCGCCAAGTTTCGTACTCCCGTCCGGGGCGCTGAAGAACGTGCGCCCCTGCGTCGCGTGGCGATGGTCGAGCGCCGGCAAGAGGAGGCTGAGCAAGTCGGCCACCGCTTGCTGGCCAAGAACCACACACATCTTCCCCGGCGCGATCGCCCTCGGCGCGCGTGACCTCAGGGCCCACTTCGCGGTGTCTCGGGCCAGCTTGGCGCCGTCAATGTCGCCGATCTGATGAGAGATGGCGCCGGCCTTGGAGCTGCCGGTGCCGTCAGGTGTGCGGCAAGTCGCCGCCACGCGAACACGCGTGTCACGGTGCGCCGCCGCGAGGCCCGCCCGGTCCGCCACGGCGATGATGGCGTCCCGATGCTCGACGTACCCCGAGACCACCAGCCCCTCGGCCTGTCCGTTCGTGATGATGGTGTGGGCCAGCTCGCCGCGGGCCCGCGGCCCCATCGCGGCCACCGCGGGATCCACGGCGTCGACCTGCACGTAGTCGGTCGGGCCCAGCATCGGCGTGGCCTCGGCGTCGCGCGGCGCCATATTGGCAAGCGCCTCGGTCCGGCGAACAAGCGCGCGCAGCTCGGCATCATCAACTTGATTGCTCGACAGGGTCGCCTGTCCTCCGCCGTCTCCAGTCGCCGTTACGCTGACCTCGATCCGCTCGATGTCTCCAGTCGTCGTCGGCATCGAGTCCGCCAGGCGGCTGTTGCCGGTCGCCGAGCTGCGCACTCGCACGCGCAGACCGGCGACCGAGCCGTACGAGAGGACGCGCTGGGAAATCTCGCTCGGGAGCATCATCGCACGGTCATCGATCGACCTCGGTGTTGAGGATCGTTGCGGTGAAGCGGGCCGGTGGACAGCCGTGGGAACAGGGGCTGGCTTGCCGAGGCTCCCCCTTGCCATCGCGCAGGGTCCCGCCGCCTATCTGGTACGTGTCCAGGCCGCCGAGCATGTCGCAAGATCGCCAAAATGCCACGGTGTCGGCCTGATACGCCACGTCGCGCAGTGGTCCGACGATCCGCCCCCGCTTTATCTCATAGAACATCTGGCCGGAAAACTGGAAGTTGGAGCGCTGCTGATCGATGGACCAAGACCCGCCACCCCGGATCAGCACTCCGTCGTCGGTCGCGGTGATGAGATCGTCGAGGCTGTAGTCCTCCGGGCCGGGCTGCAGGGACACGTTGGGCATCCGCTGAAAAGCCACCCCACCGTATCCCTGCCCGTAGCTGCATCCGTGCGAGCTGGTTCCTCCAATCCACCGCGCCTGGTCCCGGGTGGTCTGCCATCCAACGACGGTGCCGTTGCGAACGAGGTCCCAGCGCCCCGCGGCCACACCGTCGTCATCCCATGCCACCGTCGCCAGGCCCCCCGGCTGTGTCCGGTCGGCAACGATGTCGACCCGGGGGCTGCCGAGCCTTGGTATGGCCCGATCCGGTGCGATGAAGCTGGTGCCCGCGTAATTCGCTTCAAGCCCCATCGCGCGGTCCAGCTCCGTCAAGTGCCCGATGCTCTCGTGGATCGGCAGCCAGAGGTTGGTTGGAGTCAGGATCACGGTCCGAACGCCGGGCTCGACGCTCGGCGCACGGAGCTTTCGTTGGAGGTCCACGGCGGTCACCTCAGCGTGAGCGGCCAGATCCAGGGCCGTGATGTACTCCCACCCCGCCTGCATCGGGACGATATCGAAGTCCAGGGAGACCGATCGTCCCCCGCGTCGATCCATGGCGGCCGCGGTGATGCTCGGGCTGACGCGAATCGCGATCTGATGGAGCAATGCGCCCTCGCTACTGGCGAACAGTTGGTCCTCACAGGTCACGACCACCGATGCGATCGCGTGGTCGATCCGCTGATCCTCGACCAACCGTCGTTCAACCTCGACCAGGAGCGCCACCTTGTCGGCGATGGGAACCTCGAATGGATCGACGCAATGTGGCGTGACCCACGCACCGCGTGCGGTCGGAGCCGGCGCCAGTTCGACCGGGGAGCGCCCCAGTGAGCTCAACAGGTGGCCATTGATGCGCGCACCCTGGACCGCGGCACGCGCCGCGCGACAGGCCGAGTCCGCAGTCACGCGCGGCGAGGCCGTGAAGCCCCACCCGCCGTTGGCGATCACCCGCACGCCGATTCCGTACTCTTCGGTCTCGGTCACCGCCTGAACGTCGCCGTCTCGGACCATGACCGACTGCTGACGATATCGCACGATCCGGGCGTCGGCATAGGTCGCCCCGTCGCCGACGGCCGCGTCGACTGCCTGCCATGCCACCGCTTCGCCGACTCCCACGGGGCTCGCGGCGATGACTGCGGCCGAACGCCCGGTGGTGGCGGGCGGCTGCGGTGGTGCGGGTGCCGCTGAGGCGCCGCCCACGAGCAGGTCCACCCCACCAAGAGTGCCTTTCACAACCCTTGCACTCGCGCCATGGCTGATTCATGAGAGGGGGTGTCCGCGCCTCTCCTGTCTGAATCGCTTTGGCGGATCGTCGAGCCGCTATTGCCGCCCGCATCCGCGGACCGGCCCGAACCCGACCGGCCGAGGAAAGCCCGGCACAAAGCGTCACTTATCACTGATCGCCGCGGCATTCCGCTCGCCTTCCCGCCCACCGGGGCCAACGTGTACGACAGCATACCCTTTGAAAACCCGCGCGACGCCGTCCCGCCCGCGGCCGACAAGCTCCATTCCAACAAGGCTTACGACCATCGCCGTCGCAGTCATCCCCGTAATCGCCGGCCGTTCAAAACACGCATTGACCGCCAAGGCATTGACAGAAGCCAGAAGCTCGGCTGACCCCGATGGGTATAGAACGCGGTTTCGCTTCGTTCAACAAGTCCGCCGGCTCACAATCCGCTATGAACGGAGGATCGACATTTACCACAATCATAGGCCCGCGAGCCTTGCGGGGCCTCCGCTGCCTGGTCGCCGTTGATCTTAAGATCGGTGCCGTCCAGCCCGCGCACGCCAGCAAGTTGAACTTTTATCTCGCCGCGCTGGTGGAGCGTCGCCGGTTCGCGTCCCAGGCAGAGTCGAAAATGGCCTGCTTCAACTTTATCGAAGGCTGGTACAATCCGGTTCGGCTGCATTCCGCGTTGGGTTACCGCTCGCCGATGGCCTGTGAAGCCATGATGGAGGTCGTCGCCAGGGAACCGTAATCAACAAAGCCATCAAACATTCACGGAAGACGGGCAGCTTCACTCTTCGTCTCGATCGACGTCGGAGACGATCCGGGCTAGAATCGCGATCCGGGAACGATGGATCGAAAATGGATACGACGCGTATAGCTCTTATCAGCTTACCGTGGTCGGAGCGGTGTCGCCCTACCATGGCGCTCGCCGTGCTCGGCAGCTATCTCCGGCAGGAGGTTGCTGGCTGCGACGTCACATACGAGTACGCGTACCTCGAACTTGCCGAAGAGATCGGTGCCGAGGTCTACGACAACCTCGCCCGGCTCCACTCCGACTCGCTGGGCGAGCTGCTGTACATGGCCCTGCTCTACCCGGAAAAGCGGGCGGAAACGGTCGCGTTCGTGGTCGACCTCGTCGAACGCGGTAATGTGATGGGGACCCGGCGCGGCGATGCGCCGGTGCTGTTCGCGGCAACCTCCTCGAAACATGCTGTCCCGACGCCGGAGCGGATCGCCCGCGCGACCGAGGCGGTGCTCTCGACCCTCGAGCGGCATCTGCACCGGCTGGCGCGGAGGCTCGCCGACGCGCGCCACGACCTCGTAGGCCTGACCACCTCGTTTGGACAGATGTTCGCCAACATCGCACTGGCCCGCCTGCTAAAGGCCGCTTCCCCCGGGACGTACATCGTCATGGGTGGCTCCACGGTCTCCAGCGGGGTCGGTCCGTCGGCGCTCAAGGAGTATCCATTCATTGACGCGGTGGTGCAGGGGGAGGGCGAACGACCTCTCGTGGCGATCTTGCAGGCGATCGCCCGCGATAATCGAGACGCCATCGACGACATCCGCGGTGTCGTGACCCAGGCAACCGCCCACCGCCTTGTCCGGGGCGCGACGCTGTGGGAGCTGGACGACATGGACGCGTTGCCGCTGCCCGACTTCGATGCCTACGCCAGGGCGGTAGGCGGCAAGTTCGACTGGGACCTGGCGATCGAAAGCTCGCGCGGTTGTTGGTGGGATCGCGTGCACAAGACTGGAAAGGCCGAGTTAACCTGTCAGTTCTGCAACTTCAACGTGCAGTGGGGTCCCTACCGCGAGAAGTCGGTCGAGAAGACGGTGTCAGAGCTTCGCGCACTTTGCAGCCGCTACTCCAAGGGCAATGTCTTCTTTCTCGACAACGTGCTGCGCCACCGCGGGGTGGGTAAGCTTGCCGAGCAGATCAGCGCGACGGGGATGGAGCTCCGGTTCTTCTATGAGATGCGGGCCAACGTCTCGCCGTACGAGTTCCTCTTGCTGTGGGAGGCTGGCCTGACGAGCTGTCAGACAGGTGTGGAAGGGCTGGATACCAACTACTTGCGGCTCATCGGCAAAGGGACGACGGCGATTCAGAACCTCGAGGCGATGCGCACCTGTTACGAACTGGGGATTCCCAATGGCGGCAACCTCATCGTGGCATTCCCAGGATCGACCAACGCCCACGTCGGCGAGACCATCCGCGTGATCGAGGAGGCGGCGATTTACTATCCGCCGCTCAACGTCACTTCCCTCCGCATGGAAATCGACCAGAGCGTCGTCAAGCTCAAGGAACGCTTCCCGATCGCCAACATCCGCAACTGGGACGCGTTCCGGGCGGGGCTACCCCAGGAGGTCTGGGAGCGGCTCGTGACCTTCTACATGAGCTACGACGACGTCTCGGAGGATCCGCCGGACTGGAACCGGCTGATGCCGGTCATCGAGGAGTGGGCCAACGCCTTCGACAAGGCCACCCGCGGCAAGAAGATGCCCAGGCCGTTGACCTACCAGCGGCTCGGGTCGGCGTTGCTCATCGAGGACCGGATCCACGGGCGGTCGCACACGTTGCGCGACGTCAGCGCCGAAGTCTACCTCTATTGCATGCAGCGTCGTGGCCTTCGTCAGATCGCAGATCGATTCCGGCACGAGGGTCTCGACGCGGCGGCGATCGAGGCGTTTCTCGGGAATCTGGTTGAAAAGCGCCTGGTGTTCCGAGAGGGCAACAGCTATCTGTCCCTCGCGGTCGCGATCACTCCCCGGCATGCGGCCCACAGGATCCGCCGAACGCATGCCGACGACAGAGCGACCGGCCTCGAGAGGCTCGTCGTGGTCCCGGCCTGACCGCGGCCTCAGACCTGGTTGAGCTCGTTCATCGCGTACGTGCGTCCAGTGTCTACGGATACGAGCACGGGTACGCGAACGGTGACCACCTCCGCGTCAACCACCATCACGGCGACGAGGTAACGTACGCCGCCGAACTTGTCGTGGGCCAGCGGATGGAGTGACCAGGTCGTCGGACGATCGATCCACTGTAAGGCCGACCACGACGACTTGCACAGACCGACAGGAGACCAGACCAGCGCCACGGCGCAGCCGTCGGGTGCGACCCGCGGCGGCAATGGTGATACCGCACACTCGGTGCCGGTGAAGGTGACGAGTGGCAGGTCGTGCTCGCGGGGAGACTCGCCCACGACGCCGCAAAGGGGGCACAGCCACACGCGACGTCGCATCCGCAACGGGATCGGGGCGTAGTCGACACCGAGCAGCACCTCGCCACACGTGTGCCGGTGACCGGTATCCACCTCTTCGCCGGGTGACAGGTAGCGCAGCTGGCGGTTCATGAACGCCTCGCCGCCGGCTCGGACGTAGTCGGCGACCAGGCGAGCGATCTGAAGGTCGAATTCACGCGACGTCACCGGCACCCTCGAGCGGCCGGACAGTGCCGATCGCTCGAGGGTGGTCGCCAGCTCTAGGAAGTGCTCGGGGGAAGCCAACGCCTGGGCGGCCATGAACCGCAGCGTCAGCGCCGTGAATAGCCACCGCGCGGCTCGAGGGCTACCGCCGGTGCCGGCGGCCACAGTGGTGGACTCCGACGCGGGTACACCGTGTGAGGGGCAGTGGTCCACGGACAGCGTGCCCACTGACGCGCGTGCATGCCACCGGTACCTCGATTGGAGCCCGCCACACTCAGGGCAGGGCGCGGTGGCGGCGACTGCCACCGCGCGCGGGATCGGGTCCCGGAGGCGCGTCCCGACGAGGGAGACGGGGGCCGTTTCGATCGGCACGTGGGGCGGCGTCCGCGACAGGATGCTCACACGCTCCACCCGCGCATGGATTGACGCCCAGTCGGAGCCTTGCGCCTCGGCGAGCAATTCGGCCTCGGCGAGCAGCTCGATCGCGTGTTGCCCCCGGTGCCCGTCACTCACGAGCGGTGGCGCCCGCGCGACCGGTTTATCGTCGAGCCCTCCCTCGAGGGGACAATACTCCGGGTCACCCAGACAAATGAAATGCGGGAGGCCGGCTGGCTCTTGCCGATTAATCTGAAGCGCCAGCCCGCCCATCGAACCGCCTGCCTCCAGGAACTTCTTCGTTGCTAATGCGAGTGGGAAGCTCGCGGTCGACAGCCTTATCGATGTCACGACGTTCGTGACCGACCCAGAACGCAGGGCCGCGTGCACCAGCGATGCGCGGTAGTCCAGCAGCGAATCCGCGGGCGGGAACCCGGTACATCCTAGTAGGACCAGCGCTCGACACTGTAGGGAGGATGCAGTGAGGAACCGCTGCAGCGCCGGAATCGTCTCGCGAATACAGGGCCCGCCCGCCTGGCACGGCAGGCAGCGCGGCGTCGCGATCGTCTCGCGCATTAAACGCGCGCACAGCACCGCGTCGCCGATGCGGGCATCCACGCCATTGCTGTGCGTGTGAAGTACAACCGCTTGCGCGCCGCGTTCGACTTCGTCGATAAACTCCCGCCAGCCCGGTCGGCCATAGGCATTGGCACGGTGCGGGACGCGGCTTCCTCCGAAGAAGTACGAAAAGAACAGGCTCCGCGGTCGAAACGCGGAGCCGTCCGGCGAACGCGGCAGCTCCGTATTCGCCGTGCACGGGACGAGACCAACCGGGAGGTCGGCGTCCATCGACAGTCCAATGAGGTCAGCGAGGACCCGGTGGATCAGCTCTTGGTGGGACGCGAAGACGGTGAGCGAGCTCGCGCCGGATAAACGCCTGGCGGAGGCTCGCACCGCGGTGCCATCGAGCGCGGCGAACTCACGTCCCCTGGCCTCCGCGAACCTGCGAGCCAACGGCTCCAATGTGGGCTGTAGCGCCGTCACCAAACCGGGGGTTTCGGCGCGCATCACCCCGGACCCGTGCCTCACGATTACCAAACGTGAATATCCGACCCATCCCCGAAATCGCGGCGTTCGGACTCCACGTCCAATATCGGTTTACCGCGCTGACGTGGAGATGGTTGGTCGCCACACTGCTTGCGAGATCCGTCCAAACGGGAGTCCTTGTCGGTCTGTTTCCGCGACTCTGGCATTGGTGTTTTCCGCGACTCTGGCACTGGTGCGACTCCCTCTTGCAGATCTTAAGCACGGGCGGCGCTCGGCCGCGACGACCTGGCGCAGTCGAAGGAAACCGCCGTGCTCGTCGCCGACGGCATGCGTGCAAACCGTTGCGATCCTTATCCGGGCATGGAGATTTTGTGGATCACTTGCGGTGGCAAGCATAGAAGCCGACCATGAGGCGCGCAAGAAGCTGACAGAAGCTGACGGTCAGGCGCGCACCGCCAACGCGATTAAGTGGCCGCACGAGCAATGCAAGCGCCGCATCAAGACGCGGAAGGTGTTGCCTTTTGCCGAAGCACCCGCGATGTTCTGCTGGTCGCGGACCGCATCAGGGATGCGCAAGGTCAACAGGTGGCAAACTTTGAACGAAGATAGCGGACATGTTCTCGTTGGCCTCGCCCCCTGACCGGCATCAAACTCACCGCGCCGAGAGAGGCACGATGCAAGTTCTTGTCATGTGGTCCCCGCACGTCCGCGGCTACTTCAAGGGGGGCCATCACGTTTCCGTGTTTTCCATCGCGGCGTATCTCCGCGGCAAGGGCCACGTGGTGAATGCGCTCGATGCCGGACGCTGAACTGTCACTGGAAGGAGTTTGGAGATCGCCACCGCGGCGGTGGGCAACGATGCGGTGGTCATCGTCAGTGATTTCGTCGTCATCGGGGGTATCCGGCGTGGGACAGACCATGTTCGCGGAATCGCACCGCGCGCATGGATCGTTGCGGTCGGCCGGCTCAGCTACCAGATGCCGGGTTTCTTCCAAACCCTCTCCCCGTCGCCCGCTTGTGCCCGATCGGCTGTGCCTTGCGCGATATGCCGGGAATACAGGGCTTCCGAGAGCGTCGGCACGGCGGGAGCGAACCGTCGCGTACATTCGGTCTGCCTTTGAGACGCAGCCCTTTGAGTACGTCGCCTTCCGCGCCCCGACGTTCACGCTCGACGGCGCCTGGGTCCGGCGGCCTTGCGAGGCCCTACCGAGCGAGCCTCGGTCGTACCTGTGGAAGTGCGTGACGCCGTCGCACCATCTCGATGAAGAGCTGATCGCCGCCAGGGGGGGGCCGAATGCCGGCGCATCAGCATCGGCGTCGACACCTTCGAAGACGTGGACAAGAAGATCCTGCCCACTATCAAGCGTCGGCCGCGAGATCGCTTTGACGACGTGGCGAGGTGGTGCCGCGATGCCGGAGCCGAGCTGAACTGTTTCGTCATGCTGGGACTGCCCGGCACGATCGTCGAGGGCATCCGCCGGACGCTTGCTCGCATCGCCGAGGCCAACGCACGGGCGCGACCCCCTGCCTACACGCCGTACCCCAGGATGCGACCGGACATATCCGAGCGCGAGCCATCAATGTTCGATCGGCCTGCATGCAGATAAGCAACGTCATCCCTAACTTCCGCGACCTGGCAGGCTTGCCAACGGTCTCGGCGACCTTCGTGCCACAGGGGCGGTTGGCCCGGACCGCGGCGTTGCTGCAAGCACGAGCGGTGCGGTCTGCTTTGCTTCGCGGCCGAATGCCGGGGGCCATCTATTTCGATCTGCGCACGGACGCCGAGATCGAGTACCACGGACCCCTCGACCTGCCTGGAGACTGGACTTACCGCCACTGTCCCATCTTTGACGCCGACCTCGGGCATCCGGTCGAACAAGACCGATTCGACGAGATGCTTCGGCGCTATCGCCCGGTCGTGCTGGAGATCGCCGAGGCGGCGGCGACCTCGCCCGTCGTCGTGTCCTGTTCGTTGGGCAAGGATCGCACCGGCTTCGTCGTGGCGGCGCTGCTGCACATGCTCGACGTTTCCCGGGAGCTGATCCTGCACGACTACGAGCTGAGCAACGAGTGCCTCGCTCGGTTTCGCTTCGATCGTCCCTACAGCCTGGTCGAAGCGGATCGATGCGCGGCCTGGCTCGACTTCTTATCCGATAATCTGGACGCGCCGTCAGCTACGGTGGCCGGGCTGCGCGATATACTGCGTCCGTACCACTGTTTGGATTCCAGTGATGCCCCTGGTTGATATCCCCTCGGGCGGCCACCCGCCGCGCGATCAGCGCAGCGGAACGATTCGCCCCCGAACGTCGTTATTCCGCCACGTGCGTGGGCGGTGCCGGGCACCCGGTCACACCGAGAAACAGAGCCCACGTGACTGTCACCTCCGGCTGATAGCCGAGAAGGGCACCAGGGGCTGGAAGCAGATAATGGTTCGGCCACCGCGGCCTTGCCGAGATCGCGATCGGCCAATACAAACACGCGATCGGCTCCACGCTCCGCGCCCGCGCACCGCCGGCTCAGCCACGCGAGGCAGCCATCGTCGTTTCGGAGCTGAGTCGCATGATCGAGTTGGCCAAACCCGTGTCGATTCACCGAGGCCGATGACCAGTCGATCGGACCACACGTTTGGGCACACGAAGTCTGATCAGCGATTGATTGGCGATGTGTTGCGCGGCCGCACGGAGCGGCGTGGGGCGACGGAGGTCGCCATCTCGGGCTACGATTTGGGCCGGCCATACGTTCGCCCGGAGCCTGGCCATGAGAAGCAGTACGCGATGAAGCTGCTGTACCTCTCGGAGAACGGCCAGCGCAACCCCGATGCCGTCCTCGGCCCGGAGTGGGAAATGTTGGTCGGCTATCTGTCGAGCAGCGCCTTCATGGACTGGCTGGCATCGGGAACCGACCTGAGCCCGCGCCACCTCGTCACCAATTTCGGAATGTACACTCACGACGACGGTGACTTGATCTCGGTCCTTATGGACAAGCCTGACGAGGCTCTGACGGCGATCCTGTGCGCCAACGAGCACCGGCGGCTAGACGGCGCCGGGCACCACGAGGTGCTCCGTAACGAACCTGTCGCGGTTCAATGACCCCCGCACGATGAGCGCCGCGGAAGTCGAGACGAGAGCCGGCCGGGAGGTCGAGGTGGGCGCGGGCGTCGGCGTGGTTGCGACGTGGGATCCCGCGCTCTTCGCCCAGGCGCGGCTGTTCGCCGAGGCGCACGGACGACGGTTCGTCGAGTGGCCGTCGAACGCGACGCCGGACACGTTTGCCGAGGGGATCCACAGCATCGCTTCGCTGACGGTGTTCGTCTCCACGCGGCAAATGACGTATCATCTCCTCCATTCGCTCATTCTGCTGTCGGTTCGGCGTGAGCTACGCCTGGGGCTGGTTCCCTGTACGCCCGAAAGCCAAATTCCTTTGACGCCGCTGCCGAACCCTCCCATCGAGGCACTGCGCCGGCGGAGCCTGTTTTATTCCTACTTCTTCGCCGGGCACGGCGTCCCAGGGGTTCCGGACACCCACGGCCGGCCCGATTGGGAAGCCTTCCTCGAGGAGGCCGAGCGCGGCGCCGAGGTGATGGTCCTCCACACTCACGGCAACGGAGCCGACGCCCCGATCAGCGAGGCCATCCTCTGTGCCCGCGTCGACGGTCGTCCTACTTCGTCACGTCTGACTCGCTGCTTGCCTTGCCACGCCGGAGGTCCGTGCATTCGGGAGCACCGCGACGTTCGCTGGTACTTCAGCCCGTCGTACCTGCGGTGCCGCGCGCTGGTCTTCCTGTCGTGCACTGGGTTCCCGCCCGCTGACTCCCTGCTGCGGTACGAGGGCTCACTCGTACACGCCGCCCTTCGCGGGGGCACGATCCGGAGCATCGTGACCTCGATCCGAATCGCGGGGTCCTCGACCTTTTCGCTCGCGCTCGCCGCCAAATGCTACATCGACGAGGGCCACACGATGGGCGCACTGGCGCTCGCGATCAACCATGCCGATGACGGGAGCATTCCGCACCACATCTGCATCGGCGATCCGGAGTATCGCCCCATCCACGGGCCGTTGGAGCCGGGGCCGATCCGCGAAACACCCGATCCACCCGCCGCCGACGCCTTCCTGGCGCGGATGGCTGTCGTTGCGCTCGCCGAGGCCGAGCTGCTCGCCCGGGCCAACCCACCGTCGTGGCCCAGGATCGACGAGCGAATGCAGGCCATTGGTATGATTGCCCGCACGGCCGCATACGCACCCATCGAAGCGCCATCAACGCTCGTCGGAACTCGAGATCTCCCGGTCGAGCGCCTGGCGGAGCGACTCGACGGATTCGGGCGTTGTCCGAGCTGTGAGCGATCGACCGAGCGATATCGATCGCACTCGGTGATTGCCCGGAGGGATCTGAGGCTCGAGTGCTGCACGGAGCATGGGATCACGGCCGTCGACGCGGACATCGTCGCAGACATCAATGATGAACCTACACCGCGCGCGGCGCGGTGGCTGTTCACTGCGTTCACGCTACGTCAGGTCGCGGAGCACCTCGAGTCGCACCGCACTCGCGCCCTCGACCTGGCGCACACGCTGGAGCACCGCGCGTTCTCGGGCGCGGCGATGCCGAGCGCGCGTGAGCTCGACTGCCGGATCGCGAGCCTGCTCGGGGCATCGGTGGCGGCGGGAGGCGAGCTCTTCTTGACACGCCAACTGCAGCATCTCTCCGCCAGTAAACACGGAGCGACGGACCGTCCGCATAACTGCGGAGGAGGGCTCTTGCACGTTGATATCTCGCCGATCCCGCTTCGGGTACGGCGCCGGGTCTGGTTCTGTTCCTTGTGCGGCGTGATCGGCAATACGCTCCCGGAGTATGAGCTGCCCGAGATCTCGGTCGAGGCGGGGCGCTGGCATGCAACCCCGATACGGGCTCCTTTCGCGGTCGGTGGATGTGCGCTGACCCTCGCGTGGGAGACGCGAGGCCTGCGCCGTGACGACTGGTCGGCCTCGATCTGGGTCGGCGGGCCGGCTGAGGGCGAGCTGCGGCACTCGGGACACGAGGAGTTCGCTGGCCTCCGTTCCTTGGACGCGATCATGGTTGCCGATGCCGAGGTCTTCACGATGCGCGTCCCGATCCTGCTCTCATCGCCGGACCGGCGCATGTACTCGCTCCGGGAGCTCAACGACGAAGACTACCCGGAGGCTCGCGTGCCGTGGGAGGGTCAGCGCGCGTCACTCGCGTCTTGCTCGGCCGCCAGCGGTTGACTACCATCGAACGACGACCGAAGGTCACCAGTGGGTAAGTGCTGGCCGACTTCGAGGAGCACGGCCTCGACTGGTTTACGCCCAAGGTGTGCGTGGATGGTTCAGAACACCGAACCACATAACGACGTTCGGGGGCGGATCGTTCCGCCGTGCCGCCGCCGCCGGGTGCGCCACCGCGCTGTCGTAAGCGTTTTCAACGGTGACCCTCGCGATGGCGCCTTCCGCCTGCCGGAGCGAGGCCGGCGCCTGGGTCGCACCATCGGTGTTGCCATCCGTCAGCACCTGCGCGGCGTACTCTCCCGTCGCGGCGTCCACGGCGAGATGCTGCTTGCGCCATTGCTGGCGCGTGTGTCCGAGCGTCTCGGCATCCGACGCTGGCCGAACAGCTGCAATCCGGTGCTCTCGAGCACGAGGTGGACGGGACCGTCATGCCGGGTAACGCGAGACAGGCGACCGGTCGCGGTGGAAGCGTCACCTCCAAGTATCTCGCTGCATCAACGCTTCACGGATGAGCAAACGCAGATGATCGTCGACTGCCTGTCGAGGGTCGCGCTCGCGCTCAAGCGGGATTCCGATTGCGAGCCCCGGAGCCGATGACACTGGCCAGTCGCACTACCCCCGGGCTCGCAATCGGCATCCTGCACGCCGGACCACGACCGCAGGAGCTCTCCTTGTCGCGGCGCATGATTGACCAAGGAGCGCGCGTCGATCTCATCGACGTTCGAGACGTCGACGTCACCGCATGCGATAGCTACGACTGCATCCTAAATCGCATCTACACGAGCACGATCTTCGAGCAGCCGCGATCGATCCTGGATCGCACCCTGGACGTCGTACGGGCCCTCGAGCTACGGGGCACATTCGTGGCCAGCGGCCTCCTGTCCACGTTGACCGATCACTCCAAGCTCCTCGCCGCCCGGCTGATGACGCAGCAGTCCGTTCGCACCCCGACGACGGTGGCGCTGACCCCGGACATGGTTGACCGACCTCCGTTCCTGCCAGCCGTCGTCAAACCCGATGTCGGTGCCTACGGACGGGACTGCACGAAGGTTGGGTCGGACGAGCAATGGCGAGAAACGGTGCGATGTTGCGACTTCACGACACCGTGGATCTGCCAGCGGTACGCCCGGCCGGTGGTGGACGTCGACTACCGGATTACGATCGTGTTCGGCGAGGTCGTGCTCGCCTATAGCCGGGAACTGGCGGACGGATGGCCGCAAGTCGGCGGCTCGTCGACCAAGACCGACGTACTCCAGACGATCGACCCTGAGGCCCTCGGCCTCGCCCTGAGGTCGAGCCGTGCCGTCGGGGCGTTCAACAACGGGGTCGATCTGATCATCGACGAGCGCGGACCTATCATCATCGAGAACAACCCGACATTTGGCTTCTCGCCGGGCAGCTGGAAGATCGACCTGGTCGCGGACAAGATCGTCGCGTTCCTGACAGAGCGTGCCCGGCGATTGGATTCCAACCGCGTCCGCTGAGAGTCCGGCGGATCACCGCGCCCGCGCGGAGGCGGCCACCTTGTCCAGCCAGCGGGAGATCTCCTTGCGTCCCCTCAGTACGACGAAGTTTATGCCCAGGAACCGAGGGTCTCGACAGTGCCGCTCGAAGTCGCGGTTGTACTTGCGGTACCGCGACCACATGTCCGTGATGATCGAGTCCTTGGGATCGAGCAGGGTCCGCAGCGTCTCCCGGTTGCCGTTCCACAGCTCTTGGCGGGTAACGATCCGACGGAGGGAACGCCCCAATAGCTGGCGCATCGTCGCGGCCCGGGACAGCCGCGGCCAGACCACGGTGTCGGCCCGCTTCCAAATCAGCCCCTCGACGGTCCAGTCCGCGTAAGAGCCGTCGATGACCCATCGCTCGCCCGCGGAAATCTTTTCGACCATCGCGTCGAACTCGCCCTTGTCTCGCGCCTCCCAGCCGGACAGGAAGTACATCGCGTCGAGCTCGTAGTGGGGGCAATCCAGTAGCCGGGCCAGCCGCCTGGCGATGGTGCTCTTGCCAGACCCGGAGATCCCGATGACGGATACGCGCTGCATCGAACCACACTGAACCGCGGCGGGTTTGCCGGAGGCTGGTTGGTTGGAGTTACGCCTCCAAAGCGGGACCCTCCATCTTGGCATCACGGCTTGCTTCGGCTTCGACGGGCAGGATGTTGCCAATGGCCTCGAGTAGGAGGCGGTTGTTGAACCAGTCCACCCATTCGAGGGTGGCGAACCTGACGGCTTCCAGCGACTTCCAAGGCCCGCTTCAGCGGACGATCCCGGTCTTTAACAGGCCAATGATAGTGTTGGCCAGGGCATTATGGAAGCTGTCGCACGCCAATGGTTCCGACGGTCGGCTCGACACCGGCGGCGCCGAGACGGTCAGTGTAGCGGATCGAAACGTCTTGCATCCCCTGGACACCCTATCTGTTTGTCAGGTCGCGATTTGCGCCCGACGTGTCTCTCATCGCTGGCCGATGAGAGTGAACACCTCATGGGGATGTTGCGCTTCAGGCGGCGATGGCTTCTAGCTTGGAACGGCCCTCGGCGATGCGTCATTCCACATGGGCCCCGGTGCAGGGACCGGTTCGTGGCCGGCCTGGCGCGCCGGGTCTGGTTGTCACCGTGGACCCTCGCGGCGGCGCGCGGGTATCAATTGCTAATACAATGGGAGATCCCCCGGCTCTGCCGGGGAGGCAGCAGAAGTTTGACATTTCCGGG
>ODAK010002367.1_pt1 | contig 19857 bp, 18 predicted proteins | sample 1539591 | NCBI WGS metagenome assembly ODAK01 (sample SAMEA3539303, study PRJEB22396) | soil metagenome | biome: tundra; feature: field; material: soil | place: USA | collected 2010-05 | depth 0.15 m | reverse complement strand
GACGTTCGGCGTTTCAATTACTGGTCGCGCTCCGAGGTTCGCTGGCTGAGGAGATTTGGTCGCGACTCGATAGCTCTCGACAAGTTCAATCCCGGGCAAAAGGCCAACGCCCTTTTCGTCGGGGCCGGCATCGTTATCATGTGGGCCACGGGCTACGTCCTGCAGTGGTTCCGCTTCTTTCCGGTGTCCTGGCGCGAAGGTGCGACGGTGACGCACGACTTCTTCGCTTTCGCGGTCTTCGCGGTCGTGATCGGGCACGTAGCGATGGCCCTCACTCACCGCGAAGCGATGTCGTCCACGATCAAGGGTTCAGTGTCGCGCGAATGGGCCGAGCGCCACGCGCGCGAGTGGGTCGACGAGCGAGAGTCTGACCAGTAGCGCCTGGCGTCGATGAGCGGGGACGACGTCGCTGTAACGCGGGGGCGCGAGAAGAGACAGTACAGCAGTTCAACTTCAAAGGAGCAATCGATGTCATCCACGAATCAGGTCAACGCGCAGGCACTGTCGCGGCTGACGCCGCGCCAGTACCAGGTGACTCAGGAGAACGCGACGGAACCAGCATTCGACAACGAGTTCTGGGACGTGAAGGCGGCGGGGATCTACGTCGACGTGGTGTCGGGAGAGCCTCTCTTCGCCTCGACCAAGAAATACGACAGCGGGTGTGGCTGGCCTAGCTTTACCGCGCCGCTCGAGCCGGGGAATGTGAAGGAGAACAGCGACACCGCCTTCGAGATGATCAGGACCGAGGTGCGATCCGCCCAAGGGGATTCACACCTGGGCCACGTCTTCACCGACGGTCCGACCAGTGACGGCGGGCTGCGGTACTGCATCAACTCCGCGGCCCTTAGATTCGTACCGTACGAGGAACTCGTCAGCGAGGGCTACGCGAAGTACCGCCTCCTCTTCGAGGGCCACGACGTGAACGAGGGGATTGAACGATGAGTGACGCGAACGAGACGGCAATCCTGGCCGGCGGCTGCTTCTGGGGGATGCAGGACCTTATCCGGCGGCGCCCCGGCATCGTGACCACTCGGGTGGGCTACAGCGGTGGTGACGTCGCGAACGCGACGTACCGCCGCCACGGGACCCACGCCGAGGCGATCGAGATCACCTTTGATCCCTCCGTGACGACCTATCGCGAGATACTCGAGTTCTTCTTCCAGATCCACGACCCCACGACCCCGAATCGCCAGGGCAACGACCGTGGCGCGAGTTATCGCTCCGCCATCTTCTACGAGGGCGACGTACAGCGCCGCATCGCCCAAGACACCATCGCCGACGTCAACGCATCGGGTCTCTGGCCGGGTCCCGTCGTCACCGAAGTCGTTGCGGCGGGACCGTTCTGGGAGGCTGAACCCGAGCACCAGGACTACCTCGAACGCATCCCCAACGGTTACACCTGCCACTTCGCCCGAGCTGACTGGGTCCTGCCGCGACGTGACGACGTGGGTAGTTCGAGTTCCTAGGGCGCACGCGTCGCAAACCTGGCCTCACGAGGGGTGCGTCGCGCGACCAGGAAGGCACGCTCCGAATTGTCGGTCGGTCGCGACCCCTGGGTGTCGGACTCCTCGAGGATCTCGAAGTGCGTCGCCAGAATTTCGCGTACCCTCGCGAGGCTGACTCCGAGCTCGACGATAGTCTCGTGGTGCAGTCGATACGTGGTGTCGCTCGTCTTTTCAAAGATGCGGATGTCCCACAGCGCGAGGGGGTCTCGCGAAAAATCGACGCCCATGACGAGGGTATTACCGTCGAAGTCGTAGACCCACGGTGCGGCGTCGCCAAGGTCCCGGAGGCGTCCGATCGTGTTGAGGTCGAAGATGAAGAGTCCACCATCGCGCAGGTGGGCGGCGACGTTCGCCACGACCGACTCCCACCCCTCCACGGTGGTGACGTGGTTCAGAGTGTCGAAGACGCAGATCACTGCGTCGAAACTCTCGTGGAGCTCAAAGTCAGTGATGTCACCCTCGAGCAGTCGAGCGTCGGGGCAGCGACGCCGGGCGTGCGCGAGCATGCTTGGCGAGAGGTCGATGCCGGTCAACGAAAAGCCCGAACCCAATCCGGAGAGGACGGCACCGGTGCCGCACCCGAGTTCGAGGATCCTTCGGGTGTCGGGACCAGAGCGCGCAATGACGCTGAGCACCTGCGTAATGAGTTCCTGCGGTTCGCCGTTCACGGCGTCGTAGAACGCGGCGAAGGCGTCGTATTGCGCCACTTCAACGGCCTCGACTCGCCACGACGCTCACTGTTGTCCCGTGATGACGGACAACTGAGCCACGGACTCGCCGATCATCTGGACCAGGTCTCCTTCTTCTGTGCCGCGGACCCAGCGTTCAAAGGCGATGCGAAAGGCCGCAATGCCCACCTCGGCTGCCAAGCTCGCCGTCGGTTCGTCGACCCCGCGATCGCGCAGCTCGTGGGCCATCGCGGACGCGAGCGCCGCGAGCTTGATGAGTTCGCGCTCCTTGAGGTCATCGTTCGCGTCGATGACCTGTTGGCGCAGGCGCGAGCGATCGCGCTCTTCGCCGATCATCGAGCCAGCCGCGTTCAGCGCGAGGGCGATGATGTTGAGCGGTGCAATCGGCGCCGGTGCGTCGCGGACAGTCACCACCATGAGCTCTTGGAGGGCGGACGCACCCGAGAACAAGACCTCGCGTTTGTCGGAGAAGTGGCGAAAGAAGGTACGCTCGGTCAAACTGGCGCGTTCTGCGATGTCGGCCACCGTGGTCTGTTCGAATCCGGCCTCGAGATAGAGCGCCATCGCGGCATTCTCCAAGCGTCCCCGCGCGTTGGGCTCCCATCGGCTCATGCACCCCATCGTACGTGATGACAGTGAGTGACATGAGATGATAGAGTAATGACAGTGAGTGACATCACTCTGTTCGCCACCAATGTTGTGGTCCGGACCGATGACAAATGGGAGGAATATCATGCGAGTTTTCGTTACCGGAGCGAGTGGCTTTATCGGTTCAGCCGTCGTTCGCCGACTACAGGGCGCTGGCCATCAGGTCGTCGGGCTGGCCCGATCCGATGAGTCGGCGGCGGTCTTGGACAACGCTGGTGTCGAGGTGTGCCGCGGATCACTCGAGGATCTCGAGTGCCTGGCGAAGGGCGCAACGGCGTCGGACGGCGTCATCCACCTGGCGTACAACCACGACTTTGTCGACATGGCTGCGGCGGCTGAGGATGACCTCCGTGCGGTGAACGCGATGGGCGAGGTTCTGGCCGGTACGGACAAGCCCCTGGTCATCGCTTCGGGAACACTGGGGCTCGTCTTCGGGTTCTCCACGCCCCTGGGTCGCACCGGGACCGAGGACGACGTGCCGGACCTGGCCGCACCCCGTATCAACTCAGAACGAGCACTGGCCACACTGGCCGAACGTGGCGTGCGCACATCCTCGGTGCGACTCTCACCTTCGGTGCACGGGGAGGGAGACCACGGCTTCATTCCGCGACTCATCACGATTGCCCGCGAGAAGGGTATCGCCGCCTACGTGGGCGAGGGCGCGAATCGCTGGCCGGCCGTTCACCGCCTGGACGCCGCGGAACTTTTTCGCCTGGCGCTGGAATCAGGACCGGCGGGCTCACGTTGGCACGGCGTGGGCGACGAGGGCGTGGCGTTTCGTACCATCGCCGAGACGATCGCTGGCCACCTTGGTCTACAAGCGATCAGCGTGACGCCCGAGGAGGCGTCGGACCACTTTGGTTTCCTCGGTTTATTGGTGCAATTGGACAATCCGACGTCGAGTGCCCTGACCCAGGAGCGTCTGCACTGGCGTCCCCAGCACCCCGGACTGATCGACGACCTCGATGAGGGCCACTACTTCGCGAACTAGGCCCGGCCGTTCCATCGAAGAACCGCCGAGGGGCCCCGGAGGTGGAATTCCTCAGTGGCCCCTCGGGGGTTCGACGAGTGTTGGTGTCGACCGCGCTGAATGGATCAGTCGAGGTCAAAGCGGTCGAGGTTCATCACCTTGTCCCACGCGCTCACGAAGTCACGCACGAACTTGGTTTTGGCGTCGTCACTCGCGTACACCTCGGCGATGGCGCGCAGCTGCGAGTTCGAACCGAACACGAGGTCCACTCGGCTGGCGGTCCACTTGAGTTCGCCCGTCGCGCGATCGCGTCCTTCGAAGGTCTGGGCGGACTCCGACGACGGCTTCCACTCTGTGTCCATGTCGAGGAGGTTGGTGAAGAAGTCGTTCGTCAACGTTGAGGGACGATCCGTGAGGACGCCGGCCGGAGATTGTCCGAAGTTGGCGTTGAGTGCCCGAAGGCCGCCGATGAGGACCGTCATCTCCGGAGCCGTCAGCGTCAACAGGTGCGCTTTCTCGAGCAACAACTCCTCGGCTGTTTTTGTCTGTCCGGGAGCGAGGTAATTGCGGAATCCATCGGCGGTGGGCTCGAGCACAGCGAAGGACTCGATGTCCGTCTGTCCCTGCGATGCATCGGTCCGTCCTGGGATGAAGGGGACTTCGACGTCGTAGCCGGCGTTCTTGGCGGCCTGTTCGACGGCGGCGCAACCGCCCAGCACGATCAGGTCGGCCAACGACACCGCCTTGGCGCCGTTCTGGGAGTCGTTGAACTCCTTGCGGATTCCTTCGAGTGTCGCCAGCACCATCGCGAGCTCAGCGGGACTGTTGACATTCCAGTCCTTCTGCGGTTCGAGGCGGATGCGAGCGCCGTTGGCGCCACCGCGCTTGTCAGTACCGCGAAACGTCGACGCCGACGCCCACGCGATCGAGACCAATTGCGAGATGGTGAGGTTGGATGCGAGGATCCTGCCCTTCAACTCCGCGGTCTTCTTCGCGCCGATCAACTCGTGCGTCGCCGCCGGCACCGGGTCCTGCCAGATCTGCGGCTCGGCGGGGACGAGGGCTCCGAGTCCACGGACGTAGGGACCCATGTCGCGATGCGTCAACTTGAACCACGCCTTGGCGAAGGCGTCGGCCAACTCCTGGGGGTTCTCGTGGAAGCGTGTGGAGATCGGACCGTAGACGGGGTCGAAACGTAGCGCGAGGTCGGTCGTGAGCATTGTCGGCGCGTGCGTGATCGCGGCGTCATGGGCGTCGGGCACCGTGCCGGCACCCGCGCCGTCCTTGGGCTTCCACTGCTGCGCGCCGGCCGGACTCTTGGACAACTCCCATTCGAAGTTGAACAGGTTGTCGAAGAAGTCGTTGTTCCACCGCGTCGGGCTCTTGGTCCACGCCCCTTCGAGTCCGCTCGAGATCGTGTTGACGCCACTGCCCGCACCAAAGGTGTTGCGCCAACCCAGTCCCTGCTCCTCGAGGGGTGCGGCCTCGGGCTCGCGACCGACGTACTGCTCGGGATCGGCGGCACCGTGCGTCTTGCCGAAGGTGTGGCCGCCGGCGATCAGGGCCACCGTCTCCTCGTCATTCATCGCCATGCGGCGGAAGGTCTCGCGGATGTCCCTCGCCGCCAAGAGCGGGTCGGGGTTGCCGTTGGGTCCTTCGGGATTCACGTAGATGAGTCCCATCTGCACGGCGCCAAGAGGATCGTCGAGATCACGGTCGCCGGTGTAGCGCTCGTCGCCGAGCCAGGTGGCTTCGGGCCCCCAGTTGGTGTCCTCTCCGGGCTCCCAGACGTCCTCGCGGCCTCCGGCGAAACCGAAGGTCGTGAAGCCCATCGACTCCAGCGCGCAGTTGCCCGCGAGGATCATCAGGTCGGCCCAAGAGATCTTGCGGCCGTACTTCTCCTTGACCGACCAGAGCAACCGACGGGCCTTGTCGAGGTTGACGTTGTCGGGCCAGCTGTTGAGGGGTGCGAAGCGCTGGGCGCCCGATCCCGCACCGCCGCGACCGTCGCCGATGCGGTAGGTGCCGGCACTGTGCCACGCCATGCGGATGAAGAACGGACCGTAGTGCCCGTAGTCGGCGGGCCACCACTCTTTGGAGTTGGTCATCACCGCGTTGATGTCCGCTTTGACCGCCTCGAGATCGAGGGTCATGAACTCCTCGGCGTAGTCAAAGTCCTCGTCCATGGGATTGGACAGCGGGGAGTTCTGGTGGAGGATCTTCAGATTCAACTGGTTCGGCCACCACTGAGCGTTAGCCTGAGTGTCGCTCGCGCTGGTGTTCGCTCCGCCCGTAAAGGGGCACTTGCTTTCGTTTTCCATTATGTTTCTCTCCTTTGATCGAATGATAACTGTCGGTCTCGGTGAACTTCCCGTGACGGTTAACTCACCCAGGGGCTGGTCCGTCGTTGGTCGAGTGAAGGGTTTCGCGACGCCGACGGGGCGCGGGATCGAGTCGAGTGGCTTCTCGACCTTGCGCCACGCACTCGGGGCAACGGCCCCAGTAGGCGACTTCGGCTTCGTCGATCTCGTAACCCTGGTCGTCGTCCGCCGTGAGACACGGGGCGTAACCGACGCTGCAGTCGACGTCCACCACGCGTCCGCAGATGCGACAGATTAGATGGTGGTGGTTGTCGTCGACCCGGTCCTCGTAGCGAGCGGGCGAGCCCACCGGTTGAATGCGCCGGATCAATCCCTTCTCGACCAGCACACCCAGGGCGTCGTACACCGCTTGGCGCGAGATGGCACCGATCTCGGCCTGGGCCGCTAAGACCACTTCATCGGCGCTGACGTGTGGCCGTGACCCCACCGCTCGAAGGACGGCGACACGTTGCGCGGTGGCCTGGATACCGTGTTGACGAAGCGATTGCACCGCGGTGAGGGACACAGGAACAGACTACACGAAGTCTGGATTGAGTCCACAATTGGACTCAATCCGTAAGTGGTGGCCGGGTGTTGCCCCTGGGTGAACGTCACTTTTACTCGCCTGGACGTGGCGGGAAAGTAGGTGCCCCTCGACGCTATGGTCGCGGTCACTACACTCGTGGTCGCCCTCGGAAGCCCTCAGGGTCGCGCGCTGGCCGGGCTGTGACGAGAAACCAGCATTTGCTGGTGCGGACACTCGCAAACTGCGGCGCCAACCCGGTGAGCTATTTGGGACTGGCGACGAAAATGGTTGTGGTAATCGCCGCCGCGGTCACCGAGGCCGTCACCCACACCCAGAAGATCCGCACGAGACGCGCGTGTCCGGGACGCTCGAGACTGATCAGTCCCTTCTTCGTGCGCGCGGCGACCCCGAGGCCCAAGAAGACCAGCACCACCAGGTGCACGAGGTTGGAGATATCAATCGCCAGGAGGGTCGATGCGTACGAGCCGGCCACTTGACCTACTCCCGACGTCGCATTCGTCGCGTGCGGGATGCTCGCGATGGCCTGGATCGACAGTCCGGCACCGACGAGGGCCAACAATGTGGCGAGGACCAGCTGGAGGCTGGCCGCGGGCCTCGCCCGCGTGATGGCGTTCTCACCCGACCAGATGGCCCAGGCGCTTGCGGCGACGACTGCCACGGTCAGCCACGCCATCAGCGTGGACGCGCCGTGCACCCCGGTGGGGAGCCATTGCTGCGCGGTGTTGAGACCTCGCAAGTAGAGGTACGTGAAGAGCAGGGCGATCAGGATCACGCAGTCGCCTGCGATGAAGAGCCATACACCTACCAGCTCGCGGCTGGTGATGACCTCGGGGGACTCGTGGTGACCAGAGTCGATGGTGACGTCGGCGTAAGTCATTGGTCTGATGCCTCCTTGGCAATCGTCGAAACGTCGTTCGCGTCTTCGCCGTATCCGTACGGGTCCGAGGTCACGACGGGCATTACCTCAAAGTTCTCGAGCGGCACGGGGGTGGGAACCTGCCACTCGAGGGTCTTGGAGTGCCACGGGTTCGAACTCGCGCGTTCCCCCTTGGTCCAACAAGCAATCACGAGGTAGAGCTCGACGAGCATGCCCGCCATCAAGATCAGTCCGCCCACCGTAGAGACGATGTTGGAATCGGTGAGCGCCTTGGAGTAGGCCGAGACGCGCCGCTGCATGCCCGCCAACCCGGCGGCGAACATCGAGAGGAAGGTGATCTGCACGCCGATGAAGATGAGCCAGTACGCGATGCGCCCGATCTTCTCGTCGATGAAGCGTCCGGTGATCTTGGGATACCAGAAGGTCAACGCGGCGATTGCGCCGAAGAGCACCGAACCGACGAGCACGTAGTGGAAGTGCGCCACCACGAACATTGTGCCGTGCATTTGATTGTCGACGGGAACGTCCGAGAGGTAGATGCCGGTGATGCCGCCGATGATGAAGTTCCAGATGACCCCGAACACCCAGAGCATGGGCAGTCGTCGCCAGATGTGACCCTGCCAGAGCGTTCCCATCAACGAGAGGATGATCACGCCGGTGGGAATTGAGATGAGTTCGGTCGTGAGCATGAAGGGACCGTTGAGCGAAGGAGCCCAGCCCGTCGTGAACATGTGGTGTGCCCAGACGATCACCGACAGGACCGCGATGCCCGCCATGCCGCCGATGACGACCTTGTGACCGAAGAGCGGCTTGCGTGCGAAGACGGTGGGGATCTCGAGAACGGCGCCCACTCCCGGTAGCAGGATCACGTAGACCTCCGGGTGGCCCATCAGCCAGAAGAGGTTCTCCCAGAGCCACGTGCTGCCACCGCCGAAGGTGAGGTAGAAATTGGTGCCGAGCGTGCGGTCCGCCAGCAGCAAGAGCAGCCCGACGGCGAAGAACGGCATGGCGAAGAGCCCGATGGCGCTCGAGATTGTCACTCCCCAGGGGAAGATCGGCAGGCGGGCGAACGTCATGCCCTTAGTGCGCATCATGAGGAACGTCGCGATGATGTTGACGCCAGCCACCGTGGTCGACGCGACGAAAGTCACGACACCCACCGAGAAGGCGTCCATGCCGATGTGGTCCTGGATCGAGAGGGGTGCGTAGGTCGACCAGCCGTCGCTGATGCCGCCGATGGCGAAGACCGCCAGGAGGGGGCCGGCGGCGGCGGCGAGGAGCCAGAAGCTCAACGCGTTGAGGCGCGGGAAGGCCATGTCGCGCGCACCCAGCATGATGGGCATGATGAAGTTGCCGAACGGTCCGGTGACCACGACGATCATCCCGGCCACCATCAAGATGCCGTGCATCCCGATCAGCGAGTTGTAGACCTGGGGATTGAAGAACGCGCCGTTAGCAGTGGTCATTTGCAGGCGAATCAACATCGCCAGTGCGCCGCCGGCGAAAAGCACGATCATCGACATCACGAGGTACTGGACCCCCACGACCTTGTGGTCAGTGCAGAAGCGCCAGTAGCGGCTCTTTCCCTGGTCCTTGCCCGCGAGGAATAAGGCGTCGTCGCGGGTCAGGTCACGACCCATGGCCCAGTTGACGGGAGCGTTGAAGGCCCCGACGCCGAGCAGGAAACCCACGTCCCAGCCGAAGAAGGTGGCGGTAGTGACCTGGTCGGAGAAGTAGGTACCCGTGGCGAACAAGAAGTGTCCGAGCAGGTAGGCCACGAGACCGACGACGACACCCCCGACGAGGCCCGTCACGACGTTGAGTCGGCGCATCAAACCTCCGGCGCTCGCGCCACTGGACGTGGACGACACCTCGTGAGGCGGTGAAGTGATGGTCATTGGTTCCCTCCCTTAGGCCTGTTGTGACTGAAGCCACGTCTGGTACTGCGCCGACGTGACGACGTGGACCGAGCTGGTCATGAACGCGTGATAGAGACCGCAGAGTTCTGAGCACTTCAAATCGAACACGCCTAGCTCAGTGGGCGTGACCGAAACGGTCGTCGTGACGCCGGGGTTGGCGTCGATCTTGATCCCCATCTGGGTGATCCAGAAACCGTGGACGACGTCCAGGGACGTGACGTCGAAGGTGACGGTCTTGCCCTCGGGGAGGTAGAGATCGTTGGTGGTGATCGAGGTTCCCGGGTAGTGGAACGTCCAGAGCCATTGCTGACCGGTGACGTCCACGGTCACCGTGGAGTGACCCGCCGCCGATGCGTCGGTGGAGAGTGCGGCGAGTCCCCAGATGAGGAGGAACACGCACAGGAATGTCGAGACGACCAGCCAGACGGCAGTCACCATGTTGTTGCCACGCAGGGCGGGTCCGTCGCTCGGCGGCTCACTTCCGGATCCGCCGCTCCAGTGCCGAAGACCGTACGCCGAGACGGCGTAGACCATGCTGCCCACCGGTGCCGCCGCACAAGAGAACACGACGACCGTCAGGATGTTGAGATGCATCGCGTTCGACGCCGGGCGCGGCATCAGGTGTGGGATCACGACCAATGAGCCGAACAGGGTGATCACGGTGAGGACCAGCCAGACGCCGATCAGTTCACCCCAGCGGATCTTTCCCTCGAGTTTGCGCTTGTCGTTGGTCATTGCTCGCTCACCTCACCGTCAGAGTGCCGGACATGTAGCCGTACGTTCCCATGGCTCCGCCGAACCCCACCACGGAGTCGCCACAGGGATATTCGCAATTCCACAGGTAGACGCCCTTGCCCTGGGTAATGAAGGTGAAGGTGACCATACGTGGTTTCGGGTAGGAACCACTGCCGATGTGCAGCACATTGGGCGCGTTCTTCGATACGGCTGGGAGCGGCACGTTCAAGTAGAGGTAGGGAGCGTTCCCGGCGATGTCACGAAGCGTGAAGGTGTGGCCCACATTGTCCACGGGCACCGAGGTGACCGTGGTGCCATCCACCGTCTCGGTCCCGCCGACAGTGCCGACCACCTTGGCGAAATAGGAGTTGTTGGGCTTGCCTCCGGTGTCGTACTGGCTCACCGTGATGGTCACCGCGCTATTGGCTGGAACCACCAGGTTGTCACTGGAGAAGCTGACCCAATCCGAGTGGGCGCCACCCGCGCCGCGTCCGCCGTACAGCGAGTCCGGGAACGCGGCCATGTTGAGAGTCACGTGGTTGTAGGTCTTGCCGCCGATCACAATGGTGCCGTCTGACTTCGCCGCCATCGCTGGCTGATGGGGCGATGCCAGGACCACCAACCAGGTGATCACTACCACCAGGACCACACCCGCGATCACCGTTAGGGTCGCCCCGAGTCCCGCCCGTTTCACCGCGGCCAACCTTTTGTCGTCACATTGCGCATGGGTAACCTCGCTCAAAGTCTTGGGGTGACTATACATTGAGTTATCAACTACATATGGAGTTAATAAGTTTTCAGTGCGAATCTGAGAATATTCTCAGATTTGGAAGAAATCTCCGTGAGTATCTAACAAAACTCCTAGTGAAGGTGACCTAAGACGTCAACGGTCGACGCGGGATAGGTGCCGTTTCGCCGCTCGTGATGGAACGCTCAGGCCGATACGCCGATCTCGGTTTCAACCGAGGTGGCCATTTCACGAAGGAAGGCGCGAACGATCTTATTCGCACGGCGCTTGACTTCTGCGGCGGTGGCCCGAGCGGCCTCCTCATGCCACAGGACGCGTAGGTTGGCCTCGCACCGGTCAGCGTCGACCGCGAGAATCTCGAGGTCGGCCTCCACGTGGAAGGCCCTGTCACTATTGCGTAGTCGCCACACTGCCTGAAAGCCCTTGGGTTGATTCGATCCGGCTGAACGTATGGGCTGGAGGGCACCGTCAATGATGTCGCCGGGTACCCGAGAGTCATCATCGATCGCCCGCTCGATCAGAGAATTAATGTCGAACTTCGAAGATCCCAATGCGGCGGTGACGTCACCGGCGCTGCGCTCGATCTGGACTGAGTCGGAGATCTCGACTTGCAGCGGGTTGCGCCGGTGCGTGCTCTTGGGTGCGTAGGTTCCCTCTGAGATCTCACGATCACGCGTCGCAAGTTCAGCGAGTGTCGTGGCGCCCAGCAATTCACGCACGTGCTGCGTGGCCTCGAACCAGGTCTCGTGCAGCGGGCAGACTGACTCCCATTTGCACGGACCCTCGCTCAGCGCGCAGCGTTCGGCCGCGAGCGGCCCTTCGGCCGCTTCCACAATCTCGAGGGCGCTGATGTGTGAGGGATCCCGGCTCAACTGGTAGCCACCGTCGCGACCTGCCTTGGACGTGGCCAGACCCGCCCTCACCAAGTCCGCAAGGATTTGCGATGCGAACGCGGGTGGCACCTCGGTGTCGGCGACGATCTCACGAATCTTTCGGGACTCGCCCGCGGGGGCGCTCGCCAAGAAGATGGCCGCACGCATGACGTAGTCGCCCCTCTTGGAAAGAGTCATATTCATCTGAACGACCTCCTCATCTCAGGTTATCGACGTTGAAAGAACACCCACTCGTCGTCGCGCGGCGCTGCATAGCGGAGTGAGGACTGAAGGGATGGGCGGACCACTCCGCCCATCGCCGTGCTAAGAGTGGTGACGTCATTGGTTGGCGTAGATCGGGGTCATGGTGGGCACGCAGCGCAAGGAGGAGGCCCGGATCCACCTCGGTCTGGTGGTCGCTGAGCTGATTTGCGTGCCGGCGTTCCTCTTTGAGACCAGCCGTGCGTTGTCGGGCAACGAGTTGTCGTGGGCCTACGTCTTCGAGTGGCCGCTGCTCGGTGTTTACGCCATCTACATGTGGCGAAGGATGCTCGCGGGAGTTCGCACACCGTCCACGCCACGTGAGTCGCCCGTACCTGAGGATGAGGTTCGCGACCCGGACCTCGTTGCGTGGAATGAGTATCTCGCAAGGCGACATCCCTGACCTAGGACGCTTTGGTGAGGAACTGTTCAGAGGTGCGATCGAGCGCGCCGAAGACCGAACCTTCTCTTGCCACGACGCGCCTCACGATCTCGATCACACAGGGAACGGCCCAGAAGTCCCCGCAAATCCACAAGATGGCCGCGGCCAGTTGCTGTTGCTGGAAGGCCTGGGCCATCGAAGAGGCGTGCATCCCCGTCATCGTGGTCGCACCCGCGACCGGCTGCATCACGCTGTACCACGAGGTGTGCGAGAAGATCGCCATGGACATCGCCAGCACCACCATCTCGACCATCGTGAAGAGCACCATGACGAGTTGGTAACGCAGACGTACGTGGTTCTTGCGCGGTGGTGAACTCAAGATGAAGTGGAAGAAGAATAGTCCTGAGAGCACGAAGGCCGGCTCCATGATCCAGTCCATCGCCCACGTGTGTTCCATGACCGCATCGAAGACGACGGGCGTGTGCGACGCCACCATGACGCCGTTCATCACCAACGCTGCGGTGAAGGGATGAGCCAACCAGCGCGGCACTCGCCATCGCCGGTCCACGTACCACCAACGAAGGAGTCGCCGCCTCGTCGAGCGGTTGAGGAGCCACCAGGTGGAGCGGGCCGCGCCCGAGAAGACGAGTCCCATGGGCACCATGAACATCAAGATGATGTGCCCCACCATGTGGACTGCGAGATTGGACATGCCGTCTTTCGCGAAGGCGGACGAACCCGCGAACCATAGACCCCCCCAGGATGCCATCGCGAGGGCGAACTGCGACCAGTTCCGCTGCGAACGCGACGGACGGCGTATGACGGCGAAGACGGACACCACCGATCCCGCGACCGCGACGATGCCGGCGGGAGTCACGCGGTCACCCGGCTGGCACGATGATCGATCCTCCGTCGGAGGATTCGGACGGCACGACGGATTGCCAGACGCCCAGTGTCGGCCATCACTGAGTCACCGAGCCCAGAAAGTGGAGAAGTAAACATCAAGTCCGAATGTACACAATGAGGGCGGCTAGATCATCCGGCGCGAGAAGTAGGACTACAAAGGGACCCTGGAACACCCTGGTCGAGGGCTGCACGAGGTCGGCACCGCGTGACTTTCAAGCTGCCTTCTTCCTAGGCCGCGAGTCGCCACTTTATACGCGCCGGTTCTCATTTAGACATTGTTCTCGCCAGGTCCTCTCGACGATCTAAGTGCAAAAGAGAATCCTGTGTGGAGCAGGTGACGAGAAACGAACTCGCCTTCTCAACGGTGGCGATGGTAGGCAATTGTCCTCCTCGAAGGCAAAATGGCCTTCATGGAATGTGGATTCGTCCGTCATTATTCGCGGTTCTCGTGGGGGTTGTCACAAGTTTGTTGTCTTCTCGAATCTGCAGACACTGACCGAGATCGCTAGTCTCGACGCCGCAATCGCGGCGATGCTGAAACAGGCCAAATATCAATTCGTTCCCAATTCTTCAGTAATTCTCCGCTTTGCAACTGGATTCACTTCAAAAGTTAAGGATTGCCGTTGTACATTTCGTGAGTGAGCCCAACGCCTTCCTACGAGCAACGTCTGGCAACGTCTCGTCTGCTGCACCGATTCAACTTCGGGCCTACGCCCGGTCAGTACTCGAATCTGTTGGAGCACGGACTCAAGGCCACTCAGTCAACGGTCATGGTGTACGGGCGCAATGACCCCGGAATTGAATCGGTCAAGCCACTGGTCCTCGCAGACCTCGGGTATTCCCCCTCGGGGAATAACGCTGCCAAATCGACCGCCTTTTGGAACAGGGTCCAGAAGGACAGCAGTGATCTGGTGATGTGGTGGCTCGATCGCATGGTCGCGGCCCGCTATCCCCTGACCGAACGCTTGACGTGGTTCTGGCATGGACACTGGGCAACGTCGATCTCCAGCGTCACGTATCCACTGACCATGAAGAAGCAGAACAGCACGTTGCGCAGTTACGCGTTAGGCAACTTCGAGGATATGGCGAGGGAGATGGTCGTCGACGGCGCACTGAACATCTGGCTGAACAACAACGAGAACTACGTGCAGGCGCCCAACGAGAACTTGGCCCGTGAGTTCATGGAACTCATGACGCTGGGGGTGAACCGCTACACGCAAAATGACGTCGCGGCGGCAGCGCTCGCCTTGACGGGTTACTCGACTGATCAGTCCAACGGGAGAGTTACCTTCAATCCCAAGGAGCACTTCTCCGTGCCCTTGGGCCTCTTGGGCGCAACGGGGGTGTTCAACGCCGACAGTCTGGCCAAGCTGGCGGTGTCGAAGAATGACAATGTCCAGTTCATCACGGATCGCGTGTGGTTCCGCTTCGTTTCGGGTTCGACGACGCCACCTGCGTCGCTCGCGGAGAGCTTCGCGAAGCGTGACATCGCGTCTCTCGTTAACGCCCTCGTGTACTCGACGGCGTGGACCGATCCAGCCAACGCCCTCGTGAAATCGCCCGTCGAGTGGTTCGTCGGAGCCTGCCGAGCCCTCAAGGTGCGGCCGTCAAGTTTGAACGCCGGCGACACCCAGTGGCTGCTGTCGCAGATGGGTCAAGTTCCTTTCAACCCACCCAACGTGGGCGGTTGGACCTACGGCACGGCGTGGCTCAACGGCGTCGCGTTCCAATATCGATTCGAACTAGCGCAGAACATTGTTGCCAAGGGTGATTTCGCGCCACTCGCGGTTGAACCACTGAACATGGTCCAGGCGTGCGCCGATTGGCTGGGTGTCGCCAAGTGGTCGGCGCGCACCGCCAACGCCCTGACGCTGTCGCTCGCGACGCCTTCGGAGCTGGCTTTGGCGGCGATACTCAGCCCGGAGTACATGGTGAGCGCATGATCAACTGTGAATTCGACCGACGGAGGTTCCTGCAGTGGACGGGGGCAAGCGTCTTCGCGGCGCTAACCACCCAGCTTTCGCTGGAGACGTTGGCGAGCGCGGCGACCACCTCTCCATTGCCTGCCAAGACCCCGATTCTCGTCCTGGTGACGCTCTACGGTGGCAACGACGGTCTGAATACGGTCGTGCCCTTCACCGACCCGCGCTACCACAGTGCTCGATCGAATATCGCCCTGTCTTCGTCGCAGTTGCTGCCCATTAGCGACTCGCTCGCCTTCAACTCGTCCATGCCCATGATCCGCAAGCTCTTCGGGCACCGGAAGGTGGCGATTGTGCAAGGGGTGAGTTACCCCAACCCCAACCTCTCGCATTTCTCCTCTATGGCCATCTGGCAGTCCGCGTCGCTCACGGGCCTGTCGTCGGGCTGGATCGGTCGCTGGCTCGACCAGCAGCCCCATAGCCCCTTCAATGCCATTGGCGTCGGATCCACTTTGCCTCCCGCGTTCGTCGGCGACAAGACCGTCGCGTCCATGGTCGATGTCGGTGGCATACAACTGCCGTGGGGTCCGGTGGCGTCGGTGTTGCCACGTCTCGGTGATCCCTCCACCTCCGACGTTGCCCTGGAGGCCGCCGCCGCGACGTCGATCACCGACCTCTTCTCGACTGCCAAGCGAGTTGGATCGCACATTCCCAAGTCACCGTCGGGCTCGTGGATTGGTCAACAGTTGTCGCTGGTCTCTGCGCTGATCAACGCCAACGTGCCGACGCGGGTGTGGGAAGTGAATGCGAGTTCCTTCGACACGCATACCGGCGAAGTAGGCGATCAGAACTCGCTCTTGGCGGAGGTCGACGCGGCGATCGGCGAGTTCATGACCAAGATCAGCGCGGGGGATCGCTCTCACGACGTGACGGTGATGATCTACTCGGAGTTCGGCCGCCGCGTGGAGTCGAATGCCAGTGACGGTACGGACCACGGGACCTCGGCGCCAGTGTTCCTCATTGGCAACCGGGTCAAGGGCGGACTCTACGGAGAGCAGCCGCCGTTGAAGCACCTTGACGAAAACGGAAACCTTAGAGTGACGACGGACTTTCGAGCCGTCTACGGCGGATTGCTGCACGACGTGTTGGCGACGCCGGTTGGCGACATCATTCCGTCGTGGAACGGCGCGCTCTCAGTGCACTGAGAGTTTCGCACGCGTACGCACGCTTCGCGGATGAACACTACTTCTGAGCGGCCATGAATCAAGAGCTACTCAAACGCAACGGTGCTCGACGTTGCGACAGCATCACTGTCCCTGTCGAACTACGAGGCGAGGAGTATGCAGTAAGAACTGCGCCGTACGAATGAGGTGGCAGACCTCGGGGGCTCATGGGTACGTGAAGTCATCCCACTTTTGAAAATGCTCGGGCGTGATTGGGCATGCTTCGAAGGACGATCACCGCGTTGGACGACTAGCACAGGATGCCTGAAAACCCGTGGGAAAAGTGTGATCGATCGAAAATCCCTGGGGCGGGCGACGAGAATCGAACTCGCGTTCTCAGTTTGCGAAGCAGCAACAACGCATCAGATCCCGGCCACAAAATACCTCGTCAACCGACAGAGAACAGTTGGAACGCGGGTGGAGAATCTTACGTCGGGTCCCCAGCAGTGAGAATCTCGCCGGCGACAGGATTTTCACGAGTGACTACCCAACTCAAGCATTGGGTAGTCGGTATAGCCCCGGTCGCTGCCGCCGTAGAAGGTCGACGGGTCGGCCTGATTGAGAGCCGCGCCGGCCTTGAGTCGAGCGACCAGATCGGGGTTGGCCAGTGATTGCGTTCCCACGGTGATGACGTCGGCGAGTCCGTGGTCGAGGTCCTCGACTCGTTGTTCGATGTCGGCGCCACGACGATTGAGCAGCATGGCTGTCGGCCAGTCACGTCGTATCTGTCGGATGAGCCCCTCGTCGCCGCCGTGAGTCACATTGAGGTAGGCGAGTCGAAGAGGGCCGAGGGCGCGTACCAGTTCGGGGTAGAGCACGTCGACGTCCTCCTCGAGGATGTCGTTAAAGCGATTGCCGGGTGAGATGACGATCCCCGTTCTTGCGGCTCCGATCTCCGCGGCGACTCCGCTGGCGACCTCGAGAGCGAATCGAATTCGATTCTCGACGGATCCGCCGTACTGGTCAGTGCGGCGGTTGGCATTGCTGGACAGGAATTGGTGGGTCAGGTAGCCGTTGGCGGCGTGGATCTCCACGCCGTCGGCACCGGCGTCGATGGCCGCCGCGGCGGCGCGTCGATGGTCGTCGATGGTCGTATCGATCTCATCTAGTGATAACGCTCGAGGGGTCGGGAACGAGAGTGCGCCCACTGACGTGTGCATCGTGCCCGGGGTCTTGACTGCAGACGGAGCGACCGGTTGGCGCCCGTGGCGGGTGTTGAGGGGGTGCGAGATTCGACCCACGTGCATCAACTGGATGATGATGCGTCCGCCTGCGGCGTGAACTGCATCGGTGACCAGTCGCCAACCTTCAATCTGCGCGGGACTGAAGATGCCCGGCGTGAGGGGGTAACCCTGGCCGTCCTCACTCGGCTGCGTGCCCTCGGTGATGATGACCGCTAAGGAGGCGCGTTGCGCGTAGTACGTCGCGTTCATCTCGGTGGGCACGCCGTGGCGCGTGGCGCGTCCGCGCGTCATTGGGGCCATTGCCAGTCGATGGGCGATAGGGATGTCACCGAGGGTGAAGGGTTCCCACAGGATGGAGTTCATTCTCTGCTCCTCTTTTCGTTGTCACAGATATTAATCGATAATTTCTATTGACTTTAGTGGAATAGTCATCTATTGTCTTCACTCATGAATCCACACACCTCCACATCCAGTACCCGTTCCTTCGGGGTGTCGCGAAAGGCGCTCCTGTCGATCGTGGCTGTCGCCACTCTCTCATCGTCGCTCCTCGCGCTCAGCAGGGACCGCGCCGAGGCGGCGACGGTCAAGATTCCAGCCGGCACCGTCCTCAACTTCGGCGACCAGCAGCAGTTATTCGAGAATGCAGTGCAGGATTCTCAGGTCTTGAAGGGCGCCCCCTACAAGGTGAACTTCATCGAATTCAATAGCGGTCCGCTGGTGAACGCCGGTTTCGCCGCCCACCAAATCGACCTCGGTTTCATGGGTGACCTACCCGCGTCGCTGGCGGTGCAGTCCGGCCTGCCGGTCAAGGCCGAGGCGGCGTTGTCACCCGTCGGCGCGTCCGAGTTCCTGCTCGCCAAGCCCGGCATCACCAAGATTTCCCAACTCAAGGGACAGACCGTCGGCTACACCACCGGTACCGCAGAGCAGGCCTTCGCGTTGCGCGCGCTCGCCACAGCCGGACTCTCACAGAAGGACGTCACGCAGGTGAACGTCGCCCTGGACCAACTCGGCACCATCCTGCAAACCGGGGATGCGGTCGCCTCAGTGGTCAGCATTGAGCAAAAGGTTCAGTACGAGCAGACGCACCCGGGTGCAGTCGTCCTCGCCACCCAGCAGACGGTGAAACCCGCGAGCTACGACTACATGCTGGCTACGACGGCGGCGCTGGATAACTCGGCCAAGTCGGCGGCGATCAATGATTTCGTGGCCCGACTCGTGCGGGCGGAGAACTGGGTGCGGACCCACCAGAGCACCTACGTGACCGACTACTACGTCAATCTCCTGCACCTTCAGCCCTCGGTGGCGAAGCTGATCCTTAAGGCCGGGGGCACCTACAAGTTCGTCGCGATCAACAGCGCCGAGTCGAGTGCGCTGCAGAACGTGGTGAACCTGCTCAGCAGCGCCGGGGCGGTTCCCAAGCGCTACAGCGCCGCGCCCCTGTTCAACAACACTGTCTCGTCCACCTATAACGCGATCATCGCCAAGATCCCCCAGGTTGGCTGAGCGCGCGGCCGCGCGCGGCCCGTGTGAGTGTCACCGCAGCACCCCTCAACCGTCTCTAGACCCGTACGAAAGGTAGGAACCATGTCCGTCATCGACCTCGTGGTGAAGAAGCCCGCGGTACCCGTTGCGGCGTCGACCGGCGACGCCGACATCGTCCTGACGCATCCCAACCCCCGCACGACTCGTCGCACGAGGTGGCACGCGCCGCGCCTCGTGCGACGGACAGTGGGGCCCCTCATCGTGTTGATCCTGTGGCAACTGAGCTGCTCCTCGGGCCTCTTCACCAGTTACGAAGTGGCCCCGCCACTCGCGGTCTTCGACGCGGCCCGTCAGCTCTGGAGCCAGGGCGCGTTGCAGCCGAACCTGTTGATCTCGCTGCAGCGAGTGGCCGAGGGTCTGGGCGTCGGCATGACCATCGGGGTCGTCCTCGCTGCGCTCTCGGGACTCTTCTGGCTCGGCGAGGACCTGCTCGATCCGGTGATCCAGGCCGCGCGAGCGGTGCCCATCCTCGGATTGGTGCCACTCGCCATCATCTGGTTCGGCGTCGGTGAACTCCCCAAGATCTTTCTCATCGCACTCGGCAGCACCTTTTCGGTCTACATC